>Ga0194129_10001419_pt1 | contig 39497 bp, 46 predicted proteins | sample TA2KigCa35mmetaG_FD_150862 | JGI IMG/M metagenome (GOLD analysis project Ga0194129, IMG submission 150862) | Freshwater microbial communities from Lake Tanganyika, Tanzania - TA2015038 Kigoma Deep Cast 35m | ecosystem: Environmental > Aquatic > Freshwater > Lake | place: Tanzania: Lake...
TAGGGGATGCTTATTTAGTTGCCGCACACATTTCAGGTATGATACCTATTACAAAAGTTTTATGGTTTAATTCAACTGATTATGATTTAATAACCAGAACTAATTTTTCCACTATAAACGCAGTAACGTCATTCACTATCAATGTAACAACTGTTAATGTTACGCAAAATATTAAATATTGTATAATTGGGGACGTAAACCTTTCCCACTCATCAAATTAACAACCTTTCAAACTTTTATATAGTTCGCATATCTCACCACATGTTTCATAATCTTCAATCTTTTCAAAATACGGCATCATATCTCTTTTTAATATTATTGATTCTGATTTTGTAAAATTAAATTCGGTGTCCCAATCCAAATTACTAATTTTTGCAAAAATTGATAATGTCAAAGTTTTTTTTTCATTATTAGAATTATCAAATCTTTTGAATAATTCAATGATGGATCTGTAAATCGATTCTTTATTTTCATCATAGAAATCCGTAAATTCTTTATATTTTCCAGTAAAAACCAATTTGATTTCTGGTTTTTTTTGATTTTTTTTCATAACTAAATTTTATAAATTTATAAGTAGTAACACAAATCTATGATATGTAATCGTGACAAAGTTCTTTTTTTATCTTTTTATTTATCAACAGGTTATAATAATATGTTTCTTGGTCGCAGTATCTTAATAATTTTTCGTAGTTTTTTGGGGGGTATTGATCTATCCAATGAATAATCTCTTCTTTTGTATACATTTGGTATCCATATTTATCACTGTTATATTCTTCTACAACTCCAAAAGTTTCTTCTACAAAATTTTTTAAGTTATTCAAAATCACAAAATCATAGTGTTGTTTTGATGAAAATTCACACAAAATTTTATATATGGTTTCATATCTTTTTGGGACCCAATGATGGTTATTTCTTTGATAGTAGATTTCATCTATTACCATTTTTAATTTCTCCTCTGGTTTAAGCAAATAAAAATCTGTAAATGTTTGTCTTATAGATTCTATGTGCCAAGATCCTATTGTAAAAATTATACTACTTAATAAATGTTCTTTAGGGTCTCTAAGTATAAAAAAAGTTTTACCCGTATAAGGAAATAAAATTACATTGGAGTGTTCATCTAATATTGGTTGTATTTCTTTAAAAAAAGGTAATTTTTTTTTGTTTACAATTTGTTTTATATAGCGATGACCACACCTTAGAAAGGTTATTATTCTTTTTTTATCTTTCTCATAAATTTGAATTCCTTTCATAGTTTTATTTGTTACTTTTATCCCATTTCGCTTTTCTTGCTTCTGGTGGTAAAAGATGATCACCCGATATTGTGTGTGATATTTGTTTAATACAACACGTTTGAGGTAATCTGCAATTTTTAAAATAATTATTTATATACCCCATCATATTACCACTACCAATTGGATTTGCAGAATGTATAAAAATTTGTGGTAACGGAATACTTTTACTCATACTAAGATCAACTAAAAATCTACAACAATCCATACCAGTTTTTTCTTTTATATTATCATAATCTAAAGTAAAGTTATTTTTTACATTAGTATAATACTCAACCATAGCACTTTCACCTAAATCATGATCTAATGATATCTCCACAATACTTTCTAAACCATGTAAGTTTACAAAATTTATAAATTCTTGATAATTTTTTACCACACTCCATGATTCGTCATTTGGTATTCTTACGTCGTCTAAATAAAGTTTTAATTTATCAGTTCTCACTTTTTTTAAATAATTTTGAATGGTGTGGATATACTAACTTCTAAATAGTGAAATTATATTTTGGTCGTGTTTGCTTTAAAAGCAAACCATTTTGATAATAACTTTCTTATATATATGAAAATTTTATTTTCATTTTTTTTTAAGTGGGAATTATTATAAAAAGACACAAAAAACTTACTCATTAATATTTTAATTTAAAACCTATCTTTCATTATTATAAGTTTTTCATCGGAACCACTTCCATCAGGTATTTGAGCAGTTGTTGAATCCACAGCTGTTACTGATGCAGTATCAACTTGGGCAGCGATTGAGTCTGTTACTTCGATAACGCTCGACCCGAAACCACACGACATCAACGATAATGTTAAACTGATGACTAAAACTAATTTGTATTTCTTCATAGATTTAAATATACAAAATTCTTATGAAAATAAAAAACCCCAACGATTTGTCGGGGTTTTAAGGTCTTTCGGTGAATTCAACTTCACTTACTTATTAGAAAAAAAACGAAAAGGCTGTCGGCAAAGAATGCCTTTGAGTATATAAATATATGTTTTTTTTAAAAAGTTGAAAATATTTATACATTTTTCTTATTAATTGAAAGTTTTTCATCTTTATATTTAATACTAATCATTTCTTTTTCAGTAATGTTACCTTTTAGTATTTCCTCACTTAAAAAATCTTCACACAAATTTTGAATTATCCTTTTTATTGGTCTTGCACCATACTCTTCTTGTGAATTTAATTCGAATACTCTATTTATAATAGATTTATCAAACATAATCTTGTAATTTTTTTCTTTCAACCTTGAAATCAATTTATTTAATTCTACATTAACGATTTTTTTTAATGTTTCTTCATTCAAAGAATTAAATAAAATTACGTCATCAATTCTATTTAGAAATTCAGGATTAAATTGTTGTTTTAACGCTTTTTGAATTATAGATTTTCTTACTTCATATTTTTGTTTTTCAGAAGACACAGTCGAAAATCCAACCCCCCCACCAAAATCTGAAACTTTTTTTGAGCCGACATTTGATGTCATTATGATGATTGTATTTGTGAAGTTTACTTTTCTTCCAAATGAATCAGTTAAATGACCCTCATCTAAAATTTGTAAAAGTAAATTGAAAACATCTTTATGTGCCTTTTCTATTTCATCAAATAAAACAACTGAAAATGGATTATTTTTTATTTTTTCAGTTAATTGTCCACCTTCATCGTATCCAACATAACCAGGAGGTGACCCAATCAATTTCGAAACGTTGTGTTTTTCCATGAATTCACTCATATCAACGCGAATTATTTTTTCAGGATCACCGAATAATAAATCTGCAATAGATTTTGCTAAATAAGTTTTACCAACACCTGTAGAACCTAAAAATATAAAGGAACCAATTGGTTTATTCGCGTCTTTAATTCCGACTCTATTTCTTCTAATGGCTTTAGATATTATTGAAATTGCTTCATCTTGTCCAATTACTTTATTTGACAACAAAATTTCCATTTTAAGAAGTTTATCTGTCTCTTTACCATCCAATTTTGTAATTGGAACACCTGTCATATTACTTATGATATTATATACATCATCAATTGAAATAGGGGTTTTATTATCTTTTAAAGTGTCTGACCATTTTTGTTTCTCAACATCAAGCTTACTCATTATTTTTCTTTCTTCATCTCTAAGCTTAGCTGCTTGTTCGTAGTTTTGTGATTTAACAACTTGTATTTTTTTCTCCTTAATTTCTTCCGCTTCTTTTTTTAATTTTTCTATTGACTCTGGAATTTTTGTTGTCACTCTTTTCTCTGAACCAAGTTCATCCAAAACATCAATGGCTTTATCAGGAAATTGTCTGTCAGTTATATATCTTGCACACAATTTAACAATTGTTTCGAAAACACCTTCATCATATGACACTTTATGAAATGATTGATATGAATCTTTTAAATTTTTTAATATATCAATTGTTTCAATTTGTGTAGGTTCATTTAAAATTATTTTTTGAAACCTTCTTACTAATGCAGAATCTTTTTCTAAATGTTTTTTATATTCATCGAAAGTAGTTGCACCAATACATTGAATTTCTCCTCTTGCCAATGCTGGTTTTAAAATATTAGCAGCATCCATTGATCCACTAGCATTACCAGCACCAACCATTGTATGTAATTCATCTATGAATACAACAACATTTGTAACTTCTTGTAATTCATTTAGAATTGCCTTGATTCTTTCTTCAAACTGACCCCTATATTTTGTTCCAGCAACAAGAGAGGTTAAATCTAATGAAACAATTCTTTTGTCAATTAAGTTTGATGGGCACTCACCTTTATGAATTAGCAAAGCAAGTTTTTCAACCAATGCGGATTTACCTACACCAGAATCCCCAACAATAACCGCGTTATTTTTCTTTTTTCTCGAAAGAATTTGTGCGATTCTTTTTACTTCTTTATCTCTACCAACAACAGGATCTATTTTACCTTCTTCAGCAAGTTTTGTTAAATCTCTTGAAAAATTATCAAGAATTGGTGTTGTTGAATTCCTACGGACCTTTTTAGGATTTGTTTGTGGTCTCTCTTCAAAAAAATCTACAGACATTTAATTAGTTTTTATGTAAAACAAATATAACATAAATTATTCTAAAATAAAAATAGACAAAATGTCATAAAATTTAAAATATTATTGTCAAAATGTCAAAAAATATCTGTTGGCAGAATATTTGATCAAAAGATTAAAAAATTATAAACTATGATTACGTTATTTAAAGATCCGTTTTTTATGGGGTTGGACAGAATGTTCGAGACCCCTAATGAGTCATCTCCTAAAACTTATATTCGTAAAACAGAAAACGAATATAAGGTAATAATTAGTGTCCCTGGCCTCACTAAAGAAGATTTAGAAATTTCAACCAAGGATGGTTATTTAAAAATTTCATACAAAAAAGAAGAAAGGGATAAGACTGAACATTTCACATCTAGTTTTGTGAAAACATATTCATTACCTGAAGATGTGAAAGAAAGGGATATTGTTGGTAAGGTTGAAAATGGTGTGTTAGAGTTAACATTACCAATCGATCGAAAAAAGTTATTATGGAAAACAATATCTTTAAATTAACATAGACCCCGAGAAATCGGGGTTTTTTATTTAATTTATTTTTATTATATTTTAAAAAAAAGTTATGAGTATAAAATCAGAAAAAATTGATGGTAAATTTATAATCGTTGAAATCGATTCTTCCAATTTGAATTCAGCAAAATATGATACTGAAAATGAAATATTATCGGTAACATTCAATAGTGGAAGTATTTATGAGTATAATAAAGTTCCTTGGTCTGTTTTTACCAAACTTAGGGCGGCAGATTCACAAGGAAAATACTTTAATGAGAATATCTCAAAGAAGTACGATTATTCAAGATTGAAATGAGTTTATTTGAAGACTTGATAGAAGACAAAGAATTTGATAAAAAGATTTTAAAATCTTTTAAGGGAAAAAACACTCTTTGCACTCAAATATTTGATAGGGTTGGTGAAGAGTATAAACTTAAAGAAGAAATTAGAAACCGTATACTTGAAATAGTAGAACAATATCTTGATTTTATTGATATTGAATTTTTTATTCATGACGTATTATTTACCGGTTCTTTGGCAAACTATAACTGGTCAGAATTTTCTGATGTGGATATTCATATATTGATTGATAAAAATGAATTTGACCAATCTGAAACTAAAAATTCTGTAGTTTTAAATAAAATAATAGACGAATTTTTTGATGCTAAAGAAAAAGTTTGGAAATCAAAACAAAATATAAAAATAAAGGGATTTGAGGTTGAAATGTATGTTCAGGATATAGATCAAGAACATATATCTTCAGGTGTATATTCAGTTTTAAACAACAAGTGGGTCATTACTCCTGAAAAAATGAACCCAAGGATTGACGATAATAAAATCCTACAAAAAGGAGAGGAATATGCAAAACAAATAGATGATTTGGTTTCAGAATTCAATTCAAATAAAGATGTCTCAAAAGAAACAAAAGAACTTTACAAAAAAATTAAAACATTTAGAAAAAGTGGTTTAGAAAAAGGTGGAGAATACTCATATGAAAACCTAACCTTTAAATTACTTAGAAGAAATGGATATATAGGTAAAGTATTAGATTTAAAAAATGATATAACGGACAAAAAATTGTCCATAACACAATAATAATCCTAATTTTTTTATTTATATCTATGTATTTATAGAATAAGAATAAGTCAATCTTAATATTGAAACAATGGCAGATTTAAAACCACTTGGTAGCGAGAAGTTACATGGAGATGAAAAATTAAAAAGAATTCTCGAGCTAACTTACTACAATGAAAAGAAAAATAAGTCAATATCAACAAAACCTGAATTAATTAAAGAATCTAGTACTGGAGGTGTTTATGGTATTGTAAAAGAAAAAGATGGATACTATGTTAAAAGAGGTTTGAATGAACAATCACTTGATTATATTGGTGGTATGTTTATGAAAAACAAAAACAAATTTTCATCTTATTCTGAAGCATTAAAAAGACTTGAATTTATTAAAGGACAAGAAGAATTACAAGAGGCTACAAAATATATTTTAAAACCAAATAAACCTCAAGAGGCTGCACCCGATAAGGGATCGGATGTACCTCCACCTACTACAGCTCCTGATATGGGTACAGAAGCATCTCCTCCTGCGGAAAGTGATATGGCTAGTGAACCCGCTCCTGATATGGGTGGTGAACCCGCTCCTGATATGGGTGGTGAACCCGCTCCTGATATGGGTGGTGAACCCGCTCCTGATATGGGTGGTGAAGAATCTTCAGGGAGTGGTGAGTCTAAAAGATCTGACTACATGGCAGAAGTTCAAAAATTTGCAGGTAAATTAGGTCAAGAACTCAGAGATCAAAAAGAAAGATTGGAAAGTGATGATATAAAATATGTTTTGAATATGGTTATATCTGCAGTTGACTTGGAAAAGTTAGACTTAGAAGATTTAGAAGAAATAGGTAAAAAATTTGAAAGAGAGAATGAAGAAGGTGGTGAAGATATGGGTTCTGAAGAACCTGAAAAGCCAGCTGCAGAAGAGCCTGCCTCATCTGAAGAACCATCTGCAGAGGAAAATTTAGGTGAGAAAGATGGTTTAAAATCTTTAGAAGAGTTAATCAACACGCCATTACAAACACATGAAGTTAATATTGATCAATTTGATGATTTGAGTGAAGGAGATGATCAAGATGATATCAAAGAAGTCGATTTTGAAAAAATGAAAAATGAAATTAATCAAGCAATTGGTGAAAAATTAAGTAAATATTTTAACTAAAAATGAACCTGATCTTTGTCAATGAAATCGGATCCGATTATAAAGGTCAAAAACAATATGAGTTTATTTTCAGTGATTCATCTGAACTTGACATAGAGGAATGGTTTGTAATTCCCGCATCTGCGGTCTCACAATCAAAATCACCAAGTATAGAATATGTGGATTTGGTTGGTTTATTAAAAAATAGTTATATACAATTAGAATTAGTTCAAAACTCCGATTACTTTGGAGTCATTGATGCTGTGGATGGTGTGGTGGCACTTGCTTGGGAAAAATTTGATTTTGAAAATCAAGATGAAAGATTAACTTTTAAGTTTGGTGAATCAGTTGATTCAGTTACAAAAAAATTGAAAAATAAAGGATATAATCTTTTAAAAGAAGAAATTAAATTTAAAAATATATGAAAAGATCAGATGTGGTTAAAAGTCTTGTTAAGGAAGGACTTTCAGAAAAAACATTAGTTAATTTTAGTGATAAACAATTAATGTCTTTAAAGGAAAGAATAATTGTAAAGCCAGAACATTTAGGTAATCCTAATATCAAAAATTTGGTATCTGATCCAAATATACAAGTTCAAGTTGATGAAAAATCTTCTGATAATATGACTATGTCATGGTTTAAAACTGAGATGGAAAAAAAATTAGGAAGAAAGGTAACAGATGAGGAAGTTAAAGCGGCTATAAAGAAATTGATTGATACTCCTGTTAAGAGAATAGATAGTAGTGAAAAACAAAAAGAAATTAATGAGACTAAATCATTTGCTGGTTTATCTAAAGAAAAGAAAAGTAAAAATGTTAAAAAAGTAATGAAAGGTGATGATACTGTAAAAAAAAGTAAAGGGTTTCAAAAAATAAAAAATAAAGCAGAAAAAAGCGGTGCAAAAAATTCAAAATCTGTAGCAACCACTGCAATCTTGAAAAACGTAAAAGAGGGTGAAAATTTTACAAAAAATGTTATAAATGATGATTCTATTCGGAAAAATTCCGAATTAACAAAAAAATGGGTTAAGAGTTTAGCTGAAAATACTTTCCATAGTTTCACTTCAAAAAATGAAATTATGGAATTGATAAAAACTAAATTAAATGAAGTTGAAGTTGGTCCTAATGTAAAAAAAGGACATAATGGTATTCCTGAATTTATGACATATGACTCAATAAAAAAGTCTAATGTTGGGAAAACTCAAGATGCTATGGAATCAACCACAACTAAACCAAAAACTAAACCAAAAACTAACCCAACAACAAAGCCTGGTGATAAACCAAAAACTCCATATCAACCAGGACCCGGAAAAAACCCTAAACCAAAGGCATTAAAAGAATCAAAATAATGATTTCTAAAAAAAATTTGTTATCTTTAGTAAGAAAAAATTTGAAAGAGATGGCAATGGATTTCGATTCACCAGATAGACCGGATCAAGGTTTACAAAATAAGTTGGCTAGTGGTGATACACCGTTAAGAAAAATTCCGTTACCATCAACAGGACAAGAACCCAACAAAAACTTCCAAGAATTATTGGCATCAGAAAGATACAGACAAGTTGTTGGTAATTTTAGAAGATATACAGGATCTGATGTTCAACTGAGTGGAACCAATAACATGGGACCCTTAATGATGATGATGTTAGATGCACATAACACAATTGTAAACTTAGAACAAAATCACAGATCAGAATTGGAAAATTTAGCGATCGAATTGGTGATGAAAGAAATGGGAATTCCTGAAGGTTCTATAGAATTTGACGCAAAAATTGTTGGTATGGGTGAAATTGATTCAAGTGATTTTAATAGAGAACAAGGTCAACAACAAAACCCTCAACAAGTTGATATCGAGACGGAACAAAATTTATTTAACGAATTACAAAATTTAGATTTAGAAAAGGCAAAAAGAAGACTTATTAACAATATAATACAAGGAGCGTCAAAAAAGGGTCATTACATGTATCACTTAGTAAGTGATAAAATTGGTGAAATAACTGGATCTGATCAGTTATTGAATTTGTATGGAATAATGATGTCAATAAATGATATAAATTATTGGCAGTTAAGTGATGAACAAATTAAGGGGATGGGTAATAGTGTTGCGGGTAAAGAAAGTGTTGAGAGACCTGAGGATGAGGATGGTAAAGCAAAAGTTGTTGCAAGAGGTATTAATTTTCCGGTTTTAGTTCATGAATTAATAAAAGGAGTTTTAGAATTATTTGCAATTCAAGGAAGACCTGAGGGTGATGAGGGTTTTGAAGATGTTGAACAATCAGAAGACACATTAGAAAAAGAAATGTGGGATCTTAGATTAGGTCCAGCTATATGGGATAGAATCAGATCTCAATTTCCTGAAGAAATCGTAACAGATGAAAATAAAGTTGAATTACAAAATTATTTGTTAGTGGAAATTTTCAAATTACCTGCTAAACAAATGTTGATATTAATGAAAGAAGTAATATCTGGTTCAGAAAAGGGAAAAGAATTAATGGGTAAAATATTAATCGGTATACAAAAGATGTTCAACGATGAAAATTATGAAGACGTAATGTCTAAATTTCATGATGAATTAGAATCTATGGAAAATGAAGTTTCAGATAAAGACCTTGGTAATTTCTTAAGTAATTTAGGTATAGGATTGAGTTCTGATGATGAAGAAGATGATGAAGACGATGGTGGCGAATTAGTTCCTAGAAAATAAGTATAAGGTGGTTTATCCACCTTTTTTTGTATTTATAAGTATGAATACTAAAATAGAACAATTAAAAGAATATGCTCGTATCATAAAAGATGCTCCATATGCTTTAAAAACATATTTACAAACTTACGATAATACACAAAAAAAATATGTTCCGTTAGAATTGTTTCCTGATCAAATACAATTAATAAAAGATTACGAAGAATTTAATGAGAATATTACAAGAAAATATAGACAAGCTGGTGTATCAACTGTAACCGCCGCTTGGATTTCGAAAAAATTACAAACTGCAAAACCCGAAAATCCTGAAAGGGTTTTGATTATTGCAAACAAAAGAGATACCGCTATTGAGATGGCAAATAAGGTTCGCCATTTTTTAGATCAGTGGCCTGATTGGATTAATGTTGGTTTCCATCCTGATAAAAATTCTGAAAGTAGATTTAGATTAAATAATGGTTGTGAAGTTAAAGCGGTCGCAACTTCATCAGATGCCTTACGTGGTTATACACCAACAATTCTTATATTTGATGAGGCCGCATATATTGAAGCAGGTGAAGACTTTTGGGCTGCATCAATGGCGTCATTATCAACAGGTGGTAAAATTATATTAATTTCTACACCAAATGGTTATGATCAAATATACTTCGGTGTATATGACCAAGCAATACGTGGAAAAAACGATTTTCATATAACAGAATTGAGATGGTTTAAAGATCCTCGTTATACAAAAGATTTAAAATGGATTAAATGTAATGATATTGTTCATTATATGTTAAATAGAGAACAATATAATGATGATGAGGTTGTTATTCATGATTATGAAATAGAAAAATATCGAGAGTATGAAGAAATGGGATATAAACCATTTTCATCTTGGTTTGAATCAATGGCGAAAAAATTTAAATACGATAGACGTAAAATTGCTCAAGAAATTGAGTGTGACTTTTTAGGTTCAGGAGATGGTATTATACCTTCCGATATTCAGGATAATATAGCTAAGAATATGATTAGACAACCTATAGAAAAATATATGCAAGGAACTTTATGGCAATGGAAAGAACCCATAGCGGGTCATCGTTATATTATGGGTGTTGATGTTAGTAGAGGTGATAGTGAAGATTTTTCATCTATTAATATTGTAGATTTTGATGAAAGAGAACAAGTTTTAGAGTACATAGGTAAAATACCACCAGATGATTTAGCTGCAGTTGCATATAAATGGGGTGTTTTATATGATTCTTTTATTGTTGTTGATATAACCGGTGGTATGGGAATTGCAACTTCAAGAAAATTGCAAGAGATGAATTATAAAAATTTATTTATTGATGGAATAAACGTTCAAAATGTTTGGGAATGGGACAAGAAGAAATTAGAAAAAATACCCGGTATTAATTTTAATAATAAGAGAACACAAATAATTGCAGCATTTGAGGAACAAGTTAGAAAGGGTTTTATAATCAGATCAAATAGATTATTGAATGAACTTAATACTTTTGTTTATATAAATGGTAGGCCTGATCATATGAAAGGTTCACATGACGATTCTATTATGAGTTTATCTATAGCTCTTTATGCTGGTGATATATCATTTAATCAATTACAAAGAAATACTGCAAAAAATATTGCTATGATGGAATCATGGACTTTAGCAGAAAGAACATATGAACCAAATAAATCATTTTATTCTTATGGAACCGCTTTTGACCAAATAGGTCCGATGCAGATGAATAATAATGGGACTTATTATCCAAACAAAACAAACAGTCTTTCTAAAAACTTATATCAAGAATATAGTTGGTTATTTTCAAAACCAAAATAATCTTTTTAATTTAGGTAATTAAGTTTATATTCTAAAAAAAACTATTTATATACATGGCGGATCTAAATTTGACAGTTTTTCAGAAATTAACGAGAATGTTTGGATTTCCTGGTCAAAGTAAACCAGAAAAAACTCCTTCTTTTAATTTTAGTAAAGATGAATTATTAAAAACTGATAACAGAGAAGAATTTCAAAAACAACTTCTTCAAGCACAACAATCTCAATATATTTCGGACAAGTGGACAAAACTTGACCAATCGCTTTACAATCAATCGGTTTATTATGAGCCTAATAGATTGGCTGCGTATTATGACTATGAATCTATGGAGTTCACACCAGAAATATCCGCATCACTTGACATTTATGCAGAGGAGTCTACTACATTATCTGAAAAGGGTGATATATTAACAATCTATTCTGAATCGGATAGAGTTAAATCTATTTTAGAAGATTTATTTAATGATAGATTAGATATCAATACAAATTTACAAATGTGGGCTCGTGGATTGTGTAAGTATGGTGATAATTTTGTTTATTTGAAAATTGATCCACAAAAAGGTATCGTAGGATGTCAACAATTACCGAATATTGAAATTGAAAGAGTTGAGGGTGCAACTTCAAAACCTGTGTCTGATACAGAAAAAACACCGAATCGTGAATTAAGATTTATGTGGAAAAACAAAGACATAGAATTTCAGGCATGGGAAATTGGACATTTTAGATTATTGGGTGATGATAGAAAACTTCCATATGGGACTTCTATGTTAGATAAGATTAGAAGAATATGGAAACAACTTTTACTTGCTGAAGATGCAATGTTAATTTACAGAACATCAAGAGCACCCGAAAGAAGAGTCTTCAAAATATTTGTTGGTAATATGGACGATAAGGATATTGAACCTTATGTTCAACGTGTTGCAAATAAATTTAAAAGAGATCAAATTTCTGATCCAAGAACAGGTCAAGTTGATATGAGATATAATCAAATGGCTGTAGATCAGGATTTCTTTATTCCTGTAAGAGACCCTGCACAATCAAATCCAATTGAAACATTGGCTGGTGCACAGAACTTAGGTGAAATTGCCGATATTGAATACATTCAAAAGAAACTTTTAGCTGCATTAAGAATACCTAAAGCATTTTTAGGTTTTGAAGAAGTTGTTGGTGAAGGTAAAAGTTTAGCGTTAATGGATATTCGTTTTGCAAGAACTATTAACAGAATACAAAAATCATTAATTCAAGAATTGAATAAAATAGCATTAGTTCACCTTTATCTCTTAGGATTGGAAGATGAATTAAATAATTTTTCATTATCGTTAACTAATCCATCTGCACAATCTGATTTGTTACGTCTTGAACAGTGGAAGGAAAAAATAACACTATATAAAGACGCTACTTCAGACCAATCTCAAATAGGTATATTACCGGTTTCTCATACATGGGCAAAGAAAAATATTCTTGGTTTGAGTGATAACGAAGTAATATTGGATCTACAACAACAACGTCTTGAAAGAGCAATGGGATTTGAATTAACAAATACACAAAATGTAATTAAACGTAGTGGAATTTTCGATGAGGTTGACTCTAAGTATGGTATACCCGAAGAAGAAAGGAAGAAAATGGAAGATGCAGGTGGGGCAGCACCTTCTGCAGGAGGAATGGCACCAGATGGGGCAGTACCAACAATTCCACCAGCAGGTGGAAGTGAACCTTTAAGTGAAACAAAAAAATCAAAAATATTAGGTATGTTGGGAAAAGAAAATTTGAAATTTGAAGATTTATTTGACATGGATAAAGCCCAACACAATATTTATGAAATAGAAACAAAAATAAAAGACATATTAAACGATTAGAAATGAATACTTTTGGCTCAGTTAAAACAAAAATATTACAAAAATTATTGGAATCTTACAGATCTCAAAATAAAGATGAAATGAAAGACATTATTAAAACTATAAGTTCAAATAAGGATTTCAAAGAAATGTATTTGTTTTATGAAGAAGTGGAGAATAAATATATTGGAGATAATGATGTTGCCAGAATATATGTAGAGGAACTCACATCAATTTTAAAAAATAAGTTCATTACAATAAAAGAATTTTGTAAGACATTAAATGAAAAAATTGGTGATGTAGAGATATCAGAAAATGAATTATATACAAATTTAGATCAATTATTATTAGAGGATAGTTTAACGAATATAGAAAATAAAGTTATCGCCAAAAGAAAACTTTATGAACATTTAACAACAGTAAAAGAAGTTACTAATGTAAGTAAAAATTTACACACTATTCATGAAAATTTATTGAATTCAGTGTTGGCAAATAATTTTAATGTATTATATAGTAATTCATTAAACGAGGAACAAAAAACACTTTTGAAATCTATATTATCATTATCTACTGATGAATTGAAAACTAAATTAAGTGAAGTTAAAGAATCACTTATTACAAAAATAGATTTATTATTAGTTGAATCAACAGACGATACATTTAAATCAAAACTTCAAAATGTAAAAAGTGAGGTATCTAATATGGATACATCGAAATTTAACTACTATAGATTACTTGAATTAAAAAATGATCTAAATTAAGGTTATTTTTTAATTTTTTGAATGTAAATCGCTTTTAGAATTTCTTCCCTTCTTTTGACAGATTGTTTCACATATGTTTGTCTTTCTCTTAACATTTGAATCTGTTTTGTTCTTTGAACCTTTTGTTTATAAATTCTTAATGCAGACTCAATGTTTTTTTCTTTATTAACTTCAACTATGATCATATCAATAATTATATTACAAATATATTAAAAATTTTTTTGTTTTTAAAATATTATTTAGTATATTTTAAAAGCACCATAAAATATATAATATGAAATATTGATGAAAACAGGAAAGTATATCCATTTAGGATCATACAAAAACGTGAAGATTGGCTACGGAACAGTAGACTATAAAAATTTAAAAACAATTTATTTAAAATTAAATTCTTGGTTAAAACCCGAAAATGATACGGATAATTTTGATTATACAATTTTAAGATCAAAAAGAAAAATTAAAGAAATAATACACGATTTAAAAAATCAAAATTTTAAAAAACAATCAATAGTTGATTTAGATATAAGAACAAAGAGTATCAAATTAGAAAAAAGGTCTTTTATGAATTTGGAAATAACATTATACGTTGATAAACAATTTGATGTTAAATCAAAAGATATTAAAAATTTAGTTAAAGACGTTTTAGAACAAATTATTAATCACGGTTTGGAAAACAAAGAATTGTTTAATTTCTACAAAACAAAAAAATAATTCCGATTATGATGTATTTATAGAAATAATTTATTCTATAAATGAGGGTACTAGGACCAAATGAGACGGGCAAAGGAATTTTAATTGAATATGATGCTGGTCACATATCTCCCGAAGATAATAAAAAAATTATTTCTGAAATGAAGGATGTTGACTTTTCACAAGACATCGTCCTTTATGCTGTTTTACAAAAATTTGATACTCCAAACAAAAACGGAAGAATATATCCTGAGGTATTACTAAAAAGAGAAAACGAAAAGTATCAATCACTAATTAAAAAGGGTGGAGCTTTAAACGAACTTAATCATCCTTCTTCTTCACTTATCGATTTAGATAGAGTCTCACATTCAATTTTAGAAACATGGTGGGATGGAAAAATGTTAATGGGTAAAATAAAATTATTTACTTCACCAGGTTGGAAAAAAATGGGTATAGTATCAACAAAAGGTGATCAAGCAGCTATGTTGCTTATGAATGGTGCTACATTGGGAATATCATCTCGTGGAGTTGGTTCTTTAAAAACTGTAAAAGGTGAAAATGTTGTTCAAGATGATTTCGAATTAGTTTGTTTCGATTTAGTTTCATCACCCTCTACACCCGGTGCATACATCTTCAAAGATCCCTCTGAAAGAGAACAATATCAAGAACATATTGATGAAAAACCTATAGTAGACGACAGAATGAAAAAATTAATGGGAAATTTAGATAGATTTTTATCTAAATAAACAATTTTATATGGTTAGAGATATCGAAATCTAAATTTTTATCAATTACAAAGTATTTATATTAAAATAAATTTACACAAATGAGTGAAAAATCCATTTTAGAACAAGCCCTACTTCAAGTTCAAACACTAGAAGAGGCAGTGAAGCAAAATGCAAAAGGTATACTTGCATCTACAATGAAGCAGGAACTAAACGAGTTGCTTAAAGAATCACAAGTGGGAGAAGAGGAAAAGGTTGATAATATTGCAGAAGAAAATTCTAATGCAGAATTAAAAGAACAACCCGATCCTGAAGAAGAGGAAAAAGATGATATGTCAGACGAAGATGAGGCCGATGATGAAGAGGCTGACGATGACTCTGAAAATGATGACGACCTCGATAATGAACCCAAAAAAGGAATCGACGATGTTAATTCAGATGATGAATTAGACACAGATGATGAGATGGGATCAGATGATGAGATGGGATCAGATGATGAACCAATGTCGGCTGATGATCTCGGACCGTCAGTCGATGACGATGACGTTATGGACATGACCGGTGCAACAGATGATGAAGTATTAAAAGTTTTCAAGGCAATGAAACCAGAAGATGGTATTGTTGTTAAGAAAGACGGTAATCAACTTGACGTTGACATGGGTGACGATGAGTATATCATCAAACTTGACGACGATTCTACTGAGGAAGAAACTTCTATGGAGGAAGTCAAAAACCCTGAAAAAGATTGTAATGAGGAAGACTCTTCTTTAGAAGAAGAGACAATTTATGAAATTGAATTAGGTGAAGAAGACGAATTCACAGAAGAAAAGGAACCAAAAGAAGAAAAGGAACCAAAAGAAGAAAAGGAACCAAAAGAAGAAAAGGAACCAAAAGAAGAAAAGGAACCTAAAGAAGAAAAGGAACCAAAAGAAGAAAAGGAACCAAAAGAAGAAAAGGAACCTAAAGAAGGGTCAATTGTTAAAAAAATTGAAGCAACTGAGGCTTCAAGAACTAAATCAAATCCACATGGTAATAAAGGTGAAGCAAAAAGAGCTGGTTTACCAAGTAAGAAGGTATTCAAAGCGGGTTCAGGTGTATTTGGTATAAACGAAGAAGTTGAAATCTTGAAAAAACAAAATGAAGAATATAAAAAGGCATTAGTGTTATTCAAGGATAAACTTAATGAGGTTGCCGTTTTCAATGCAAGTTTGGCGTATGCTACTCGATTATTTACAGAACATTCTACAACAAAACAAGAGAAATTGAACATTTTAAAGAGATTTGATTCAATTTCTAATATAAATGAGGCTAAAAACTTATTTAATTCAATAAAAAGCGAACTCGAAACAAAAAAACCTGTAACCGAGTCTGTAGTTGAAAAAATCTCTACCACTCCTCAACCTTCAAGTTCTCAAGAAATGTTGGCAGAAGCTAAAGCTTATGAAAATCCACAATTCAAAAGAATGAAAGATTTGATGAGTAAAATAAAATAAATAAAAACCAAAAATAAAATTTTAAAAAATGGGAGCATTATTAGAATCAGGTATGGTTGGTAACATCGGTCTTAAGCACCTTCGTGTTATCAAAGAAGATACCATTAAAAAATGGGATGACCTCGGTTTCTTAGAGGGATTAGAAGGTCATCAAAAAGATAACATCGCACAATTATATGAAAACCAAGCGTCTTATTTAATCAACGAAGCAGCTGTTGCTGATGCGTCTGGTTCTTTCGAGACTGTTGTTTTCCCTATCATTCGTCGTGTTTTCTCTAAATTATTAGCTAACGATATCGTTTCAGTTCAAGCAATGAACTTACCTATCGGTAAATTATTCTACTTTATTCCAAAAATATTGGATAGAGTTGGAACACATCATACAGAACCATTTGGTTATCCATCATCAAGAACTAACACAACTGGTTACACAGATTCAAGAAGTCTTTATGACAGATTCTATGAAGGTTCTGATGATGCGGATGAAGGTCTGTTCGACTATTCAAAAGGAAAATACTCTGCAGAAACTTTATCGGCTGACGCAGTTGTAACTTTCTCTAACGGCGCCGCCGCTGACGTAACATTCCCTAACGCTTTAACAGGATCAACTCAATCATCAGTAATATTGATGTTTTCGGGTTTCACAAAAGACGGTCAAGGAAAGTTAATCGGACCTAATGGTAACGCAATGGATACAGAAGAATTTTTAGCATCAGCTGAAGTAAAACTTTCAGGTGTTTCTAAAAACTTCAATGTTGTTACTCAAAAATATGGTAAAGGTATTGTTGAATACGGTTCAAAAGCAACTAAGTCAACTTTCCCTTCAGGTAGATTTGATGACATTTGTGATGAAGATGGTAAAATTTATGTTAGTGTAGATTTACAATCTTATTCAAGCTCATCAGGTTTCTCTAACGCAACAATCAACGCAGGTGCGGTTATCGGTGATTTCACATTAACATTTAGAACTTATGATTCTTTAGAATTTGAAGAGGAAATTGGTGAGGTGTCTTTTGATCTTCAATCAGTAACAGTTTCTGTAACTGAAAGAAAGTTAAGAGCTAGCTGGTCTCCAGAATTAGCACAGGACGTATCTGCATTCCATAACATAGATGCTGAAGCTGAATTAACAGCTTTATTATCTGAGCAAATCGCCGCTGAGGTTGACCGTGAAATTTTACGTGACCTTAGAAAAGGTGCTGCTTGGACATCTAAGTGGGATTACAATGAGTGGAAGTATGGTGCGACTGGTAACACTCCATTCTTGGGTTATACTCAAAAGGATTGGAACCAAACGTTAATCACAAAGATTAACCAAATTTCAGCTCAAATCCATAAAACTACATTAAGAGGTGGTGCAAACTGGGTTGTTGTTTCTTCAGAAGTATCTGCAGTATTCGATGATTTAGAATATTTCCACGTATCTAACGCAGCTCCTGAGCAAGATCAATACAACATGGGTATCGAGAAAATCGGTTCTCTTGCTGGTAGATATCAAGTATATCGTGATCCTTACTTTCCAGCTGGTAAAATCTTAATTGGTCACAAGGGTAAATCATTATTGGACGCTGGTTACATCTATGCTCCATATGTACCTTTACAATTAACTCCAACAATGTACAATCCATTTAACTTTACTCCAATCAAGGGTATCATGACTAGATACGCTAAGAAAATGGTTAACAACCGTTACTTTGGTGTAATCAATGTAAGTGGTTTACAAACATTCAGTTTGGATACTTTAAGATAATCATTGTCTTAGTATATAAAAAACCCTCGAGAAATCGGGGGTTTTTTATTTTTGGAATATCCCAAATTATTATTATATTTGCATAATGACTGAGGTTGATTACAGTAAATTAAGACAGGATGTCCTTGAAAAGATGATATACCAAAGAGGTATTGAGTGTAAAATGAAAAAGGACGAAATGGTTAAAATGTTAAAACTATATGATGAGGGAAAATATAGTCAACCACAGAGAGAAACCATTTACACTAAAGATGGAGAAGGTTATAATGTAGGTATAGACTTAAGAAATAAAGAACATATTTTACAAGTCAGTAAAATAATAGAAAAAAAAGAAGGTAAATCATTAAACAGATTTGCAGAAGATAGAATTTGGTATTGGATACCACAAAAATTATTATGAATTGGACAGAGTATTTTTTAGGATTGGCAGAACAAGTAAAACTAAAATCTAAAGATCAATCAACACAAATAGGTGCAGTTATCGTTGGTGAGGATAATGAGGTTCTTTCTACGGGTTATAATTCTTTTCCAAGGGGTTTAGATGATTCAAAAGAAGAACGACAGGAAAGACCTGAAAAATACTTTTGGTTTGAACACGCGGAACGTAATGCAATTTATAATGCCGCACGTGTTGGAGTACCTATTAAAGGTGCTACAATTTATTTAACGTCAGGATTACCTTGTATGGACTGTGCTAGAGGTATAGTAAATAGTGGTATTAAAATTGTTTATTGTAAAAAAGAATGTACCACAAAAAACAAGGAAAAATGGGTTGAATCTCAAACTAAAAGTTTTGAGTTACTTAGAGAATGCGGTGTGGAGATTTTTTTCTATTAATATTTTTATAAGATTTTCAACAATAACATCTTGAGTAAATCTTCCACTGTGAGAAAGATCACGAGCTTTAATATCTCTTTTATAGTCATCAAATATTGAAAGGTCGATATTCAAACCAATTGATTTTGTATCTTTGAAATTAAAATTTTCCCATGTGTAATTTAAAACGGGAATATTTAAAGATTTCCAAACATTATTTGCAAAATTTATCATCATAGAGGAATTAAATAATTGTTGACCACAATTATTAACAAATCCCATATAATACCACTCAATAAATTCATTATATGGATTTGATCCTTTTTGTTTTTTACAATGTGGAGAATAAAATTCAAAATATAACGAATCTTGATCCATAAAAGGTGCCAAAACTCTTGTTGTATGTGGCCATTGATAAACCACAAGTTTTGGTAATTTTTTATTATTATTTAATAAAAATTGTTGTAATAACATTGTATTATAAAACTGAAAATCTATACCAGTACCACCGACCCCTAAATTTAAAGTATCTAAATTTAATTTTTGACCTAATTTAATTGGCCAAATGTCTTTATATTCTAATCCAATTCCTTCAGTATACGAACATCCAAATGTAACAACATAGTCATCATTTATATCTTCAAAATTTTTTGTTCTATATCCCCATGAATTATATTTATATTCTATTTCGAGGTCATAGTAATACCAATCTTTACCTAAAAGATTTTTGTTTTCTAAATATTTTTCTTTTGAATCTGTAGAATGAAAATATTTGGTTTTGTTAACTAAATAATTATTTAGAATAATTGGTGTATTTTTATTTAGAATTGTCTTTTTTACGTCATCCACCTTTTTTTATTTATGAATTCCCTAATTAAATTTTTTATATTACCAAGTCCTACAGGCCCAATATCTCGCTTTCCATTTTGGTCCTGGATTATCACAATTATGTCTAGCCCTAAACGATTTTCTTCTTTCAGGATTATTTTTTTTGATTTTCATCACTTTACCTTTAGCGGATTTACCACCGAACCCAAAATTTACCTTAACCACTTTACCTTTATCATTTTTTACGTAAACCTTGAATTTCTTTATGTCCCCTTGCATGATTTTACCTAATTGAACTTTACGTCCTTGATATTCGGCTTCGTTTAATAAATCATCAGGTATGTAGTCAGTATCTTCCTCAGATCCTAAATCATCAGAATCTTCGATATGTTTTTCAATGTACATAATGTACATTTCCATATCAGTCAAATTATAATAATCAATATCATTTTCATTAAACCAATCAATAACTTCTTGTTTTTTTACAAATTTATCAATTTTTTTAAGTGTTTCTAATTCCTCAAAAGAAATCTCACTATTTAATTCTTCTATAACTAAATTAGTAATTCTTTTAAGATCGGATTCTGTAATTTTAATAATTTTAGGGGTTTTCATTTCTTCGTCAAATTTTGTCATAGTGGGTTTATTACCCTTACCTATCTTAGGTTCTTTCTTTTCTGCTCTTCTTTTTTGTGAAGTCATAGATTTTTTTTCTTTTTTACTATAAGAACTGGCAGTTTTTGGAGTATCTTTAGATACTTTTTTAGATGGTCTACATTTTGGATAGGATCTACCCTCGCCATCTTTTCTACCACAGGGTGGATGTTTACCATCTACCTTACGACTTACGTCCACCCACTTTTCCTTAAACCAACGTCTAAGGTCTTCTTTTAGGATTTCACCACTATCAAGGCACTCTTGAATATATTTCTTATCCTCTTCGTTAACAATAATTTTCATATTATTTACATTTTCTCCAACGACCACCTTTTGATTTATAATTCTTCGCAGCCCAACCATTTGCATATGCTGAAGGATAAACATCAAATTTTGCTTTAGCTGCCGCTTTTGAAGCAGCCCATTTACCTGGGTCTGTGGGACAATTCTTACTTTCGTCAATTTGGTTTTCTTCATTTAGAAATGAATCATCAAATAAATCCTCCTCGTTAAGATTAAAAGTAGATAAATCAGCTTTCATGGTATTCATTTCCCTTTCCATTTCTTTTGTTTTATTCATAAAGAAATCAAATACTTGATCCATATTTGTTTTAGCTTCTGTAACGTGATCATCGGCCCAATCGTGTCCGTCTTGAATTATAGAATCTAATAATTGTGGATTCATTTTAAGTAACATTTCACATTGTCTTTTAATCTGTTCTAGATTACTGAAAAACATGTAGTTTTCTTGTGAACTTATGTCACTTTCTGATAATGATTTTAGGTGTTTTTTTATAATTTTATCTAAATTCTCCATAGTTTTAAATATTTTATTTTTTATAGTTATAAATATTTTATATTTCTGATATAATTTCAAATTTTATATAATCATCATAAAATATCTCTTCATTATTAATTTTACCCTTAAATTCAATGTAATATTCTCTAGGAATATAATATGAAGTATCTAAATAAAAACAATTTTCATTTGAAAAATCAACTTGTGACCAATCGTGAATAATAACATTTGTTCTACCTTCCTTTATAAACATTCTGTAGAATACTCTATCAAAAACCAAATTTTTTAGGTTATTTATTGATTTGAAATAAATTACAATTTTTTTACTTTCACCCCTTATTACTTTTTCACCTTGTTTTATACCTGAAAATTGAATTGCATACTTTGTGGATTCGGTGGTATTTTCACCTATTGAGTATAATGATGTAAATGGTTTGGGTATAAATTTTTGAGTAATGTCTTCTATGGCTATTCCATCTATTTCTAAACTTTTCCATTTATCGTAAAAGAATTTTTTACCGTCACAAATTATACCGTTAATACCGAATGTTACTTTATAAACACCTCTTTTTATTTTTGTAGTTGTTAACCCTGTTAAACCACTAATTGATACTTTGGTAGAGTCTAGTATATCTACAGTTGGGTTGTTATCTAAATCTTGGTAGTTTCCACCATTTGTAACATATAGGTATAAATTTTGATTCTTTTTTTCTATAAAATTATATCTATCATCATCTATTCTATCTTCAAAATATGTTTCAACATAAGGTTCAAAAAAGGTTTGTGTATATTTTGTAAAAAAAGCAACTGATTGATCAATTTCAGGAGTTAAATCTTGATATAAAACTGCAAATGCTAAACCAAGACCATGATTTGTGTTACCCGATACAATAATACCATTTATATAATTTGTAATATCAACATTTATGTTTTCATTACCGTTATCAAAATGTATTGTTTCTAAAATAGTAGGTGAATTACTGTATATACCCTCGACCGACCACATATCTAAAGTGGTTCTATTAAAATAGTTAGATGGTCTTTCGTCAAAAGTATCATTACCTGTTGTAAAATCATATCCACCATCCTCATAATCAAAACCTAAACCTTCATCCCAAAACTCATTTATTTTAAAAAGTATTAGATCGAATGAATTTGCTCTTTGTCTACCTGTTCCTCTTTTTGCACCTAAAAAAGTCTCGTCACCGAATATTGTATTTGTAAGGTGTAGAGTGTGTGTTGTACCAGAGGTAATTACTTTTTGACCAGAATCTACTATGTTTTGTAAAGTGTCTAAATTTATTTTGAATATAAATTTAGAAAATCCTGAACCATAAAAAATTTCTGTTGTTGGATTTTTAGCGGTATTTGTATGAGAATCTTTTATAATTGTATTGTTTTTATAAAAATATGAACGGAAATATGACATCTTTTTATTTTATAAATATCAAAATTTAGTTTATTCTGATAGATCCGTTCAAGATATCGTCTTTAATTGTTTCAAATAGTCTTGCTAATGTGTCGTGTTCTGAATTCGATGACCTACCATAAGGTTCATTTATATTGTGTGTATGTGTTAAAAGAAGATAATACATAGCCGTTAAAAAATTAATCAAATTTTCTCCTCTAACTGAAGAATATGTCTTTGGTTCAATGTTAACTAAATAGTCATCTTGTGTGTATTCATATTTGTTTAATTTCTCGAACTCTATTTTTTCACTTTTATCTGTAGGGGTTGGGTCAGTTGATAGGAAATATGTTTTATCAGCCACCACAGATGCAAAACTTTGTTCTCTGTTTCTTGAAACCGTCCTCAATACTTTTTTTATAATAGGTGTCTCCTTAATTGGTGGATCAGGATTTAAAATTGAATAAACTAACCCACTACCACCATCTTTGACACCTGTTAGTCCCACATTTTTAATAATATTTTCTCTATCTGTTACAAGTTCATCAGGTGTTACTGTTCTCTCCCTAAAATTTTTTGTAGGTCTAAAAAAATAAGGATGTAGATCATCATTTGGTAATAATTGATCTACTTCGAATAAATTTTTTTCATCAATAGTTGATAATATATCACTAAGTAAAATATATGCCCCGTTTGCAGAATCAACTTCTTCAGAATATGTGTAACCTGAGGTAACACCAGTTATTAGTTGAGTATATCCTGATAATGGTATTTCCGTAAATTCTGTGAAAATATCGGTATCAAATATATTAGATTTTGGGTCTTTTGCATCTTTATCCTTTGTTACTTTATAAACATAGATTTGAACATTTGTGTTGCCCGTAAAATAAAGATTATTAGTGTCATATTCTACAATATATTTTAATCTTCCTTTTTCAATTTTTCTTTCAACATATGTTTCATTTTTAAGTTCCATTTTTTTAGAAAACTTTTTCAAAGATATTTTTGAAGAGGTTTTTGCCATCAAAGGAAAATTTACTAAATTTTCTTTTTCTTTTCTTGACGCAAATTCTTTAGATATTAATTTACCACCTCTTAATATTAAACCATTTTCAGTAAAAAGGATGTCTGATCCATATTTTCCATACACTCCAATATCTGAATTATTTGCAAAGGCACCTTCAGTTCTTTTGTCGACTAATTCACCATTTCGTTTTATAATATCCTTTCCATGTTTTACAGCTATACCATATGTTGTATTTTCAATCTGTTGTGAAAATGTTTGTGAGCTAAAATCATACTGTGTGGTAAATGGGCCAGCAATATATTCATTATTAACTGTGTTTTTATCGGTATTATATGTCATAACTTTTACTAACTGCCCAACGTTTGGTATGTAGTTACTTGTCAGTGGTAAAAATGGATTTGCAACAAAAACATCTTTTTCATCCCATTTTTCATAATCAAATGATTTGGATTTCTCACTAATCCAATCACTATATTTAACACATCTTATTCTTCCGACTTGTTTTGGATCAAAATTGTCAATACATATGGCAAGATCAATTATTTTCATATACTTCTTGTTCTTTTACTTATTTCTTTTTGAACCTTATCAAAATATTCTTCTATGGCATCTAAATGATTTATTAAATCTAAAATCAAATCTTTAGTATTTTTGTGTTCTTCTATTAATAAATCTGATACTTCAAATAAATCTTTATTAGGTTTATTTTGAACATCACTAACAACATTTATGACTTTTTCTTTTTCCATTTAGAACATTTTTCCAGAACTGTTTATTATTCCTGGTGGAATTACAATTGGTCCAACTGGTGAAGGTATTATTATTTCTTTATTAGATGTTTTAACAAATGAATTTTTATCAAATTCTTCCATCAATCCACGAACCATTCCATTAATAACTTTTGGTAATTTATTTTCATCTCCACCGACGTCTCCTAAATTGATTCCTAATGACGATAGTCTCTCATTTATATTTAAAATTGCTCCGTCTTCACTAAATCCTGGACTTTTATCTGCAAAACCAAGTAATAAACCCGGTATGTTAATTTTTAAATTTTGTGATAGTGCTGATTCTATCGTTCCTAAAATTGAATTAAATAAATCTTGGCAGTTATCTAAATTAGTTTCCAATATTCGTCTTAATAACGCAATAAGTGCGGTAACAATCGTGACATATCTTTTATATTTATTTTTTAAAACTTGTGAAACTATTACGGTCAAAAACGCTAATAATTCTGGTTTTATCAATTTCCAAAAATTTGAAATAAATACCCAATATATTTTTTCAATAACTGTTAAAAATAATTTTTTTAAATTTTTAATTATTTCCATCACAGTTGGAGCCGCACTTAAAATTGATGATTTAAAATATTTGTATACAACTACAATTGGAAAAACTAATTTTGGAGAAAAAACTGCAGATAAAAGTGCTTTTGGTAATTTAAAAATATAATTACCTAAAATTGAAAGTTGTAAATCTTTTAATTCTATAGATCCATTGGATTTTGCATGTGCGTCTTTAGCTGCATTATTTAAAGCTTTGTCAACAGCACTATCAATATTTTTTTTGGATGACAAATAGACAAAATCTTCAAAAACTCTTTTATTTACAGGAACTTCAAAATTATTACAATCTCTGAATCTCAAAACTTTTCTCAATCTGGCACTCTCATCGTCTAAATCAATACCTTCGACATCGTCAAAATCAAAATAAAATTCATCTTCTTCATCATTTTCATTAAATTGATCTTTAGGATTTTGATTTAAATCTTTTGGTTTAGGTGTTCCGCAGATTGATGTTAATTTTTTCAAAAGTCTTTCAACTCTATTCATTCCCAAATCAAATTGTTTAGATTGTGAATCGTCTCCTTGTAGTACCATTAACATAGCGGTTTTTGTTATACCTGTAATGTCAGGTAACTCTATTGAACTAAAATAATCATTTAAAAAATCGTCTATTTTCACATAATTAGATCCAACCATTGGTTTCAAATTCACACTATACTGCTGAGTGGAAGAATTCCAAGTCATATCAAACAGATCTGTTGTGTTTTTACTTTTGAATGTAAAAGTTGATCCTGAAAAATAATTAAAAAATTCTCTGTTCATTTTTACCAACCCTTGATCTGATGAGGTAGGTTCATAAACTATTTTACCTGCATTTGTTGATGGGTCCTGAGATAAAATTTCCATCAAATCAAATTCTTTTGGTGAAACATTTATAGGTGAACTTGTGTCTATGTTTCTATTTGTTCCACATGGGCCGTCTCCCGCAAAGAAAACTTCTTTTGCAGATTCTAATATTATATTTTTTAAATCTTTAACTGTAAAACTGATAGATGTTTTGGTATGTTGTTTTAATTTTTGTCTTGATTCGATTAATAATTTTGATTGATTTTGTTGATCGTTATCTTTACTGAATCCTAAAAAACCCTCTACTGTTTCAGAAAGTTCTTCAAATATATCTTTTTTTTCTTCTTTTTTTCTTTTTCTTTTTTCTTGTAACTGAGATAATTTTTTTCCTAAAAGTTGATCGGTGCTAGGTAAGTCTTTAATATATTTGTCATATAACTCATCTGCATTTTTTTGTGGGTTATCATTAATTTTTTTGATAGCCTCAACTCTGGATTTTATTTTATTTTTTGTCTTTTTAACCTTACTCATTACAACTTGTAGTTTTCGGTCTCCTTGTTATTATCATCATTAATTAATTTATCTAACAAATCTCTATCTTCATCAGATAAGTTAAGTTTGCCTATAGATGTGTTTTTACCACCACCTTGATTTTGTTTTAATAAAACACTTTGGAGTTTTACCAATGAAATCTTTTTTTCGGTGCAATCGTTTAAAATTTTCTGTTGTTCTTTAATCACCGGTCCAATTACACTCATGTCTTCGGCGTCTTTCATAAAAGACATCATTTTACGCATAATTGCAGACGCCGTATTTCTGTTTTCAACAACGTCATTATAAATTTCTTGCATCAAAGCAAGTGCTGAATCTATATCAAGTGATATGTTGTTTCTTTTATCTCTCATAGTATTAATAAATAGATTTTATTCCAAAAATCCACCTAAAATACCGTCATAGAGAATTTTAAACCTTTTAAGAGATATTCTTATTTCTTTAGTAGAAAGAGATGTCATTTCTCTTAACGACAATAATATTAGGTTTTTATTGAATTTATTACCATCTCCAACCTGAAATATTTTATCAAAATTGCTGAAAATTTCAAGTAATGCGTATCCTAATTTTTGTTCGTTGTCTGTTAATTCTTCCGTTTCAATAAATTTTTCCAAAGAAATCGTTAACTTAATTATAACGTCTCTGTGATCAATAACGTGTTCGTCGATAGTGTAAGATAATGCGGGATTATCCTCCATATCTGATGAAATGTCATCATATGAAACACTTCTATTTTGTTCCTTAGTGTCTTTTTGGATGGCACCCATAAGATAATTCTTGCATATTGTTCCAAAATATGAATACGCTTTATGATTTTTTGTTGGGTCGAATTTGTTAATCTTAGTGATTAAAAAAGACATTGTATCCGTATGTATGTCTTCAAATTCGAAATCTTTTCTGTAAAGTTTATAACGTCGAATAATTGATTCGACCATTATAATTAGGGGTTCTCTTAAATATTCGTTGAATATCTTATTCTTTTCTACCTCGGATTCAGATGTTAAATATCTTTTTACCGCTTGTTCTTGATCCTCCCCAAAATATATTCTTTGGATCCTTTTTCTCGGCATTAAGTTTCTACATAATTTAACTCTCGTTTATTTTTAAAAAAGAATTCTTTTTTGGCTGTTTCCAACCAAAATTTCACCTCATTTTCTGAAAGCATAGACTCATTATTGTTTTTGTAACTCCAAAATAGAGAATCTTCTCTAAAATTTACGTGTTGGTATCCAATTTTTGGAACAACCATTATCTTTACACTATTATGTGTAAGTCTTAGTAAAAATTCATAACTGAATGTTAGTTTGATATTTTCTTTAAAAGAACCATTTTCTTTTATTACACTTGTTTTATATAAACCACCACTTGTTTGATAATTTTGATAATCAAGTAAAATTTCATTATCTAAGTATCCTTGTTTTTCTGCAAATCCATATGCCCAAACAGACTCATTAGTAAAAGACATAAATTTACCTTCTACATTCACATCTTTTACTATTGGTAAGAACACATCAACATCGTTATATGTTTCAATATATAAATTCATAGATTTTAACCAACTACTTTTAAATTCGTCATCTACTTCTAATATTGTAAACCATTCAGTATCACAATTATCAATACCTTTATTAATTTGTGAACAAAAATCTGTGGATCCATTATTTACAACAATATTAATTTCTAATGTTTGAGATATAGCTTCAAAATTTTTAAACAAATTAGGTGGACATACAATAGAAATTTTTACATCGTTATGAAATTCTTCCATAGAAAGAATTGCATTTTTCAACATTTCTGTGTGTAGTTCATCTAATTTATGGATAGGTAATATCACTGTAATTTTTTTCATACTGTTTCTTCTTTAAGTTTTTCTAATGCTTTTTCTATTGTTTCAACTCTTTTGTTTTTGAATGAACTAAAAATCGAAACTATATTATTTTCTGTTATTGATGATTCATATGGTAGTAAAGTCTCTTTCATTTTTTTCATAACATCTTGACCTAATTCAACTCCTTCTAACCATGCTAAAACATACGTCCCTAATATATCTATAATCTTTTCACTATCATATGTCCACATACCATTTTCACTTAACCAATCTGGTTCAATATCAGGAATTTTACCAATCACAGGAACTTTACATTTCATAGATTCTAAAGGAAATGTTCCAAATGTTGATTCGTCGTCAACCCAAACAGATACCATACATTCTTTTAAAGATTCTGCAAATTCGTTATATGACATTTGAATCATATCTCTAAAAGTTATCCATCTTAATTGTGGATATTTCAAATAAAATTGTGAAATTAATTTTCTATGTAAAACACGATCTCTTACGGAGATTGCAATATATGGTTTTGTTGGTTTATAAGATTCTACGAAATTATCCTCAATTATTGGTGGAATTATGTGAACAATAGATTCTGGAAAATAATTTAAAATAAGTTTTTTAGAACCTTCTGTTGTTGTTATAACCCTATCAAACCCATAATCACTCCATCTACTTCCTATTGGTAAAGTGTCGAATATGTAATCTTTTTGTTGAACTAACATTACTTTTACACATTTGATACTTGAAAGTTGTTCTAATACATTTGAATAATATTCAGGAACAACAATAACATCATCAATTTTTAATTCTACTTTATCATCTTTAATCGATACAACATTCAAATGATCGTATTTTTTATCAAGCCATGAAGATACTCCCGTATATTTGTTATCTTCTACTAAAATTTTTGATTTGTATCCGTTTTTGTTTAATACATCACACAAATCATAAATGTATTTAATTGACGCTTTTGCATTATTTCTGGTATCATAAGTTAAAAAATAAATTATGTTTTCATTTTTATCTAATCTACCTAATGCCAATTCTAATTTTTCAATATTTTCTTTGTTATTCATCGTCTTCTATTAATATTTCGTTTTTTATTAAAGTATTAAATGCTATTCTGAAAGAGATTGTTGTATCTTTTTCTGCAAATGGTCCCATCTCGTCGTCTACATCTTGAAATTCATTTATCACTCTTTCTAAACATAATTTTAAAATTTCATATTTGAAAATGTTTACCTCTTGTGAAACAGCTCCATCTTCATCTTTTATTACTTTTCCTGTTCTACATCTCTCTGTGATTGCGTCAAGGTCAATGTAGTAGGATTTTCCAAAGATTTCGACCATATATCTGTTATTTCAGTTAATTTAGATATTTCATTTTTATATGTAAAGTATTTGTTATAATCAGTGTTAAATTTATAACATATTTTATTTTCAGGACACTTATCAATAATTTCTTTATTGTCTGTTATCCAAACATCACAATTATGCCATGTTTTATCTATTTCAACACTTTTTATAAATTTGATATTACTACCCAAAAATCCATTTTTTGAAAGAAAAAATAATGTTGCGGGTTTTGCTTTACCAAATTCATTACAACCTACAACGGTAAAATTAATACCATTGTTATCATGTATAATTTTATTCAAATCACTAATAACAGTAGGATAGCTTATGCCAGCATGACCAAAAATTTCTATTGGGTATTCGATAAATAAAAAATATTCAAATTCATCAACTGATTGGAATTTGTGTGAGAGTAACAAATTGTTGTTTTTGATCTCATCAATTATTCCATATTCGAAATTGTTTTCATTTTCAAATTCAGAATTTAAATATGCATCTTTATAATGGTAGTCAAACTTTTGTATGGTATTTCTTAATACACCATCAATACTTATAAAAATTTCCATGATAAAATATAATATGTTATAACTTATAAGTAAATGTTATTCATATCTTTGTAAAATTTCTGTGATGATTGGATTACGGACAATGTCCCGATTACCAAATTCAAATATTCCAACACCTTTAACATCGTGTAATCTTACTTTGGCATCATATAAACCTGATTTAGTTTTATCTTTAAACTTATCAGATTGTTCTAAGTCACCAGAAATAAAAAATTTTGAATTAAAACCAATTCTTGTTAAAAGTAATTTTATTTGAGCAGGACTTGCGTTTTGTGCCTCTTCAAAAACTAATATTGTGTTATCTACATTCCAACCTCTCATGTAAGCCAATGCTGCAACTTCAATGTATCCTTCGTCTTTTAATCTTTCTCTAGACTCTTTACCAATTATTTTATTCAATAAATAATATGATGGATATATATAAGGGTCAAGTTTTTCCTCCAAACCACCAGGAAGTGATCCTAACTTTTCTTCGGCTTCAACCGCCGGTCTTACAATTATTATTTTTTCATATTTGTTTGTATCATCCCACAATAAATCAACGGCTTTTTTCATGGCTATGTATGATTTACCGACACCAGCTGGACCAAAACATAGTGTAATTTGATTATCACCAAGTATTTTCCAATATTCTTCTTGGGAATTTGTTAAGAATTTTTCTTTTGGTCTTTTAATAATTTCTCTAATTCTTTGTTTATGAGTTGTTCTCTTTTCTTCTATACTTTTAATCTTCTGTTTTAACAAATTTTTATTTTTATTAAGATTTATTGTTTATAAATATCAATCATTTTCCTGTTGAACCAAAACCTCCTAATCCTCTGTCTGTTTCAGATAATTCATCCGATTCGATAAAATCTATACTCGGATATGGTAATATTATAATTTGTGCCGCTCTCTCTCCAACATCATATTTGATATTATCCATAGTATATGTTTTTTTGAAAGTTGCTTGTAATTCACCTCTATATCCACTATCAACAACACCTACACAATTTGATAATATCAAATCTTTATTTCTAATTGATGATCTTGGAAATACTAATCCAACATAACCTTTTGGAATTTCCATAGCAATACCGAATCCATATGTAACACTAAAAGATGTATTTTCAATCATACTCGTGATGGTTAAATCCATTCCAGCATCTCCTAATTTAGAGTACTTAGGAATGACGGCATTCTTATTTAATTTTTTTACTTTAATTTTTATAGAATCTAAAGCCGTATTAATTTTATTATATTCATTTTGTAATTCATTGGTGATTACATTAATAGTTTTATCAAGTTCAGATAAAAAATTAAAATCCTTATTATCATCAGAATTTAATTTTTCTTCAAATTCTTTTAGAGTTTCTATAAATTGTTGTATTTGACTTTTATCCATCATTATTTTTTTTATCCAAAATCCATTTATCTAGTTTTTTAATTCTTTCTTTTAGATTACTATCTAATGGTCGTAAACAACATTCTACAAAAACATCTGTAATTCTTTGCAATTCTTCAACTGTAACAGTAATACCACTTTGACTTACATATTCTAAAGCAAGTTTACTTTGAGATTGTCTTAGGATTTGTAAGTCTCTGCTGTAAAATTCCATCCTTAACTTTGCTTTTAATTATTAATGTAGGAGAAAATCAACATTATTTTAATTTGTAATATTCAGGTGTATTTTTTTTATCAATAACACATTCAATTAACATTTTAACAATTGAGATACTTTCACTACCTCTTGTGTCGCCAGCTCGGTATTTTGATGCAACAATTGTTGCTTCTTCTACTGATTCCGCTTCAACAATGTATTTTAATTTTTGAAGTCTTGGGTTTCCGTTTCTGTCCATTTGTTCGGTTTCATAACCGATTGTTACTAAATAATGCATAGTTTTAATTTTATTTTTTTATAATTGATTTAAAAAATTGAACTCTGTCTGAACATACTTTTCTTAATGAATATTTGTCTTTTACTGTTTCATATAGTTTATTTCCGAGGTCCTCAATCATATTTGGATTATCTATTAATCTTTTCATTTGTTTCGCCCAATCTTTATGGTTCCTTTTTAGATTAACAAATAAAGCATTTCCTTTATTATTGAATTTACCTTTGTCTATCGCGTTTATTAAATCTAAAGTATATGGTTCAGTCTCACTTGCAATCAGGGCTTTTTTATGAAATCCAGCTTCTATGACTTTTAGTTGAGATTTATTATTATTAAACTGTGATTCTAATAAAGGTGCCAATGAAATATCAAAATAATTGTAATTCAACCCATATTTGTTGATATCTTGTGTCCATCTTCTAACATAATTTTTTTCTAAATCTCCTTTATATTGTTCTTGGTTGAATGATAAAAGATATTTTGCGTATTCGGGATCCACACATTTATATCCATCTGTAAAAATTAATTCATATTTAAACCAAACGGTTTCCATTGGTTGGATGTCTCTTTTTGTTGTTTTACCAGTTTCTTTATTTATTTCTGAAACCGTTCCTCTCAAGTCAAAACCACATAAAACAAATTGAACTTTGTCTTTATAGGAATTATGAGTGGAAGAAATACCAGATCTCATTAAATCTATATCATGTAAGTGAGATGATCCCCCAAGCCAACCAAATCGTATTTTGTCAGATTGTATTGGATTGGGTTGAAATTGTTGTTCTTTGTCATTTACTGCATTTGGAAAAATGTAAACATTTTTTATACCCAATTTTTCAACAATTGTTTTTGCAAAAACGGGAGTTGTTGTAGAAATATAATCTACAGCTCTCATCATTTCTACCTTCATTAAATTAAATTTACTTTCCCTTATTTGAACATACATTGGATGTCTCATATCAACACTCCAATAATCGTCAATATCCATTATAACTTTGATACCTTCTTTTTTTAGCCAATTTATTCTATTCATGTTTGTGACATGATTTATTTGGTGAATAAATGTATGAAAAAATACTATATCGTAGTTTCTAAAAAATTCGTCATCGTTAGGCACTTCGTATGATATATCAACGTGTATATCGTCCGTATAATTATCTCCTATAAAAATAAAAGGATCTAATACTCTATACTTACCAACCCCGTGTTTATCTGATGGAATTGCTAAAATTTTTATCTTCGACATTAAACATTACTATTATATCAAATAATATAACGAATAATATTGAAAAAACAAAATTACTTTGATTTGTTTACTCCTGTGATTTTTCCTTTGAATACGGAATCACCAACTTTTAATACTAAATTTTCATTAATAGTTTGTGTTTGTTGTGCTGTGAGTATTTGATTTAACTTTTCGTCTAAGACTTTTCTAACTGTATTTTCTATTAGAACGGCGATTGCGTTCATGTCAAAATTTTGTGTTGGGATAGATTGTTGTTTTAATGGTTGTGATTTTTTTGTTTGAATTCCTTCTTGTTCCATTAAACGTTTTGCCTCTTTTACAAAATTCATATCTAAACTATCATTCAGTGATATTTGTGGAATTGGGTTATCAATATATGCTTTTTTAATCGCGTCTGGTAATTTTGAGTTTAGAATTTTGTCTACACTTGGTGTTGGGTTTTCTTTAATTCGCACATTTGTATTAACTTGTGATTCTGATAAATTATCTTGACTTGATGTAATCAAATCCCTGTTTATGTTTCCTGTTTCATATTTTCCGGAATCAACTTTGTTCATAACTTTTTTTGCCTGTACTAGTTTCATCATTAAATCATTAGTTGATATTGTTCCTTTTCCTTGTGACATATAAATAAATATTTAATCTAATTTAAATAAAATTACCAAATCATTAAAGATTTAATTCTTTTTATTTCCTCTGATAAAGTTGTGTTTTCCTCATCATCAGGATTATCCTCAGGATTTTCTTCTGGTTTATTTTCTGGTTCAGGTTGTGGTAAATCTGTTGCTGGAACCTCTTGTTTTGGTTTTTCTTTTGGTAACTCGGGTTTTTTTTCTGGTTTTGGTTGTGGTAATATTTCTTTTTTAGGTTCAACTTTTTGTTGTGGTTGAACTTGGGGTTCTTTAATTGATGGTTCTTCTGGTTTTTCAGGTTCAGTAGAAACCGGTTCTTTTTTTATTCTTGGTTTTAGAGGTTCTTTATATTTTTTTAGTGATGGCGTTTTTGTCCAATTTGATGTGACGTAGGTCACTGACATGGATCCGTCATCACCTTCTTTATAACCTGGTCTTTTTTGATCAAAAATCTCGTCTGTAATTTCAATATCTCTGGCCCTTGCCAAAATGAATGTCCTCCAATTTGACTTACTAAAACCTTTTTTTGAAATCGATGGTGGTTCAACCCAAGCCCTGATTATAAGTTTACCTTTAAAATTTAAACCCATTGCAACAGGCTCAACCAATATTCTTTTACCAGCCTGAACACTATTTTTTTTTGGTTTTCTTGGTCCCGAATAATAAAAACTAATTTTTCTTCTATTTTTAATTGCATCAGCAATTGGTTTAGTGTTACTTGCTTGAACAATTAACTTACCAATTCGATCTCTTTCAAGAATAATATTTTCTATGAATTTGATTAATTTCATTAGAAATCTGGATATCTTTTATTGTCTCTAAATTTATTTCTTACAACATGATCTGCCCTTTCTAATATATCTTTAGAAGAACCAACATTTCCTGATAATTCACCCTTACCTTTTTCATCTCCATTTGATAATGCATTTGGATGAAGACTACTATATCGATTATCTGTTTTATATAAATTTTTTCCAATAAGTTCTTTTCTTTTATTAATATCAGTTAATGATCCAATATTGTTACCATTTTCACCTTTTCCCTTTTCATCACCATCGGATATGGCGTTTTTATTTTTAGAATCATAATCGTTTCTAAAATTGTATATATTTTTTGCCAACAATTCATTTCTTGTTTTTATATCCAAAGACCCACCTAATTCATTTTTTCCCTTTTCATCACCGTCGGATATGGCGTTTTTGTGTTCACGACTATATTCGTTTTTTGATGTATAAGTATTTTTTACAACATTGTTTGTTCTCGACTGAATATCAACAGAACTACCTAATTCATTTTTTCCTTTTTCGTCTCCATCTGATATGGCGTTTTTATGTTCTGTTCCATATCTATCTTCTAAATTATAGATATTTCTTGATACGTGTTCTTGTCTAAATTTTTCCGCCAGCATTTCTAATTGTGTTGCCATATTACATTAGTTTTTTTATTCTTTCTAATTGTTCAAATAATTTTAAATCAATGATAGGTGAAACATATGATTTATGTGAGTTTGATTTTATCAAATTTGTAGGTATTTTAAAATTAAAACGTTTTGTGTGTTTTTTGTTAAAACTATTTTTTCTTTCACCATCTAAACCACCAACCTCATCTGCCATCATTCTTGAATGTTTTTTAGATTTTATCAAATCTCTTTCTCCTTGCAAATGTTTCTCCGCCCATTCTTTCATTTTATCGCCACCACACAAGTCATATTTAATTTTTTCTTTTACTTTGTCTATATTTTGACAATCATGAAGAATTCTTTTTAATTGTCCATATTTTACTTTTTTATCACTCAATAATTTTTTTGCTCTCATTAGTCCAGAATGATGTTTTCCATTTAAACCAGTTACAGTGTGATTTATTAAATTCAAAACTCCTTGTGGAATATCAAAAATTCTACCTTTTAAATCTTTATTCATTTTCTTTAAAATGTTTCAAAATATCGTCAATTGATAAATTGTGACTATCTAAACTATTTTTCAATGATTTAATTTGTCTTTTTATTAATGAGCTCACTTCTTTTACTTCTTCATTTTTACTTATAAGTTCACCATTTTGACTTTTACTTTTTAACACACTTTCGATATATTCTTCAATGTATTTTTTGGGGTTTTCAATTAATCTCACCTTATCCTCAGGTAAATTTTCATCATAACCCATTTTTTCTAGTCTTTCCTCTGCCTCATTATCGTCTAAACCCAATTTATCTTCCATATGATTTTTAGCATCATCATATGATAAATCTTTAAGTATAGTATCTTTTGCCCCCAAAACTTTTCTTTGATCCGATTCCGCCCAATATTTCAAAGATGTTCCCGTCCCATGCATACCGCCACCAAAAGCACCAAATGCGTGATTTCCCATTGCACCTGAAGAAGCTTTAACAACTTGATCGGTTGTTTTCCTTTGAGTAATTCCTTTACTATTAAAATTTCTTGGTTTTTTTCCTCTTTTGATATTTCCTCTTTCATCGACAATCTCGTCAACCTCTTTTTCCTTATTTTCAACTTTATCAGGAATTTCTTCAAAATCTGTTTTATCTGAGAATTCTTTTGCCCATTTAGCCCATTTTTTACCCTTTTTACCTCCCTTTCCAGCTTGAGCATAAAAAAATCTTTGTTGAGCCTTTGATGCAAACTTTTCTTCGATTACTTGTTTTATAAAATTATTCATGTAAAAACACTTTTATATAAATATCAAACTCAAGGAAAGATATTTATAGGAACATGAATATCCAAAATATTTTAAGATCTTATGGGTCTAAATTAGATATAAAACTAGATTCCTCGGAATTCTATGATTATACAATTGGTAAAGTTGAGACTGACTATGACGTAGATGTATTAGATTTATCAACACCCATAAATTATACAACACTAAAAATTAACCAATCTCTAAATGGTGCTTCTTGTTCAAGAAACACAATATATTTGATCGAATATGACAATTCTGTAAACGATTTAGACTACAAATACTCAGGACTAACGGCTTGTATTGATTATGATAATTTTATTGATCATTTTGAAACAAATTATGAGTATACAATTTTAAATAATCAAATTTTTTCATTTACAGGTATAACAGATGAAACCCATTATTTTAGGATATCGGCCTATAATGAAAATTTAACTATACATACAGGATTTAGTGTCACAAATGAAGCAGAATTATTAAGTGGTTTTACAAAAAATAGAATAAGATGTTTAAATAAATTAGCAAACTTACAAGCATGCTGTCCAATCACTTCAACACTTAACAACAAACCGTGGGCATATCAATTTAAACAAAATGACTTAAATAATTGCACTTCTGATATCATTCAAAGAAGACCAGAAAAAGGATGGACTTTAGATTTTATTTTTAATAGAAATAGTTTACCGTGGACAAGTGGTGGTGTTTTTTACTACTATGGTGTTAGGGGTTCAGATACGTCTTCAGCATATGCAGACAATAATTTGTCTTTTAAATTCACTTCCGATAGAAGAATTAAATGGGTTGCTCATCATTATTCGGGATATTGTAATACAACAACAGGTTATGATGAAAGTTATTACATAAGTTCAGGTCAAACACCACAATTGTGCACAACAGGTGAAACTAAAGATTTCAACATAACAATAACATTCGACAGATATTCAAGGTATACTGATTGTGATTTAGAAAACAAAGGAGGATGGAACGATATGTTAGGTTGGGTTATTAGTGATTATCAAGATACAGAAGTGTCTGCTGTAACGTCCACTCAATTATCAACTTATGAAAGTGAGTCAGAATTTTTAAATAAAAAATGGACAGATGAAAGAAACAGAAGACTTGGAACTTTAAAGATTTATTTAAATGGTAGACCCATTTACAAATTAGAAAATTGGGAAGAAATTGTTCCTTCAAATAGGGGAACACAACCATTTATACAATCATGGGGTGGTGGAACAGGTCTTATGGGTAATATTCATAATGGTGTTTGTTGTTTTAATATTAAATCAATAAAATATTATGAAGAACCATTAGGTTTCATTCATGTTAGACATAACTTCTTAACAAGGTTGGATGATTATGATTTTGCCATATGTGGAGAAAAGTGTGAAGATGAAATTACAGGATTAATTACACCAACTCCTACACCAACAGCAACGGAAACTCCTACGCCAACAGCAACTCCTACACCAACAGCAACGGAAACTCCTACACCAACAGCAACTCCTACGCCAACAGCAACGGAAACTCCTACGCCAACAGCAACTCCTACACCAACAGCAACTCCTACACCAACAATTACGCAATCAATTTCATGTTTCTGTTATGTAGTATCAAACACCACTTTTTCACCTGAGTATTTTACGTACACTGATTGTGTGACTCAAGAACTAATTTCTTTTAACTTATCCGCAGGAGGAACAATATCACGTTGTTCTTCTACGATTCCGATTGCAAATCCTGGTGTAATTGTTACGGGTGGTACAGAACCGTGTTCTAATTTATTTGATTGTATTTGATAAAACTTTGATTGTAAATAATATTTATAAGGTATGGAATTTTTTATTAGACAAGGTGCATCAGACCCAATATTGAAACTTAGATTAGTTGATGACGGAAAAAACGATAAATCATCATTTAATGATTTGTTGGAAAATTCTGATATCACCTTTGAAATGTTCGATGTTACAACACAACAATATCAAGTATTAAATGGAGATTGTATACTCACAACAAGAACAAAAAAATATGACCAAACTACAGATGAATATTACATAACCTACAGATTTACAGAAGAAAATACATCAGTTAGAGGTAGATATGAGGGTTTAATTAATATACAATTTTTGGACACAAATTCAAATCCAACAAATAAATTGATAGTTCCGGTAAAGGAAAAACTATTTATAAACATAATATAATGTCAAATTTAATTAAAACATCAGGAAGTACAACTAAATCAGTTGCAACAAGAAATACTAATTTTAAAAT
>Ga0194129_10001420_pt1 | contig 39495 bp, 30 predicted proteins | sample TA2KigCa35mmetaG_FD_150862 | JGI IMG/M metagenome (GOLD analysis project Ga0194129, IMG submission 150862) | Freshwater microbial communities from Lake Tanganyika, Tanzania - TA2015038 Kigoma Deep Cast 35m | ecosystem: Environmental > Aquatic > Freshwater > Lake | place: Tanzania: Lake...
TCGCACGAGGGCGAGCCGCGTCCGCGGGTCATCGCCCGCATGCTGTACGAACCATGAGTCCTTCGACGAGCACCGGCGCGACGCGTCGTATGACCGAGCGACGCACGGCCGCGCTCAGCTCGCGAACATCGTCACGTCGGTCGCAGCCGCAAAGCAGATCTCCTTGGCCGCATCCCAGTCCGGGTGGCGGACGAGCAAGTAGCCGTCCGAGACCAGCGTCTGCTTCCAATCGCGGCGATGGGCGCCTGGCCGAAGCAGCTGATCCTCGACGAGAAATCGCCCGTAGCGCTGCTTCCAGTGGTCGAGCCCGAAGATCCCGGTGATTCGCCCCTGGCCCTTGGCGCGCTTGAACACGATGCCGCAGTTGTACAGGCGCGTCGTCGGCGCCTCGAACGAGCTCCACGCCGCGACCCGAGCCCACTCGCGGAAGAGGTCGATGTCGCAGGTGTGGTTCATCTGGTCGACGAGGTGCGCACCCCCGGGGCGACAGCCGATCTCGCCGAAGATCGCCTCGCCCTTCGGCGTGAAGAACCACTCCATGTGCGTGTACCCGCTGCCCATGCCCAGCGCGGAGAGGACCTTGCGACCGAGCTCACGACCTTTGCGGATCTTCGCCTGCTCGAGATCCCTCACGGTGATGATGACCGGGCTGATCCACTCGTTTGAGCGCGCCTCGAGTGGCTTCGGCAGGTACTGTGCGACGTTCTCGAACGCCGGACGACCTTCGATGCATACGGTGTCGTAGGTGAACTCCTCGCCCTCGACGTACTCCTCGACGCTGACCTCGGTCACGCCTCGCAGCATGCCGAGCACGCGCTCGAGCTCGGCGCGATCGCCGACGCGGTAGGTGTTGGCGCTGCCGGCACCCGCGATGGGCTTCACGATGAGCGGGTAGTCGATCTGCTCGGCCGCGGCGCGCACGTCGTCGGCGGTGAAGGCCCGGGCAGACCGCGGGGTGCGGAGGCCGGCCGCGCGCACGCGCTCCTTCATGAGCTCCTTGTCGCGGAAGCCTCTCACGGTGTCGACGCTCATGCCTGGGAGCCCCCAGCGCTCGCGCAACTTCGCGGCGAGGATGACGAGCGGCTCCCAGTTCGTCCACACGCGGTCGATCGACTGGCCTCGGAGCGCGGCGGTCGCGCGCGCGACGACGTCGTCCTCGTCCATGATTCGCGGGACCGCGACGTAGCCGGAGAGGTAGCGCTTCACCGACTCGGGGAGCCGCTCGCGCGGGGTATCGCCAATGCCGATCACCTGCGCGCCGACCTCGGCGAGGCCTCGGCAGTACTGGATCATCTCGGGCGGATAGCTTGGGGCGAGGAAGACTACGCGCATCGCGAGGCAGGGTAGCAAAGTTGCCGGCGTGCCGGCGCCTCGACGTTTGCGCCTGGACACGTTGGCGCTGCGGCATCCTGGCCGCGTCCGCCCGACTTGGGTACGCTCTCGACTCTCCCCATGCGGCCCGTCGTCTTCGTCGCACCCTTTCCGCTCGAGACCACCATGCGCTTCGCGAGGGCCGCCGCGAGGCTTCCGGGCGTGCGCCTGCTCGCCGTCGTTCAAGAGCCGCCGCGCGGTCGCGACGCGCGCCTCTTCGCCGACGTGGTCCGAGTCAAGGACGGCCTGTCTACCGCGCAGCTCGCCGAAGCGGTCGACTTGCTCCGCAAGAAGTATGGGCAACCACATCGGATCGTGGGCGTGCTCGAGGTGCTTCAGGTGCAGCTCGCGACGCTCCGTCGCCACTTCGGCGTACCAGGCACTGACCCCGACACCGCCGATCTGTTCCGCGACAAGGCTCGAATGAAGGATCGGCTGCGAGCCGCGGGCCTGCCCGTCGCACGCCATGCGCTCGTCCACTCGCGCGCCGACGCCGAGGCGTTCATGCGGGCCGTCGGTTTCCCGATGGTCCTGAAGCCCCCCGCAGGGATGGGCGCGAAGGCCACCTTCCGGGTGCACGACGCCGAGGAGCTCTACCGAGCGCTCGGAGGCATGGGCGCGAGCCGCGAACACCCCGTGCTCGCCGAGGAGTTCTTGACCGGCGAGGAGGGGAGCTTCGACACCGTGACCGTGGGCGGGGTGCCGAGCGGCGACTCGGTGTCCTTGTACCTGCCGACCCCGCTCCGCGTGCTCGAGAACCCCTGGATTCAGTGGTGCTGCCTCTTGCCTCGCTCGATTCACACGCCCGAGTTCGACGCGGTCCGCGCGGTCGGCGTGAGGGCGATCAAGGTGCTCGGCCTGCGCGACGGCTTCACCCACATGGAATGGTTCCGAAGGCCCGACGGAACGGTGGCGATCGGCGAGATCGCCCAGCGCCCGCCGGGGGCGAACATCACGCGCATGATCGGCCTCGCGAACGACCTCGACCCCTATCGCGCGTGGGCTCGCGCCGTGATCGACGGCGCGTTCGACGGCCCCTGGGAGCGCCGACACGCGGTCGGCTGCGCGTTTCTCCGCGGCATGGGACGCGGCCGAATCTCGGGGCTCACTGGAGTCGCCGAGGCGAACGCGGCGGTCGGGCGGTTCGTCGAGGAGGCCGAGCTGCCGAAGCTCGGCGCGCCAAAGAGCGACAGCTACGAGGGCGACGGCTACGCGATCGTCCGCTCCGACAGCACGGACGTTGTCCGACGCGCGCTGCGGACCATCATCGAGACCGTCAAGGTGCACTACGCATGAAGATCCTATTCCTCTCGTCCGAGGTGGCTCCGTTCGCGAAGACCGGCGGGCTCGGCGACGTCGGCGCGGCGCTCCCGCGTGCGCTGGCAGCGCGAGGTCACGACGTCCGCGTGGTGATGCCGTGCTACCGCCGCGTGCTCGAGGGCAACCACCGCCTGCGGCTGCTCATCCCACCGATGACGCTCGCGGTCGGGCCCGCGCGGCTGTCCTTCGACACCCTCGAGGCGACGCTGCCCGGGTCGGACGTGCCGGTCTACCTCGTCCGCTGTCCGCGCCTCTACGACCGACCCAACGTCTACACGCAAGACGGCGACGAGCACCTCCGCTTCGCGCTCCTCAACTGGGCTGGGCTCCGCATCGCTCAGCAGCTCGGCTTCGCGCCCGACATCCTCCACGCGAACGATTGGCAGACCGGCCTCGCGCCGCTGATGGCGAAGACCGTCTTCGCGTGGGATCGGCTCTTCGAGCGCACGCGGTCGGTGCTCACGATCCACAACATCGGCCACCAGGGGACCTTCCCAGCCTCGGCGGTCCACGAGGTCGGGCTCGGCATAACCGCCGAGAGCTTCCACCAGGAAGAGCTCGCGCGCGGGCGCATGTCGTTCATGCTCACCGGCCTCCTCTACGCGAACGCGATCACGACGGTGAGCCCGACGTACGCCCGTGAGATTCAGACGCCCGAGCATGGCGTTGGGCTCGACGGGTACCTGCGCGCGCGCCGCGACGTGCTGTTCGGCATCCTGAACGGCATCGACGAGGACGAATGGAACCCCGCGAAGGATCGCCACCTGCCGCACCCGTTCAGCGCCGACGACCCTTCCGGCAAGGCAAAGAACAAGGAGGCCTTGCTGCGCGAGCTCGGCCTGCCGCAACGTCCCGGCGTCCCGCTCCTCGGCATCGTGAGCCGCCTCGCCTGGCAGAAGGGCTTCGACCTGTGCTTCGAGGCCCTTCCTGCGCTCTTCATGCAGCGGGATGTCCAGCTCGTGGTGCTCGGCTCGGGTGAGCCGAAATACGAAGCGTTCTTCGGGGAACTCGCGCGGCGCTTGCCGAACCGTGTGCGCTTTCTGAACCGCTTCAGCGAGCCGCTCGCACACCTCATCGAGGCGGCGAGCGATCTCTTCCTCATGCCCTCGCGCTACGAGCCGTGCGGGTTGAACCAGATGTACAGCCTCGTCTACGGGACGCCTCCCATCGTGCACCGCACCGGTGGGCTCGCCGACACCGTGCGCCGCTGGAACCCCATGACGGGGCAGGGCAACGGCTTCGTGTTCGATCACTTCGACGCGCGCGGGCTCAAGTGGGCGCTCGGCGCGGCGGTGGACGCCTACCGGCAGCGACGAGGCTGGAACCGCCTCCGCGACAACGGCATGCGCTCGCGCTTCGGATGGTCAGAGCGCGTGGTCGAGTACGAGGATCTCTACCGCAAGCTCTGTCCCCCTACGGCATGAGAATTTGCCGCCCATTCGTCGCCCGCCACACGCGGCTCTGTTAACGTCGGGGCCCTCGCGATGCCCATCAACGTCGTCTTCCTCGAGCCCGCCTTCCCCTCGAACCAGCGCGAGTTCGTCCGCGCCCTCCACGCCGTCGGGGCCCGCGTCATCGGCATCGGTGAGCGCCCGCTCCATGCGCTCGGTGACGAGCTCCGCTCGCAGATGATCCACTACGAGCAGATCTCGAACGTCACCAGCACCGCGCAGGTCGAGCGGGTCGTGAAGGCGCTCCAGCGAAAGCTCACGATTCATCAGCTCGAGTCGACGATCGAGGCCCACGTCATGTGCGCCGCCAAGGTCCGAGAGGCGTGCGGAATTCCTGGAACGAGCGTCAAGACCACCTACCTCTGTCGCGACAAGCCCGCGATGAAGGAGGCGCTTCGCGCCGCGGGGATTTCATGCGCGCAGTCGATCGGCTCGGGCGATCCCGAGGAGATCCGAGACTTCGCGCGCCGCGTCGGCTACCCGCTGATCGTCAAGCCCCGCGACGCGGCAGGCGCCTCGGGCACGATGAAGTGCAACAACGATGCGGAGCTCGAGACGGCCTTCCGCTCGTTCGGCGTCGTGGCTGGCCGAAGCGTCGCGGTCGAGGAGTTCATCGAGGGGCACGAGGGTTTCTGGGACACGCTCACCGTGGGCGGGCGCGTGATCCACGAGTTTGTCAGCCACTACTACCCGAACGTCCTCGACGCGATGCGGCACCGCTGGATCAGCCCCCAGTTCATCGCGACGAATCGCATCGACGCGGTCACGGGCTACGACGAGCTGAAGTTGATGGGCCGCAAGGTCCTCGGCGCCCTCGGCATCGAGTCGAGCCCGACCCACATGGAGTGGTTCTACGGCCCGAAGGGACTCAAGTTCAGCGAGATCGGCTGCCGCCCACCGGGGGTCCGTGCGTGGGACCTCTACGCGGTCGGAAATGACATCGACATCTACCGCGAGTGGGCGATGACGATGGTGCACGGCAAGCCGAGCCAGCCTCTGTCTCGGCGCATGGCCGCTGGCATCGTGGCGCTTCGCCCGAGCCAGGACGGCCGCATCGTCGACTACCGGGGGGTAGGCGACATCGAGCGTGCCTTTGGGCAGTGGATCATCGACGCGCACCTACCTTCGCCTGGGACGCCAACCCAGCCCGTCGAGGCCGGCTACATGGCGAACGCCTGGATCCGCCTCAAGCACTCGGACTACGACGAGCTTCGCCGCATGCTCGACATCGTCGGTCGGACCGTGAAGGTGATCGCTCGCTGAGGAGGACGGCGTTGGTACCTGCACGTCGCTCCGGCTTGTCGCGGCCCGCGCCGCGTGTTCGCCAGGCCTCGACCCACGCCGAGGGGCGAAGCCGCCCCTGTGCGCTCGCGGTGCTTGGCCAGCAGCGCTTCGTCCGAACGCTGTCGTCCGCCGTCGCGGCGCTCGACGTCCGCGGCCGCTTCGCGCTCGTCACCGCCGGGTGGCAGGAGCGCGAGGGCGAGGACCAGGAGCTCGCCGATTACCTCGGCGGCAACACCGTGAATTTGCGCCTGCACCGGCGCGCTGACGAGCTCTTCGCAGAGGATCGTGAGCTCGCCGAGGCGCACCGAAAGAAGCAGGAGCTCCTCCGCTACCGGCAGGACTTCTACCGCATCCGACTCGAGCACGAGCTCGCCGCGAACCACGTGATCCGGCTTCGGCAGGCTCCGCGTGAGGTGCTCGCGCGCGAGGAGGGCGCGTCGATCGTCGCGATCCAGCAGCTCGACGAGTACCACCTCCGCCAATGCGCTGAGATCCACGAGGAGTTCGACGCTGCGATGAAGCCGCTCGAGCGCGCGACGCTCCGCAAGCACGCCGACGCGGTGGCTGAGCTCATCGACGGCTCGAAGGCGATCGCGATCGCAGGAGGTCACGTGGCGACGCTCGTCAATCGCATGCGGCTCTTCGATCTCGCCGGGATGATCGATGGGCAGGCGGTGTTCGCCTGGTCGGGCGGGGCGATGGCCATAAGCGAGCGCATCGTCCTCTTTCACGACAACACGCCCGAGGGAGCCGTCGCGCCCGAGGTGCTCGACTACGGGCTCGGCCTCTTGAAGGGCGTCGTCGTCCTGCCTCAGCCCGAGCAGCGCTTGCACCTCGACGACCGCGAGCGCGTTCAGGTCATGGCGCGTCGGTTCGCGCCGGCGAAGGTGCTGGCGTTCCCGCAGAGCTCGCACCTGACGCTTCACGGCGACGCGATCCACAGCGCCGAGAACGTATCGTCGCTCGACGCCAACGGCGACTGCCGGCCCTATACGGAGGTGGCGTCGTGACGTCTTCGATCGAAGCGCTGATCGCCGACGCGCCCGTGACGCAATCCAAGGTCGCGGCGTGGATGTCGGGGCGCTCGTTCCCGCTCGTGGAGGGGACCGCGGCGACGTTCGTGTGGCGAGGGGAGGCGCACGAGGTCAAGCTCCGCCACTTCATCTACGGCCTCGAGACCGCGCAGCCGCTCGCGCGCGTCGAGGGCACGGATCTCTGGTGGCTTACCATCGAGGTGCCGCCGCGCTCCCGCATCGAGTACAAACTCGAGGTGGTCCGAAGCGGCCACAACGAGTGGGTACAGGATCCGCTGAACCCACACCGCGCCCGCGATCCGTTCGGCGCGAACAGCGTCCTCCAAGGTGACGGCTATCGGATCCCCGACTGGATCCATCCCGACCCCAAGGCGCGTCGCGGCGTGCTCGAGCCGTTCTCGCTCCACTCCAACGCGTTCGGTGGGAGGCGGGGCGGTCACATCTACTTGCCGGCACGCTTCCGAACCTCGCGTCAGTACCCGCTGCTCGTCATGCACGACGGCTCGGATTACCTGAAGTTCTCAGGCATGAAGACGGTGTTCGACAACCTGCTCGAGCGCCTCGAGGTGCCCGACATGATCGTCGCGCTCATCGACTCTCCCGACCGCCTGACCGAGTACGGCAACGACGAGCGTCATGCGCGCTACGTCACCGAAGAGCTCGTGCCGCACCTCGCGTCACGCTTTCCGCTGATCGACCAGCCTCGCGCGCGCGGCCTGATGGGCGCGAGCTTCGGTGGCGTGGCCTCGTTCTCGACCGCGATCCGCTACCCCGGCTTCTGGGGGCGGCTCCTCTTGCAGTCCGGATCGTTCGCGTTCACGGACATCGGACGACGCAACCACCGCGGCCCGGTGTTCGATCGAGTCGTCGAGTTCATGAACGTCTACCGAAGCGCTCCGAAGCCCGTGAGCGAGCGCGTGTTCGTGAGCTGCGGCGTCTACGAGTCCTTGATCTACGAGAATCGCTCGCTCGTGCCGATCCTCGAGTCGACTGGCATGCAGGTGCGCTTCGTCGAAGCCCGCGACGGGCACAACTGGGAGAACTGGCGCGACCGCTCCCGCGAAGGGCTATCGTGGTTATTCCGGGGTCCGCTGATGATGGTCTACGAGTGAGGTGAGACGTGGCCGAGAATGAAACCGTTCGCACGATTGGTCTGTCGCTGGGCGCCGACATCTGTTGGCCGGCTTGCTATGAGCACATGATGCGTCGGCTCGATCTTCGGATCCCGAGCCCCGACGGCACCCTTCGCTTCAACGTCGAGCGCGTCTTCATCGAGCCGTTCGACCTCGAGCAGAGCTGTCGCTACGACGTCGTCATCGATCGGTTGACGCACTGGTACCACACCAGCCGCGAGTGGATTAAGAAGGCGATCATCCTGAACGACCTCTACGTGTTCAACAACCCGTGGTCGTTGCAGTCGATGGAGAAGCACACGTCGTACTGCGCGATGATGCGCCTCGGCATGCCGATCCCAAAGACCTGGCTCGTGCCGCCGAAGGCGTACGCCGGCGCCAACCCCGACGTGCAGCCGACCTTGAGCCGCTACGCGAAGCTCTTCGACCTTGGGAAACTCGGCGAGCAGGTCGGCTTTCCCCTGTTCGTGAAGCCCTACGACGGCGGCGGCTGGCGCAGCGTCGTGCGGTGCAAGGATGAACAGGCGCTGCGTGACGCCTACGAGAAGTCGGGTACGGACGTGATGCACGTGCAGGCCGGCGTGAACCCCTTCGACCGCTTCGTCCGCACCATCGGCTTCGGGCCGCAGACGCACCACGTGCGCTACGATCCCGACGCGCCGCTGCACGATCGCTACACGATGGAGGAGGGCTTCATCCCGACGGCAGAGGAGGAGCACCTTCGCAAGGTGACGCTCACCATCAACGCGTTCTTCGGTTGGGAGTTCAACAGCTGCGAGTCGCTGCGAAAGGACGGGGTCTGGTACCCGATCGACTTCGCCAACCCGTGCCCGGACTCGCAGGTGACGAGCTTGCATTACCACTTTCCGTGGCTCGTCAAATCCTACCTTCAGTGGAGCATCTTCTGCGCGGCGACGAAGCGGAAGATGAGAAAGACGCTCGACTGGGAGCCTTTCTACGAGATCGCGGACAGCGGCTCGAGCTTCGATGAGCGTCTCGACGGCTACGCCAAGATCGCTGAGCGGCGCTTCGAGTCGGACCGCTTCGAGGAGTTCTGCGGCAAGCACCTCGCCCACCTGGACGAGGCGCTCTACGAGTTCTTCGCGACCCAGGACGCCAAGACCGCGGTGCGCCAAAAGGTCACCGCGCTTTACCCCGCCCACGAGATAGAGCCTTTCACCGAGCTCTTCTGGGGACGAATTCAGAAGTGGCGCGCCGACAGCGCCGCGACGAAGTGAGGAGCAGCATGGAGCACGAGTCGACTCGTTGGTATTCGGACCGCGTCAAGCGCGAGGTCACGCTGAACCGCTGGGGCCACATGGGCCAGCCGGTGCTCATCTTCCCGACCGCAGGCGGAGACGCGGGCGAGATCGAGCGTATGCACGTCGTGCGCGTGCTCGGGGATTTGATCGACGCGGGTCGCATCAAGGTTTATTCGTGCGACAGCGTCGGCGGTCAGGTGTGGTTCTCGAAGGAGGGCTCACCCGAATACCGCATGTGGATGCAGCACCAGTTCCACCAGTACGTGAAGCACGAGGTCGTACCGGCGATCCGCACCGACTGCCGCTCACCCGACATCGGGATCTGGGCATCCGGCGCCTCGATCGGCGCGTTCCACTCGGTCGCCGTGGTCTGCCGCTTCCCCGACATCTTCACGCGTGCGCTCGCGATGAGCGGGACCTTCAACATCCTCCGCTTCATCGAGACGAACTTCAATTACACCGAGGAATACTTCGTCTCGTCTCCGCTCCAGTTCGTGCCGACGCTCGACGGGCCTCACCTCGACGCCCTTCGCCAGCGCTTCATCTTGTTCGCGACGGGCGAGGGCAGGGCCGAGAACATCGGCGAGAGCTGGGCGATGGCAAACATCCTCGGGCGCAAGCGAATCCCCAACCGCGTCGACTCGTGGGGGCCCGAGTGGCACCACGACTGGCCTACGTGGCGCAACATGCTCCCGAAGTACCTCGACGAGTGGACGTCGCGCGGGGCATGACCGCCGACTTCGGCGTTGCACTCGGTCTGCGCAGCGTCAGTCAGGGAACGAGAGGAGGAGCGCGTCGGTCGCACCGGCGCTCGTCTTCGTCGTCGCGTCGATCGTGACCTTCCCCGAGAAGTGCCCGCCCACGAAGACGCCCTTCGGACCCAACCCGACGCTGCGTGCCTCCTGGTAGAAGCTCGCGTCGCCGAAGCGTCGCGTCCAGATCCCGGCGAGCTTCGAGTCGAGCCGCGCGATGAGGAGATCCCGGCCGCCTGCGCTCGTTACGGGCCCTTGGCCAAAGTCGACGCTCCCGGTCGTGTAGCCGGCAAGGACCGGGCTCATGGCTGCGTCGAGCGCGAGCGCTAGCGCCGACTCGTCGCCCGCGCCTCCGTAACGCCGGCTCTGAAGGTGTGCGCCTGCGACGTCGAGCTCGGCCAGAAAGACATCGAAGCCACCGGCGCTTGTGAGGACGCCTCCGCCGAAGTCGAGCGCTCCCTCGAACTCGCCGCCCATGAGCGGACCTCCGCTCGGCCCCACGACCAACGTTCGTCCGGCATCGAGGCCCTTGCCGCCGAAGCGCGCGGCGTCGAGCGGCGTACCGGTCGCTCCAGCAAAGCGAGCGAAGAGGATGTCCGAGAGCCCGGCGCTCGCGAGGTTCTTCGCGCCGAGTGAGAACGCGCCGAAGAATTCTCCCACGACAAGGACGTCACCCTTCGCATCGACCACCACGTCGCGCCCCGCGTCGAAGTCGGTCCCACCGAAGCGTCGCCCCCACGCGGCCGCGCCTGTCGCGCCGCTCAGCCTGGCGACGAAGCCGTCTTGCAAGCCGGTCGCGGTCGCGTTGACGCCGTTGAACGTCATCGTCCCTGCGAAGGCGCCGGTCACGAACACGTTGCCCACCGCATCGCAGGTGACAGCGTGTCCGATCTGGTCGTCGCTGATGTTGCCGAACCGCACAGCCCAGAGCGGGGCCCCGGTCGCGCCTGCGAGCTTGGCGACGAAGACGTCGGCGCCACCCACGCTCGTGAGCGTCGTCGTGCCGAACGCGATCGTGCCGCGGAAGTACCCGGTAACGAGCACGTCCCCGCTCGCATCGACGGCCACACCGAGCGCGGCTTGGCTCTCGCCCGCATCGCCGAACGCGAACCCCCAGATCGGCGCGCCGTTCTCGTCGAGCTTCAGCACGTAGGCGTCCGAGAGGCCCGCGCTCGAGAGCGAGAGAGGCCCGACGGCGAGGGTCCCCTCAAGCTCGCCTGCGAGGACGAACCCGCCGTTGACCGCGGCAGCAACCCCGTGGACGAGCTGCGTCTTTGCGTCGCCTGCCTGAAGCGAGAACGTCGCGGGGCACACGGGGTTCTTGCCGTCGCAGTCCTCGTCGACCGGGGTGAGACAACCGTCGACGCTCGGAAGAATCTGGCCCTCGCACAGACCCCAAGCGGTGCCTTCGGCGTTGCAGGTGTGAACGCCGCCGATGCATGCGCCGACGTTCTCGGTCTTGGGGTCGCCGTCGTAACAGTACGACGAGGCGTTGGGCTTGCAGACGCAAGCGTCACCGGCCTCATTCGTCTTGCCGTCGCAGTCGTCGTCGATCGGGGTGAGGCAGGTCTCGAGGACCGGGACGACCTGGCCGCCGCACGGACCAAAGGCGCTCCCGTCCGGGAGGCAGGTCGCGACGCCCGCCTTGCAGACGCCGACGTCGCGGGTTCCGTCAGCGCCGTCGTAACACTCGCGCGTCTCCCCTGGCGTACACGGCCCGCCGGTCATGCCGCCCGAGCCGGCTGAGCTCTCGGCGCCTGCTGCCCCGCCGCTCCCGCTGACGACCGCGCTCGCTCCCGCGGCGCCGCCGGCTCCTCCAGCGCTCGCCGAGCCACCGTCACCCCCACCGCTGCCAATCGATGACGACCCGGCCTGCGCGCAGGCGGCGACGAGGCAAAGCAACCCGAGCCAGGTGAACCTCTCGACGACCGCGTACCGCCCGCGGATCATTGCGCCACCATGGTCGTGCAGCCGAGCTCGATCGTGACCTTCCCGGTCGGATCCGTCTTGACCTTGTCGCAGGTTGCCCCGCAGAGCAGGATCTTCGTCTTGTCCGATGAATACTGCCATCCGTCGGCGCTCGCGCACGGCTTCTCGTCCTGGAAGAGCGCGACCGGTTCGCCCAACGACGGGTCATAGGTGACGTTGACCTTGTCGTAGTCGATCTCATCGCCAACGACGCTCGGCACGTCGAGCTCGCAAGTGAGAGCGGTGCCGCTCACTTTTTCGAGGGCCGCGCTCAGCTCGGCGGCGAAGTCCAGGCTCGGGTCCGTCATGTCGAAGTGGCAGTCGCCGACGTTGCTGGGCGCTGGAGCGTGTTTGCACTGCGGATCCACAGCGGTCCCGCCTGACCAGGCGATTTGAGAGAGCAAGGCTCGCGCCGGATCACTACCGGGCGCGCCAAGAACGAAGGTCCTTATCCCCACCGAGTAAGCGAGCGGCACCGTCTCGCTCACGAACTGTTGCTGGAGCCCTACGGCACAGGTCTCGTCGCCGTCGGTGAGCAAGACCACGAATGAGTTGCCCTCGGCCTTGAGGTCCTCGAAGAGGTGCTTGTATCCGAGCGTCACGGCCCCCACGATCGGCGTCGCGCCCTTAGGCTTTACGGCGTCGACGCTCGCCGCGAGCAACGTGAGCTGCGCGGTGGAGAGAGGCGCGAGCGCCACGGAAGGCGCCTGGCTGACCCCGCAGGCGTCGTCGCTGTTGAAGAGCGCGAGCCCCACCTTGGTCGCGGCTGGCATTTTCGCGAAGGTCTCTTTCAGCGCGGAGGCGACGACGTCCCAGCGCGAGGGTTTGCTCGAATCCTTCGCCGTGGGGTTCAGCTCACATGCGGTGCTCGTCTGCAGCGGCGGCGGGTTGCAGTTCATGCTGCCGCTCCTGTCGATGACGAACAGCAGGTTCGTCGGTCTGAGCTTGCCCTCGGTGACGCTTTTTGCGCACGCTTCGCTCCCGCCGCCTCCGCCAGCTCCGATGGTCTGCAGGGCGTCACCTCCGGCCCCTGAGGCCGAAGCGGGGCCGACGCCGCCGCTGCCACCGGCGGATGCCGTGGTCGCGCTCGCCGATGTCCCCACCGCGCCGCACGCGGTCGACCATGCCGACACGAGCCCGAGGAGCGCGAGGGAAGCAGCGACCGCGCGTCTCATTTCACCCCTGCAAGCAGCCGACGTCGACCGTCACCTGCGCTCCCTCGGCGACCTGCACCTTGCTGCACGCGGCAGGGCAGAGGAGGATCTTCGAAGGCGCGAGGTTGTCCTCGTAATACCACCCCTCGCCAGCGCACTTTGACGCGTCGTCGACACGCGGAAAGGTGGTCTTGAAGTTCATCCCGTCGACGAGCTTCACCGAGACCTTCTCGGCGTCGATCGCCTGACCGTTCGGATCGTTCTTCGGGAGCGAGTACTCGCATGAGAGCTTTGAGACGACGTTGTCGGCGATCGCCTTGAAGATCGGACCGTAGTCGGCTTCGCACTCCGAAAACTGCGAGCCTTTGGTCAGCGCGACGAGCGACTGGTAGACGAGCCCGTTCTTGAAGGCGGTCGCACACTTCTGCGCTGGGTTGTTCTTGTCGATACCGATGATCCCGTAGAAGACATACTTTCGTTGATTCGCATCCCCAAACATGCCGACCGGTGCCTTTGCGAGGAGCGCGGTGTCGAAGGCGGATGCCGACATCGCCGAGTCGTCGTCCGTCACCACGATGAAGGTCTTGGTCGCCTCCTTTCGCAGGAATCCAGACCAGCTGTGCTGCGGGTTCTCGCTGTCGTAGGTCGAGAGCAAGAGCGACAACGCATTCGTACTGCCGACCGTCTGCGGCACCATGCGATAGAGAGGCAAGTTGGAGCCGCAGTTGGGCCCGCCGAGCGGAGGAGCCACGCAGACTGCGAGCGAGTCCGTGCCCTTCGTCGCGAGCATCACCAGGCGGTAGTCGAGCGCTCCCTGGCCGAGCACGTCGGCGAAGCTCCCGTTGATGTTGGCCTTCACCTGGGCGATTTCGGCCGACATGCTGCTCGAAGTGTCGACGGCGAAGACAATGTCGACCGGGGCCTTCTTACCAACGATCTCAGTCGTAGCGCACGAGCCGCCGCTGCCCCCAGCGCCGCTGGGATCGTAGTTGAAGTCTGGTGCGCCTCCGCTGCTGCTCGCCGAAGCGTTCGCGCCGCCTGAGCCGCTCGTGGAGGCGGCCGCGCCGCCTGAGCCGCTCGTGGAGGCGGCCGCGCCGCCTGAGCTGCTCGCCGAAGCGCCGGGGAACCCGGTCGACGACGATGAGGTGGGAGTCAGGTCGCTGCTCGAGCAAGCTGCTAGGAGGCCAAGGGCGACGAATGGCACGCGAGCGCCGCGCTTCATCATCTAGGCAGCTTCTCAGCAAACGCCCAGCGACGCCAGTCATGGCGCGGCGCCGCCGCGCATTCGGAGGGGCGCCGCTCGAGCGACGAGCGAGTCCGGCGGGTCATGAGCGCCCGCGAGGGGACCTGCTCACGCCTCGCGCGCCATCAGATCCGAAGGTGGGGCCCGACCCACGAGCACGTAGTCGGCCGCGTGCTCCGGGCGAAGCTCGCCGCGCTCGTCAATCAGCCAAGGCATGGCCTGGCGGCGCGGGACGCGCACGACGCCGACCGGTCGCTCGGTCCCGAAGCAAAAATCTCCGAGCGGGGAAGTCACGCCGTGGTTGCCGGAGGGATCGTGAAAGTGGTGGTGGAAGTGGTGGCGTCTTAGCCAGCGCCCGTAGGCGGTCTTTGGTGCGTGCGTGTGCGCCAAGCGATGAAGCACCTCATACGCTCCGTACATGGCCGTGAGTCCCGCGGTGAACGCGAGGCCGCGCCGGCGACCGAGCACCAAGCTTGCGAGCGGGGCCACCGTCGCCGCGACCGCGGCCGCCGCTGCCACCTTATGCGAGGTGGGAGCGAAGTAGTTGACCGTGGCGTGATGCCGAACGTGCTCCACCGAGAATGGGTTTCGCGACTTCGCGAACTCGTGCCCGGCGAAGCGATGGATGAGGTACTCGGCCGCCCCCCAGGTCGCAGCGCCGAGCAGGGCCGAGGGCAGAAGGCTCATGGCGACAAGTCCTAAGGCCTCGAGAGGGCCCTGGTCAAGGTGCGCCGCGCCACAAAGCGCGAGGGCCCGACGGTTACCCGTCAGGCCCTCCCGCTCGCGCGAGCCACCGAGGTGGCCCTGCGCGTGCCGATCCGCGTTCCGCGTTCAGCCGCCGCAGCCGGCCGGCGCCGCAGCGCCCGCAGCCGACGGAGCCTGGCCCGAGAGCTTGTTCTCGCAGCCTGGCAGCTTGTTGTGCTTGCAGAACTCGGTCTTGACCGTCTCAGGATCGATGCCCGAGAACTTGTACTTGCCGTTGGCAAGCCAGGTTGGGCTCGCGCCGATGCCGAGGCCCTTCGAGTAGCCGAAAGACGTCGCGAGGAGGCCCTTGCCCTCGTCGCCCTCGAAGCACTTCTTGATGACCGCCGCGTCGACGCCGGTATCCTTCGTCGCGCAAGACTCCCAGTTCTTGTCTCGGATGTTCTTGTTGCGGCACAGGATGTAGTTCATGTACTTCGCGCCCTTGCCGTAGTGCTCGATGGCGCAGATTTCGCGGATGTCTTCGTCGACCTCCGACTGACCGTGCATCGAGGTGAGCTTCTGCGCGTCCCCGTCGCCGATGAAGTGAATCTTGAAGTCGATCTTCGCCTTCGACTTCTCGAAGTTCGCGAGAACCTCCTCCATCGCATTGAGGCCCTTCACGCCGAAGGGGCACTCCGACATCACGAAGACCTCGAGCTGTCCCGGGACCTCGGGCTTGCACGCCATCTCGTTCTTGCACTCGTCGAGTTTGCAGCCGCCCTCGTCGGCGCAAGCCGGGTTCCAGCTGCCGCCCATCTCGAGCACCTTGTTGGTACCGACCGCGCGGGTGCGCTGACCGATGGCGCCCATCGCCTCCTTGTCGGCCTCGAGCGTCGCATCGAACACCGCGAGCGGGAGCTTCGCGGGCTTGATCGCGTCGTAGAGCTTCTTGCCCTCGGCGTCCGCGTAGTCGAGCGTCTTCAGCACCGGGTTCGCGACGACGCGCGAAATGGTGCCCTGCAGACGGCGCGGGTCACATTCCTCGCAGCGCTTGTCGGTGAGGATGGTGACGTTGACCTTGGGCGACTCAGGGATGTCGCTGCATGCGGCCGGCTTCTTCCCGGTGTACGCGTTGCAGATCGCCTTCATGAAGTCCGCCGGGCGACGACCGCCCCCGTACTGGTTGCCGCCGATGTAGATCGTCGGCGACCCGCGCGCGCCCTTCTGGTTCGCCTTCTCGAACGACGCCTTCAGGAGCTCTTTACCTTCCTCGCCGTCGACGCAGGCACGGAGCTTGTCGACCGGGGCACCGACCTCGCTCGCGCAGGCCTCCCAGTTCGTGTCGACCTCGCGCATGTTCTTGTTCTGGCAGAGGATGAGCTGGAACCACTTCGGCGTGTGCTTCTGCGCACAAGCCTGGACCATGTCACCCTTGACCTCCTTCGGGCCGTGCATCGACGTCAGCTCGCCCGTCGGGCTCGTCTGACCGATGAACTCGACCCGAAAGTCGACGTCGGCTCCGAGCTTCTCGACGGCGTCCTTGAAGCCGTTCTCGGCCTGTACTCCGTAGGGGCACTGCGACATCGCGTACAGCTCGACCTTCACCGCTCCCGGATTCGCTTTATCCGGCATCGCGACGCCACTCTCTCTCGAGACGGCGTGGCCGCGGCCTCCGAGCGACGCTCGGTCAATACCCCACATTCCGGCCATTCCCGCGAGGAAGCACAGAATGAAACCAACAATGGCGCTGCCTTTGTTCATGTTACCTTTCACTGGCGCGCTTGACGCCGCGCGGTCGAATAGCACCGATTGCCTGAACGCACAATCATTGGTTGCGCGTTTCTCGCGGCACGGCGGGTGCGCGAGTCGACTTCGCCCTGACTCGGCTAGAACGGCGGGCCTGCGCGACTCATTCCCGCGCCCCTTCGACTTCGTCAAGGTCGGGGCGGCGTCCATGCATCCCCACGGCCCAGCCCATCGTGTAACGAGCGTTGATCTCGCAGCGCGGCTCGAAAGCGACCCCGGCGCGGGTGACGTAGCGGTAGGCGTCTACGTTGAACGGGCCGAAGTAGCCCGCCTTCGCGAGCTGCTCGGCGACCCGCTCGGCCTCGTGACGTAGCGCGTGACGCTCGCTCGGCGCGAGGTCGTCGTGGTCGGCCAGGGCGCTGCCGCACCAGCGTCCCAGCTCGTCGATTCTTTGGCGCGTCGGCTCGCCGAGGCACAGGCTGCCATCGCGCGCGAGGTGGCCGTGCTGCGCGAAGTCGGCGGCGCGCGTGACCCAGGGCTCGACCTGCAGTCCGTACGCGAGGTGCCGGGCTGCCCAGGCGAGGTCGGCGTCGGAGAGCGGACCGGGCTCGACCAGGCGACGGCCCGAGCCGCTCGCGCTCCAGGCGGACTTCAAGCACCAGCGAGCCGCGAGGCCATCGGGCGGCGGCGCGGCGACGGCGGCGACGAGCGCCGAAGCGGCGTCGACGAGCTGGGCGCCCGGCAGGGAGGCGCCGAGCTCGGCCGAGAACCGTCGCGCGTTCACGCGGGCGAGAACCTCGCGCGACGGCGAACGCGGCGGCAGAGCTCCCGCGCGTACGAGGCGCTCGAGGGCGCGCGGCGTCGGGCACCACGCGAGCCCGGGGACGCCGCGGACCGAGCCGACGGCGTGCGCCTCGGTGAGGACGACGTCGGTTGGGCGCACCAGCATGGACAGCTCGTCGGGGAGCGTCGCGAGCCGACGCGCGACCGCGCGCGATGGCGTATAGCCGGGCGACGCAAGCTCCCGATCCGCGTCGAAGTTGAGGAGCCACACGACCGGGCGCGCAGCGTCGCGCGAGGCGCTCACGTCGGCTGCCACGCGACGAGCGCTTCGACGAACGCCTCGGGAAGGCCGGCCCGCCTCCGCGCATCAACGGCGAGCGGCGCGCCTCGCATCACGAGCGGTGAGAGCGGCGGTGGCAACGCCGCGACCCAGGCCTCGAACGAGTCGGCGCCCGTGAAGCGGCGAAACCAGCGGAGTGCGAAGCGCACGTGACCCTCCTCGTCCGCGCCGACCTGCCGCTGGAGCTCGGCCGACTCAGGATCCCCGGCGAGCCGCAGCCGCTCGGTGAAGCGCTCCGAGTGGTCGAGGTTCCCGCCCTCGAAGCCGAGCCCCATCGTCGCGACGAACGCCGCGGGCGACGCGGCGGCCGGCACGCGCTCCCAGAACCAGTCGCGCACGGGGAAGTGGCCGACCTCGTAGCCGAGCGCACGGACGCGCGCCGCGTAGAGTCCGAGGTGTCGAACCTCCTCGCGCGCGACCGCCATGAGGCCACGACGGAAGCTCGGGGGAGCGTCGGGGAAGGCGAGGATCGCCCAGCACATCAGCTCGGCCGCCTGCAGCTCGTGGTGCAGGAACGTGTGCAGGAGCTGCGCGCGCCGCTCGGCCGAGCGGAGCGCCGACGCGGTCGCGTTGCGGGTCCGCAAGCCACGGTCGGTCGCGCGCAGCTCCGGCGGGCGACCGGGGCTCGCGAGGCGTCGCACCGGAGCCGCGAGCTCGAGTCGCCGCGCCCGCGCGGGCGGCGCGAGCTTGTCGGCGAGGCTCGTCGCGGTGACGTAGTCCCACGCGGCGCGCTCCAGGGTGTCGGCCGGCGGGGGGAGGGGCGCCGCAGCGAAGTTGATGCTCATCAATTGCACTCCTCGGAAGCCAGGGCCTCCTCGTCAGCGACCTCGTCGCGGAGGCCCAGCGTCTCTTCGCGCGCGGCGAGGCAGGGCTCGCTGCCAGGCGGGAACTCCCGGCACGCGTCGGGGCGCTCCGAGTAGATGCGGCAGGCCCCGGCCACCTCGAGGTTCGGGCAGCGCCCATCGACGAACACGAGGTGGAGGCGGCCCTCGGCGTCGCGCGCGAGCGGCGCCCCGTTAGAGCCGAGGACCGCGCCGAGGCGCTCGACGTCCGCAGCCTCGAGCACCACGTGCGCGTCCTGGCAGCACGCGGTGCAGGCCACGCAGTCGAGAGGCATCGCGCGGCGAGGCCCCGGGTGCACGGCGTCGCGGTCGCACCAGTCGAGGACCGCCTCGGCCTGCAGCGCGTCGAGCCTCGTCCGATGAGGCCCCGCGCCGTCGGGGTCGCGTGAGGCCGGCGCCGCGTCGAGCGACGCGAGCGCCCACCAGCCGAGCGACGCGAGCGTCCCATCCTCGCGCCGCGGCAGCAGCGCCTCGACAGCGCCGTCGGGATGAACGACCGCGGCGAAGCCACCGTCGCCCACATAAGCCAGAGCGCGGTCGACGAAGCGCACCGCGAAGCGCCGCCACACCGGCCGCGACACGGGCTCGTCGAAGCGCGCCGCGTCGCTCACGGCTCCCCTCGCCCGCGCTGCCGCGTCACCGGGCGCGCGCCGTCGAGGTACGCGGCCCCGCGCGGAGACAGCTCGTAGCCGACCTCGAAGCTCTGCGTGAGCCCGAGGCGCTTCAGCTTGCGAACGTCCTCCTTGAAGGGCGCCGTCTCGCGCCCGAGGCCGGCCGCGAGCCTCGAGGCCGCGACACGCGGGTTGTCGCGGATCGTGCGAAGGGTGACTTGGGTCCACGGGGTCGCGGCGTCGAGTTTTGCGAGCGCGGCGACGAGCGCGCGGCGCGCCGTGTCGTCGAGCGAGGAGTCGAGGGCGAGAGGGACTCGATCGCCGTCGCCCCCGTGGTGCAGAGCGATTCGGAAGACCTCGGTCGTCGCGTCGACGGGACCACCGGGGCCGCTCTCGAGGTACGCGACGAGCTCCTCGCGCGACTCGAAGCCCGCGCGACTAGCCTCCTCGCTCGTGATCGCCGCGACCGAGACGCGGGTCACCTCGTCGACCTCGAGGACGCCGATCGGGTGGCAGCGGTAGCGCCCGCCGACCTTGACGCGAGCTCGCGGCCAACGCCGAAACGTGAGGCCGACCTCGCCGCTCACGAGACCGCCGTGGAAGCGCTTCTGGAACAGCAGCACGCTCGCGTGGTTAGCACGGAGCCCGCCCACGCGCCGAGTTCGAAAGGGTGCCGCGCGCGTGAGAGCGGTGCGAGGATGCGCGCCATGAGGCTCGTCGAGCTCACCATCGCGCCGCTGTCCGTCCCGCTGCTCGAGCCGTTCGTCATCGCGACCGCGACGATGACGCACACCCGTGCCGCGCTCGTCCGGGCGGTGGTCGAGGGGCGGGGAGGGCTCGTCGTCGTCGGGCTCGGTGAGGCCGCCGCGCTGCCCCCGGTCACGCGGGAAGACCAGCCGGAGCTCGTAGCCGAGCTGACGCGCGCCGCCCCGCGCCTCGAAGGGCGCTCCTTCGATCTCGGGACCGTGGCCTCCTTGCTCGCGGAGGTCGACCTCGGCCCCGTCGCGCGCGCAGCCCTCGAGTGCGCGCTCCTCGACGCGGCAGCGCGGCTCGCCACCGTCCCGCTGCACCGCCTCCTCGGCTCGACCGGCGCGCCCTGCGCCCTCGTGACCGACATCACGCTGCCCATCGCCGACCCGGAACACCTCGCCCACCTCGCGCGCGGTTACCGCGAGCGCGGCTTCGAGGCCTTTAAGATCAAGGTGGGCAAATCGCTCGAGGGCGATCGCGCCGTGCTCGGAGCGGTCGCGCGCGCGCTACCCGAGGCGCGGATCCGCCTCGACGCCAACGAAGGCTACGACGCCAACGAGGCGCTCGGGCTCCTCGTGACCGCTCGCGAGCTCGGCCTCGTCGTCGAGTGCTTCGAGCAGCCCTGCGCTCGCGAGGCTCCCACGGAGCTCGCGCAGGTGACCCGCGAGGGCGGCGTGCCCGTCGTCGCGGACGAGTCCTGCCGCTCGCTCGGCGACCTCGAGGCGATCGCCTCGGGCAGCCTCGCGCACGCAGTCAACCTGAAGCTCGTCAAGCTCGGTGGCGTCGCGCAGGCGCTCGCCGTCGGTCGACGCGCGCGGGCCCTCGGCCTCGGCCTGATGGCGGGAGCTATGGTCGAGACGCGGCTCGGCCTCAGCGCGATGGCGCAGGTCGTCACCGCGCTCGGAGGCGTGGATTGGCTCGACCTCGACACCGCGTTTCTGCTCGCCGAAGATCCCTTCAAAGGTGGTTACGTCGCGGACGGCGCGCGGCTCACGCTGTGCGAAGCGTCAGGCCTCGGCGTCGACCTCGCCTGAAGCCTACCCGAGGGCGATCCGGATCAGCGCACGGCGCGCACACCGCGGCTACGGTCGCCCGAATGAAACACGTTTCACTCCATCTCTCCCGCGCCGGTCTCGTCCTCCTCGCGCTCGCCTCGGCGCCCACGCTGCAGCGTTGCCCCGCAGCCGCGAGCGTCCGCAGGCCCCGCCGGCGAAGAGACCGTGCCAGTATGCTAGCGCGATGCCCGCTCTCGACGCCGTGACGCTCGAACGCCTGCTCGCCGAGCACGCGCCCTTTCGACCGTTGCCGTTCGTACCGGAGCTCGCCTCGTGGCACACCTCGAACGAGCTCCCGCTCTGGGAGGCGCTCGAGGCCGCGGCGGGCATTGAGGTTCCGCCGCCGTTCTTCGCGCTCGCCTGGCCTGCGGGGCAGGCGGTGGCGCGCCTGGTGCTCGACGGCGTCGTCCCGGTGCGCGGCCTCTCCGTCGCCGACGTCGGCTGCGGCTCCGGCGTCGTCGCGCTGGCCGCCGCGCGGATGGGCGCGCAGGTGCTCGCCCTGGATCTCGATCCGCTCGCGCTCGAGGCTTGCGGGCTCGCTGCTCGGCGCCACGGGCTCGCAATTGAGACGCGAGCCTGCGACGCCTTCGTCGACCCGGAGGCGCTCGACGTCGACGTCGTGCTCGCGGCCGACCTGCTCTACCACCGAAGCCAGATCGAGCCGGGCCTCCGGGCCCTCGAGTGCTGGCGTCGCACGCGCCGCGTCGTGCTCGCGGACGGCGGTCGGCCCCACTTCGGCGCGGTGAATCCGCGGGCGCTGGGCCTCGACGTACTCGCCGAGCTCGAGGTGCCGGCGGAGCGAATCGTCGAGGGCGCGACCTCGCGGACCGTCCGGATCTTCGCGACCGGTCCCTCCGAGCGGGGCCGCTGACGTTCGCGTCGAACGGCGTCCCCGCCCTCAACGCGGCGCAGCGGTCGCGTCGTCGTCGAGGTCGGCGATGTCGGCGACATGGTGCGGATCTGCGAGCGGCGGCAACAGGCTGTCGCGGACGGAGGGGGACGCCTCGAGGCGGTCGAGCACCTCGCGGACGGCCTCGCGCAGCCGGCGCACCTCGGCCCGCACGGTGGCGCGTCGAGGCTCGCGCTCTCGTGCATCGTAGCGGGCGAGGCGATCGTCGGGGCGAAGCCCCAGGGCGCGCTCGGCGCGGTCACGCCCACGCACCTCCGTGCGCTGTCGCTCGAGAAAATCCCGGTACTCCTTCACCGCGACGCTCAGCCGCTCGATCGCGCGACCGAGCTCGACGCGAACGGCCGAAAGGTCCGCGAGCGCCGCCTCGAGCTCGGCACGGCGGCGCGGCTCGGCGCCGTCGAGGGCGCTCTCCTCGTGGAAGGTTAGATAGCCGTCGATCGTCCCGCGGATCTCGCGTGCCCAACGCAAATGGCGGAGGCCGGACGCCGAGGCGTCGAGCCAACCCGTTGCCGCGCTGTTCTCGTCGGCGCGACTCACAGGAGCCTGCGAATCCAGCCCTCTTTCGACTCGGTGTACGGCGGGTAGAGGATCGGCGGGTCGAGGCTCGTCGGCTTCTTCAGCACCGCCTTGCGGTGGCTGAACGTCTCGAACGAGTGCTTGCCGTGATACGCGCCCATGCCGCTCTCACCGACGCCGCCGAAGGGCAGGCCGGGCACCGCGAAGTGGAGCGTGCAGTGGTTGACGACCGCACCTCCCGAGCTCGTCCGCGAGAGCACCTCGTCCTGCACGGCGGTGTCGGACGCGTACACGTAGAGGGCGAGAGGCTTCGGTCGCGCGTTCACGAAGCGGACGGCTTCGTCGATCGTCCTCACCTTGAGCACCGGCAGGATCGGCCCAAAAATCTCGCCCTCCATGATCGGCGACTCGGGCGGCACGTCCTTCAGGATGGTGGGCGCGAGGTAGCGCTCGGCCTCATCGGCCTCGCCGCCGACGGCGACTGCGCCGCTGCCCGGCAAGAGCTTCATCAGCCGCTGGTGGTGCCGCGCGTTCACGATGCGCGCATAATCGGGGCTCGTCTTCGGATCGTCGCCGTAGAAGCCCCGGACGGTCGCGGCGAAGAGCTCGAGCACGCGGTCGTGGACGTCCTCGTGCACCAGCAGGTAGTCAGGCGCGATGCAGGTCTGTCCGGCGTTGAAGAACTTCGCCCAGGCGATCCGCTTCACCGCGATCTCGAGGTCCGCCGAGCGATCGACGATGCAGGGGCTCTTGCCACCGAGCTCGAGCGTCACCGGCGTCAGGTGCTCGGCCGCGGCGCGCATGACGATGCGCCCGACCGTGCCGTTCCCGGTGTAGAGGATGTGGTCGAAGCGCTCGGCGAGCAGGGCCGTCGTCTCGGGGACGCCGCCCTCGATCACCGCCACGCAATCGGTATCGAGGTACTCGGGCACGAGCTTGGCCACGAGCTTCGAGGTCTCGGGCGCGACCTCGGAGGGCTTCATCACCACACAGTTCCCCGCGGCGATGGCGCCAACGAGGCCGCCCAAGAGCAGCTGGAGCGGGTAGTTCCATGGGCCGATGATGAGCACGACGCCGAGCGGCTCGCGCTGAATCGCAGAGGAGCCTGGCTGCGTCACGAGCGGCGTCGAGACGCGCTCGGGCTTCATCCACGACCGGAGGTGCTTCTTCGTGTGCTTCACCTCGCCGGTGATGAAGGCGATCTCGGCTGAAAACGCTTCGATCGCCGGCTTGCCGACGTCGGCGTGAAGCGCGGCGAGGATCTCGCCCTCGTGCTCGGTGACGAGCCGCGCGAGCGCGTCGAGTTGGGCCACGCGCCACGCGTACGAGCGCGTACGTCCAGCCTCGAAGGCGCGACGCAGCCCCGCGACGGCCTCCGCCACGTCGAGCGCCGCTGCGCGCGCTCTCGCCATCCCGTCCCCGTTGATGCCCACCTGTGCGTGCATGGCTATCCTGACTGTTCCTCTCGGTGGCTAAGCGATAGCATGGATGTTATCGAGGCGACCCGACGATGACTCTACGAACACTCGCACTCAGGTCCATCTGGTTGGTGCCGGCGCTCGCGGTGCTGTGGCTCGGCTGCGGCTCTGGCCGCGAGGACGACTCGAAGCCGAAGCCGCTCACCTCGGCGGCGTCGTCCTCGTCGAGCAGCTCGAGCTCGTCGTCGTCGGGCACGAACGGGAGCGGCGCGGGCCTCCCGGAGTGCGACGGCTCTGGCGGCGCCGGAGGCGGCGAGGTGCAACCTGGCTCGTCGCTCGGCCTGCGCACGGAGCCGCGCGGCGACGACGACGCCGTGATCAAGGCCTTGGGAGGGACGCCGTTCCCGGACGCAGACCCCGATCACGCCGCGAAGAACGCCTACCTGCGCGTCGAGCTCGGCATTGGCGCCGAGGCCGGCAAGACGACAAATCTCAGCCTCGACCAGCAGTTCCGCTCGCTCTCGGACGACGACTGGCCGACCTCGTACGACGCATGGACCGTCGGCAACAAGCGCAAGCTCGTGCTGTCGGTCGCCCCGCGCGACAAGCAGGGCGAAGGAGTGTCGTTCTGCGAGCTCGCCTCGACCACGAACTTCGACGGCGCGGTCAGCGCGGCGGCCGCTCGGCTGAGGCTCTTCGTCGACGACAACGTGTCCGAGGAGCTGTTCCTCGCGTGGGGTCACGAGCCGCTCTACCCGGATCCTCGCCCGCGCCTCGTCGCAAAGAATGGCGTGACCTTCAACGGCACGCCCAACAAAATCGTGGTCGAGACGCGCCAAGGCGTCGGCGTAGTCTGCGCCTTCCCGAAGGGCACCGAGCTCATCTTCACCGCGCCGGACGGGCTCTCCGAGGTGAAGACGATCGCCTTCGAGGAGGCCAAAGTCGGCGACTACGACATCTACGTCAACGCCTCGTTCGGCAAGGTCGAGCCTGGTTGGACGCTCCGCTACCAGACGCCGGAGGAGGTCGCAGCGAGCTACATCGCCTCCTTCAAAAAGACCCGCGCCGCGATGACTCAGGCGTGGGGCTCCTGGTCGGGCAAGTCGAAGGTCCGCTTCACCTGGATCGTGCCGTACGATCTCGGCTCGAGCCTCGACGCGCTCTACCCCGGTGATGACCAGGTGGACGTGGTGGGCGTTGAGGCGATGAACCCGTGGGGCAGCGCGCCTGGAGCTCCCTGGCGCGAGCTCGGGGACATGGTGCTCGGCGCGCGCACGTTCGCCGCGAAGCATGGCGCGAAGCCGGTGCTCGTCACCGCGACGGGCTCGCTCGACGGCGTCGTGGTCCGGACGACCGCACCCGCAGCGGCGGGTGACAAGGCCGGGGTCGCGGTGCAGGCGCTGCCCGAGGCCGCACCTGTCGGGACCGAGGTCTTCTTCTTCGACGGGCTTGGCAAGCCAGTCGCCAAGGGCACGGTGGGGACGCTCGCCGTCGCGGGGATGAAACTGCTCGCGCTCGACACGCTCGACGCGCCTGTCCCCACCGACTCGTTCGCGCTCGTCCGTGTGACGTCGCGAAACAAGTCGCTCTGGATCCAGAACGCGCGCACCTTCCTCGAGCAGTGCGCCCCCGACGTGAAGGGCGTGATCTGGCGCACCGGGTTCCCGTTTGGCTACTGGCTCGATCAGGGGCCGGACGCGGCGCCCGACGTGCTGGACGCGTTTCGCTCGTGGGCCATCGACCCCTACTTCGGCGGCTGACCCGCTCGACGTCGCGACCCACATCACGCCGGCGTCGTCTCGCCGACCGCCCTCGGGGCAGCACGGGCGGCCTTCGCCCCGTCGCGCTCGAGCGAAGACACGGGGACTAGAGCAGCTCGCGCGTGCTTGTGTGGACGGAGTAATCGGTCGCATTCTCCACGATCTGTAAGGCGCGGAGCAGCGGGAGGGACGGCGCGAAGGCGAAGGCGAAGGCGAAGGCGAGCCCGCCCAGAATGCTGACCAGCGGCAACGCGAGCAAGTCGCTCCGAGCGCCGAACCGCCCGACGAGGCGCGCGGTGACGCCCACCTGCAAGGCCAGGGTGAGCAGGTTCGGGACGAGCATGTAGCGCGCGTCGAACGCATGCACGTCTGCGGCCGGACGCAAGGCCCCCGCGACGGCCTTGTCGAGCGCCCACTCGTTCGCGGTGTTGACGAGGTTCACGAAGAGCGACATCGCCGCAATTCCAAACAAGCAAGGCGAGCCCAAGACGAGCGACGTCGGAGCTCGGACACGCGCCCGCGGGCCTCGAGGTCCCAGCCGGGCGTTGAAGAGCGAGCGGCTCGCGAGCCACGCGCACCCGAGCCAGAACGCCGCGATGCCGAAGAGGCCGCACGCTCCTCGGGGCGGACCCGCGACCCGAGCCCCCGCCCCCGAACGATCGACGCGACCGAGTGGCTTCGGCGCGACGTCGCGGACGTCTCCCCTCGAGCGCGTTCGTCACCGTCGGCGACGTTGCACATGCCGAACCACGCGGCTGACGCTTTGGGCGGGAGGCCCGTTTTGCTGGCGGTTCACGTCACGGGACGATACCGTGGCGCCATGCTTCGGCGCCCTCTCTTCGGTCTCGGTGGCGTGGTGTGCGCGGTGTGGCTGGCGGCCACGGCGGCGGCCTGCGGCAGCGACGACACGGCTCCCGACGCGGCCTGCGGTGATGGCAAGGTCGAGGCCGGCGAGACCTGCGACGACGGCAACACCCTCGACGGCGACGGCTGCTCGAAGGCCTGCGCGACCGAAGGCGCGGGCGGCGTCTGCGGCAACGGCAAGGTCGAGGCCGGCGAGACCTGCGACGACGGCAACACCCTCGACGGCGACGGCTGCTCGAAGAGCTGCGCGAAGGAGGAACCCTCGGAGGACTGCGGCGACGGCAAGCTCGATCCCGGCGAAGCGTGCGACGACGGCAACACCACGAACGGGGATGGCTGCGAGAGCGACTGCTCCGAGACCTTGAACGAGACCGTGTGCGCAAAGCTGCCGCCGCTCGCGTCCGGCACCTGCGAGGTGACCCCCGGCGACGCCCAGGGCATGCTGCTCACCGGTGACGTGCTCCTCCCAAGCACCGTGCTCAAGGGTGGCCAGGTCGTCGTCGACGCCAATGGCAAGATCGCGTGCGTCGGTTGCGACTGCACCGCGAAGGCGAGCGGCATGGCGCGCGTCACGTGCCCCGAGGCCGTGATCACGCCGTCGCTCATCAACAGCCACGATCACGTCACGTTCCAGTCGCCGCCGGGCGTCGACTCGGGCGAGCGCTACGAACACCGACACGAGTGGCGCGCAGGCAAGAACGGCCACACCAAGCTCCCCGCCGGGAACACCGCGGGCAAGGCGCTCGTCCAGTACTCCGAGCTCCGGCACCTCATAGGCGGCGCGACCTCGACCGTCGGCTCGGGCGGTACGAGCGGCCTCGTGCGAAACCTCGATCGCGCCGACGATCTGATGGGTCAGCTCGGGCAGCCGAAGATCTACTACCAGACGTTCCCGCTCGGCGACTCGGACGCCAAGATGCTGACCCAGGGCTGCGGCTACGCGTTCAAAGACACGGCCGACAGCATCTCGATGGAGGAGGCCTACTACCCCCACGTCTCGGAGGGGATCTCGGCCGCCGCACGCAACGAGTTCTTGTGCGCGAGCACCAACGAGGGAGGAGGGCAGGACCTCGCCGAACCACAGAGCGCCTTCATCCACTCGATCGGCCTTCGCCCCGACGACTACGGCTTGATGGCGTCCGAGAAGGTCACGCTCATTTGGTCACCGCGCTCGAACATCCGGCTCTACGGGGACACGGCTCAGGTGACCACCGCGGCGCGCCTCGGCGTGCCGATCGCGCTCGGCACCGACTGGCTGCAGAGCGGCTCGATGAACATGCTCCGGGAGCTCCGCTGCGCCGACGAGCTCAACGAGAAGCACTACGGCGGCTACTTCAGCGCGCGCGATCTGTGGCGCATGGCCACCGACTGGGCGGCGAAGGCCGCCAAGATGGACGACGTCATCGGCGTGCTCGAGGAGGGCAAGGTCGCGGACATCGCGATCTTCTCCGCGAAGAAGAACCCAACGTACCGCGCGGTCGTCGCGGGCGAGGTCGAGGACGTCGCGCTCGTCATGCGAAGCGGCAAGGTGCTCTACGGTGACGACGCCGTGGTGACCGGCCTCGGCGCCCAGGGCTGCGACACGCTCGACGTCTGCGGAACCGCGAAGCGAGCCTGCATCGCCGACGAGTTCCTCGTCGACCTCGCGGGACTCCAAGCCGAGGTCGGCCCGGACGCCTACCCGCTCTTCTTCTGCGGCGGCACGACGCCGAAGAACGAGCCGAGCTGCGCACCATCGCGCCCGGACAGCGTGAATGGGTCCACCACCTACACCGGCGTGTCCTCACCGAGCGACTCGGACGGGGATGGCCTCGCGAACGACGCCGACAACTGCCCCACCGTGTTCAACCCCGTCCGTCCGATGGACGACGGCAAGCAGGCGGACTTCGACGCCGATGGCGCCGGTGACCCTTGCGATGTCTGCCCGCTCGAGGCCAACGTGAAGGACTGCGCGCCGCCGAACCCTGACGACATCGACGCGGACGGCGTCGTCGATGGGAGCGACAACTGCCCAGGCGTCAAGAACGCGGACCAGGCCGATGAAGACATGGACGGGAAGGGCGACGTCTGCGACGCGTGCCCGTCGACGCCGAACACTGGAGCGCTGGCTTGCCCGGTCAGCATCTACGACGTGAAGAAGGGCGTCGTCATGGCCGGCGCCAAGGTCGGTGTCCAGAACGCGCTCGTCACCGCGTGCGCCGAGGGCAAGGGCTATTTCCTCCAGACCGTAGATGGCGACGTCGGGTATCAGGGCGTCGAAGACTCGGCCGTCTACGTGTTCGACCCGATGGTCGCCTGCGGCACCACCGTCTCGGCAGGTGATCGCGTCGACGTGAACCCCGCGACGGTGAGCCTCTACAAGGGGCAGACCCAGCTCGGCGGCGCGAAGCTCGTGACGCTGAGCAGCGGCAATTCGCTGCCTCCCGCCGTCGTCCTCACCCCGAGCGACGCCGCGACGAAGCTCGCCTACGAGGCGCAGCTCGTCCGGGTAGAGAACGTGACCGTCGAGGACGTGTCCGTGAAGCCGAACGTGATCGTGACGGGTCCGCTCACCGTCTCGACGTTCCTGTTCACGCCGGCGTACTTCCCGGTCGTCGGGGAGACCTACCTCGGGCTGCAGGGCATGCTCACGGTCTTTGATGCCGAGCGGCGCGTCGCCCCGCGAAGCGAGGCCGACCTCTCGCTCGGACCGCCGGTCCTCGTGTCGCTCGGGCCGACGCCGACGTTCGCGTCGAAGGGCGGGGTCTCCGTCGACACGTTCCCGACAGCGCTCCTCGTGACGCTCTCGCGCGCCCCGGTGAGCGACGTGGTCGTCGACCTCGCGTCGAGCGACGCGGCGATCCTCGCGCTCGGCGGCATGGGCTCGACGAAGATCACCGTCCCTGCGGGGAGCGCGACGGCGAAGGTCCTCGTCGACGCGAAGGCGCTTGGACCGGTGACGCTGACGGCGACGCGGGACGGGGTCATGAAGACGGCCAGCGTCTCGGTCATCGACGACACGCTGCCGCGCAACGTGGTCGCGATCACCCCGTCGACGGCGGTGGTGAGCCCCGGTGGCAAGCTCGACCTGACGGTGTCGCTCGACATCCCTGCGCCGACGGGCTCGGGGTCGATGGTGACGCTGGCGCTCTCGCCCGGGATGTTCGCGAGCGTCCCGGCCTCGCTGCTCGTCCCGGCGAACGCGCTCTCGGCGAAGGTCGTCTTCACCGCGACGCAGAACCCGGGGCTCGAAATGCTGAAGGCGACCCTCGGCGCGAGCATGGCGACCGCCTCGATCGAGGTGAAGATCTTGAGCGGCCTCGTCGTGAACGAGGTCGACTACGACAACGTCGGCACCGACCTGGGCGAGTACATCGAGGTCTTCAACGGCAGCGGCGCTCCGTTCGACCTCACGGGGCACGCCGTCGTGCTCGTGAACGGCTCGACCAACACCGAATACAAGCGCTACGACCTCGGGCCGATCGGCATCCTCCCCGCCGGCGCGTACGTTGTCCTCGGCTCGGACGCGGCGCTCGCCACGGTGCCGATGGGGACGAAGACGATCTCGTTCGGGGCGAAGCAGGACTACATCCAGAACGGCGGGGCGGACGCGGTGGGCATCATCGACACGACAAAGAACATCCTCGTCGATGCGCTCTCGTACGAGGGTTCGGTGACGATGGCGAAGCTGACGGGCTTCGCGGCCCCGGTGAGCTTCGTCGAGGGGAACCCGCTCGCCACGTCGAAGGCCGACAGCACCTCGGTGCTCGGTGCTCTGTGCCGCATCCCGAACGGGCTCGACATCAACGACGCCGCGACCGACTGGCGCTTCTGCAAGACGCTCACGCCGGGCGCCACCAACGTGGAGTGACGCGGGGGCTCGTCGCGATCTCGTCGGGCGCTCAGTTCGACGAGATCGCGTGGCAGAAGGCCTTGTGGCCCAACCCGAACAGGCGCTTGTAGCCACAGAGCCGTCGCGCCTCCGCGACCTTGGCCGGTCGCCGATCCTGCAGCGCCTCGACCGCGAGTCTCTCGGCGCGCTCGGCGATCGCGAGCTTCGTGTCCTTCGGGATGGCGTCTTTGTTGGCGTCGATCGCCGCTTTGGCGCTCGGCGACAGGTCCTCGTGCGAGGCCCAGTGCTGCGACTGCACGACCGCTCGCCGGAACGCGGCCTTCATGGCGACGAGCCCGTCGGTGTCGGCGCAAGGAAACTTGGGCTCACTCGGTCCGAGGTCGTCGTGCTCGAGCTTGCCGCTCGCGATCCGCTCGGCGAACGCGAAGAGCTTTGGCGGCACGCTGCTCGCGGGGGGCGGGGCCTTGCCTGCCTTCACCGCGTCGGCCACCGAAGCGCACTCGCGCGCGTCGGCCTCCTTCTTCGCGCGCTCGGCCTCCTCGCGGGCTTTGACCTCGCGTCGTGTCTCGCACTCGCGCTTGCGGCCTTCGATGCTCTTCTGCTGGTCGGGCATCGCGCGGGCGAGGTCGCTCGCCTCGATGGTGAAGACCGCGCACGGGTCCTCAGCCCCGATCTGCGCGCCGACGCGACGCCGCGCGGCCTCGTTTTGCTGCCAGACATAGAGCCCGACGCCGACCGCGGCGAGGACCGCGAGGCCGCCGACCGCGCGACGCAGCGCGCGCCTGCGTAAGGCGTCAGAGAGGATTCGATCGTCGTCGAGCTTGGTCCCCGTCTCGAGGACCAACGCCTGCCAGTCGCGCATGAGGTGCGACATCTCGTAGAGCGCCATGCGAAGCTCGGGGTTCGCGTTGGCCATCGTCGCGAGCCGCATCAAGCTGTCCGACAAGACCGGCAGGCTCTTCTTCTCCGTGAGGTTCGCGAGATCGCCGGTACGCTTCGACTCGACGGGGTGATCGTCCCAGGCGTCCACGGCGAGGCGCTGGTGCGCGTCGAGCTTGCGCGCGAGCTCCACGAAGCGCTCGAGCGGCACGACCTTCGACACGTCCGCAGCGCGAACTCCGGCGCCTTGGGCGGCGGCCTCGATGCCGGCGTCGAGCTGCTTCAACAGGTTCTGGGCCGCGAGCTCACGGAGCCCTGAGGTGATGAGGCGCCCCATCAAGCTCACGTTGGCGAAATTCAACGGAGCGAGGGCTGGCTTGAGGAAGTGGGGGCCGATGCTCATGGCACCGCTCGGGTCCTTTCGAGAGTCCATCTAGCAGCGAGGACGGGCAGGGGGAAAGCCCCAACCGGTGGCCCAGGGACGGATTGGTGCGACGTCCGGCGCTTGGTGCTAGGGTCGCCGACGTGAGCAACGAGACGAGTGGTTTCGCGGGGATGTTCGAGGCTCTCGAGCGCGAAGGCGGCCGCGGTGGCCGCGGTCCGCGCGTCGGCGACGAGGTGAGCGGGACGGTCGTCAAGGTCGCGAGCGACGCCGTGTACGTCGACCTGGGCGGCAAGGCCGAAGGGCTGATCGAGCGCAGCGAGCTGCTCGACCCGGAAGGCAACGTTCGCGTCGCTGTCGGCGATCGCGTCCGCGCGTTCGTCCTGTCGCATCGCAACGGCGTGACCAACCTGGGCACGCGCTTCGGCGCGCGCAGCGCTGGCGGCAAGGGCGCGAAGGGTGGCGCTGAGGAGGTTTCCCCGGAGATTGGCCGCGCGTTCGAGTCGGGGCTCCCGATCCTGGGTCGCGTCAAGGCGGTCAACAAAGGCGGCGTCGAGGTCGAGGTCGCCGGCGCGCACGCATTCTGCCCGATTTCCCAGCTCGATCTTCAGCGTGTGGAGGACGCGACGGTCTACGTCGGCCGCGAGCTCGAGTTCGTCGTCACCAAGTTCGAGACCGGCTCGGGCCGACCCAACATCGTGCTGTCGCGGCGCACGGCGCTCGAGGCCGAGCGAGCCCAGCGCGCCGCCGAGGTCGTCTCGAAGCTCGAGGTGGGCGCAGTGGTGAAGGGCCAGGTGACGCGCCTTCAGCTCTTCGGAGCCTTCGTCGACATCGGCGGCGTCGAGGGTCTCCTCCACAAGAGTGAGCTCGGCATCTCGCGCAACGCACGCGTCGAGCAGGTCCTCCAGGTCGGTCAAGAGATCGAGGCGATCGTCACCAAGCTCGAGCCGAGCGACGATCCGAAGAAACCGAGCCGAATCAGCCTCTCGATGAAAGAGGTCGCCGCCGTGCGCGAGAGCGAGGACGCAAAGAGCTACAAGCGCCCCTCGAGCGGCAACCTCGGCACCCTAGGCGATCTGTTCGGCAAGCTGAAGCGCTGAGGGCGCACACCCGACGGCTGGGTGCCGCGCATCGCCGGAGGGGCGCGCGGCGCGGCTCCATGGCGCCGGCTTGAAGGCTTCGGGAGGCGGCGCTCGACGTCGGAGGTCGTTCCCCGGGCCTCGTCACGGTTTCGGAGCGGTGACGCCCCAGCGCTCGTCGAAGAAGCCCGCCTCGAGCACTCGTCGCTCACCGAGCAATTCGCCGCCTCGACCTCCGCGGAGCCCGTCGCCGTAGACGACGTAGTCGGGGACGAGCCGGGGCAGGTGCCGGCTCGCGAGCGTGCCGCGGTGACCGACCCCAGCGTGAACCACGAGGTATTCGTCAGGGTCGAGCGGATTTGGACGGATCAGCGAGACGCCGACATCCTCGCCGGCGAAGCGCCTGCCCGCGAAGGCGAGCGCTCCTGCCTCGAACCGCACCGGCAGCGCCTCGGCGAAGCGCGCCGTGACGAGATTCGTCTCGGGTCGCCCGATGCACACGACGCTCGCGCCGCGGAGGTCCGACTCGACGACCTCGCTGTCCGCTCGGACTGGGAACGACGCCCCGGACCACGAGTCGCTGCTGGCCCAGTGCTCGGCCGCGAGGCGGTTGCTCTCGGTCTCCGACGGGCGCTGCGTCCCGTAGACGACGATCAAGCGATGTCGCAGCACGTCGTCGAGCGGCCCCGCCACACCGGGGCGCTTGTGCCCCGTGAGGTCCGGCATCGCGCTCGCCTCGAAGGCCCCGTCTCGACGGACGAACGCGCGGAGCCCCTCGCCGGGCTCGAGCGCGACGCGACGCCCGTCGATCACGACGGCGTCGACCGGGAGGCCACTCGTGTCGAGCGCAAACGCGCGGACCCCATACGTCGTGACCTCGATCGTCCGGCCGTCCTTGAGTTGACGCGCATCAATTTCTGCGAGCTGGTCCTCGCGCTCGCGTGCGAGGAGTCGCACCCAGTAGGAGCGGTCGTAGCGGAGCTCACCGGTGCGAAGCCGAACCCGCTCCGGTCGCTCGGGTCGCCGGCGGCTCGCGAGCCAGGCGAGCATGCGGCCCTCCTCGTAGGCCTCGTCCCAGACGTTGTGTCCGAGGTCCGCCTCGATCCGGAAGGTGCGGGCGTAGCCTAGCTCGCGGTAGCGGTCGGCGATCACGGCCGAGCGATGCGGACCGTCGTTGCCGCCGTGCACGATGTGGAGCGGGAGGTGCATGCCATTCTCGGCGTAATTGCCGATGAAGCGTCGCGCGAGCAGCAGCTCCTCGACGGGCGTGTGCGCGGCGCGAGCGACCTCGCCGTACGTCATGAGGTTCGGGTAGCCGCAGAGCGGCGCCGCCGCGGCAAATCGATCCGGATAGTGGAGCGGGACCGTAAACGAGACCGTGCCACCGAGGGAGTAGCCCGTCAGTGACACCCGACGCGGGTCGATGGAGTAGTGCGCGCTCACGTCGGCGATCGCGTCGAGCACGTCGGCCTCGCCCACCGTGCGGGGGCCGGCGTCGCGGTAGCCGCCGTGCGCGAGGACAAAGAATCCATAGTCCGGCAGGTGCGGCAGGTGGCGGGTCGCGATGCCGCGGTCCTCGTCCTCGTCGGGCCCCTCACCGAACGCGATCCGTAGCGCGAGGGCGGCGTCATGATGGAGGCCGTGCGACACGACCACGAGTGGCAGCGGCTGCTTCGAGCGCCGCGCGCGAGCCGGCACGAACAGCACGTAGGGCTGCAGCCGCCCGTCGAGCGGGGACCGGTACGCCCGCCGAACGACGCCGGTCGCCTCGGCATAAGGGTCGCGCCCCGCGCCCAAGGCCTCGGCGTCGCGGGCGAGCCCGTCGCCGCGCGCACGGAGCCAGCTCGTGTCGGGGTGCCCGCTCTCGGCCGCCTCGAGCATGCGGCGGAGTTCATGCTCGAAGCTCGCGCGAGCCCCCGGCGGCAGCGTCGCGTCGAGCTCGATCGGGCGCAGGTCGCGCGAACTTCCGTGGAGGAAGCGCGCTCCGAGCTCGGCGTAGCGGTCGCTCACGACGCGATGGTGACGGAGCGTGAACGAGCGCCGCTCGACCGCGCCGGGTCCGTCGACGAGCTCGAGCCGGAGCGGCTGCTCGCCCGCTCGCTCGGCCGCCACGCGAACCTCGAACGAGGCCCCGGTCGCGAGCTCCGCGCGCGTGAGCGACGTCGAGGCGAGCCGCTGCTCGGATGCTGACGTCGAGGGGCGAGGCAGCGGGACGTGACCGCGATGGACCGACGCGTCGAGACGCGCCTCGAGCGGGAAGAGCCCACGCACGTCGAGCGTGAACCGAGGGGCAAAGCCTCCCACGACGAGGCGACTCTCGAGCGTCGCGCGCACGAGCGCCGCCGAAGAACAGCGCTCGCCGTGAGTCGTCTCCCACGCGACGTCGAGCAAGCGACCGTCACGCGCGCCGAGACGGAGCCCGAAGCCAGGGGGCTCGTCGCCGCTCGGGGTGACCGCGACGGCGAGCGCGTTGCGGCCGGGCCCGAGCACGACGGGGACGAGGTACTCGTCGGTCATCGGCTCCATTCCGGGGGTGCTCTCCCGGTCGACGATCAGCGAGCCGGCGAGCCAGAGCCGTACTCGCCCGCGGAGACTCAGCCGGAGCTCCGCCGGTGTCTCGGCCGCGACGAGCGCGTGCGCCGTGAGCAGCTGCGAGCGTCTCCCCGCGCGCGCGAGCGACCAGGCTCCGTCGCTGACGAAGCCGTCGGGCGCGCACAGCGCGGCCCTCCGCTCCCCGTCTTCCTCGAACGGTCGCTCCGCCGTCGCCGTCGCCGTCGCGAGCTCTTCCTCGGTGAGCGGCCCTCGCGCCGTCCAGGCATCGAGCCAGCGCGGCCCGAGTGGGACGAGCCTCGCGGAGTCGCCCTTCGGCTCGCCTGGTCCGAGGCATCCCCCCTCGACGCACGCCGATGCCCCGCACTCCTCAAGGCGAGGAGCGCCGTCGACGCACCGCTCGGCTCTTCGCACATCCACGCAGCGCACCGTGCCACTCGTGCAGGCGGTCGGCCCAGATGACGCGGCGCTCGCCGCCGCCGGCGAAGTCGCGACGCCAGACTCGGAGCTCGGGGCTCGCCGACAGGCGAAGACGACGAGGGCGAGCGAGACCAGCAAGCCGCGCCGCGCGAGGTTCATGGCTCAGTCGTCCGAGGGCGGTGCGTGACGCTTGAAGAGCGAGAGCTGCGTGGCCATGAACACGGCCGTGAGGAGCGGGATCCCAGGGAATTTGAACAGCACCCAGGTCCGCTCGCGGTCGGGCGTGTAGGTGCGCCAGACGAACTCGTTCGCGCCTGCGAGGACCAACGAGAAGAGGGCGAAGCGGAGCGAGAGCGCGCGCCACCCTTCGTCGGTGAGCTGGAGCTGCGCGCCGAGCAGCGAGCGGAGGAGCCCCTTGCCGCGCGCGAGGCCACCGAGCAGCACGAGGGCAGACACACCCGCGACGATGGTGGGCTTCATGTAGATGAAGCGCGGATCGCGAAGCACGATCGTCAACACGCCGAGCGGCAGCACGAGCGCGCCGGTGAACATGAGCGTCGGCGGGAGCTTGCCCTCGGCGCGGTAGGCGAGCGCCATCGCGAGCGCGAGCGCGGTCATGAAGCCACCGGTCGCCCAGTAGATGTCCCGCAACCGATAGAGCGCGAGGAACACGAGGAGAGGCCCATACTCGATCATCCACTTGGGAGGCCCCGCAGGGGCGGAGGGGGTGCCGTCGGGAGGGGAGGGAAGCGCGGGCGTGCTCATACGGGTGGGCGCGCGAAGACCGCGCGTCGGCGTCAGCATAATCCACCGCTGGCGGGGGGCCCACCTCGCGCCAGTCGCTGGGAAAGCACTCGACGCGGCGGGTCCGTAGTAGCCTCCCGGCCATGACGGTACTTGGGTGGCTCGCCCTCGGCCTCGCCGCGCTCACGCTCGCGCTCGCGCTCCGCGACCTCGTGCAGACGAAGCACACGCTGCTCCGCAATTTTCCGGTGATCGGGCACGGTCGCTACCTGGTGGAGCTGCTCGGACCGCCGGTCCGCCAGTACTTCGTCGCGAGGAACGACGAGGAGCGCCCATTCTCCCGTGATCAGCGCCGGTGGATCTACGCGTCGGCCAAGAAGGAGAACAATTACTTCGGCTTCGGCACCGACAACGATCTCGAGCTCACCCCCGGCTACGTCATCGTGCGCCACGCGACCTTCCCCGTGCACTTCCCGCACGCTGGCGAGCCTGGCTACGACGCGAGCTACGCGTGCCCCTCGGCGAAGGTGCTCGGCGGCCATCGCAGGCGCGCAAAGGCCTTCCGGCCGAGCTCGATCGTCAACACGTCGGCGATGAGCTTCGGCTCCCTCAGCCCGCGCGCGATCGAGGCGATCAATCGCGGTGTGAAGCTCGCGGGGGCGCTCCAGAACACAGGCGAAGGGGGGATCTCGGATCATCACCGACACGGGGGCGAGCTCGTCTGGCAGATCGGCACGGGCTACTTCGGATGTCGCGACGAGAAGGGCCGCTTCTCGATGGAGCGCTTCCTCGAGACCGTGGCCTCCGCGCCCGTGCGCGCGATCGAGATCAAGCTCAGCCAGGGGGCGAAGCCAGGCCTCGGCGGCGTCTTGCCTGCCGCGAAGATCACGCCTGAAATCGCTCGGATCCGCCTCATCCCGCTCGGGCAGGACTGCATCAGCCCCGCGCACCACGGCGCCTTCCACGACACCGACTCGCTGCTCGACTTCATCGAGCGGCTCGCGGACGCGACCGGCCTGCCGGTGGGCATCAAGAGCGCGGTCGGCGAGCTGACCTTCTGGGAAGAGCTCGCCCGCCTCGTCGACACCACCGGGCGGGCGCCCGACTTTGTCACCATCGACGGCGGCGAGGGAGGGACGGGCGCGGCGCCGCTCGCCTTCAGCGATCACGTCGCGCTTCCGTTCAAGCTCGGGCTCGCGTCGGTCTACCGCGCGCTCGCCGAGCGGGGTGTCGCCGAGAAGCTGACGCTCATCGGCTCTGGCAAGCTCGGTTTCCCGGCCGTGGGGCTGCTCGCGCTCGCGATGGGCTGCGACATGCTCAACGTCGCCCGCGAGACGATGCTCGCCATCGGCTGCATTCAGGCGCAGGAGTGCCACACCGGCAACTGTCCGACCGGCGTCGCGACCCAGAGCCGCTGGCTCATGCGCGGCCTCGACCCGACCGACAAGTCCGCCCGCCTCGCGAATTACCTCATCACCTTGCGCAAGGAGCTCCTCGCCCTCTCGGGGGCGTGCGGCGTCGTCCACCCCGCGCTCGTTCCGCTCGAGCGCCTCGCGATCGTCGACCCCGGCTTTGCGCTGCGCCCCGCTCGCGAGGTCTTTCGTTACGAGGCAGGCTGGGGCGCCCCACCCGAGGACGAGCGGGCCGCCATTGAGCGCTTCATGCGCGACCAGCTGAAGCTCGGCCCCGCGGCCATTGAGAGCCACGCCGCAGAATGAGGTAGTCTCGACTGGATGCGGATTCGGCCCGGTCTCTCGCTCGCGCTCCACGCGCTCGCCTCCCTCGGGTGTTCGCTCGGCAACGTCTCGGTCGATCGCTGTCGCACCGACGACGCGTGCGCGTCTGCCTTCGGGCCCGGTAGCACGTGCGACGACGGCTACTGCACCGCGCCGACCGAGTGCTCGACCACCGCCAAGTGTCGCGAGGCGTTCGGCTTCGGCGCCGTGTGCGTCGAGGGTCGCTGCGCGACCGCACCCGCCGAGCCTCGCTGCAACCTGAGCGAGCCGCCGGAGCTCGCCGGCCAATTCCCCACGACCGTCGGCGATCGCATCCTCGTCGGGGCGCTCTTGAAGGACACGGCGAACCAGAACGCTCGCGCGACCGCGATGCGCCACGCGGTGATGGAAATCAATGGCAGCGGCGGCATCAACGGCAAGCCGCTCGGGCTCCTCGTCTGCCGCAACGACGCGACCAACACGAGTTCGGAGAACGACGAGACGAAGCGCCTCGTCGACTACCTAGGCGGAGACCTGGGCGTCCCGCTGATCTTGGGGCCTGCCTCGAGCTCGAACGTCACCGCCGCGCTCTCGACGGTGCTCGACAAGAAGCTCGCGACGACCGTGATCTCGCCGTCCGCGACCGCCGCGAGCCTCACCGATCAACCCATCCGCTTCGGCGACGGCAAGACGACGCTCTTCTGGCGCACGTGCCCCAAGGACACCCTCCAGTCGCGGGTGCTCGCGAGCGAGGTCGCGAAGGAGACCGCTGGAAGGCTCGTCATCGTCTACCAGAACGATCCTTACGGAAACGGCATTCAGTCCGCGTTCGTGGGCGAGCTCGATAGCGTCGCCCCACATTTTAAGAATGGGATCGAGCTCGCGACGTTTCGCCTCGACGCAAACCTGGACGCCGATCTCGCCAAGGCGGCCGACAAGGTGAAGGGCAAGGACGGAGCGCCGGTGGTCTTCGTCGCGAGCGACGCCGCCCACACCCTCAAGTTCTTTGACGCGCTGGTGAAGCTCGGCGTCACGCCGCCGAAGATTTTTCTCTCCGATGGCTCGCGCAGCCTGGTCCTCCTCGCCGATACGCTCTCGCAGCCGGTTCGAGATCTCGTGAAGCTCTCCATCGGCACCGGGCCCGCGCCCTTCGACAAGACCGATGAAGGCGCCGCGGCGGACTACGAGTCGTTCCGAGCCAGCATGAAGTCGCTCTACGACGTCAGCATCACGAGCTTCGGCTTCGTCTCGCACAGCTATGACGCCGCGTACGTTGGGGCATACGGGCTCATCCACGCCTACACGCGGGGCACCGGGACGGTCGCCGGCTTCGACGGCTTCGACGTCGCGGACGGACTCAAACGGCTCGTCGGCGGAACGCCGGTCGCCGTTGGGCAGAACGATTTCAAGACCGCGTCGAACGAGCTCACGGGTGCGAAGTCAATCGATGTCCGCGGGATCTCGGGGCCGCTCGAGTTCGATCCGAACCGGGGCGAGGCTCCAGGACCCATCGAGATCTGGCGCGCGAACGCGACGTTCGACGACTTCGAGCAAGTCTCCATCGTGAAGCCCTGACGTTTGCCCCGCCCGTGGGCACAGGCGACGTGTTAGCGTCTGCCGCCTGTGTCAGAGGATGAAGCCAA
>Ga0194129_10001424_pt1 | contig 39428 bp, 36 predicted proteins | sample TA2KigCa35mmetaG_FD_150862 | JGI IMG/M metagenome (GOLD analysis project Ga0194129, IMG submission 150862) | Freshwater microbial communities from Lake Tanganyika, Tanzania - TA2015038 Kigoma Deep Cast 35m | ecosystem: Environmental > Aquatic > Freshwater > Lake | place: Tanzania: Lake...
GCCGTCGAACCAGCTCTGCTGGAATCGTTACGGTGACGGCCGCACCTACCCTAACTCCACCTGCGCCGTCGGCTCCTACCCCAACGGCCGCTCGCCGTTCGGGGTTGACGATATGTCAGGAAACGTCTCGGACGTGGACTTCATCGCTCGACGACTCCGATTCTACACGCGTCGAACGCGGCGGCGGCTGGGACAACGGCGAACCGCGAGCCTTCCCCGCCGCCCTCCGCTGGCGCTGGCGCGCCGAGCAGTGGATCGGCAACCTCGGCTTTCGCTGCGCCGGCTCTGCCGCTCTCCCTTGACTCTCGAGGGTTGGACCCTCGATCACTCGCCCTCGTCGTCCGTCGCCTCGGTTCGCTCGTACGGCGCGGCGCCCTGGGCACCCATCGCGGACCAGCGGCGAAAGCCTCTCGTCCAACGTCGTTGCTTCCAGACACGCGCGCTTGCGGACGACGTTGGCAAGCCCTGGCTCGAGGTAGCGGGCGCTCCGTGGGCTCACGGCCCTCGTCCCGGCGGCGGAGGTCCGGCGGCTTCCGCAGCGCGGCGATGGGCTCGACCGGGCCTCTCGGCCACGGCCGCGGTCACGCGACGACGTCGAGGCAGGCCGCGTCGCCGCCGAAGACGAGCGCGTCGAGCAGCCGCTCCTCGGGCACGAGCTCGAGCGCCGGCGCGCCCGTCACGAGCCGCACGAGGCCGCCGTCGTCGTGAAAGCCGCACGCCTCGGCCCCCTGTCGCGAGCCGATCCGCCAGAGGGCTTCGGCCGGCGTCCCGTCGGTGAACGGGACGACCGCGCGCTTGCCGGTGCGAAGCCGCTCGCCAAGCTCGATCCCGCGCAGCTCCTCGAGCGGCGCGGTGACGACGTGGCTGTCGATCCCGACCGAGAGCCGCACGCCGGCCTGCACGAGCGCCGTCACGTCCGGCAGGCCGTCGCCGAGATCGCGCTCGGTGGTCGGACACAGGCACACGCCCGCGCGCGCCTCGCCGAGCAGGCGAGCCTCGTGCGCGGCGAGGTGGGTCGCGTGCACGGCGACGAACCGCGACGACAGCGCGCCCGAGTCCGCGAGGAGCTCCACCGGCGCCCGAGACGTCTCGCTGAGACAAGCCTCGAGCTCGGCGGGCTGCTCGGCGACGTGCATGTGGAGCGGCAGCGCGTGGCGCGCCGCGAACGCACCGAGCTCGCCGAGCCAAGCCGGAGGGACCGCGCGCACGCTGTGAGGCGCGAGGCCGATCCGTACATCCGCGGCGCCCGCGTAGCGCGCGAGCAGCGCCTCGACGTCGGCGAGCCCGGCGTCGAGCGACGCGTCGGCGAAGCGGCGCTGGGCTCCCTCCGGGGGCCTGCCCTCGCCGGCGCGCGCGTACACCACCCGCAGGAGCGCGATGCGGAGCCCCTCGGCCCGCGCGGCCTCGATCACGGCGTCGGCCATCGCGAGCCTGTCGGCGTAGGGGGCGCCGTCGGGCTGGTGGTGGACGTAATGAAACTCGCCCACGGTGAGCACGCCGGCGGCGCGGAGCTCGCGGTAGGCGACGCGCGAGATGCGGTGGATCGACTCGGGCGTCAGCGACGCGGCGAGCTCGTACATCGCGGCGCGCCAGCTCCAGAAGTCATCCCGCTCACCGCTCGCGCGCTGGGCCGCGCCGCGCATTCCTCGCTGAAAGGCGTGCGAGTGCGCGGTCGTCAGCGCGGGAAGGACGAGTTCGCCGTCGAGGCGTCGCAGCATGCGCGAATCCTACCCGCTCACGCGAGCCGGCGGGCGCTCACTTCGCCGCGGCGCTCGCGCTCGGCCCGTAGAGGACGTCCTTGTGGCGCGGCCAGGCGGCGGCCGGCATGTCGCCGAACCACGCGCGCCCCAGCTCCGCGAGCGGCGCGCAGGCTCGCTCGCCGAGATCGCGGGCCTCCTCGGGATCGCGCGAGAGATCGAAGCAGTGGAAATCGTGATCCCACTCGCGCGCCTCGAGCTTCAGCGGGCCCTGCATCATCCCCCAGTTGCGGAACCCGCACTCCCAGAGCCAGGAGCAGTTCGAGAGCGGGACCGGCGTCGTCGTGCGCTCCGGGCGCGTCAGCGGGTGACCGAGCATCCGACGGCGAAACGGCGCGACGCCGGGCGCATCCCAGACGCCGAGGAGATCGAGCACCGTCGCGTGGACGTCATAGTGCCAGACGTACTGCTTCCGCGCGGTCGCGAGCGACGTCTTCTCGTCGTCGGAGAGCGTGCCCTCGGGCGCGTCGATCCAACCCGGCACCTTGATTTCCTCGTCGTAGAGGGCGCTCGTGTGGCCCATCTCCCAGTGCTCGCGGAAGGACTCGCCGTGATCCGAGGTGTAGACGATCACGGTGCGCGAGCTCTTGTCGCTCTCACGCACGTGCTCGAGGAGCCTCCCGACCGCACGATCGGAGAGGTAGGCCACGTTCTTGTAGTAGTTGAAGAAGTGTTCGTTCTTGTCCGCCGCCTTGGTGAACTCCGACGGCTGGAACGGCGCGTGCGCGGGGTCGTAGACGTAGGGGAAGTGCACGTTCGAGTAGTGCACGACCGCGAAGAAGGGCTCGGGCAGCGCGTCCCAGTCCGCGATCACGCGATCGGTGAGGAGAGCGTCGTTCGCGCCAGCGTCGAAGTCGGCCTTCTTGTCGAGCTGCGTCGCGACGGCGAAGCGCACGGTCGGCACGTCTTGCACGTAGAGGCGCATGCTCCCGAACATCACGTGCTGGCTCGTCCAGTAGGCGCCGTGATAGCCGGCGGCGTCGGCGAACTCCCAGAGGAGGGGCGCGCTCATGAGCGTCTCGTAGGCTTCGTTGGCGGCGATGCCGCTCCACAAGTTCGAGATGCTGATGGCGGTCGTCGACGCGTTGGCGCGCAGCTGATCGAACGGATAGCGGGTGGGCACCGCGGCGTTGGAGAACGGCGTCGCGCAGCGCGGCGGCTCGCCCGCGGGCGTCGCGTCGGGCTCGTAGCCGTTGCACACGACGTCGCCACGCAGGCTCTCCTGCAACACGAAGAGGACGTTGCGGGGGCGCGCCGGGGTGGGCGCAAGGGCAGGCACCGGGAGCGGCGTGCGGACCTGGACCCGAAAGTCCGGCGCGTCGTTCGCGACGCGGGCTCGCTCCTTCAGGTTCGAGACGAGGCCGTGCACGTAGATGAGGTCAGGCGTCGTCGACTGCCAGACGCGGAAGCTCGCGGGGACCTGGGTCGCGCCGTAGAGCACGGCGGGCACGAGCAGCGTCGCGAGCACCCTGACGTAGCGGCCCGGGCGAACGAGCGCGCGCGCGGCGATGACGAGCCCGAGCGCCACGACGAGCGCGACGAGGAAGCGAGCGGCGAGCGCGGGCCGCGTGAGCGGCAGGTACCCCCACACAAGCCTCGGGAACGAGCGCGCGAAGATCGCGGAGTCGTGCGAGAAGTAGATGTCGTAGAGCGAGAAGAACCCGCTCTGCACGCCGTTCGTGAGGGTGAAGCCGGTGACGAAGACGCCGGCGGCGAGCTGCCTCGCGAGGCCTCGTCGCGGCGACGCGGCGAGCAGCAGGACGAGCCACAGGATGGCGCTCGCGGCGACGGTCGCGAGGTACGCCTTCACGTGGAGAGCGTCGAACGTCGCGAGGTGCCGCGGGCGCCGCGCGAGGTCGCAGCCCACCACCCCGAGCGCAGGAGCGACGAGCACGGCGACGCCCGCGAGCCTGCGGCGCCATCGAAGGGCGCGCCTCGCCGGGCGCTTGGCGGGAGAGAGACGAGCCGGCAACGGGGCGGCAAGCTAGCAGGCCAGCCCGCGGGGGTCGACGCCCGTCACCCGCGGGTCATCGAGCGCCGCGACCCGGGAGGGCCCCAAAGCGCGCGAGCGCCTCGCGACGGAGGGCCGCGCACGCGGCGTCGTCGGGCGGTGATGGGCGGAGCTCGGAGGGATCGGCGACGACGTCGTGGCACAGCCAGTCCGCGTCCCACTCACGCGCGTGGAGCTTTCGGGTGCCGCGCATCACGCCCCAGTTCTCGAACGCGCAGCCCCACACGCCCGAGCAGTTCGAGAGCGCGAGCGTCGCGAGAGGGCGCCCCGGGCGAAGCAGCGAGCCGCCGACCATGCGCGCGCGGAACGGTGCGACGCCGGGCTCGTCCCACAGTCCGAGGAGGTCGAGCATCGTCGGCGCAAGGTCGGTGTGGAAGGTCGGCGCCTCGGCGTAGCTCGCGACCGCCGCGCGCTCCTCGCCGGTGAGCGTGCCGTCCGGTGCATCGACCCAGCCCGGGACGTGGAGCTCGACGTCGAACACCGACCCGGTGTGACCGAGCTGCCCGTGCTCTCGAAAGTGCTCGCCGTGATCGGACGTGTAGACGATCACCGTGCGCGGCCCGAGCGGGCTCTTGCGCACGCCTTCGAGGACGCGGGCGATGGCGCGGTCCTGAAGGTAGACGGCGTTTGCGTAGTAATTCTTGTAGGCGGCGTTGTCGGCCTCGGCCTTGCTTGCGAGGGCGGGCTGGAACGGCGCGTCGGCGGGGTCGATCTTGTACGGCACGTGGGTGTTGCCGAAGTGCGCGACCGCGAAGAACGGCTCCTCGAGCCCGGGGAGCTCGGAGAGCACGCGCTCGGCGAGCAGCGCATCGCTCGCGCCGTTGTCGATGTCGGCGAGCGGATCGAGGGTCGTCGCGTGGCAGTGTCGGTCGAGCGGCAGGTCCTGCACCCAGAGCCGCGAGTTCGCGAACATCATGTGGTGGCTCGTCCAGTAGGCCGTGCGAAGCCCCGCCGCGCGCGCGAAGTCGAAGAGGACCGGGGCGCTGTGGAGCGGCTCGCGCCCAGCGTCAGGCTCGAGCCCAGACCAGAGGACGGCGAGCTCGATCGCGGTGGTGGTCGCGTTCGAGCGGAGCTGGGCCAGCGGCATGCGCGAGGGCAGCGCGCGGTTCGTGAACGGCATCGCGGGGCACGACTCGACGTAAGCCGGGCAGCCCATGTCGGCGCGCACGCTCTCGGTGAGGACGAAGAGCACGCTGCGCGGCGCGCGCGGGCTCGCGCGGAGCCGAGGGAGCGGCGGCGGCGTCCGACGCTTGGGGCGCACGTCGGGGAGCTTCTTGATCCCCGTCATGTTCTGGAGCAGGCCGCCGATCGCGTGGAAGTAGAGAACGTCGGGTGTCGAGCCCTGGACCGCGCGGTAGGAGCACGGCAGCGTGAGGACGCCGAGGAGCGCGAGCGGCGCGACGAGCCCGCCGAGCCGAGCGGTCCGGCGTCGGAGCCGGAGCAGCCTACGCGCGAGCGCCACGAGGCCGATGGCGACGGCGGCGGTCGGGAGCATCGCGCGGAGGAAGTTCGACCGATCGGCGTCGATCTGATCGACGACGCTGTCCGCCATCGAGGTCCCGAAGAGCGTCGCGTCGAGGTTCAGGTAGGTCGAGTACTGGCGGTAGAAGTAGATCTGTCCGCCGACCGAAGCGGTCACGAGCGCGACGAACGCCGCCGCGCCGAGCCAGCGGAGGGCACCGCGGCGCGCCGCGCCGAGCGCGAGGAGCACGCCCCAGAGCAGACCGCCCTCGAGCACGGCGAACGCATAGCTCGCGAGGTACTTCGGCGGGAACGCGGCGATCCGAGAGCCGCGCAGGACCAGGTCGATCGCGACCACCGTGCACGCCGGGATCGCGAGCACCGCGGTGACTCGGAGCGCGCGGCCTCGGGCGAGCCGGCGGCGCTCGGCGCGTCGGGCGCTCGACGGGGAGGCGACGGGAGGAGGGGTCGGCACGGCGGGCTCGCGGTCTATGGCAGAGCGGCCGCGGGGCGTAAAACCGGACCTGTCGGCGCGGGTTCGCACCCGACGCGCGCGCGGGCCGCGAGCAGGTCGTCGAGCGCGGGCTCGTCGCGACGAGCAAAGGCGCGTCCGTCGATGCGACGAACGGTCGAAAGGAAGCGGCGGAAGTCACCGCCGCAGGCGTCGAGGAGCGTCGCGAAGCCCGCCTCGCCGGAGCCGTAGGCGCGCGCCTGCAAAAGGACCGCGTGGTTCAGCTCGAGCCCGAGGGCGAGCTCGCGCCGCAGCGCCTCGAGGATGCGACGCTTCTCGGAGAGCTTCTCGGCGGGGGGGCGGTCGGTGGCGTACAGGGCCTCGAGCGTCGCGAGCGTCTCGCGGAACCGCCGGACGCGCCGGTCGCGGGTGTGCTCGCGCTCGGCGTGATCGTGGAGCTCGAGCGGCGAGAGGCGGAGCTCCTCGGCGAGGAAGCGTGCGGTGAGGCGCCGCGCGACGAAGCTCGCGAGGCTCTCGTTGAAGACCGTCTGGCTCGCGACGTAGTGGGTCGCGTGCGTCGACTCGTGGAGCACCACGTCGACGAGGTCGGCCGCGCCATCGCGGAGCATCGTCGAGAGGACGGGATCGCGGAACCAGCCGAGCGTCGAGTACGCCCGCGCCTCGCGCACCGAGACGTCGAGGCCGCGTGCCTCGAGCTCGCGGCCGAGGTCCTGCGCGTCGGCCTTGTCGAACCAGCCCAGGTACGGGACCTCGCCCACGATGGGGAAGCGCCAGGTCGTCGGCACGAGCCGCAGCGGCTCGGCTGCAGACACGACCCACACCGCGGCCTCGCGCTCGAGATCGGCGTACTCCTCGTAGCTCTTCGTCGGAGCGAGACCGTGGCGCTCGCCGAAGCGCTTGACGCGGGCGACGAGACCGAGCTGCCGCCTCACCTCGGGCGCGACGCGCGGGTCGGCGATGGCCTCGTCAAGCGGTCGCGCGCGCGCGAAGAGATCGTCTTGGCCGGCGGCCGCCTGACCGAGGTAGCAGACCTCGAGGCAGCCCCCGACGAGCGGGGTCGCCATCAGGAGCGCGAGGAGCCGGAGCCGCGGTCGCACCTCGACACGATAGCGCGAGCGGCGCGCGCGGCGGGGGATCTCGCTCGCGGGGCTGGTCACCGCGCCCGCGCCGGTGCAGCTTCCGCCGCACGATGGACACGCTCTCGGCGACGCACCTCTTGCTCGCGTGCGTCGCGCTCGCCGCCGGCTTCATCGACGCGGTCGCGGGCGGCGGCGGCATGCTCACGGTGCCGTCGCTGATGCTCGCCCTCGGCGACCCGCGCGTGGTCCTCGGCACCAACAAGGGCCAGAGCGTGTGGGGCACGGCCGCCGCGACGCTCGCCTTCGCGCGCGCGGGCAAGCTCGATCGCGTGCGCGCCCCGATCACCTTCGTCGCTGCAGCGTCGGGGTCGCTCGTCGGAGCGATGCTCGTCGCGCGGCTGCGACCCGAGGTGGTGCGCCCGCTGGTCGTCGGACTCCTGGTGGGCGCGGCGGCGTTCGTGTTTGCGCGCGGCCTCTCGAGCGCTCGCGCCGAGGCGGCGCCAGCGGGCAAGCCGTTCGCGAGGAGCTGGCCTCGCCTCACCGTCGCGGCGATCGCCTTCGGGCTCGGCGCCTACGACGGCTTCTTCGGTCCGGGCACGGGCACGTTCCTCATCGTGGCGTTCTCGTGGGCCTTCGGAGACGCGCTCGACGTCGCGACGGCGAACGCGAAGGTCGCGAACCTCGCGTCGAACCTCGCGGCGCTGGTGGCGTTCGCGCACGCCGGGCGGGTCGACTGGCGCTACGCCGCGCCGATGGCGGTGGCGCAGGTCGCGGGCGGAGCCCTCGGGGCGCGGGCCACCTTGCGCGGCGGCGAGCGGCTCGTGCGCGTCGGCGTCCTGCTCGTGACCGCCGCGCTGACGGTGCGGCTCGTCCTGCAGATGGTGGGCTGATGCTCGACCCGAGGCGCGTCGGGACGGTCGGGTGCGCGGCCTGCCCCTCGGCCCTCGGCGTGCTCGCGGCCGCGTGGTCGGAGCTCGGCGTCGCGCGGATCCTCGTCGGGGAGCCCTCCGTCGAGGCGGCTCTTCAGCGGCTCGCGGCCGAGCACGCGGCGGTCCGCGTGGCACCGCCGCCCGAGCACGCGGCGCTCCTCGCGGCGCTCGCACGCGAGGCACGAGGAGAGCCCGTCGCGTACGCCGAGGTGGTGCTCGACGAGCGCGGCCTGTCGGCGTTTCGTCGGGAGGTAGGACGCGCGCTCCGCGAGCTTCCGCGTGGGTGCACGGTGACGTACGGCGAGCTCGCGCGGCGGCTCGGGCGCCCGGGAGCCGCGCGCGCGGTCGGGCACGCGCTCGCGCGGAACCCCTTCCCGCTCGTCGTGCCGTGCCACCGCGTCGTGGGCGCGGCCGGAAACCTCGGCGGGTTCTCGCTGCCGGGAGGGCCCGCGACGAAGCGGCGCTTGCTGTCGGCGGAGAGCCGCACAGGCGACGGCGAGGCCGCTCCGCGAACGTGCCTCGAGGCCGCGCTGCCGCTACACTGAGCGTCGATGGGCAAGGTCTTTGACATCGTCATCGCGATCCTCGGGCTCGCGGTGCTCATGATCGTGCACGAGGCGGGACACTTCTTCGCCGCGCGGGCCCACGGCATGCGGGTGAACACGTTCTCGATCGGCTTCGGGCCGACGCTGTTTCGCGTCGAGCCCGAGGACGGGTATTTCTGGTTCACGACCCTCGCCGGAAAGGTGCGCCTGCGCCTCGGCAAGCACGATCCGGCGCGTCACGGCCCGACCGTCTACCAGGCCGCGATCATCCCGTTCCTCGCGTACGTGCAGATCGCCGGGATGAACCCGTTCGAAGATCACGACCCCGAGGATCGAGGCAGCTACGCGAACGCGAGCCTCTCCGGTCGCATCGTCACGATCTTTGGCGGGCCGCTCGCCAACTACCTCTTCGCGTCGGTCTTCTTCTTCGTGAGCTATTTCTACGGCGGCCTCACGGTGTTCCCGCAGGCGAACGAGGCCGGCAGCAACACCATCGAGGTGATGCCTGGAGAGCCCGCAGAGCGCGCGGGGCTGCGCGACGGCGACCTCGTCGTCGAGGTGGCAGGCACGCGCGTCGGGACCTGGGAAGAGCTCGCCAAGAACGTCGCGGCGCACCCGGCCGAGGAGGTCCGCGTGGTGGTGTCGCGCGACGGCGCCGAGGTGCCGGTGGTGGTCACCCCGCGACGCGACGAGCGCAACGACAAGAAGGGCATCATCGGGGTGCGACCCCGCGGTCGCCGGGAGGCGGTCACCGCGAGCCAAGCGGCGAAGCTCGCCGTGACGAGCCCGGCGGCTGTGGTGCGTAACCTGGTGGTCGGCCTCGGCGAGATGATCACCGGCAAGGCCAAGCCCGACGTGCACGGTCCGGTGACGATCATCAGCGAGGGCGCGAAGATGGTGCGCCGCTCGTTCACCGACTGGCTGCACCTGATGGGCGTCCTGTCGGCCTACCTCGGCGCCTTCAACCTGATCCCCTTCCCCGCGCTCGACGGCGGGCGGCTGATGTTCCTCGGCTACGAGCTCGCGACCCGCCGAAAGCCGAACGCCCGCGTCGAGGCCCACATCCACGTCGTGGGCCTGATGATGCTGCTCGGCCTCATGCTCTACGTGACACTGTTCAACGACCTAAAGCTCGGCCGATGACTCGCCGATGGTCCGCACTCCCCTAGCCGCCCTCGCGCTGGTCGCACTCTCGCCCTTCGCGGCGCAGGGCTCCGAGCGTAGGCCTGGCATCGATGAGGAGGGGCCGCCTCCGTCGCCGGGGCTCTCGCACGCCGGCCTCGCCGTCGACGTCGATCACACCATCGCATCGGCCGCGCCGACCGATCTCGGCACGAGCTCGCCGGTCGGCTCGGAGCGCGCCTACGCCCACTCCGTACGCCTGGCGATCGAGTGGGCGGTCGCCGACCGCCGCTGGTTCCTCGGCGTCGCGAGCGAGGCGGGCGCCGCCGCCGTCCCGCCCGGCACCGAGCCGTCGAGCGGGGCGCGCGCGGCCGTGTTCGGCAACCCGGAGGTGTGGGCGCGCGCGCTGTGGACGAGCCGCGTCGGGCTGGCCGCCGGAGGCGGGCTCGGCGCCGTCCTGCCGCTGCCACGCTCGTTCGACGCCGACGAGGCCTCCGCGGTCCGCGCGATCCGCGTCGTACGACCGTGGGCCGATCCGGCCTACCAGGACCTGGCACTGACGCTCCGCCCGTTTCTTGACATGCGTCATGTCGCGGGTCCGGTAAACCTCCAGCTGCGCCAGGGGCTCGACGTCACGGCGCGGCTCGGCGGGCTCGATGCCGGCGACAACCGGCTCGACCTCGCCGCGCGCACCAGCATTTACGCGGGCGTGCGAGTCGCGCGGCCGCTGATGCTCGGCCTCGAGCTGCACGAGGTCTACCAGCTGACCGGAGACGTCGCGACCCCGACCTGCCCGCCACCCTGCGACCGCCTGCGAGTCCAGTTCACCCTGGCGCCGAGCGTGCGCCTCGTGTTTCGCCACGTGACCCCGACGGTGAGCCTGCTCCTGCCGCTCTCGACGCCGCTCCGCGCCGACGTCGCGTCGTACGTCGCCGCGCGCATCCACCTCGGCGCGCGCGTCCCGCTGCCCTGACCGTGGACCGGCCGAGTCCAGCGTCGTCGCTCAGCCCGTCGTCCAGCCGTGAGGGGCCGAGCGCGCGCGGAGCTCGAGCAGCGGCTCGGCGACCACGCGGCTGTCTTGCTCGACGTCGACCGCGCGCAGTGCCCGCGCGAGGATCCGCGACATCTGGTGGGCGCTCTCGTATCGGTCGGAGGGATCGAAGGCGAGCGCTCGCTCGATCACCTTCGCGACCTCGTCGGGCAGCTCGTGCCGAACCTCCGCGAGCGGCGGGATCTCGCCGCGCCGCGCCGCGAGGAAGATTTCGACGTCGTCCTTGCCCTCGAAGAGCTTCCGCCCCGCGAACGCTTGCCACAACACGACGCCGAGCGCGTAGAGATCCGTCTGCGGCGTCGGTTCAGGCGACAGGGTAAGCTCGGGCGCAAGGTAGCCGACCTTGCCCTTCACGATGTCGGGCGCCGTCATGCGCGCTCGGTCGCTCGCGCGGGCGAGGCCGAAATCGCTGAGTTTTACCTGACCGTTCGAGCCGACGAGGATGTTCTGGGGCGTGACGTCGCGATGGAAGACGGGCATCGGGCGGCCGTAGGGGTCGCGGTGCTCGTGGGCGGCAGTGAGCCCGCGGAGCGCCTCGAGCCCGACCAGCGCGACGAACGTCCAGGGCACCGAGAGCCCCTGCTCGGCGAACTGCTTCAGAAGCTGCGACAGCGACAGGCCGTCGACCCACTCCATGACGAGGAGCTGCCGCGCGCCGTCCTCGACGAAGTCGTGCACCTGCACCACGTTCGGGTGCTGAAGCTGCGCCGAGACGCGCGCCTCCTCGACGAACATCGCGACGAAGGTGGCGTCGTGCACGAGGTGCTCTCGGATCGCCTTCACGGCGACGAAGCGCTCGAAGGTGCCCGGGCCGCGCTGCACCGCGCGCCAGACCGTGGCCATACCGCCAGTGCCGGCGATGTCCACGAGCTGGTACTTGCCCGCGAGGATCGTCCCCGGACTGTCCATGCGACGCACGTTACCGTGTTTGGAGCGGCGCGTGTCGCCCGAGGCCGAGAGATGCGCATTTGTTCCGCCCCGGGCGCCTTCGTTTCGGTGTAAGACGCGCGCTCGATGGACCTCTTCCACCTCCTTGAACAGCACGATTTCGGGGCCGTGCACCTCGGCCGCGACGCGGCGAGCGGCATGCACTGCATCGTCGCGATCCACGACACGCGGCTCGGTCCCGCGATCGGCGGATGCCGGTTCTTGCCCTACGACGACGAGCGTGACGCCCTCGTCGACGCGCTCCGGCTCGCGCGCGGCATGACCTACAAGGCGGCGCTCGCGGGGCTACCGCACGGCGGCGGCAAGACGGTGATGCTGCGCCCGAAGAAGCTCTTCGATCGCGCCGCGCTCTTCCGCGCGTTCGGGCGCTTCCTCGAGGGGCTCGGCGGCCGCTACTTCACCGCCGAGGACTCGGGCACCGGCGTCGAGGACATGGAGGTGCTGCGCGGCGTGACGAGGCAGGTCGTCGGCACCGGCGGCGGCTCGGGCGACCCCTCGCCGTTCACCGCGCTCGGCGTGCGCCGCGGCATCGAGGCCTGCGTCGCGGTGAAGCTCGGGCGCGACACGCTCGCGGGGCTTCACGTGGCGGTGCAGGGCGTCGGCCACGTGGGCTATCACCTGTGCAAGGAGCTGCACGCGACCGGCGCGACGCTGTCGGTCGCCGACGTCGATCCGCTCAAAGCCGAGCGGGCGCAGCGCGAGTTCGGCGCCGCGGTGGTCCCGATCGCCGACATCTTCGACGTGCCCTGCGACGTGCTCGCGCCTTGCGCGCTCGGCTCGGCGCTGAACGACAGCACCATCCCGCGCATTCGCGGCGCGATCGTCGCAGGCGCGGCGAACAACCAGCTCGCCGAGCAGCGGCACGGCGACGACTTGCACTCGCGCGGGATCCTCTACGCGCCCGACTACGCGATCAATGCGGGCGGGCTCATCAACGTCGCGCTCGAGCTCGAGGGCTACGACGCGGGCAAGGCGCGCGTGAAGACGCTCAGGGTCTACGACACCATCCGCGAGATCGCGGAGCGCTCGCAGAGCACCTTCACCCCGACCTATCGCGTCGCGGATCTGCTGGTCGAAGAGAAGCTCGGCCGCGGGGCCTCGGAGGCGTCATGAAGAAGCGAGCCTCCGATCGCACCGCCGATGCGCTGCGCCCGACCGACGTCGTCACCGGCTTCCACCGACTCTCGGAGGGCTCGGCCCTCTACCGCGCCGGCGGCACGCTGGTGCTCGTGACGGCGTCGCTCGAAGACGGCGTGCCGAAGTGGATGGACGAAGACGAGGGCGGCTGGCTTACCGCCGAGTACCAGATGCACCCGCGCGCGAACCCGAAGCGCCGCGAAGAGCGCGAGGGGCGAAACAAGCCGCCGAAGGGGCGCACGCTCGAGATCCAGCGGCTCGTGGGGCGCGCGCTGCGTTCGGCCCTGGACCTGAAGGCGCTCGGTCCGCGCACGCTCACGATCGACTGCGACGTGCTGGAGGCCGACGGCGGCACGCGCACGGCGTCGGTGACCGCCGGCTTCATCGCGACCGCGCTCGCGCTCCACTCGCGCGGGCTCGCCCGCGTGATCCGCGATCAGGTCGCGGCGGTGAGCGTCGGCTTCGTCGACGGTGAGGTGCTGGTCGATCTTGACTACTCGGAGGACAGCCGCGCGCGCGTCGATCTCAACGTGGTCGCGACGCTCGACGGGAGGCTCATCGAGGTGCAGGGAACCGCCGAGGGGCGCGCGATCCCGCGCCCCGAGTTCGACCGGATGCTCGACGCGGCGCTCGGAGCCATCCGCGAGCTCGGTGAGCGCCAGCGCCAAGCCCTCGAGGCCGCCGGAGCCGATCTGCGCATCTTGATGAAGAAAGCCGAGGGCTGACGGTCCCGTGGCGCGCGTAGAGGAGCCGGTCTTCTCGCTCGTCGTCGCGACGGGCAACCGAGGCAAGCTCGGCGAGCTCCGCGCGCTCCTCGCCGACCTCCCCATCGAGGTGCTCGGCGTCGCCGAGGTGGTGACGCCGCCACACGTCGTCGAAGACGCCGACACCTTCGCAGGAAACGCTCGCAAGAAGGCGCGCGCGGTCGCGGCGGCGTGCCGCGCGGTGACCCTAGCCGACGACTCGGGGCTCGAGGTCGACGCGCTCGGAGGACGCCCCGGAGTGCGGTCGGCGCGCTACGCGCGCGAGGGCGCGACCGACGCGGAGAACAACGCGAAGCTCCTCGTCGAGCTCGAGGGCGTCCCGGGGGAGCGACGTACGGCGCGCTTCCGGTGCGCGCTCGTGCTCGTCGACCCGTGGAGCAAGGACGGGGTGACGGGCGAGGTCGTCGTCGAAGGCGCCCTCGAGGGGCGCATCGCCACCGCGGCGCGCGGCACGAGCGGCTTCGGCTACGACCCGCTGTTCCTCGTCGGCGACCGTGGCCGGACGCTCGCGGAGCTCTCCGAGGACGAAAAGAACGCGTGCAGCCACCGGGGACAGGCGCTGTCACGGCTCTACCCCGTCCTCGCAGGCCTCGCCTCCGCACGCGCGCGGGCGTCCCGGCGCTGAGGCGCGCGCCCGGGCGAAGGCGGCGGTTTGACCGGCCGGGGGATCGCGGGTAAGCGACCGCGCGTGAGGCTCGACCGGAAGTCGCTCCGCGCCGCCAGTTACTCGACCGTCGGCCTCGAGCTCGCCCTGTCGGTCCTGGTCGGGATGCTCGGAGGACGCTGGCTCGACGGTCGCTTCGCGACCGATCCCGTGCTCACCTTCGTCGGACTCGTCTTCGGCTGCGCCGCCGGCTTCCGCTTCGTCTACCGCGCCGCAACCCGGATGCGAAAGGACGCGGACGCCGAGCCGTTCCCCAGCGCCGACGTCGGCCGCCCGGCCCGCTTTGCGATGGGCGAGCGGCATGCGGCGGGCCGAGCCCGACGCGCCGCCCGGGACGACCATCCGCCTCGTACGAAGCCACCGGCGAAGGGGGCTTCGTGAGCGTCACCCCCGAGCCTGCCCCGCGCCCCTTCGACGCGCCGATCGTCACCTCGCTCGTCGCGGTCGGCGCGATCGCCGTCGTCTTCGCGATTGCCGCGCTCGTCCTAGGCGGCCCCGAGTCCGGGCTCGGCGTGGCCGTCGGCGGACTCGTTGCGACCCTGAATTTCTGGCTCTTCGCGCACATCGGACGCGGCGTGCTGTCAGGCGGCAAGCGGTCGCGCGCCTGGGCCCTCGTCGCGGTGGCAAAGTTCCTCCTCTTGTTCGGCGGGGCCTGGCTGCTGCTCCGAGCGGGCCTGACAGCCCCCCTCACGCTCGCCCTCGGCTACGGCGCGATGCCGCTCGGCATCACCGTCGGGATGTTCGTGCGAGGCGGCCACGAGGAGTCACCGCCGCCACCCCCCTGAGCCGGCGCGTACGGCGTCGGGGCGCTCCGCGCGGTCCATTGTTGCTGGCCTTCCCTGCCGGAACTTGGTAGGAGGCTCGCGGAATCTCTGAGCCGGGGCCACCGGCTCTCGCGGACGACGCCGATGCCCGAGCACATCTCGCTGCTGCACTACCTCCTCTACCGCTTCGAGCTCCTGCGCGAGAGCGCGCACGGGACGAGCTTCGGCGGCCACCACCTCGGCTACAAGGACTACGAGCCGCTCGCGATGGCGATCGTGCTGATGGCGATGATCGTCTACCTCGCGAGCGAGGTCCGTGCGCTGGTGAAGCGGACGCAGGACGCGATCGAGCCCGAGCAGGAGCTGACGCTCCGCACCTTCTTCGAGGTGTTCTTCGAGACGTTCTACGGCATGGCCAAGGAGGTCATGGGTCCGAAGAACGCGAAGCGCTACTTCCCGCTCATCGGCTCGTGCGCCATCTTCATCTTCACCTCGAACGCCATCGGGCTCATTCCCGGCATGAGCCCGCCGACGTCGAACTTGAACGTCACCTTCGGCTGCGGCCTGCTCGTCTTCCTCGCCTTCAACTACTGGGGCTTGAAGGAGAACGGCATGGACTACGTGAAGCACATGGCCGGCTGGGGCATGTTCGATAGCTTCCTGCCGAACCTGTTGCTGGCGCTCCTGATGTTCCCGATCGAGGTGATCTCGACCTGCGTCCGGCCGCTGACGCTGGCCATCCGCCTCATGCTGAACATCGCGGTCGACCACCTCCTCGTCAGCATCTTCATGGGGCTCTTCGCGGTCCTCCTGCCGCTGCCGCTGATGCTCCTCGGCATCATCGTCATCGTCGTGCAGACGATGGTGTTCTGCCTTCTCTCGTCGATCTACATCGGCCTCGCGACCGCGCACGCGGAGCACCACTGAGTTCAGGAAGGCGACTTCCCCCGGCGCAAGCCAAGACCTCCAACCGAACGACCCCTCGCCGCCGCCTCCCGACCCCTCCTCCCTCCGGAGTCGTCGGGAAAGCAACGAGGGACTAGGCAACGAACCAAAGACGGATTACAGGGTGCGCCAAGATTCGCGGGCCCACCCCCAAGCTAGAAATTGAAGGAGCCGATTCGATGACTTTGAAGAAGAAGGTGTCGCTCTTTGCGGCGATTGTCACTGGCCTCGTTCTGTCGCCGGCGCTTGCCATGGCGCAGCAGGCGGCCGCTGCGGCGCCGTCGAACAAGTTCGACGCGAACTCCTGGCTCGGCGTGGCTGCGGCCTTCGCCATCGCCGCGGCTGCCATCGGCGGCACCACGGCACAGGGCCGTGCGACCTCGGCGGCGCTCGAGGGCATCGCTCGTCAGCCGAGCGCCGCGGGCCGCATCCAGACCCCGATGATCCTCGGCCTTGCGCTCATCGAGTCGCTCGTGCTGTTCGCGTTCGTCGTGGCGTTCCTCCTCCAGGCGAAGATCGTCAACAATTGAGCTCGCTCGCTCCGGACCTCGCCTCTCGGGCGGGTCTCGCGAGCGTCCATGAGCAAAGCTCAGCCTATCGAGCCACGCTCAGTCCATCGAGCCACGCTCGGCCCTCGCGCCGGACGTGGCTCGATGGTTTTTGTGCGCTCCCCATCGTACGCCGAGCGTGGAGCGCGACCCGCGTCGAGGGCTTACTCCTTCGCGCCCTCGTTGTAGCCCCGCGGGCGGTACTGCGGGTCGACGCCCTTGTTCTTCTCGTGGTTCGCGAGCGTGTCGGTGACGAGGTAGGCGATCCAGGTATTGCCGGTCGGCTTCGCGGCGATCGCGCGCAGCTCCTCTTCGTGCAGCAGGAGGATCTTCTTGTCGTACATGCACTGGAGCGCGAGCGAGATGAGCGACTTGTCGTTCGGGCCGAGCTCGAAGCCCTGGGCGTAGTGTGGCCAAGCCTCCTCGGCGCGGCCCAACCGGCACAGCGTGTCGCCGGTATAGATGTGGGCCATCGGCCACTTCGGCGCGAGCTCGCGGGCGACGTGGCTCTCGGCCAGGCGCGTCTCGAGGTCGCCGCGCGCGCCAACCATCACCGAGTAGTTGAGGTGGGCCTTGGCGCTCCGAGTGACGACCTTCTTCGTCGCGAACCAAAACGAGACGTCGTCTCGGTAGTCCATCGCGTGCAGGTACGCGCGCGCGGCCTGAAAGCCGAAGAACGCGCCGATGGTGGCGGCGGTGAGCGAGAGCGGCAGCCGACGAGCGCGCCCCGGAGCGACCTCGAGCAGCGCGGCGGCGAGCGCCCCCAGGACGAGCGAGGTGCCGACGACCGGGAAGTACCAGAAGCGCTCCGCACGCACCGTCGGCAACGCGACGGGGATGTTCGAGTGAGGGAAATAGCTCACGACCACCCACACGAGCCCGAGCGCGACGAGCGACGCAACGACCGCGTGCCAGGGCGCCTCGGAGCGGCGATCGAAGGTCGCTGGCCGACGCGGTCCACCCTCGACGACGAGCCCTAAGCCGAGCACGACGAGGGCGGCGCACCAGGGCCACGTCCGCACTCCCCCCGCGTCGGACTCGGCGTGGATGTGCTCGAGCTCGACCACGATGCCGACGAGCCCGGCCACGAGCAGGACCACCGCAGCCTCGCGAGAGCCTCGTCGCGCCGGCGCAAGGACCGCCTCGGGGTCGAGCCCGAGGGCCCGGCGCGCGCGCCGCTCGAGGACGAGGCCCCGCAGCCATAGGCCAAGCGCCACGAGCGGCGGCGACACCATCAGCGCGCCTCCGGCGAGCGTCTCCCAACCCCGCAGCGTCTCGGGGATGGGCTCCTGGGGATACGAGTAGTCGCCGCTCAGCCACAGCGGAAACAGGACCTGCCCGAGGCCGCGCACGTACACGCGCATCGCGGCCGCGATTCGGTGAGGCGTGTCGGCGTCGACGAGCGGGTTGTTCAGCGGATCCTTCGGCAGGGGAGCCTGGTGGAACCAGACGAGGAACTCGCGGAAGAGGCGTGCACCGCGCGAAGCCCCCTCGGGCAGCTCGGTGCGGAGAGCCTCGGGGAGCGGGGACGGGAACCAGCCCTTGCGGAGCTCGACGTAGAGCACGAACGCCGCGACCGCCGCGACGAACGCGAGCCCCGCGCGGGCGACGCGTGCGGGGCGCGTGCCGTGGAGCAGAGGCGCGGTCACCATCGCCGCCGCGGGGACGAGCGGGACACACACGAGCGCGCTCTCCTTCGAGAAGAGGCCGAGGAGCACCGCGGCGAAGACGCCTGCGGGCATGCCCCACGCGGGGAGCCGGAGCGCGTGGAGGGCGAGCAAGGTGCCCAGCCCACCGAGCACGTCCGCGAGCCCGACGATGCCGCTCACCGCCTCGGTGAGCACGGCGGCGGTGACGAAGGCGAGCCCCGCGAACCACGCGAGCCCCCGCCTCCGCGAGGTGGCGAACGCGAACGACGCGAGGAGCGCGCCGTTCAACGCGTGCAAGCCGACGTTGAGCAGGTGGTGGAAGAACGGGTGCTTTGGGAGGTGCTCGAGGCTCGGCGGTAAATGCGCGTGCAGGCTCCAGACCGCGCGCCAGAGGAGGTTCGGGATCGGACGGTAGCTGCCGATGCTCCCCTCGGGCGGCAGACCCCAGAAATCACGATAGATCGCGTCCCAATAGCCGAGGCCGAGGCGACCGTTGACGTAGGGGTTGGCGAGCAAGGCCTCCTGCTCGTCGAAAATGTAGTTGGTCGCGGGGTGTCGCGTGTAGAGCACGAGCGCGACGAGGACGAACGGGACGACGGCGACGAGCGTGCGCGGGTCTTGGTCGCGGACGTAGCGCACCGCGAGCTGCGCCAGCCCTCGGAGGAGCCCGAACATGCGGCGAGGCCAAGGTAGCCGCAGCGGGAGCGTGCCCGCGCCAGCGCCGGGCTCGGGGCCGTCACCGGGAGGGCCCGGCGGCATGGAGCTCACCGGCTCGATCGTCACGCGCCCTCGCGCGGCTCCTCGTCGACAGGCCAGATGTCACCCCAGATCGACTGACCGCCATCGACGCGAAACACGCTGCCGGTGACGAAGTCGTTGCGCGCGCTCGCGAGGAACACGATCACGCGGGCCACCTCGTCGACCTGGCCGAGGCGCTTCAGCGGCGTCGCCTGTCGAGCGAGCTCGAGCGGCCCCTCACCGTACTGAGCGGTCCCGCTCGAGCGGATGTTGTTGCCGGGCGCGACCGCGTTCACGCGGATCCCGTGGCGCGCCCACTCGACGGCGAGCGACATCGTGAGGTTCTCGACGCCGGCGCGCGCAGCCCCGGTGTGCGCCATGCCCGGAAAGCCTCGCACCACCGTCGCCGTCACGTTCACGATTCGCCCGGACCGGCGAGGGATCATGGCGCGCGTCGCGAGCTCGCGCGTGACGTAGAAGGTGCCGTTCAGGTTGTTGCGAATCACGGCCTCCCAGCCGCGCGGCGACATCACCTCGGCCGGCGCGGGGAACTGACCTCCCGCGTTGTTGACGAGCACGTCGACCCCGCCCATCCGCTCGAGGACCTGGTCGACGTAGCGGCCGACCTCTTCGGGCTCGCGAATGTCGCAACGCGCGGCGAACACCCCGTCGTCGAGCCCCGGCGCCGCGGCGAGCTCCGCGGCGGCGGCCTCGAGCTTGGCCTCGTTGCGACCGCAGATGGCGATCCGAGCGCCGAGCGACCGCAGCTCGCGGGCCGTCGCGAGGCCGATCCCGCTCCCACCGCCCGTCACGACGGCGACCTGCCCGGCGAAGAGGCCGGGCGCGAACATCGAGTTCTCTCCGCTCACGGCGTCGATCTACCTCATCGCCCACGCGGCCGCATCGGTCCCCGCGGCCGAGCCCTCGCCCGGCTCGGCCGCGGCCACCGGGCGCGATGCACGGCGCGTTCGCCTGACCGCGCGGATCGTGCCACACTCCGTGGGTCGCGAAGCCTCCGCGCAAGCCCCCATGAAGCCGGTCGAACGTGTCGGAAAAGTCCTCGTCGTCGCGGGAGCCCTCGGGCTCTCCGGCTTCCTCGCTCACTCCTTCGGCTCCGGGGGGCTCTGGTACGGGTTCCGCTCTCAGATCGCCGCGTCGCGGGCGGGGAGCGCACGCAAGTACGACCTCACGCGGCTCGAGGCGGTAAACCAGACGCTGAAGCTCGTGCGCGATCGCTACGTCGACCCCGACCGCGTTCGTCCGAAGGAGATGCTCCTCAGCGCGCTGAACCAGATCCAGCGCGACGTCGCCCAGGTGATCGTGCTCACCAGCGCCGACAAGCCGGGCTACGTCACCCTCCGGGTCGACACCGAGCAGACCGAGCTGCGCGTCGACGACGTGCTCGGGCCCTGGGACGTCGCGGCGAAGCTCCGCGAGGCGTTCGCCTTCATGCAGAAGCACCTCGCGAACGCCGAGGGCGTCGATCTGCGCGAGCTCGAGTACGCGGCCTGCAACGGCATCCTGCGCACCCTCGATCCGCACAGCGTGTTCATGAGCCCCGAGGGGTACCGCGAGATGAACCTCTCGACGTCGGGCCACTTCGGCGGGCTCGGGATCGTGATCTCGCTCCGCGATCAGCTGCTCACGGTCATCCGGCCGATGCCCGACACTCCCGCGGTGCGCGCCGGGCTCCGCAAGTACGACCGGATCGTGAAGATCAACAACGAGTCGACGCTCAACATGCCGCTCGACGACGCGGTGAGGCGCCTGCGCGGCAAGCCCGGCTCGAAGGTGTCGGTGTGGGTCGCGCGCCCAGGAGAATGGGAGGGGACGCGCGAGTTCGTGCTCACGCGCGAGCAGATTCGAGTGCCGAGCGTCATCGGCAAGCGGCTGCCGGGCGACGTCGGCTACCTGCGCCTCAAGCAGTTCCAGCAGACCTCGGCTGACGAGCTGAAGGAGCAGCTCTCGCGCCTGCGAGCGGAGGGTCCGGTCAAGGGAGTGGTGCTGGATCTGCGCGGAAACCCGGGCGGACTCCTCGACCAAGCCGCGAAGATCGCCGACATCTGGTTGCGGAGCGGGGTGCTCGTCGCGACCGTCGGTGCCTCGGAGGGTCGCGACGAGAAGCTCGCCACGGCGGCCGACAACGAGCCCGACTATCCGCTCGTGGTGCTCGTCAACCAGTCGAGCGCGAGCGCCAGCGAGATCGTCGCGGGCGCCCTGAAAAACCTGAAGCGCGCCGTGATCGTCGGCGAGACGACCTTTGGCAAGGGCAGCGTGCAGCTCGTGTTCCCCGACGTGACCCCCGACAAGGCTGCGCTGAAGCTCACCATCGCGCAGTACCTCACGCCGGGCGACCAGTCGATCCAGGGTGTCGGCGTAACGCCGCACGTCGAGCTCGACCCGATGACCGTGGACACGCTCGAGATGGACCTCACGCTGCAGCACGACGGCGTGCGCGAGCGGGACCTCGAGCGGCGGCTGTCGAACGAGCGGGCCGCCAAGCCGAGCACCCCCGCGCAGGTGGTGCGCTACTACCTGCCGCAGCGCGAGCGCGAGACGATGCGTGAGCTCGCAGGAGAGCTCGACGAGGAGTTCCAGCTCGACTTCCCGATCGAGTTCGCGCGCGAGCTCGCGAGGCAGCTGCCGCAAAGCCAGGCCGCCGAGGCACAGCTGCAGAGCGCGGGGGACTTCATCGAGACGATCCGCCAGCGCGAGATCGGCAAGGTCTCGGACGAGCTGAAGAAGCTCGAGATCGACTGGTCCGTCCCTGCGAACAAGGGCGCGGCCGGGCCGAGCAAGGACGACTTCGAGGTCAAGGTCTCGACCGACCGCCCGAACGACGTCGTCACCGCAGGCGAGCCGCTGAACCTCACCGTCTCGGTCCACAACAAGGGCAAGGAGCCGGCGTATCGGCTCCGCGCCGTGACCGACAGCGACAACGCCTACTTCAAGGAAAAGGAGCTGGTCTTCGGCAAGATCGCGCCCGGCGAGACGAAGGCCGTCACGGTGCCGCTCTCGTGGTGCGAGATCGAAGGTCGAAAGATCGCCACCATCGCACCGCTCCCCAAGGACGCGAAGCGCGTCTGCCGCTTGCCGAAAGAGGCGCTCGACCGCAGCGACGGCGTGAAGATCCACTTCGACGCCTTCGGCGGTCACACGCCCGCGAGCGCCGAGCTGCGTCCGACGATTGAGGCCCTGCCGCGTCCGCAGTTCCAGTACAGCTACCAAATCGCCGACAACCTCGAGGGCTCGAACGGGGACGGCCTCTTGCAGCGCGGCGAGATGGTGACCGTGTACCTGACGGTGAAGAACGTCGGGAAGGGCCGCTCGTACGACACGCAGGCGAACCTCGCGAACCGCTCGGGAGACGGCGTCCTCCTAAAAAACGGTCGCTTTCAGCTCGACAGCATGGACCCTGGCGAGGTGCGTGACGTGGCCTTCACCTTCGAGGTGCAGCCGCAGCTCGCCGAAGAGGAAGTCGTGCTCGGCCTGTCGGTCGGTGACCGCGAACTCCGTGAGTTCGCGAACGAGAAGCTCCGCATCCCCGTGAGGCCGAAGGTGTCGCTCGAGCGCGCGGATGGCGCCGTGACGGCGCGCGCAGGGGCGTCGCTGTTCGGGGACGTCAACCTCGAGCGAGGGGCGTTCGGGACGCTCGAGGCGGGCGCCGCGTTGCGCGTCCTCGGCCGCAGCCAGGATGCAAAGCGGGGCATGGTGACGAAGGTCGAGCTCGGCGACGGGCGCTTCGCGTTCCTGAAGGAAGGCAGCTTCGACGCCGGAGGCCAGGCGCCCCGACGAGACAAGGCGATCGCCTACGCGCCGCTGTTCTCGCACGCGCCGCCGGCGCTCGCGATGCGGGCGGCCGAGCGCGCGACCCGGGGCGAGAAGGTGCGCATCGACGTCGAGGCAACCGACAGCGAACGCCTGCTCGACCTCTACCTCTTCGTCGGCAGCCGCAAGCTCCACTACCAATCGAACCGAAACGGCGCCGATCCAAAGCGCGCGACCTTCTCGTTCGATGCGCCGCTACAGCCTGGCGTGAACTTGATCAGCGTCGTGGCGCGCGAGTCGACCGACACGTCGACCCTCCGGACCGTCGTCGTGCGGCGCGACGGGCCTGACGGCAGCATCTTGAAGACGCCAAAGCATGTCGACGACGAGCTCCTCGGCAACGAGGGCGAGTGAAGGAGCCGAGATGAGCTGGCTCGAGCGGCTGAAGGTCAAGCTCGGGGTCGTCGATCCCGATGTCGACGAGCCCGTCGAGGCAGGCGCCGCCGCGACCGCGGGGAGCGGGCGCGCACGAGGCGAGCGACCGCCACTCGACGGGCTCGAGCCGGCCTCGCAACAGAGCCTCGACGACGCGCTCGCCGCACGGGAGCGTGGCGACCTCGTGGAGATGCGGCGCCTGCTCGAGGAGCTCGATCGAGGCAAGGGCCTCAGGCTCGTCTTGCGCGCCGCGGCCGCGCTCGAAGCCGGAGATGAGTCGACCGTGGAGGCGTTGCTCCCCAAGGTGCGCGCCGAGGAGCCCGCTTGGCGACTGCCGCTGCAGCTCGCGTCGGTGCTCGAGGACGCGGTGCGCGCAAGGGAGCTTCGCGCGCGCGCCGAACGCGCCGAGGCGCCGAAGTGGGCTCTCGCCTGGAGCCGCGCACTCTCGCCCGAGGCGGACGAGCAGCGCCGCGGCTTGGTCGAGCTTCTCGCGGCCGACCCGGCGCTCGCCCGAACCGTCGCCGCGCGCGATCTCGCGATCGAAGGGGCGGTCGCCGACGGTGACGCCTCGGATCGTTACGCCGCGTTCGCGCACGGGCGGCAGTGCCTGCGGCGCTTCGGTCCCGCGCTGGTGCTGCAGCTCATCGACCGCGCAGGAGCCCCGCGATGAGCCGCAGCACGCTGGTTCTCTACGAGCTCGAGCGCGCGCGCCTCAAGGCGTTCTCGACCGAGCTGGAAGCGGCGCTCGCGAACGACGACCGCGTCGCCCTCGCCGCGCTGCTCGACCTGGACGACACGGCGCTCGTGCGGCGCCCTCGGCTCGTCGATCACTTCCTCGTCCCCGAGCGAGGCTCGGACGCGCCGGTCCACGAGGCCCTGAGGCGCGCGGCGCGACGACGGGCCCTCGTCCCGCGGTGGACGAGCGACAACCCTGCGCTCGAAGGCCGCCTGCGAGCCTTCGACGCGCTTCGAGATGACGCTGCCGCTTCGGCCGCGGTCGATCGCCTGCTGAACCCACGCCGGGTCCCGTGGTACCTGCGCCGCCCCGCCGCGACCTGCGGCTGGCTCGATGGCCCAGGCCGAGAGGAGCTCGCGCGGCGACTCGCGCGCATGAGGTCCTCGCTCACCCCCGAGCTCCGCGCCTTCGCCGATGGGCTCGATGCGGTGCGCGGCGACGTCATCGCTCACGACGCGCTGTGAGGCTCGTGCCGTCCGCGCGACGCGCTGGCGTCAGCGCCGCTCTTGACCCTGCAGCTCGAGGCTCCGCACGAGCGTCGTTACCATGCGATCGACCTCGCGGTAGAGCTGGGTCGCGCTCTTGGGGCGCTCGTCGCGACGGGCGTTCGACGGCGCATCGGACTCGATCATGGCAGGGATGGCGAGCGGGAGGCTGAAGCCGAACATCGGCCGAAAGAACGGCCGCTCCCGCGCGAACTTGAGCGCCGGTTGGCGCCGCGAGCCGGTGGAAACGGCTTCAGTCGTGCGCCTTGCGCAGCACGACCCGGCGGCCGTCGCCGAGCTGCCAGCGGAGCCGTCCGTCCTCGCCGAGCGAGAAGTCGGCGCTGTCGCGCGAGCCGTCGGGGCGCACGAACGCGACCGTGAAGGCGCTGTCCTTCGCCTGGGAGACCTCGAAGGCGCCCTCGCGCGGCGACTCGGCGGGGATCGCCACCGTGACGCGCGAGCCCTTGAACTCGAACGAGGCGCCGGTGGCCCAGCCCTCGGCGCGCTCGGCCTGGGGGCCGGAGAAATTCTCGACGGCGTCCCCGACCCATTTGCCCTGGAGCTGCTTCTTCGGGTCCTTGCCGCAACCGACCAGCGCGAGCGCGAGCGCGACCAACCAAGTGGAGAGACGGGTCATGAGGATCGGCCTTAGCCCGCGGCCCTCGCGTGGGACAAGATTGTGGCGACGGCCGCGGTCCGCGCTTCCGCGAGCGAGTCGACTAGGCTAGACCGACGTCGTGTCCAGCCTTTACTCGCACCTTCGCCTCACGGCCGACGGACGCCGCGAGCTCCTCGCGGGCCTCGTCGCGCGCTCGTCCGACACCATCGACGGCCGTCGGCCGCTCCTCGTGTTCGATCTCGACGGGACGCTGCTCGACAATCGCCCGCGCGTCGTCGCGATCCTCCACGAGCTCGCGCAGTCCTGGCGGGAGTCGCATCCCGAGGCCGCGGCCAAGGTCGCGCGCGCCCGTGACGAGGACATCGGCTATGGCCTCGTCGACAACCTGATGCGGCTCGGCATCGAGGTGCCCGAGCTCCACGCCGCGGGGCAGCGCTTCTGGTTCGAGCGCTTCTTCATCGACGAGTACCTTCGGCACGACACCGCGCTCGCGGGAGCGGTCGAGTTCGCGCGGCGCTGCCACGAGGCGGGGGCGAGCATCATGTACCTGACGGGGCGTGATCTTCCGAAGATGGCGGTCGGGACGCTCGCGAGCCTGCGGGACCTCGGCTTTCCGATCGGCGTCGTCGGCACGAGCCTCGTGACCAAGCCCGCCTTCGACATCCCGGACGAGCGCTTCAAGCGCGAGGTGGCGCGCGAGCTCGATCGCGTCGGTCCCGTGCTGGCGGTGTTCGACAACGAGCCGGGCAACTGCAATGCGCTGCTCGAAGCGCACCCGGCCTGCGTCTCGGTGCTGCTCGACACGCAGCACGCGCCGAACCCGCCAGCGCTCCACTCCGGCGTCGTCGTGATCGACACCTTCGAGGCATGAGCCGCTCCGCGGGTGCGCTCGCGCTGCTGTTCGCGGCCTGCGATCCTCCCGCGTCGGCGCCGACCCCGCCGCCGACGACGGGTGACTCAGCCGAGGCGGCTTCGACGACCGTCGTCCCGCAGCCCCGCTCCGCCGGCCCGGTCGCGTCGACGTCCGTCGCGGCACCGCTCGGCAGCCCGAGCGGCAGCGCGCTGCCGCCACCCGAGCCGCTCGCCCTTCGCGAGAAGCTCCTCGCCGAAGCGTTGGCGACCGCGAAGGCGGAGCTCGCGGGGGTCGACCTCGAGGCGCGCTGGGCCTGGCCTCGAAGGTTCGAGGGCAGCGGCGACGAGGCGCGCAGCCGAAGCGCCCTCGACGTCGAGGTGAAGCTGACGGCAAACGGGCGCATGCGCTGGGTGTTCCGCGGCGGCGCGGTCATGCTCCCGGCCGGCACCGAGCTGCTCGCGCGGGCTGACCACTACGGTCACTTGCTCGTGTGGCCAGACAAGCCCGAGTATCGCGTCGTGCCAGCGGGCACGCTGCGTTCGCTGCTCGACGAGCGACGCGTCGACGCGAGCCCGCTCTCGAAGGCGACGCGAGCCACCCTGGGCGAGGGCGCGCGCCTGGGGCTACCGGTGCGGCGGGTCGAGCTGACGAGCAGCTACGGTACCGTGACGCTCGAGCTTGCGCGCGTGAAGGAGGCCGGCCTTGGCGGCGTCGTGTGGTGCCGACTGCTGGTCGAGCTCGGCGGGATTGATCCGGCCCTCGCGCCCTGCGCCGCGGAGCCTGAGCCCGAGCTCCCGCTTCAGGCGAGCTACGCTTGGGGCACGAGCGACGCCAAGGAGGCGCTCCGCCTCGAGGTGAGCCGCTTGGTCCTGCACGAGAAAGACGCGGCCCCGATCTTGGTCCCCGCGCCCGGGCAGCGCATGCGGGCGGACGGAATCCCGGGGAGCATGAGCGCCGCCGTGGCCTCGGACGACGAGCTCCTCGTGCTGGGCGGCAAGGAGCCGACCGGCGCCAAGACCTCGCCGCGCGCCTCGCTCGCGGCGCGCAACCGCAGCGACCGCGCGATGTTCTTGATCCTGAACGGAATTCCGGTGGGGTACGTCGCGCCGCACGGCCGCCTCAAGCTCGACGGGCTCCGCGCGACGACCCATCGCGTCGCGTGGCGGAGCTTCCTCGGCGACGAGGCGACACCGCCCGGCGAAGCGGCGCCGGACTCGACGGTGCGTCATCCGGCAGACGGCGACGGCGACGACGAGGTGACCAGCGACGACCGCTGAGCGTGGCGGGCGACACCGCGACGGATGTTGAGTATCGACGTCCTCGAAGCTCCGGTCTACGCCCTCGAGGTCGTGTCGCAAGCTCTAGACCGAGGGCCGCTTCGCCCAGTCGCCGCGGCGGCCGTCGCGCCCCCCGAGCGCTGCGAGGCGTGCCTCGAGGCGGTGCCGCCGTCGGCGCGGATCTGCCCCGAGTGCGGCGAGCCGCTCGTCTCGGAGGCGCGGCGCAGCACCGACGAGCGGGGCGCCGTCCGACGCTGGCTCGGGGCCCACTGGCGGCCCGTGGTGACGCTGTCGGCCATCGGAGGCTTGCTCGGGTTCGGGGTGGCGCTCCGTTACCTCGCCCCGGAGGCGTTTCGTCCCGCGCGCGCGCCGAGCACCCAGAGCGTCCGGCTGATGGAGCCGACCTGCGACGTCCCCTGCTGGAACGGGGAGGCCTGCGAGCTCGGGGCGTGCGTGTTCCGCCCCTCGAACGAGGTCGGACACTTGCCCACCCGCCCGACGGTGGCCGGCCCGTTCGCCCTCCCAAGCGACATGGTCGACGTGCTCCCGCTCGACGGGGAGCGCTATGTCGTCTCGTTTCTCGCGGGCGTCCAGGTGACGAACGCGCGGAGCGGCGAGGTGTTGAGCCTCGTGAGCGACGCTCCCCAAGCTCAGCACCTGTTCCGCGTCGGCGAGAGCGTTTACGCCACCGCGCCGGAGCGCATCCACGTCCTCGACGCAGCCACCACGAACGTTCAGAAGACCATCGAGGTCGGGCGCCCGGTCGGCGATCTCGCCCTCGGCGCCGCCGGCGCACGGGTGCTCGTGTCGCTGCCGACGGCGCGCGCGGTCGCGGTCATCGCGACCGACTACCACGCGGAGGTGGCGCGCTTCACATTTGACGAAGATCAAGTTGGAGCGGTCGCGGTAGACGACGCTGGCAAGCGCGCGATGACCAGCAACGGCCAGGTGCCGCTCGCGGGGCTCAAGCCCGCAAGCCACGCGCTTCAGTTCGGCGCGATGTACGCCTTCGACCCGGGGCGCCTGCCGTCGCAGCAAGATCGCGTTCGAACCGGCATGGGCGGAAACCCGGTCGATCTGCTCATGGCACCGAACGCGCAAACGAGCTTCGTGGTGCTCCGAGAGCGCGACGAGGTGATCCCGCTCGAGCACCCCCCGAACGAACCGGTGCGCCAGCTGCCTTCGATCGCCACCTGCGCCCAGCCCGAGCAGATCGAGCTCGTGCGCGACGGGCGACGCGCGCTCGTGCGCTGCAACGCGGGCCACGCCGTCGAGGTGGTTGACCTCGCGCGACGGATCTCGATCCGGAGGCTCGACCTCAACGCGCGCGTGAGCGACCTGCTCGTGACCCCCGACTCGAAGCAAGCCCTCCTGGCGCTGCCGCGCGACGGCCAGGGAGCCCTCGGGCTCATCGACCTCACGACGTACGAGGTGACGCTCGTGGAGCTCGGCGCCGAGGCGCATCGCGTCCGCCTCGCGCCCGACGGCAAGACCGCGGTCGCCATCTCCGACCGCAACAAAACCGCGTGGGTGCTTCGATGACGACGGACGACGAGCGCCCCTCGGACGGCGACCCGCGCGCACCTTGCCCTCACTGCGGGACCGCGATCCTCGTCGGCGCACGCAAGTGCCGCGGCTGCAAGCGCTGGCTCGACGGACGACCCTCGGCGCGCGCTCGCTGGACAAAGCTCGGCCTCGTCGGCGCCGCGGCGATCCTGGTCGCGTCGGTCTCGCTCGCCCGACGACCGACGACCGTCGGCGAGGCGCCGCCGCTCACGCCGATGGCACGCCCCGGCAGCGCCGAGCCTGGCGCGAACGGTGAACCCTCCCCCGCGGCCATCGGGCCCACCCCGGAGCCGAGCGCGAGCTCCGCGGTTCCGTCGGCGCCCGAGCCCGACAGTCCGTGGCGCTCGCGGACCCTGCGCGTCGACGTCCACCCGCTCGACGCAGTCTTCTCGGACGACGGCGCGACCCTCTACGTGAGCGGCGACGACGCGAAGATCCGCGCGTACGACGTCGCGACGGGCAAGGTCGTTCGCGTCGCCTCGGCGCCGGCCCAGGGCGACCGGCTCGAGCTCCTGCACGGGCGCTACCTCGCGGTGATCCGCCGCAAGGACGCCGCGCACATCCCGCTCCTCGACGTGCAGACCTGGGACCGCGACGCCACGCTGCTGCAGGTCGGCGAGGGGCCTGCCGACGTGCTCGCGCTGCCCGACGGCAAGACGCTTCTCACTGCGTCGAGCGAGGCGCGGCGGATCGGCTGGCACGACGCAGCGTCGGGGCGCCTGCTCGCCGAGCTGCGCCTGTCGCACGAGCCCGACCGACTGTTCTTCATGCAATCGAAGGGGCGCACGTTCGTGGGCGCGCTCGGCCTCTCGGCACAGAGCGATACGCCCTCGCACGCCTCGCTCGAGCTCTTCGACCCGCTCGAGCGACCGTTCGGGGCGACGCGGCGCACCGTCTCGCTCGGGCGCGATCCTCGCGGCGGGAGCGTGTCGCTCGACGGGAGGCACCTGCTCACCGCGGACCGCCTCTCGAACAGCGCGTGGCTCTTCAACGTCGAAGGGAGCCAGCGTCCGGTGTCGATCCCCGTCGGCCAGGGCCCGATCGCGGCCTTCGTGCTCGGGGGCAAGTACGGGCTCACGCTCGACGGTCAGGCGCGAACCGCGACGGTGATCGACCTCGCCGCCGCGCGGCGTACGACGACGTTGCTCTTGCCCGAGAGCCCGAGCCGAGGCACCACCGACGCGGCAGGGACGTGGCTGGCCGTCGCCCTTGGGGGAACCACCTGGCCTCCGAAGGGCCGGGGCGTCGTCCTAATCGCGGGCGATCCGCCGCAGATCGTCGCTCGGCACGATACCGGGGCTGGAGCCGGAGCCGTCTCGGCGTCGCGAGACGGTCGCCGCGTGGTCGTGTCCTGTTACGCCGATCGAGAGCTGACGCTCCTCGAGCGCTGACCCGCGGGTCACCTGTCGCAGCCGCCGCTACCGCCGCTACCGCCGCTACCGCCGCTACCGCCGGCACCGCCGGCACCGCCGCTGCCTGGCGCGCCGCCGCCCTTGCCACAGGGACCTCCGGTTTTGTCTAACTCCTCGGGGTCCCCCGAGGTCGAGGTGTCGTCGGGGTCCGGTGGCAGAGGCTGCGGGTTCAAGCTGCAGGCGGCGAGACCCTGAAGCGACAGCGCCGCGACGAGCACGACTCGAGGCAACGGGTTCATGAGCCTCCTTGGCCTCCAGCCCCGCCGGCACCGCCTGCGCCGCCAGTATCGCTGGCACCGCCACCACCGTGCGCGCCCGCGGAGCTTCCGGTCGGACCACTGGTCTCACTGACGTTGTCAGTCTCGCCACTGGTGGATCCCGCTTCGTCCGGCGGGAGCGGCTGCGGGTTCAGGCTGCAGGCGACGGACATCGCCGCGAGAGCGACACCGAACCCCAGGCGACGAAACGACCTTGCAAGCTTCATGAGACCCGACCTCCCTCCGCGAGCCCGACGGGATCGAGCCCGGAACCACGCAGCGGTACGAGCATGCGAAGCAGAAACAATGCCACCTTCAACCCTTCGACACAACGAGGGACACGCGTCTTCCTCGCGGCGCAGGTTGGCACATGACCCCCCCGCCGCGATCCCGGATCGACGCCTCTCTTGCGAGGCGCGCCGGGATGCTATCGTCGCGCGACGTGGAGAACGCCGGTCGTTCACCGAGAGAGCCGGGTCGCTTCGTCGCAGAGCGGAGCGCGAGGCTCGTCGCGCCCTCGCCGACGCGCTGACCGACCACCTCGAGGCGGTTCGCGCCTGCGGCGAGGCTCACCGGATCGGCGACCGGATGCGCGCCGCCGAGCAGCTCATCTCGCTCTGCGACCGCTTGGCGACGCTCCACTCGGCGCTCGTTGCAGCCGCCCGCGCGACGCCCGCCCTTACCGGCTACGCCGCGCTGCTCTCGGTGCTCGTGCGCGATCTCGGGGCGGCGCAGGCGAGTCGCGACGGGGTGCGGATCGCTGACCTGCTCGAGCATGAAGCGGCGACGCTCCTTGACCGTTGCCAAGCCGCGCTCTCCCCCTGAGCGTCAACCCGCGAACCAACCGCGAGCCTCGAGCGCCTCGACGATCGTCGAGACCCGGTGCGAGAGCAGGTGCTCCTCGAGCACGAGGCGGCGACCTCGCTCCGCGGCGGCGCGCGCGGCGGCCGGGTGTTCGGCGAGCTCGCGCACGCGCAGGACGAGCTCGGCGTCATCGCGGTAGGTGAAGAGATGCTCGCCGTCGCGGAACATCTCCAGGATTTGCGCGCTCGGCTCGGTGAGCAGGACGCCCCCACAGGCGAGGATGTCGAAGACGCGCATGGTGGCGATGTCGCGCTGGTAGAGCCGCGGCACGTCGAGGTTCACGGCGCTCGCCGAATAGATCGCGCTGAGCGGCTCGCCGTGCGCGGCGCGACCTCGATACGCAGGGCCGAGCGCCTCCCATCCCTCATCGCCCCAGACGTGAATCCCTTCGTCGAGGAGCGCGCGCACGCGCCGCATCCTGAGGTGGTGCGAGAGCGTCCCGTTGATGCGATCGACGAGCTCGATCGGGTCGAACCTCGGCAGCCCGCGAGCGAGCCAGTCCGGGAGGCTCGCCGGCGCGACCTCGAGTCCGCGGTAGTCGAGCGGCGCTCCGCGAAGGTGAAACTCTTCGGCGATCCACGCGAGCGTCCGCTCGACGAGCGCCGTGTCGGCGCCGTGCTCACGGAGCCGAGCGACGAGGCCCTCCCGCTCGACCGCGAGCGAGACGCCGGCGAAGCTTACGCGCGCGCGATGGGCCGTGAGCGTCGCCGGATCGGAGACGACGTGGCGACGGCGCCCCGCCGCGAGCGGGAGGAAGCCGACCGACGCGAGGCCGACGCGCGAGAGCTCGTCGACGAGATCGCGGCGGTGCGCGAAGGCGACGCAGCGCGCGACGTCGGTGCCGGGCACCACGGCGAGCCTCGACGTCGGCAGCGGATCGATCGTCCAGGACGCGTAGCCGACGCCCGAGCGCGTCGCGAGGAGCGCGAGCTCGGGGCTCCAGTTCATCGAGAAGACGGCGTGCGGCCTTACCGTGGCGACAAGCTCACGGAACGAGTCCACGCGCAGCGAGGAGGCCTCGACGACGCGAACGGCGAAGCCGCGCTCCTCGAGCTCGTCGACGATGTCTCCGAGCAGGAGCTTGTACGCGATCGCCAGCACGCGCCCGCGCTCGCCGCGACGCCGGCGCAGAAACCGGAGGTGGCGCACGCGATCGGCGTAGGTTTCGGCGAGCGACGGCAGCGCCAGGGTGAACGCCCCGCGCGGCACGAGAGGCAACACCTCGGCGTCGGACTCGTCGGCGACGAGCAGGGTGAGCCGACCTTCCGCGAGCGCGTCACGGAGATCGAAGAGCGCGAGCATCGTGCGGAGGAGGCGTCGATCCGGCTCGACGAGCACGACCGGGCGCGCAGGGCTCTCCGACAAGAGGCGCGCGGGGAGGTAGCCGAGACCGCCCCCGACGACCTCGACCGCTGGCGCCGTCGAGGGGACGAGGCGCGCGAGCCGCTCGGCCTCGACGGACGGCTCGTAGGCCGAGTGGAGCCAGCGCTCGACGCCGCCGAGGAGGTGCTTGGCGGTCGGCTCGCCGCTCCGCGCGAGGGACACGGCGATGGGCGAGGCCTCTGCGAGCTCGCGAGCGAGGGCAGGCTGTCGCCGCGCGAGCGCGTCGAGGTTTGCGCGGAGCCTCGCCTTGGCGAGGACCGAGTCGAGATCGTTGCGGGGGGCCGACGGAGGTTGCACCCTGTCGCGATCTATAGACGATCATGCCCCGTGGGTCCCGAGACGTGCGGGGCGAGGCGAGCCGTGACGACCATCTTAGAGAACCTCTTGGCGGTGAGGGCGCGCATCGCCTCGGCCTGCGAGCGCTCGCGGCGCGACCCGTCGTCGGTGACGCTGGTCGCCGTCAGCAAGAAGCAGCCCCTCGCGGCGATCCGGGAGGCCTACGCCGCCGGTGCGCGCGTCTTCGGGGAGAACTACGTGCAGGAGCTCGTCGACAAGGCGGACACCCTCGCGCTGCCCGAGCACGCCTGGCACTTCATCGGCCACCTGCAGACGAACAAGGCCCGGCAGCTCATCGGGCGAACCGCGCTCGTGCACGGCGTCGACCGCGTCGAGCTCGCCCGCGAACTCGACAAACGCGCCGCGGCCACGGGGCGGCGCGTCGGCATATTGATCCAGGTCAATGTCGCCGGCGAGGACACGAAGAGCGGCTGCGCCCCGGACGCGCTGCGCGAGCTCGTCGCCGAGGCCGGCGAGCGCCCGAACCTCGACGTCCGCGGCCTCATGACCATGCCCCCCGCGGTCGAGGAGCCGGAGGACGCGCGACGGTGGTTCCGCGCGCTCCGCGAGCTTCGCGACGGGCTCGGCGATGCGCGCCTCGTCGAGCTCTCGATGGGGATGAGCCATGACTTCGAGGTCGCGATCGAAGAGGGCGCGACGCTCGTGCGGGTCGGCACCGCCATCTTCGGGGCGCGCGTCGGCTGAGGCGAGCGACGCCTACGGGCGTAGGACCTCACGCCGCACGCGCACCCGGTAGCGACCGACGTTCGGTCGGTAAAGGTCGAGCACCATCCCGTGCGAGAGCGGCCCGTCGAGGCGCGCGCGCGCGTCCGCGAGCGACTCCGTCGGATGCCCGTCGATGGCGAGGAGCTCGTCCCCGGCGAAGAGCCCAGCGCGCAGGGCCTCGCCGCCGTACGGCACGTGCTCGAGCAGGAGCGCGATTCCGCGGCGAGCCTCGTGCTCGCTCAAGGTGACGGCGAGCGTCCCCGGGGCGCTCGAGGCCGTCGACGTATCGGTGGCGAGCGCGATCCGAAGGTCGCGCACCGCATCGCCCCCTCGCACCTCGACTCCCGCGACCGAGCCGCGTCCCGAGCCGGAGCGAAAGGCCTCGATCGACGCCGCGCCAGGCTCGAGGTCCTCGAGCACGAACCGCCCTTGATCGTCGGTCAGCGTCATCCCGGGCGGCAGCGGCCCTGCCGGCAGGTAGGTCGGCACGCGGCCGAGAGCGACCCGCGCCCCCGCGACCGCGGCGCCGCGCTCGTCGACCACGAGCCCCTCGACCCGGCCGCCGCGCGCGAGCTCGATCGTCGGAAGGACGACGCGCCCTCGCGAGTCGGCCTCGAGGGTGACGTCGCGCTCATCGAAGGCGTAGCCGCGCGCGGTGACGAGCAGGCGCGCCGGTCCGGCCGCGAGCTCCCCGATGCGAAAGCGCCCGCCGCCGGACGTCTTCGCGTGCCGATCGCCCGCCGCCGTGACGAGCGTGAGCACGGCCCCGTCGAGCCAGCCGTCGCGCGACCGCACCTCGCCCTCGAGCGTAAGCTCCGGGTCGAGCGTCAGCGTGAGCTCGGCCGGCGCACGGTCGACCTCGCTGACGCGCGGCGCATACCCGCGGCGGCGCGCCACGATGCGCAGCGGGAGCGCGCGCGCCCCGGCGAGCTCGAGCCTGCCGCCCTCGTCGGCGAACGCGGTGCGCGTGAGGGCGACGCTCGGATCCAGCGAGGCCGCCGAGACCTCCGCTCTGTCGATCGGGAATCCGCGCGCATCGACGACCCGCAGCTGAAGGGCGTCGCGTCGCTCGGGCAGCACGACGTCGACGACGCGCCGCCCCTCCGCCGGGACGTCGAGCTCGAGCCGCTCGACGATCGTCTCGGGCTCCTCGGGTCGGGCGACCGCGAGAACCACCTCGCTCGGGACCGCCGGGAAGGCGAAGGTCCCATCGTCGGCCGAGAAGGTGATGCGCTCCGTCGCGCCGTCGAGCGACAAGAGCTCGATGCGCGCCGCGGCGACCGCGCGACCGCTGCGATCGAGGACGCGCCCCTCGACCGCGCCGCCCCGCCGCATCACGAGCTCGAGCTCGCCGCGCTCTCCCGAGCGGAGCAGCACCGGCGCCGACAAACCGTCGACGAAGCGCGGGTGCCGCGCGAGGAGCTGAACGCGTCCAGGTGACACTGGGGCGAGCTCGAAGGTCCCGTCGCGACGCGTCGACCACGGCTCGAGGCCCGAAGGAGCGCGAGCGCCTAGCGCGAGCGACGGTCCGCTCGAGAGCGGCACGCCCGGCACCACCGGCATGACGCCGAGCTCACCGCGGGGGACGAGCGGCGTCGGCCCCGGCGCCGCGAGGGCGAGGTGATCGTCGCGAAGCCCGAGCAAGAGCGCGCTCTCCGCGATCGGCATACCGTCCTCGGCAACGCCGACGACCTCGAGCGTGGCGCCGTCGACGGGGTAGCCGCGCTCATCGACCACGCGACCGGTGAGCCTCGCCGCGCGCGACAGCGCGATCCGCACGCGCGCGGAGGCCTGCTCGACCAGGACGCCGCTCCGCGGCACGAAGCCGGAGGCCTGTGCCGAGGCGGTCGCGTCTCCGCCGACGATCGGCCCGAGTCGGACCAGCCCGTCGACGCCGGTCCTCCCGTAGATCGGGAACGACGAGAGGCCGCCCTCGACGAGCGCGACGTCCGCGCCCTCGACGGGTCGCGCAGGCTCCCCCTCGCCATCGCTCACGAACACCTCGACGAAGGTCCCGGCGACGAGGTGGAGCTCGATCTCGCGGGTCTCGCCAGGCTCGAGCAGGACGCCCTCGTGGACCTCGCTGACGGCCTTGTCGCGCGCGGCCCGGAGCTCGTAGAAGCCGCGTCCGAGCCCGGAAAATGCGGCCCTCCCGGTGTCGTCGGCGACCACGCGTCGCGCCGGCCAGAAGGTCGAGCCCGCGACGAGGACGCTCGCGTTGCCCGCAGGAGAGCCCGCCTCGTCGACGACGTGCACCACGAGCTCGGCCTCGCGGTCGAGCTTGACGAAGAGCGGCGAGGAGTCCGCGCCGAGGTCCTCGATCACCCGGCGGCCGAAGCCCGGCGCCACGATCTCGGCGGCATACGGCGCCGCACCGAGCGCGTCGAACGCCGCGAGCCCGGTCGCGTCGGTGTAGCTCGCGTGCGGGAGGGGGTCACCGCCGTGCAGAAAGACGGTCGCATTCCGCACCGGGCGCTGCGCGGCGTCGACCACCACGAGCTCGAAGGCTTCGGCCGGCGCGAGCTCGACCAGGACCTCCTCGCTCTCCGGGCCGACCTCGACGCGACGGCTCGTGCGCGCGCGACCGGGCGCCTCGACCACGAGCCAGGCCCCGCCGCTCGGCGCGTCGTCGAGCCGCGCCTCGCCTTCGCGCGCGACCGCCTCGAGGACGCGCCTCCCCTCGTCGACGTAGAGCCGCACCCGAGCCTCGGGCGCGACGCCCCCATCGACGGTGACCCGCACCGCCAGCGCGACGCGAGCGGCCAGCGGCGCGGGCGCGGCCACGCGCCGAGGAGCGACGTCGGTGAGCTGCGCCGCAAGGAGCAGCCACACGAGCGCCGCGAGCCCGACGGTCAGGCGCTCGACCAGGCCGCGCATGCCCTCATCCGACGGACGCGACAGCCTCGCGGATCTCGTCGTCCGTCAGGTTCTGAGGCCGCCCCTTCGCGCGCGCCAAGATGGCGTCGACGAGCGGCTGGGTGGGCTCGATGCCGTGCTGGCGGAGCCAGAAATTCACGTTGGAGGCGCCCGACATGAAGCCTATCCCGATCTCTTGCGAGCGCCCGAACATGCCCGCGGGGACGCCCGAGTACACGCGATCGGCGAGCCACTCGTCGCCTTTGTTCTTCGCCTTGATGATCGCGGCGGCGTGGACCCCGGTCGCGGTTCGGAAGGCGTCGCGTCCGATGAGCGGGTAGTTGATCGGAACCTCCCAGCCGACGGCGTCGGCCGCCTTCACGCAGTAGGTCATCAGGTGGTCGAGGCTCTGCTCTTCGAGCAACCCGAGGAGCTTCAGGTTGAGCAGGATGAGCTCCATTGCGGCGTTGCCGACGCGCTCGCCGATGCCGAGGGCGGTGCCGTGAACGCGGTGGGCCCCACACTCGAGCGCCCAGATCGCGTTGACGAGCGCGAGCCCGCGATCGTTGTGGCCGTGCCAGTCGATCTTCACGGTCGAGCCCGCGCCGGCGATGACGCTCTTCGTGAACGAGATGAGGTTGCGGACGCCGTCGGGGGTCGAGTGCCCGACGGTGTCGCAGAGGCACAGCCGCGCGGCGCCGTGCTCGATCGCCATCTTGAACAGCGCCGCGAGCACCTCGGGCCGCGAGCGCGTGGTGTCCTCGGTGACGTACGCGAGCTCGAGGCCGCCCTTCACGCCGACGTCGATCGCCTCGGCGCTGCGCTTCAGGATGAGATCGAGATCCCAGTCCTCGGCGAACTGCCGGATCGGGCTCGAGCCGATGAAGGTGTAGGCCTCGATGAGCATGCCGGCGCGCTGCGAGATCTCGATCATCGGCACGATGTCGGCCGCGACCGTGCGGCCCGCGAAGGCGACCTTGATCGGCAGGCGGTGATCGCTGATCTCTCGGCACATGCGCAGGCAGTCGTCGAAGGCGCGCTGCGAGCTCCCGGGCAAGCCGATGTCGGCGGCGTGGATGCCGATCGCCGCCATCTCGTGGAGCAGCTCGAGCTTCTTCTCGATCGGCGGATCGGCGACCGACGGGTTCTGCAGGCCGTCTCGCAGCGTCTCGTCGAAGAACTCGACGCCCTTCGGGATGACGCGACCGCGTCGATCGAACTCGTTCCAGTCGAAGATGAGGTCGTCGTGCGGCAGGCTCGAGGACTCGGACATGGCGTGCGAAGTATAGCGCCCTTCGCAGAGGCGCAGCGGCCCGTTGTGTCGCCCGCGGGGATCGACGAAGCTCCCGCCCCGTCGATGAAGGCTTACCTGGATCTCGTGCGCCACGTCCTCGACCACGGCGAGGAGCGTCGCGACCGCACCGGCACCGGCACGCTGAGCGTGTTCGGGACGCAGTCGCGCTACGATCTGCGCGAGGGGTTCCCGCTCGTCACCACGAAGAAGGTGCTCTTCGACGCGGTGGTGCGCGAGCTCCTCTGGTTCTTGCGCGGGTCGACGAACATCCACGACGAGCTCACCCAGCACACGCCGATCTGGAACGCCTGGGCCGACGAGCGGGGTGACCTCGGGCCTATCTACGGCTTCCAGTGGCGGAACTGGGGCGGCGAGGAGCCGCGCGACGGCAAGGGCGTCGACCAGATCCGCGACGCCATCGAGCTCATCCGTCGGGATCCGACCTCGCGCCGAATCCTGGTGAGCGCGTGGAACGTGGCGGACGTGCCGCGCATGAAGCTCCCGCCCTGCCACCTCTTGTTTCAGTTCTATGTGAGCGGGCGGCGGCTCGATCTGCAGCTCTACCAGCGCTCGGCGGATCTCGCGCTCGGCGTACCCTTCAACATCGCGAGCTACGCGCTCCTGCTCACGATGGTGGCGGCCGAGTGTGAGCTCGAGCCCGGGGTGTTCGTGCACACGATCGGCGACGCGCACCTTTACCTGAACCACCTCGACGGGATCCGCGCGCAGCTCGAGCGCGAGCCCCACCCGCTGCCGCGCGTCGAGCTCGCGAAGAAGCCGCTCGACGAGCTCACCTTCGAGGACGTGCGGCTCGTCGACTACCGGCACCACCCGTTCATCCGCTTCCCGGTGGCGGTGTGACGTTCGAGCTCGTGGTCGCCGCCGACGCGTCGAACGGGATCGGCCGCGATGGCGCGCTGCCCTGGCACCTCCCGGGCGATCTCGCTCATTTTCGCGCGCTCACCGGGCGCGCCCGCGAGGCCGGTCGGCGCAACGCGGTCGTGATGGGTCGGCGCACGTGGGCGTCGCTGCCGCCGCGGTTCCGGCCGCTGCCCGGGCGCCTGAACGTCGTGGTGACGCGCGACGCGAGCTTCGTGGCGGAGGGCGCGCGGGTCGTCCACGGGCTCGACGAGGCCCTCGCGGAGACCGCGGCCGAACCCGACGTGGAGGGCGTCTTCGTGATCGGCGGCGGCGAGCTCTACCGCGCCGCGCTTGCGCACGCCGCGTGCGGCGACGTCCACCTGACGCGGGTTGACGGCGACCACGGCTGCGACGTGTTCTTCCCCGGGCTCGAGCCCACGCACACCCTCGTCGAGCGCTCGGGCCCGCGACGGGACGGCGACGGCCCCTCGTACGAGCTGCAGCGCTGGGCGAGGCGCTCGCCGAGCCGCGGCTGAGCCTTCGCGGCACCGTCCCCTCGCGCGCGCAGAGCGGCGAGTTCAGCGCGGCGCCGCGGCGTTCGTCGCGTCGAAGTCCATCGGCACGCCAAGGGCCTCGAGCGGGCTGCCACGGCGCACGAGCACGAAATTCGTCTCGATGAAGCGATCGAGCTCGGGGTGCCAGGCGTCGTAGAGCTCGAGCCGCGGACCCGCGAGCTTGCCCAAGCGATAGGGCACGGTCGCGAGGAGCTCGAAGAGATCGCGCAGCGACAGGCGCGTCTCGAGCCAGCGCCAGTTGTACTCGAACTGCAGCGCCTCGATCGCGCCCGACCGGAGGCTCGCGGCCGCACCCCGCAGGACGAAGAGATCGTGGCCCTCGGTGTCGATCTTCACGAAGCGAACCGGCCCCCCCGGGTGTGCCTCGAGGAACGCGTCGAGCGTGGTCACCGTCACGCGCTCTTCGACGGCGCCGGGGATGGCGCTGAGCGAGTTCGAGCCCCCGCCCTCGCAGAGCGCGTAGAAGGTGCTCTCGCCCGACTCGGCGCCGAGGGCGACGGCGTGAACCGTCGCGTCACGACCGAGCTGCTCGGCGCAGAGG
>Ga0194129_10001429_pt1 | contig 39319 bp, 45 predicted proteins | sample TA2KigCa35mmetaG_FD_150862 | JGI IMG/M metagenome (GOLD analysis project Ga0194129, IMG submission 150862) | Freshwater microbial communities from Lake Tanganyika, Tanzania - TA2015038 Kigoma Deep Cast 35m | ecosystem: Environmental > Aquatic > Freshwater > Lake | place: Tanzania: Lake...
CTGCACGTTCGGCATAAAGCGACGCTTGGTTTTGTTATTTGCGTGGGAGACATTGTTCCCCACCATGGGGCCTTTCCCCGTTACTTGGCAGACGCGTGCCATGATGTTTCCTTTACAAAATTCTGCTTGCCTGAATTTCGGCAAAGACCGCAATTCTATGAGAAAACAAGGACTTAGGTCAAACCGTCGGGCCCTAAGTCAGCAGGCCGTGGCCCCTGATTAGTAGGCCTCCCCAGCCTGCAGGGTCCGATCGCCCGCGACGATCAGGTGGTCTAGAAGCCGAATCTCCAGAACCTCCAGGCTGCGTCTGAGCTGAGTGGTCAATAATTGATCAGCCCGACTGGGCTCGGCGGTACCCGAGGGGTGATTGTGGGCTGCCACGACCGCTGCCGCATTGAGCTGAAGGGCCCTTCGGGCGACTTCTCGTGGGTAGACGCTGGTCTGGGTGAGCGAGCCTGTGAAAAGCTGCTCAAAGCGGATCAGCCGATGACGGGTATCGAGGAACATCACGGCAAAGACCTCCTGGTGCAGCCCGCCCAGGCGGTCGACTAAAAAGCGACGGGTGTTTTCCGAATTCACGACCAGCGGACGATCCTGAAGCGCCTCGGCCGAGGACCGCTTTGCCAGCTCCCGAACCGCCTGAAATAGCGCGAACTTCGCGCGCCCAACGCCCGGTGTTCGTTGAAGCTGCTCCCAGGGTGCGGATAGGGTGGCCGAAAGACTCCCAAATTCCTTGAGAAGCTCCTGGGCAAGTATGGCGACAGGCTTACCCGGCTGCCCGGTGCACAACAGCAGGGCCAGTAATTCCGCATCTTCAAGGCTCTGGGCGCCGCGGGAAATTAGTTTTTCTCTGGGTTGCTGCATGGGCTGCGCCTAAAATGCAGAACTATTGCTTTCTTTGACCGATGCCGCTATCCGCCATGTCGACTAATTCCGATGCCAATCGGGCCTGCGAGGGAATCCAAGAGGGGTCCCATGTCACGCTGCACTTTCGCCTCTCGCTTTCCGATGGTCAGGTGGTCTTTAATACTTTTGACGACAAGCCAGCAACGATTCAAATTGGTGAGGGTCAATTTGCCCCCGCGCTCGAGCGTTGTTTGATTGCGCTGCGTGAGGGCGACGAGCGGACCTATCAGCTTGGGCCGGATGATGGCTTTGGCCCGCGGCATCCTGACCTTGTTCAGAAGGTGAGTAAATCGCTCCTTGATCGCTATGCCGATGCGTCCGACCCAATTGAACCGGGAGATGTCGTCGAGTTTCCGACCCCGGATGGAAGTGGGGGTAGGGTGGCGGGTGTCTTTAAAGGCTGGGATGGGGGATCGGCGCTATTCGATTTCAACCACCCTCTCGCGGGCCAGCCGCTTCAGTTGGATGTCCGCATCATTGGCCTGCTGTAGGGGGTCGGCATCGCGGCGCCAGCCAGATCCTCTACACTTATTTCTCATTTAGACATCACCACAATCGCCGTGAGCCAGTCCCAGACCCCGATTCGATTTGAGCAGCTTCAGGAAGTGCTATTGGCCGAGCCCCGAGGATTTTGTGCCGGGGTAGAGCGTGCCATCGAAATCGTTGAGCGCGCACTCGAGCGATTTGGCGCCCCAATCTACGTGCGCCATGAGATCGTGCACAACGATCATGTCGTTTCTGATCTTCGCAACAAGGGTGCAATTTTTGTCGAGGATCTTGATGAGGTTCCGGTGGGCGCCCGGGTCATTATGAGTGCCCATGGTGTTTCGCGAAAAGTTCGTGATCATGCCAGTGGCCGAAATCTCGAAGTGTTTGATGCCACCTGTCCACTTGTGACCAAGGTCCATGTCGAGGTCCGCAAGCTCCGTGCTGAGGGGTACGAGATCGTGATGATTGGCCATGCGGGCCATCCCGAGGTGGAGGGCACGATGGGTCAAATCGACGAGGGTATGTACTTGGTGGAGGACCTCGTTGGCGTCGCGTCCTTGCAGGTGAAGACACCCGATCGGCTTGCTTACGTGAGCCAGACGACACTCTCTGTCGATGACACAGCAATCATTGTTGAGGCCCTGCAAAAAAAATTTCCAACAATTCTTGGGCCGAAAAAAAGCGACATTTGTTATGCCACTCAAAATCGCCAGGATGCAGTCAAGGTCATGGCCAAAGATGTGGATGTTGTTTTGGTCGTCGGCAGCCCCACCAGCTCGAATAGTAATCGCCTGCGCGAAGTTGCCGAGCGTTTTGGTGTGCCCGCCTATCTGGTGGGCAGCGCAGAGGAGCTCAATCCCGATTGGCTCAAGGGGGCTGTGCGTGTCGGGATCACAGCAGGGGCCTCAGCACCGGAGAGTCTTGTGCAGGGCCTGCTCAGCCAGGTGAAGTCGCTCGGGGCCGGCTCGGTCCGAAAGCTTCCAGGGGTTGAGGAATCTGTCCGATTCCCGCTGCCGAAGGGTTTGAATTAAACTTCCGGCCTGCGTTTCGCGCGGCTTTGTTTCATAAGCGCTGACGCTGTCAAGCAGGGCCGATGTAGCTCAGTTGGTAGAGCAGCGCATTCGTAATTTTGTATTCTCTCTATTTTTTCAACAAAATTACATATAAATCAATAGTTTAGAGCATTACGTGTAGCATGCCTAAAGGTATGCTACACGATTAGCAATTTGGGCTTAAACTTTGAGCTATGCCCGCTGCTCACAGCTCAAAAAAAGCTGCTGCCAAACCCAAAAGCCGCAGCGTGGTGCCTATCCCCAGCACCATAGAAAGCATCCGTGGCTACCCTGAAAAGCTGATCATCTTCAAAGTCCCTGCATCACCCTTCTGGTGGGTGCGCTACTACGACGGCAAACCCATCAAGCGCAGCACGCAGACGGACAACAAGCAGGACGCCATCCGTTTCGCCAAGAAGTTCTATGAGTCTATCCTGGTCAACAATGCGCTAGGACACAGCAATAACGCCAAACTCAAGAGCTTTATGCTGTGCGCAGACGCCGTGATCAAAGAAGATGAGGAGAAAGCCAAGCGAGGAGAGCTCAGTGAGCGTTACGCTAACACTCAGCGGACCTTAATTAATAAACACATTAAGGCGTTCTTCAAAGCCTACGAGATCGGGGATGTGGACTACGCGGTCCTAGACAAGTTCAAGACCTACCTGTTTGGACTGAATCTCGCTGCGGCATCTGTAAAGATGAACTTCGTGGCGGTCAAAAAGATCTTCAATCACGCACAACGCCACAACATCGTGAAAGTAGCTCCCTTGCTTCCCGACGTCAAACTGGAAGACAACCCACGGGGCTACTTCAATCTGCAGGAATACAAGCGTCTACGCAGAACTACGAGGAAGCTGGTTGGCGCAGTGGCCAAGATCAAGCAGCGTAATGGCGGTGATGACGAAGATACTGCCAAGGTCCTACGTAATGTCGTGGTCACCAGGGAATTCCAGCTGCTGATCCCTTTTATGATTTACACGTTCATTAGACCAACGGACCTCAAGCAGATCCAGCATAAGCACATTGAAATCAGACAGGGTGAGGAAGGTGAGTACCTCTGGATGCCGCTGCCCAAGTCCAAACGGCACGACTCGCCAATCACTTCAATGCCCAGGGCGGCGGTCTTCTATAGGCAGTTAAAGGCAATAGCCCTGGCTGACAAGGCGAAGAGCACGGGACTGCCCATCGCCAAGGTGGATATCTCAGACGACTATGTGTTCAGCCCGCAGCACGCTAATCGTGACTATGCCTATGCTCAGATCTATAGGCAGTTTGAGCTGGTGTTGGAAACGGCAGATATGAAGCACAGTGGCAAGGGCGATGTGTTCACGCCTTATTCGCTGCGCCATACCAGCATCATGTATCGGCTGATCTACGGTGGTGAGATCAACACCACCAAGATCGCTAAAAATGCCCGCACATCGACAGAAATTATCGAACGATTCTATGTTGCGCAGCTAGAAAGTTCAGATGTCACACGAGACCTTCACAAGCGTAAACAGCCTCGTATCAAGCGTGAATCTAAAACCTTTATGGCCCACGAAGGTACTCCAGACCTCAACGAGATACTCACGAGGGAAGTTGAGAAGATTCCTGCTTCCATACGTAACAAGACTGTGAAGATCATCTAGTTACGAATGTGACTTATGGCCCGGAAGCCGTTAAAATGCGAGCCAACGCCGCTTTAGCTCAGTTGGTAGAGCAGTTCATTCGTAATGAAAAGGTCGCCAGTTCGAATCCGGCAAGCGGCACCAGACGGTCATCTCGGGGTATTTTTGCTATACCTTTCAGAGCACAAAGCTCGTCATCGTTTCCACACTGTCTTAGATCTAAAAACCCGTCTTTTGACCCGTTTGAGGGGTTTTCAATACTCGCTGGGCAGCATGCAAACCCAGTAATCGCTGCTCCATGAGGCAAACAGCGTGATCTCATCTAAGGGGAAGTCCTTGTAGTGCAGGCCCTGGTAGCTCAAGGTCCGGCCATTGCCATCCTCGATGACGATCCTCGCGCCTTCGCCCTCCCTAGTCAGCTTCAGCACCGTGAACGGCTCGTCATTGAAGCTGATGTCCACGAGGTGTAGTCCGTAGATCTCTGCTAACCAGTAGCACTCCGCCTCGTCCATCAGGTACTTGACCCCATCCGTGACCACGAACGTGGGCAGAACACGGTAGTACTGCGTGGTGCCCGTGAACTGGCTCAGGTTTTCCAGCAGCTGTTCCCTGTTGGCTTTCATAGTGGCTTTGCAGCGACCTGGGTCAGCTGCTTCTGTGTCTTCTGCAGCCGCAATCTCAGCGCTGCCTCTTTGGCACGCTTCTGCGCAGCCTTGGCCTGTTGCTGCATGGCATTGACCCGCTGCTGCCCTGGGTCCACAATTTCTCGCACTCGCATCTCTGTGCTCCCAAAACAGTATTTATGGGTGTGAGAGCAACCGACTCCCACACCCTGCAGATCACTTGAGGAAGCCGCTGCGCAGTTGCCCTGAAACAGCCTCTATCTGCGCATCCAACTCACCAGCCAGCACAGCGGCATTTACTGCCTCTAGCGCTTCGACCAATGCGTCTGGATTGGCCACTTCGATGGCGCTCTTTCCCTTGGCCAGCTCTAGGAGCTTGGCTCCGTACCTGACGCTGACGCAGCACTTGCCGTTTTCCGAGACGAACCACCAGGGCTTGACCCTTTTGGGCACGGTGACAGCCACCCGCTGTCCATCGCCATTTGTGACGGTTTTCTGTCTAGTGGGTGCGTAGGTCTCGCCCTTGCTCTGTGCTCGCGCCAGCTGGATCTGCTCGTAGACCTTGCTGCTGAGCTTGTTCCTGCGCTGCACCACAGGGGGCTGATTAGTGGGTTTTTTTGCTGTGACCAGCTTGAGTGTTGCCAGTGTTGCCATTGCCGTGTCCTTTCGTAGTTAAGTAGGCAACACAACAATATTTTCACCATGCGGGATAGGACAACCGGATTTCAGGCCACTGAATAGATCAGATCCAGAAATTTTTGGATTCCTTATCAGTGAGCTAAATAAGTTCATGAACAAACGTGAACTAGAGCATCAGATCCCTAGGCGGGAAGCAGTGGATGACCGAAAAACCCAAGGCTGGCTGAAGTCAGAGGGCTTGGACGCGGACACTTTCGCTGAAGCAGCACTGCCATTGATCCAGGCGCAGCGAATCGCCCATAACTGCCTCAAGCACTATGGCCGTTTTTTAGGCCCTAACGAGGCAGCCGTTCTAAATACATTCCTAAAGGCACTCACCAATCAGGCACGACGCAGACGCATCACACAGGCCCAGATCCATAAGGTCATGAACATAGGCTCGCAGGTCAACAGGAAGGCATTTAAGCAGCTCAGGCAGCTGGAAAAGCAGGCAAAGACGAAGGCATCCTAGGCAACGCAGGCATTCGAGGGCAGATAAGCCACTGCCATAAACAAAGGGCAAAAACGCGGGTTGAGATATGACGGCTAACGACCCCGCACTCGCAGCTGGTTCGACGTGGAAGACCGCTGCCCATGAGTAGACGCCGCAGAGCTGACCACCAGGCAAGTCAATGCCGAAGTGGGTTGGGAGTTTTAATAAGACTGTCTCCCGTAGAGCTCTTCCACGTTCCTTAACGCATACGGAAGCAGGTTGCGTGAGGACTAGGACAGCTACAGCAGACACCGCTTTTTTTGAGCGCTGGCTGTAGCCGTCCTATGCTCCAAAAGCAGATGTTTTTGTTTTAATCTTTTATCTGAAGTCGCTTTTAGGAAAAAAGGCGATGAGCGTCAGCGAAGAGCAGGCGAATGCAGTTCGCCTTTCATAAGGAAAGATTCAAATGGATCCAAACAGGGACTTAACCGATTACGGACCAACGATCGAGAGTTGGGTACGAGACTTCATCAATACCATGGATTCCGAACCAAAGATTGGTGATCGCAGTGGAGATGAACCTCTAGGCGTCAAAATCATCTTTGATGGCTATGGGTATAACGACGAGACTGACGAACAAGACAATACGAACGTGATGACGTTTGGCGTCTTTGTTCATAAAGATTCTTTAAACGGGAAAGAGTTTCCTGAGCATGACTTCACCGCTTGGGCACTAGTCCATCGACCGAAGGAAGAGATCTGGATTCCTGTCATTTACTACGTTGACATCGACGAGATTGATTTTAATGGGTTTGAGGAAGGGAATACCGAACTAGATCACGACTTTGTCTATCAACTGATTCGTGATCTTGAGCTCGGCAACTATCAGTAGGCAGAGCCTTTTAAGAGTTTGTCCAATCTAACTTGAGAGAGATGGGAGGGGATGACCCGCTACCGTCATTAACCCTCGCCTCGCCTTCCACCTCCCACCAATTGCCGGGTAAACCCGCCCAGAACGGCTGACTGTGGTCCACTGTCTCGCTGCCTGCGGGACCCATCTTCTTAAGTCTGCCTCAATGCAGCAAGCGGGCCTCCCTCTCGCTATCAAAGCGTTCGACGAACGCCTGCTGATCCTCCTCGGTAGGCCATCCAAAGATCATGTAAGGGTAGTGATAGTCGGGCTATAGTTCATTGAAGGTGATTCTCTGGAAGCAGACTGTAGCTTGGATACCGTGCTCTGCTATTAGCGCAGTGACGGCTTCACGCGAACTATCGAACTGACCGGAGTTCTGTCGCAGAAACTCCTGGAAAGCTTCGCAGAAGTTCCTCACGAACTTGGGCGTGGGCTGCTGATCGCCCATGGGGTATGTGTTGATGATCATCCTGACTTCTCTCCTTTCGCGTTTGGTTTAGATAAATTCAAATCCTTCTTTGCCCTTCTTGATCCATGAGCGGATTCGCCCTCCATCCACCGCGTAGTAGCGTGTGGCCGCAGCGATAGACTCGAAGTCTCCCGCTGGAGTCCTTACCGCTTTGGGCTTAAAGGCAGCGCCTCCACCCTGCTGCTTCGGAACTGGCTCGGGCGACCTAGCCACCGCAGTGCCTCCCTCGATGGGCGCAGGGGGGAAGAAGGCGTCATGCACGATCTTGATGAAGGTCAACAGATCCTCCTCCGTGATCCTGTTCCGTTCCGCAGCCGCACGGATGCGTGGCAGTAGTTCCCGCTGAGGCATATGGAATCCCGCTTCCCCACCCGAAGCCCTCTGCCTCGTTAACCTAGCCTGTTCTGCGTCACTGAGCTGAGCAAACTCATCCCAGCTCATGGTCGTGCCATCCGATAGCGTGATCTGGTCATTCATGTCACTGCCCTCCCACGTGGTCGATGCTGTTCAGCACACCTACCCGAGCCATGGAACGCCAGTGCAAGGGGTCCAGCCGCACCAAGTCAGCCAGCTTCGTAGCCGTCCTTAGACTGATGCGATCCAAGCTGTCCCTGTGCTCGCTGATGTAGTCCAAGACCGCTGTCTCCTGCTGCTGCGTCAGTCCACGACTGCTCAATAGCCCGTGACGAACTGCCTGATAGCAGACCTGCCTGAACTGCTCATCTCTGTCAGTGCTGCCCACTGACACTGTGTGTAGCCTGTCCGCGATAGCAGCTATGTGCTGCGCATTTTTACCAGTGCGGCCTTTGCGCTCGGTCTCGTTTGAGATCAAGATCACGCCTCCAGAGTAGTCGAAGACATTTGGAACCTTCCACGTCTGCAGCACAGGACTGCTGGTAGCCCAAGACACCCTGCGCTGGGGCACCGAGTCCGTGACTGCCTTTATGACGTTGATGCCCTCCATGGTCTTAAACGCCGAGTCCACGTCATCCAAGACCACGATGTCACCCGCAGCCCGATGCCGATACAGTTCGATGTAGAGCTGCACCACGGACATGTGACCAGCGATCACTTTGTAGCTGCCCTGAGCTTGCTTTTTGAGCATCTCGACTACGGCCGTGGTTTTGCCTACCCCGGGGGGGCCAGTAAGGATCAGTCCACGCAGCTGCGCCGCAGCCACACTGACCACGTACTTCTCCAGAGCGTCGTAACCTTCCTCGATGTCAGTGAAGTCCATGAGCTCATATCGACCCTTAGCCGCTTCGGTGATGTCACGGACGATGGCGTCAGTTTGCTCAGCCGCCAGTCTGTTTTTCACTACCTTCGTTACGTCCAGCATGTCTATGCGCCTTTCTCATATTTTGTCAAAGTAACCTGCCTAAAACTCACACACCTACTGAACTTCCTCGCGCCTTTGAATCGGGGACCCGCAAGGTCCTGACCTTATAAAGACCCGCTCAGCCCGACCGTCTGAGTAGATCCTAAGAACAGCAAACTCCACATAGCGATGCCGCTCGTTGCTGCTGTATGCGATCTCAATCCAACCGCTGTAGATGAATGGGCAAGCTAGGTCTCGGATCTCTTCTAGGGTGGTTCGGCGATAGTCCGCATCCTCAAAACATGCCCAGTCAGCCTCAGTCATGTCCGATGCAGGCTTTGAATAAGCGCTCTTCCTGGGCTCGTCGTAGCAATGACAGATATCGGTGGTCTCGGGAGTAAGCGTCGGGTACTGAGGTACTGCGTTTGAAAAAACCAGCAGATCCCAAGAGTCGCCCACTAGCCAATCTCCTCCATCGCTAGCCCATCGCAAGTCACTGTTGAGAGCTTTTGCTAGACCATGAAGATTGACCTCACCGCCATCGGATTTTGAAAAAACCATGGTTCCATATGCGTCAGCCATATTCTTTCTCTCCTTAGATGAATTGAGTTGCGGATTCGATATGACTTGCTTCTTGTTCGTCTTTCCAGTGCCGCGAACGCTCCTCCATAAACTTCTCCATGTCGATGTCGCAAAAGCACTCTGAGGGCATGGGGCCGATGCGCTCGCCGAAGTCAGCAAGCAATGTCCGATTCCGAAGCAGACCGAAGTACTGGTAGACCCCCGAGTCAATTTCCCTCACTTCAGTGATCTCCACCCAGAAGCGCTCGCTGGGAAGAACCTCGATAGGCCAGATACAGAAGACTTTGACGAACATACCCTCGGGGATAGGCGACAGCTTTTCTATTGGATGACGCTGGAATGAATCCGGATACATCGCAGCCATCTTTCTGCTGTTGACGAGCTGCACATCCAACTGTTCGTCGCCAGTACTTACCTGCGATTGGAAGGTGGGAAGGGGGCTAATGTCTGCCTTCGCGTGTGCTTGAGTCTCATTTGATGTTGATTGGTACATCTCACTGCTCCTTTTTGGTTAAGGGCAACCAACCGTTGATTGCCTAGGAGTGAGACTACAGACATGTAATCTGTTTGTAGATTCTCAGAGTCAACTACAATTAATTCTGATAACATTTTTTCCATGGAAAACACCAGAAAACGGGTCACAAGCGCCCTACATGAGCTGGCACGGCATGGGTTTAACATCCAGCGCACAGCCCTGCACCGTGCTTGGTTCGACCTCCTCAGGCTCAGCCCCAGCTACGAGCTAGCCAGGAGATATCGACAGACTAAGGGGAAGATCAGCCCCGAGGACAAGAGGCGACTGCCTAAGGACTTCGACCAAGTTTTGGCGGTTTTCGACGATCTCGGGGCTGTACAGAACACCTCGTTCAGTCGCTGGTGGATCGACCATGGGTTGAGAAATTTTGGCAGCGCTGGCGACAGGCCCGAATCGAGGCTGTTGTTCGTGGCAGACGGACAGCGTGATGTGAAGTCCCAGCTGGCCCGGGTGTCCAAGCACTTTGATGAGGTGTGGCCTGATGCTGGCCGTCCCCCAACCCTGGTTCTAGCCCTGCCCTTGAACCTGACTCGACGGCAGGCGCTCAAGGAGGTCAAGCAGCTGTTTGAACAGCGAATGGTGGAGCCCTGGAGCCCGACCCAACCTAAATACAGGATGTCACGGGAGCAGGCTCATCAGCGGAACGTACTGGACGCTGTGCGAGTGTTGTGGATAAGGACGGCACGACCTGACTTCCGGCTGTGGCAGGTGGGCGTGGCTGCGAAGATCAGCAAGACCTATGGTTCCCAGTTCGACATCAACACCACTAAACGCACCGCCATGAACAGCGACGAGCTGCGAACCCTAGAGATGATGACCTCAAGGAAGTACAGGTTGGGTAAGTGGCTGGCGGAGAACGCGGCCCGTGGTCTTTTCCCCTGCCAGACCGAACCAGCTCACGCCGTGGCGTTTGATCCCAAGGAGTTCCACGAGATCATCACGGACACAGTGAAGTGGGAGCGTCGTGAGAAGGCGAGGATGCTGGCTGAGGCGGAGAAGATAAAGCGGAGACAAGCATCCGTTTCGCAGTAAGATTCAGTTGTCGATACCAAGACCCTTCGGAGAGGTTGATGGGCAAATTGTTCGCACGATTTAATATCCACATCACCAAGCCAGCAACCGCCGACGACATCAGCAAGCTGCAGGCTGCGCTCTATGATGCTGCTATATGGGCCTCCGCCGAAGATCCAGAGGTGTTTTTTTCAGAGGACAAGAACGTTCTAGGTGTCAGCGTGGAGGTCGAGGAGGACCGGCTGTCGATGCTTGAAGCGGGATCGATATTAGGTCAATGCCAACTTACCTACGAGCGATCGGACTTGGCAATCGGGCCCACATGGTTGTCTTTGCATGACAGCGATGGTGAAGTAATAGAAACATCCTACGAGCCCTAGCTCTTTGTCACGGCCGCTCGGAACCCGCATAAAACCGTGGTTTAGGGCAACCCTGTTGACCTGAACAAGGCTAGGTACGCCTCTCGAAATCGGGGCGTACTGATTGAACGGGGGTTAGTTGGAGTGGCGTTCTGATTCGTAATTACCCAAAATCTACTTAGCTGAGAAAGCACCGGGCCATCCTCCGTGCTGTTCGATAATTTCGTCGATTCCGCTCATCACAAGAATCGTCTCGGACAGGGCAACTATAACTTTCTGGTAGTGGGCGATATCTTCCTTTGAGAGCAAGCGACCCTTGCGGTCCTTGAGCCACTTCTCGCAGACTTGATAGCCTCCGATGTGGAAGTTCCATACGTTCTCAGGCACACCCTTGAAACCGATGCTCTGCGACATTACTCTGACCCCATCGCTTCAAGGAACGCCAACTCAACTTGCTTTGCAGACTCGCCGACCGCTCTAAAGCCCAGTAAGACGAAATACTGATTCTCGGATAGACCCTGTGATGCTGCTGAGCCTTTAAGAGCGTCAACCTTACTTCTCATCTGCTCTGGAAAGGAGACAACATCTCCATGAACGAAAGCATTCCGAACATGTCGCACAACATCGAAGACAGTGTTGATCTCTTTTGAAATTAAAATCACACAACCCCCGTGATCACGCATCCACTTTAGGTACCGATTGACAAGGGGTACATTCTCCTTGGAGATTGGCACATCATTACCTGTCTTGTCACGGAGAAGTTCGATGAGCCCCAATAGAAAGGCTTCGTAAGCGGAAAACAACTGGGTAAGAGTAGATGAGAAAACAAACCTCTCAAAATACTCAGAATCGGAATGCGTAACATCAAAATGAAGATCGATAAGTTCCGCTTGTGTCTTCTTTGCGATCTCGATTGCCAGCGATGTATGGCTTGCCGCTATGAACTCAGCAGAAACGACTTGGCTCACCCGATAGAAGCGGAACAGAGAGGAGACCTTGCTCTCAAAAATGAAGAGGGGTTCATAAAAGACTCCCTCTGTCTGGTAGAAGACTTCGTCTGTCAAGGCATCAGAGATGTTGAATGGCTTTGAAGTCATCTAGGGACAATAGAGCGGACCTATAAGTCAAGCGGTGGTAGCGACTTAACGATCTTGATCGTCTCAAGCGAAACCGTGATCACACGCTGAAACAGTTCAAGTGGGTACGCTGGATTGTTCATCGTCTCAATCGCGTAGTCGTTCGCGTCATTGACGATGCCACTATCTTTATCAACCTTGACGCATTGACGCTCCATGACCCACTCAAGTGCAGGTTTACCGTTCACAACGTATTCATAGGCTTCAAGCGGAATGTTCTTGATCGTGATGTGTTCGTTGTAGATCACGGTGGTCTTATCTTCGCGCCCACGGGTGCCGCCGAAGCGCATCTTCTGAACACGGTAAAATTCCCGAGGTTGATCAAGGTCAATAAGATTAGTTTGGAAAACCAATTTCACCTCAAACTTTTCACTAGATTCAAATTCTGTATGTAAGTTTGCAAGCGCCTTACCAGCAACTGAAAAACTGACGAATTTTTCATATGTAGAGACAAAAGGTAGCCTTGGTAATTCTTTAGAAAAGTTATTTGCAAACCTTACTCTATATTGCTCAGAGTGAAGAATTCCATAGGAATAAAAGAAAATATCCTCTGGATAAATCGATGTGTTTTTATACCTTTCCCTAGTGACTGCAATAAATTCACTTGAAATATTAAAAACAAAATCCCCAATATCCGACTCATTGCCCTCAAATAATTCAATAGATTTATTTTTTTTAGAGTCTGGAAACACCTTTAATGGAAAACATTGCCCGTTAAAAATATTCTGCAGATCTGGCGCCACAGACACCATGAGACAAGAAAAGGATTTTGATCCAGTTCCAGAAACTTGAATCATTAGATTCTCTGACTTAGCCTCTGGAAATATTTTTGGAATTTGATACTGAACTTCATTAACGGAAGAACTGAAGTAAATATTTGTCTTTGTAAAAGGTCGATAAATTGACGTTCGAATTTGCTTTTCATCAAAATAGATTTCTCTACCTCGTGCCCCTTGTGAGAGCAGCCCTCTCGTCCATGCTATTTTTTTCGAATCACGAATCACAAACCTGTCAAATGTAACATTTTTTGAAGAATTAGAGTATTCATTTATAGAGTTAGAGTATTCAACAATAAATGATTTTACATTTTTGGACAGTTTTTTCTTCGAAAAATTGTAGCACCAAGCATCACGATTAGTTACGACTCCTTGCGATTGAACTTCAAACACGTATAGACCATTTGAATTTTTTTTGCTTAGTGAAATTAATGAATTAAAAACTTCATCACTTTGCTCTATCCAGTCATTTTTTGTATCTGGAGCAATAGAAGACCAACGATTTTGTTTCTCAACACCAGAAATTGATCCAAACAGTGAAATAATTTTTAACTTCTCTTCCCTATCAAAGTAATCGCCAATATCACAGTAGAAAATCTGTCCGGAGCGCGGAGAAGTCCCTCGCTTTCGAACGAGAATCGTCACCGCACTAGGTGTTCTACTTCCATGCCCGAAAACGTTGCCGCTTTCTTTTCGGCGAATCTCGCCAGAGGTTCTTGCGTTTCCACGAAGATTGAAGACATAAATCTTGTCAAATTCTTCGACAAGACACTTCCGCATGCCGTCTGTTGCATTCCCGTCAATCCAGCCTGCACCAGTCACAAAGCCAATGACACCCTCCTCACCGATGCGATCGGATGCCATTCGAAATGCACGGATGTAACTGTCATACAAGGCGGCTTGCCTGACTCCCGTTGAGTTTGCGGCGTATGTGGCAGAAATCCGCTGATCGAGATTATGGTATTTCACATTTGCCGCGTCATCGTTGCCCGATTTTTGACCAGCAGAATATGGTGGATTACCAATGATCACATTGATCTTGCGCTTCTTCTGATTCTTCCTGCGCTGTGAGTTGTCTGGCAGAAGATTCGCAATCATGTCGCGATCTTCTTCGTAGAGTTGAAAAGTGTCAGTCAAAACAATCCCGTTGAAAGGGCGATATTGATGATCATCCGTCAAGTCTTGATAGACAGACTCAACATTGATTGATGCAATGTAATACGCGAGAAGCACTATCTCATTTGCGTGAATCTCGCTCTCAAACTTGCGCTTCAGACTCTGCTTATCGATCAAACCAGATTGCAGAAGCCGCGAAATGAACGTGCCAGTTCCAACGAATGGGTCAAGAATGTTAACGTTCTTTTCTGCAACGCTTGTTCCAAACTCCTCTCGCAATACGTCTTCTACTGAATGAATGATGAAGTCCACCACCTCTACTGGCGTGTAAACGATACCCAGTCGCTCCGTCATCGACTTGAATGCGTAACTGAAGAAACGCTCGTATAACTCCAAGATCAGCGTTTGACGACCAGTTGAGGTTTCAATATCTGCCGCTCTGCGCTTGACGGAGTCATAGAACTTCTGAAGGGAATCGCTCTCTTTTTCAAGTCGATGTGCTGATAGCGCAGTCAGTATCGACTGCATTGACTTTGAGACAGGGTTCTCTTCGGTGAATTTGTGATCTTTGAATAGCGTCTCAAACACAGGCTTCGTCACAAGATGCTGGGCGAGCATCTCGACTGCTTGCTCCTCAGTAATAGAGGGATTCAAATCATCACGAATCTCAGCGACAAATTCCTCAAATAGTTTTCTCTCGCCCGTTCCTGAGTTGAATACGATTGCTTTGATGCGTGTGATGTGCGCCTGAGCGATCTTAGCAATATCTTTTGCCCAGTTCTCCCAGTAATCCCGCGTACCACATCGCTCGACAATCTTTGCCTTGATCGCTCTAGAAAGGTCAGACAGAACAAATGCGAGTTGCTCTCCTGGCGTTGGTTCTAGTTCATCAGTTTGTTCATTTTCCTCTTTGCCTTCATTTTCTTTATTCTCACCTTCACCGTCTTTTCGCTTTGGCTTTATATCGTCAACAACTGCTGTTGTCGCATCAAGTTCTTCACTTGCGCCAACGCCGACTATCTCTATACGCCCTGAAACGTCCTCACCAAGACCCATCTTGTTGACGGTACTATCAAAACGTTCATCATGTGAGCGAAGCGCATTCAGTATCTGCCAGACAACTCGGTACTTCTCGTTGTCATTGAGTGCCTTTTCTGGCGATACACCTGGCGCAACTGTGATTGGAATGATGACGTATCCGAGGTCTTTGCCTTCAGCCTTTCGCATCACACGACCTACCGACTGAACTACATCAATCTGACTCTTGCGCGGATGCATAAAGATGACAGCATCTAATGCTGGGACATCAACGCCCTCTGACAGGCAACGAACGTTCGTCAAAACGCGGCAAGAGTTCTCGTCTGGATCATCCTTCAACCAACTCAGTCGCTCATTTCGAAGGTCGGCATCAAATCCACCATCGACATGTTTCAGATCAACGCGAAAATCCAGACTCTTCTCTTCATCTGAATCCTGAGAGCGATACTCATTCACGACTTGAGAAAATTCCTGCTCAAGCAACTTCGATAGTTTGATGTTCTGACAGAACGCCAACGCTCGCTTCATCGGCTTCAAAGAGGAGAAATCAAGTGCATCCGCTTCTTTGAAACCTTCTTTCGCCAACGCTTTAAAGCAACCAATGATCTTTGTCGCATCATCGAGTTTGAGTTCAGCGCCTTGCGCTAGTCGATTTTGAACCTTCTCACTTACAATACCTTCATCTACCGCAAGAACTACAACCTTGTAGTCAGTCAAAAGATTGTTTTCGACTGCCCATCCAAATCCCTTGTAAAAGAAAAGTGGTCCATAGGTGCTTTCATCGTCCATTGATGCAAGAGTGACGTTCTCGTCATCCGCCTTAGACTTCGCCTTCTCACCATAGATTCGAGGAGTCGCGGTCATGTAAATGCGTTTCGCTCCCCTAACGTTATCGTTACTATGAATCTTCACGAAACTCGACTCATCATCCCCAACAAGTGTGGCACCAGTTGTTCGATGTGCTTCATCACAGACAATCAGATCGAATTCAGGTAATCCGTGCATCTTCTGCGCTTCGGCGATTACATCAATAGAGTGATAAGTGGAAAAAACAACTGTCATTCTGTCGTGAGGTGCTTTCGTAACTGCATCAGCAATGTCTTTTGCATTCGTTGTCGCTGGAAATGCTAGATCGTTTGTGCTGATAATTACTTCATCATCTTTTTTTCTGCTTCCTACAGTCGCGTCTGAACATGCCGAGAATGCCGTAAAGTCTTCGGTTGCATCGTTCTTCCATTCTCTGATCGTTTGAGACATGAGAGATAGTGACGGCACCATATAGAGAACTGTCTTGCCTGCTCCCGCGATGGACTCGGCAATGATCAAACTTGTATAAGTCTTACCAGTTCCGCACGCCATAATGATCTTGCCGCGGTCATACTCGGCAAAACCCTCTTTAGTTTTTTCAAGTGCTTCAACTTGATGTGGACGTGGACCATGCTTTGCACGAAACCGTAGTTCGTCTTTCTTAACAAGCGTCATCCAGTCAATGAGGCAATTCTCAAGTTCGGATGTTTGTATTCGTAGATACTCTTTATCAAGTTTATCGAGTACCTGCTGTGCATTCGGTGCGATACCTTGACTCGATGTGTCGATCAATAGCAACCGAGCAAAATCCTTGTTTGCAGATGCAGAGACAAATGAGTCAAGATCCTGCTTAGTAATTTGATTATCAGCGCTATAACACTTGCATTGAATCGCGCAGAACGTATTCTGGTTGCGGATCTTGGCGACAAGATCAATACCAATATCTTTTCCGCTATAACCCTCGCGACCAGATACCCAGTCCGTGTAGTGCCAAACTTGCTCATACTGCTGGGTCTGTGTAGGGTCGTTCTCAAGAAAGACCTTGACCATTTTCTCAAAAGCAGTTCCTAACTCAGTCGTATTTGTTGATCGGGACCGAATCACTTCAAGGGCTTGTCTAAAGATCGATGCCATGCTGTTCGCCTGTTTCGGATAGACGCATCTGGGATGCCTGTGAAAAATGGTAGATCGAAACAGTTACTTTGGCACGAAACCAAAGATCTCTGTGGACTGGATCGATTCAAATGTCGCTACAAGTCTCGCTAGTGCGACCTCAGATCTCGGATGCATTCCTGATTCACTGGTATCCCAAGTGAGATCGAGCTTAAAATCTTTCGCCTTTATCTTGAGCCTGCAAGTATCGCTCGAAGTTTGCCCTCCAAGAAAACGCTTTGGGTTGAAGTCGAATCTCACATCCTCGAGCCGCACAAGAACCCTACGTACCTCTGCCTGCTCTAGACTGCGCTTCAGAATCTCATTCCCGTCGTCTAGCACTGTCAGCGTGGAGAGCTTAACCTTCGGGTGAGGATTAGCGATCTGGGTCGCAGTGTAAAGCTCAAATTTGTAGTGTGAGTCTCGCACATCATCCCAGTAGTGCGGGTGCCAAACAAGTATGAGCTTACTAAGATCCAATCTACTCCGCTCCCTCTAGACGCAACCTAAGAGCGGTCAGGGTCTCATCGTCATACATCCAATAGTCACTGCCACTGACTGCCGCCCATTGATAGCCGAGCCTCCGAACGACCCTAAGAGCCGCAGCACTTGGTGATAGCACTTCCGATTCAAAATTGACCTTTCCATCTGAAACGACGGTACAGGTGTAGGCGGGATCCTTGGTGAACGTAAGAACAGCTCCAACTGGTATGCCCAACTCGGTGAATCTTAATCGACTCCTTCGTTCCTCGTTCGCTGCTGCCTTCTTCAACGCTTGCACATCAGAAGCATCGACAACGACATCAACCCTAGGCGTTACATCAGTCGGATCTGCGATCTGTATTGCCGCCTTGACTTGGTTAGGATCTATCCGAAAGAACTCCCGATTGCCTCGTACCCGACTGCTGACGAAGGCTTGATGGAGCCTTGACTCAACAAAGGCGGAGTCTTTTACTTCACCCGCGTAAAAACACTGGAAAGGCAGGGGCACGCTCGTGTTGTCGAGCTCTCTGATCCTTTGCTCGACACTTGTACTGGTCCGTCCGATCTTCACTAGACCTTCCATAGACTCGTTGGTCAGAACATAAACAATTTCAGCCATCTATCATTCCTATAGGTGTCCGGCGCTCCTCTCCACGATATCAGTCCGGAGGCACGAACGAAACTGTAGCGCTCTTAACAAAGCGTCGCTCAGCCATGCGTTGGGGAGCATTAATTGATCTCCAGTGCGGCTGGATGAGGGATAAAAAATCACCACCCTGAAACGATAAGTACTGCCCTAGAAAAAACTGCAGCGCAGGAAGTTTTTGGGCTGCGGACCTAGGGATCAGCAGCAACGCCCGCGTATAACCGCCTACAAGCTGCTGCTAGCCCATTGCGAAGCTCAGAGCCAGCGCAGAGCACGGAAACGCTTGTAGGGCTTGCTCGCAGCAGCTAGCGATCCGTGGCAGTTTTGCCACGACAGCAAGGCTAAATACAGCTGATAAGGTTTTGCTGAAAATATTATCAGTTGACGTAAGTCATTGATTTTATTGAGGACAGAAACCGCCAAAAAGAGGTAGGAATCTTGCTCATAAGAAAACAAACTGTATGTAAGAAATCGTTATCAGAGGACTTACAGATGCCCAAACAAGCCAAAACCCTAAACGAACGTGAGCTGCAGCGGGTGTTGGACTACGTAGCCAAAACCCAGCACCCAAAGCGCAACAGGGCGATCATCCTGCTCACGCACCTCGCTGGTATGCGTGTTGGAGAGGTCGCAGCTGTGAGAGTCTGCGATGTGCTCACAGCCAGCGGCGCTGTGCGCGATGAGATCAATCTAACTGCCGCTCAGACCAAGGGCAGCTTCAGCAGGACCGTGCTGCTCAACGAGCGCATGCAGGCGGAGATCGCTGCTTACCTGCAGTCCATCACTGTCACGGATACCAAACAGGCCCTGTTCGCTAGCCAGCGAAGCGCAGCATTCACGGCTAACTCACTGACGCAGATCGTCTGCGGGATCTACAGGAACGCGGGCATCGATGGAGCCACTAGCCACAGTGGACGCAGGACCTTCCTAACTAACTTGGCAGAGAAAGGGGTCAGCACTCGAGTGATGATGGCGCTGGCCGGTCATCGCAACATGGCCACTACGCAGCGGTATATCGATCTGCGTCCCGGGGTACTCAGGAATGCGGTGGAGCTGGTTTAAGCAAGCCGAGGACACTTAAAGGCATAGCTGAGATTCGCCGGGAGCCTCTCCGAAAAAAACACAGAATTCCGATTTACAGCCGTCTATAAAACGATTGTGGCAAGTCCAGTAATTCACCCAGTTGTGGAACTGTTCCATCGAAATTTGTCGCCTTACGGAGCTGTCTATTCCGGTCAAGATCGTACTCGGGGTTGAGCGCGATCATTCCGAGAGTGATGACATCTATTTCGGACTGAGCACCACTGAAACCCGCGAACTGCAAAAGACGCTCTGTTAGAAGGAGTCGCTTGTCTAAGTCGAGTCCGCCAAGACCTGTATCCATGCTCCACGAGTCAAACATCAAAACCTGTGCCGCCAATCCATGAACGATCTCGTCGTTGAGATCCTCGGGTTTCTTTGACATGCAAGTCCTCCTCTAGTGGCTGAGGCAACGTACGCGACAACGCTGACTACTGCGCAAAGTTGCTTCTCGATTATCAGCTACTTCGGAATCATGATGTCACGGGGGCGTCCTTCTGCTCGATGGCCAGCAGCCGGCCATAGCGGTTCATCACAATGAAATCGATCTCGCCATAGAGCGGGCTGGCCTGATCGATGCGCGACCAATGAATGCCGTGAAAGACGGTGTAGTCGCTCGAGAGCATGACGGCGAGCTTATTGAGCGTGGCCCGCTCACTGGCATGCCAGGGGCCTTGATCACGCTCGGCAACGTCATCTGGGACTAGGCGGGCCATGGGCCTGGCCTCCTTGCTCTGGGGGTGGTGAGGATTAGTTTAATTGTTAAAGAGATGGGGGTGGATCACTCCGTGATCTCCGAGCAAGCTTAAAAGCTTGAGAGAATGGGCACATCCCTCACCACAAACAACCTTATGGCGAGAGAATAGGCAAGCCAACAGGAGAAGGTGCCTGTGACCATCACATTTTTGACACCTGACTTAGCCAAGTTCAAATGCGACCTCGACGGAGGAAAGACCTTTCTGAGTGCAATGAGGCTCTGGGAACACGGGGTACTGGGCCAAGTAAACGTCACCAACATTCCAATTAGCCCAAGATCTTGGGCGTCTCAGATCAATCGACTTATAGATGTCATCGAATGCGTCAACGGTGTGGAAACCATAGTTTGCTCGCTTCAAGACATCTGCGACGGCCGTGCAACCTTAAAGGGGTTTGGTAGAGGATCAGATGGAGCGCATTCCCGCGAATCTAGCCTCCTAAGTGACGGTGGTTGGCAGAGCAATCCAGCGGTTTTGGCCCTGCAAAGAGACGTTGGACGATTCCTCTATCACCTCTCACATCGACTGGCCGAGCGCGGGTCATCTCTGAGTTTTTGGCCCGGGCACGAGGACTCTAAACCACAACTCAACGCCATTGGAATCCCGGGGCTGCATTCGAAACTCACTGCCTTTCTGATGGAGAGGTGTCCCGGTCGACACAGGGCGGGGGCTTGGATTGCCATGCTTGAAAGTGGCCAACGCCAGAGTTTCAAACAAGAGGAACTCCACACGAGTGGTCTGATCTCGTGGCTATCAGAGCAACTAGCCGAGCAATCGACTCAGCGCTATACGGCCCAAGACCTGATTAAGAAAATCGATTACTCAGCCGTTAAGTTGTCTGTAATACCAGTGCTTCAGTACTCCGACGATCCCATCAAGCTGCAGCGTCAAGCCGATCAAACTACAGGTCGAACCAAGAAGCTCTTGAGGGTTCAGGATGGCAGTAAGCCGCAGATTGGTCAACGACGATTCTTACACCAGTACGATCCAGTGCTCGGCTATCGGGTTGAAGGTATAGAGCATGAGACTGTTTGGGGTAGGGAGGTTCACTGGCAGGCCGTGACTTTTAGGGGTCAACCCATTAAGAATCAGCACGGGGTCTCACTGTTGACCAAGCCAGAGGTTGCTAGCCAACTTGCCATTCATCATGCCCAACGCATGTTGCCGAAGAAAGAGCCAAAGGATGTCTGGATTGACTACTCAATGACCGGGGGAGAGAACTACCGCGAGTGGTTGGTAACACTTCCTTGGTTCCCCGTTTCGCACGAAGAAAACCATTTCGGCCTTCGCAACGTTCTGATACATATTCGATGCGACGAGCGGCAAGACAGCGCCGGTCGCAAGATTCTATTCCTTCAAGAAGTGCAAAGTGACTGGGCCCAGAGTTGGGCTCAATGGCAGAGAGAACGAGACGATACTTCTCCCCCTGAGTTTGAGATTCCTCAACCGCCATTTGCTAGGGAGTGGCCCTCACTGGCGGTAAAACTAATGCTCTTGCACTCGGTGACATGGAACTTCGATGGTATCGCGTGGGCGACAGGAGATATGCAAGTAGAGCTATTTGGCAGGGAGAACGCGTGGTTTAGGACGCTCTACGATCAGATGCTCCCCAAGTTGATGAAGCAAGCAATGGCTCCTCATGGTGGTGCTTTAGTTGAACTACAACTCGTCGACGATTCCGAGCCACACGAGGTTATGGGTGTGATACTGGAGAAGAAAGTAAAGATGTCTGTGCAGTCGAGGGGCCTCCCGGCTTGGGGATAAGGGGCATGGAATCATTGGCGTGAGCCTCATTTCAAACCATATGAGAGGCCTGTAGCATAAGCAACTAGAGCAATAAACGAACTTCGAGTGGACCGCGCAGAAAATTAGGGGTAGCGAACACCTTATGAACTTAAAAGGCTGGCGAAACCGAAATTTCGAGAACATCAACAACTCGGATCATATGGCAGATGTTCACAGACTTAGGCGTCTTTGGAATGCCTGGGCCACCAAAACGGGGACCAGCTTAGATGATGCGATAAGGTTGGTTGGGCTAAGCCGCTACAAGCTACATAGGTCACTTGAGGGTAGTCGAAGAATCTCTGACGATGAGTATCTTGTTTTCTCCAGCTTACTGGGGGTGGAGGTTTCAGAAATATCGCCATTCGTGGATAGAAAAATTCGTCTAAGGAATAAATTAAGTCGTCTAAGATATGAGTCAGATGTCGTTAGTTTGATTAACCACCAGGATCTAGTGGCACTTGAATCCGACGATATTCAAAGAATTAAGGGTTTGATCTTTTGGCACGTTGAACGCGGTGGCTTTACTCATGTGTTTTTGAGACACGTTACAACGTTTAACCGTGTTTTTGATTTTAGTAGCGATGAAATCGCGTACCTCACCCGTCATATGGCCTATAGAGAGAAAGATTACATAGAGAGCAAACAATCAAAATCGAGATTTGAATCCGGTCTGTGCCGGCAGGGCGCCAGGGATGTGGCCTGCCGCATAGATAGGCGTTTTCTGATCGGGCTGGACGAGCTCGCGGATATCGAGCACCTTGACTGACTTAGCCTGTAACAGAGGCTGAAGCTGGCTTACGGTAATAACCGGTGACGGAAGCTGTTTGGCCTGAAGCCCCACCATGGGCAGGGCAAGACCAAGGGCCACTGCCGCCGGTGTGAGAAACGACTTGCGCAGCCATTCACGACGCAGTCGATAGGGCAGAGTAAATGAGGAAAAACGAGTCATGAGTCATCCTTTGTTGAAAAGCATCAGAGAGCACAGCAGCACCCAGCGTAACTCGAACAACGCCTTTGGTATTGCACTTCCGGTGTAATCGATATCACCCTGACATCATTCCTATGATGCTGCCGCAATCGGTACGGGCCGTGTGCTGAATTCGCTAAAGACCCTAGGCGATGCGGTTGCCCCCGTGGTACCGCGCATAGCGGCGCGACCGTCCGTTGGCTTCGACCAGCAATACGTCGTATTGGTCTTTCTGCCCGCCATACTCCGGGCCATCCATGCCGGGGCTGCCTATCGGCATCTGCGGCACCGACAGACCCAAGGCCCGGGGTCGCTCTTTGAGCAACCGCGCAATTTCTGCTGCTGGAACATGTCCTTCTATGACATAGCCTTCGACCACCGCCGTGTGACAGGAGCCCAGCGCAACCGGCATGCCGACCTCGCGGCGCTTGGCGGTATTGCCTTCGTTGTACCCCTTGGTGGCAAAGCCACTCTGCTGAAGGTGCACCATCCAGTCGTTGCAGCAGCCACAGGTGGGTGACTTCCAGACCTCGACCAGGGGCTGTTTACGTTGGGCGGCGGCAGGCCTGCTAAGCAGGCCAAGGGCGGCGAGCGCCGAGAGGCTGGAGACTGCTGCCAGCCAGTGCCGACGCGTGGCAACGGGTTGTGACTCGATGGTATACATGGGGTATCCGTTGGGGTTGATTGGAAATAGTGTAATGATTTCTTCTACACTCTAGCCCATGCGAAATGCATTGAAATATCTCTTGTCGCCGGTTTGGCACAGGCTTGGGTCGCGCGGGTTTGTCGCGGCGTTGGTCTTGCTTTCGCTTTTGATCCAGTCCTATGCATGGGCAGCGCAGCCTTGCCATACGATTCATCATTCGCAACCTACAGAAGAGGCTGATCATCTGCATGCCGCTTTAGGCCATGGGGCACATGGGGGTCCACACGCTGGCGGGCATGCTGCGCTAATGACTTCGGCCACTATGGCAGACCATGCCCATGACCACGTGTCTAGCCATACAGGCCATTCTGACCAGAGTGGTGAACCGCACGAAGCGCAATTCGTTTCTGCGCTCATGTTGGCCCACAATTGCCCCGCCTGTTCGGCCTGCTGTCTTGCCGCGGCTGTCCTCGGTAATGGGGCGGCGTCTGGTCTGCTCGATCTGCGCGACCCTGGCCCGCCTGCCGCGATTGTTCTGGCGCAGCCATTGCCGCCGCACGATCCACCGTTTCACCCCCCGCGCCTAATCTCCCTTCTGTAATCGTCCTCGGGGCGTCGCCCAACGGGCAGTCTCGCGACTGCTCTACGTTGGCGGGCTTCCCCGCATAGGGTCTGCATCGTTTGTATCGATGACAAGAAGGAGTCTTCAGTGATTACGTATTTATTTTCGGCATTGCTGGTGCTAGTTAGCGCGGCTGCCTGGGCCTCGTCGCCCGGTGGCCAAACCCAGCATCATGCGCAGGCGCCTGACTGGCCTGCGGCCAATCGGGCGGTTGACGAGGCGGGTGGATGGAAGGCCTATCTGCGCGAATCGACGGCGGCCCAGTCGGCCGCATCGCCGGGGGACCGGTCATCGGCCTTTCGGGGGGACAGGTCTGCCGCCCAAAGGGCCGCCGAGGCACGCAGGTTTGCGCAGACGGTTGATGGCTGGATCGATTCCGCCCTCTTAGCCCAGCCGGGTCTTACACCGGCTACCGAAATGCTCGGTCGCGAGCTGGCTACTGTGCGGCATTTCGGGCAGCTCTCCTCAGGTGCGCGTTCGACCCTATCGCAGGCGGTTGGGCTGGCTCGGCAGGTTACCGATGATGCCATTGCCTGGGCCTATGCCCAGGAGCATCGTGCGCGTCGTCGCGAACGAGAAGACCTTGCCGAGGTGCAATGGGAACTCGCCCAGCGGATGCATGCCGTGGGCAATATCCCTCTACTAGAAGAGCGCAAGGCGCGGTTGCATCTGCTTGAGGCACAGGCCGACCTGCATAAGGCGCAGGCACGAATGCTCAGTGCGCGTGAGTCGCTGGTGCGCCACCTGCGGCCCGCAGGGCTATGGTCTGAGCCTGTGGATGGTGCAGATGGTCTGGTTTTGCCTCTGCCGCAATCGGCAACGCCAGGTGCTGCGGTGGCTGCGGAGGACGGCGCTACTGTGAATCGATTTGCAAAGCTTCTATCAGCAGAGCAGCGCGCGGCAGCAAGCCAGCGAGCGCGTGCCGCGTCCAATGCTACGCCCTATGCCTTGCGCCATGCCTATGCGGCCTTAGTACAGGCCGAAGATCTGCTGCAGCTTGCAACCGCGCGGGCCCAGGTTTTAGTCGACGAGGGGCTTACGGTACGCATCGTTATTTCCGACGAGCATCTGCTCGCCTATAACGGCATGTTGATCGGTACCCCAAAGCTGCTGAAGGACCGAGACTCTGCGATGGCCTTTGAGCTCGAGGTACTTGAAGCAGTGCGTGACTACTGGCTTGCACGGTCGCGTCGTGACCATCAACAGGTGGTCGCTCTGTTAGAAGAAATTTTTTGGGGAGTCAGACCATGACCCAGTCCCGTCGTTCGTTTCTTTCGCTTGCGGCCTTGGGCTCTGCAAGCTTGGCCGCTGCAACGGTTGGTCGTTCTGCATTGGCACGACTGCCCGAGCCCGTGATCCAGTCTTCTGCCGAGACCCAGGCCCCCGTCATACCCAATGCAGGCCGGCCCTATCGACCCGTGGTCACGCTCAATGGCTGGACGCTGCCATTTCGTATGAACCAGGGCGTGAAGGAGTTTCATCTGGTGGCCGAGCCCGTGGTGCGCGAGATGACCCCGGGTTTTAATGCCCATCTCTGGGGGTACAACGGGCAGTCACCTGGTCCCACCATCGAGGTGGTGGAGGGCGATAAGGTACGCATCTTTGTGACCAATCGGCTGCCCGAGCACACCTCGATTCATTGGCATGGACAGCGACTGCCCAATGGCATGGATGGGGTGGTGGGGCTCAATCAGCCGGGCATTCCTCCGGGCAAGACCTTTGTCTATGAGTTCACCGCACGGCGGCCGGGCACCTTTATGTACCACCCGCATGCCGATGAGATGACCCAGATGGCCATGGGCATGATGGGCTTCTGGGTAACGCACCCGAAGACCAAGCACCACTTGATCGACGACGTGGACCGCGACTTTTGTTTTCTGCTCAATGCTTATGACATTGAGCCGGGCAGCGCCACGCCCAAGATTATGACCATGCTCGACTTTAATCTTTGGAGCTGGAATAGCCGACTCTTTCCCGGCATTGACTCGTTGAACGTACGGCTCAACGACCGGGTACGGATTCGTATTGGCAATCTCACCATGACCAACCATCCGATCCATCTGCATGGCCACGAGTTCGAGGTGACGGGCACCGATGGGGGCCCCACACCCAAGGGCAGCAGGTGGATGGAGGTGACCACCGATATTGCTGTTGGGCAGATGCGGCAGATCGAGTTCCTCGCCGACGAAGAAGGCGACTGGGCGTTTCACTGTCACAAGAGCCACCACACCATGAATGCCATGGGCCACGATGTGCCGACCATGATTGGGGTTGACCATCGGGGGCTCGCGGCACGCATTACGCGGCATATTCCTGATTACATGGTGATGGGCGAGCGGGGCATGGCCGACATGGCCGAGATGGAAATGCCGCTACCGGCAAACACCGCCCCGATGATGACGGGTGACGGCCCCTATGGTTCGGTGGAAATGGGCGGAATGTTTAGCATGGTGAAGGTGCGCCGAGACCAGAAGCCTGGTGACTACAGCGATCCTGGCTGGTACCAGCAGCCCCCCGGTACGCAGGCTTATCTGTATACGGGGGCACTGCCGGCTGTGCGCCAGGCGCCGGATGCAGCCCACTCCTCGGCGAGAGCCTCTGCGCATTCGTCGGCACAACAGTCAGCACACCCGTCGGCGCATAAACCACCCAAAGACACTATCGAAGTACGCGTTCGCAAGCCCCAACATTCCGGAGGACACCATGGCCATTAACTCTATTTTTTGTAAGACACGACGTAACACCTCTTATCTTGACGAATCTTCTCTCGCACGAGGGCGAGGGCAGCACTCTAAATTACGTCTGGGGGCCCAACTGGGCCTGGCCATGTGCCTGGCCCTCCCCATGGCAGGGGCCGCGCTCGCCCACGGGCCTGCAGGCCATGGGCAGGGGGGCCATGGCGGCCATTCGGCCCCTAAGCCAGCTACCAAGACACAGACCGACTGGGGTATTGCGGGCGATGCCAAGAATGTATCGCGCACGATTCGCATTAACATGACCGACAACATGCGGTTTACACCAGACACCATCGCCGTAACACTGGGGGAGACGATTCGGTTTGAGGTGGTCAATGCCGGTAAGGTGATGCACGAGATGGTGATCGGCACGCAAAAAGAGCTCGATACACACGCCGAGATGATGCTCAAACATCCCAATATGGAGCACGATGAGCCTTACATGGCCCATGTCTCGCCGGGCGCCTCCGAGACCCTCATCTGGCAGTTCAATCGCCCAGGAGAGTTTCATTTTGCCTGCTTGATTGCGGGCCACTACCAGGCAGGAATGAAGGGGCGTATTACCGTGTCGAAAAAGGGGGCCGCAGTACAGACTCCTATGCTGTTGGCCGCCGCGCCGACGGCTGTCGCTTCAGATGCTGTCACGGGAGACGACTGGACCCAGGCAGAGATTCGTCGCGTTGATGTGGCCAATAAGCGCATGACCCTAAAGCACGGCGAAATCAAAAGCCTCGATATGCCACCCATGACCATGGTCTTTTATGTGGATGATGCTGCGCTGCTGCAGGGCCTTAAAGAGGGCGACTCGGTGCGGGTGCGGGTACGCCTTGAGGGAAAGCGGTACATGGTGACGGCGGTTTCCCCTTTGTAGTGAGGGTTTTGACCGCCTTTTGCTGCGGGAGTCGGGCTGAAGCTTGTTAAGCTAGGGCGTATGGATATGAAGACCGGGTCTTTGCACGGCGATGCCGATGCGCTTGGCTGGCGTTTTGATAATAGCTACGCCCGACTCCCAGAATACTTTTATGCCCGCGTGCGCCCAGAGCCTGTTGCCGAGGCAAGCCTGGTTCTCGTAAACCATCCGCTGGCAGAGCAACTCGGACTCGGATTTTCCGCACTATCCGATAAAGCGCTTGCCGAAGTCTTTGTGGGCGCTTTGTTGCCGAGCAGTGCCGATCCCATTGCACAGGCCTATGCTGGCCATCAGTTCGGCCACTTTACGATGCTGGGCGATGGCCGTGCCCTGTTGCTTGGCGAGCAGATTACCCCGGCGGGTGCACGGTATGACCTGCAGTTTAAGGGGTCAGGCCGTACGCCTTTTTCGCGCAGGGGTGATGGCAGGGCTGCCTTGGGCCCGATGCTGCGTGAATACCTGATCAGCGAGGCCATGCATGGCCTGGGCATTCCCACGACACGCAGCCTGGCCGTGGCAACTACCGGTGACTGGGTCTACCGTGACCCGCCGCAGCCGGGCGCTGTGCTTACCCGCGTGGCATCAAGCCATCTGCGGGTGGGAACGTTTCAGTACGCGGCCGGGTATCAGCGCCACCAGGATGCGTCGAACGCGGTGAGCGTGGCAGCCGGGCCGGCCTCGGCGGACCTGGCGCCCGGCGCCCGCAATGGCCGGTCGGCCGTATCGACACTGCTTCGCTATGCCATAGCGCGACATTACCCAGACCTGGAACAGTCCGACCGCCCGGCATTGGAATTTCTGCATGCGGTGATCAAGCGACAGACAAGTCTGCTGGTGCACTGGATGCGAGTTGGATTTGTGCATGGCGTGATGAACACTGACAACATGGCCATTTCAGGCGAGACTATCGACTATGGGCCCTGTGCCTTTATGGATACCTACCACCCCGAAACGGTATTCAGTTCGATCGACCATACGGGTCGGTACGCGTTTGCCAACCAGCCGACGATAGGGCAGTGGAACCTGGCCCGCCTTGCTGAAGCTCTGCTCACCGAGATAGACCCCGATCGAAACAAGGCGGTCGACATTGCAGGCGAGGCCTTAGAGTCTTTTTCTGGTCGGTATGAAGATACCTTTCTCTGCATGATGGCCGCAAAGATTGGAATCACCGAGCCTACAGGCATCGATACCGAGGACAAGATGTTGATCACGGATCTTTTGCTCTGGATGCAGCAGGCGCAGGCGGACTACACCTATACCTTTTGGAGACTGGGGCAGCCCGACTTCGTGCTTGCGGGGATGGAGCAGGAGGCTTCTCTGCCGCAACAGGTGGGCGACTCCCTGGGGCAGGTATTCTTAGTGCCTGCCCACGAGTGCAGGTTTGACCAGCCCGATTTTTCTGCCTGGAAGACGCGCTGGCTTAAGCGTCTTGGCAACCATCTAGCCGGCAGACTGGCCGCCCAGCAGCGTATGGCCGGACAGAACCCGGTTGTGGTGCCGCGCAATGCCCAGGTAGAGATGGCGCTTTTCGCGGCAGTAACCGATCAAGACATTGCGCCTTTTGAACGGCTGGTATCACAGTTGCAGCATCCCTATACCCTGCAGGACAAAGCGTTGGCGCTTGTCCATCCACCCGAGACAGATTTGGGTTATCGCACATTCTGTGGCACCTAAACCCTGGTTCATGCCTAGCTCTGCAATCGCGATATTCTGGATTTTTCTTCGGCTCGGGCTTACCGCCTTCGGAGGCCCGGTAGCCCATCTTGCTTTTTTTCGTCAGGAGTTTGTGGGCCGCCGTGGCTGGCTCAGCGATGCCACCTTTACAGAGCTCGTTGCGGTCTGCCAGTTTCTTCCTGGCCCCGCAAGCAGTCAGATGGGAATGGCCTTGGGTCTCTCTCGCGCGGGTTATGCCGGCGCATTTGCTGCATGGATTGGGTTCACGCTGCCCTCTGCGGTGATTATGATTAGTGCCGCTTTGGGCCTGACGATGCTTGGCAATATGCTGCCCAATGGTCTTCTGCTGGGGCTCAAGATCGTTGTGGTTGCAGTAGTTGCCCAGGCGGTCTGGGCAATGGGCCGGTCGATCTGCACCGATGCCCTGCGCGCGGGGGTGATGGTGGCAGCCGCCTCGGCCGCCCTGTTATTGCAGGGGGCTGCTGCGCAATGGCTGGTTATTCTTGCCTGTGCCGTGGTAGGCATGTTGGTCATTAAGCCGAAGGCGCAGTCGGCAGCAGCGGCCTTTTCCGTGCCGGTCACCAGTCGGCATGGTGTGGTCTGGCTGGCGGTTTTTCTCGGTCTTCTTCTAGGCCTGCCTTTTGTTGCGATTGCCCTGCAGTCCGGCTGGGCAACACTCTTTGATGTTTTTTATCGCACAGGGGCACTGGTCTTCGGGGGCGGTCATGTCTTGCTTCCGTTGCTTCAGAGCCAACTGGTGCCTGCAGGATGGGTGAGCAACGATGTCTTTCTTGCAGGGTATGGCCTCACCCAGGCAGTGCCTGGCCCCATGTTTAGTTTCACCGGCTTTGTTGGCGCCTCGCTATCCGGTTCGGTGGTGCAGGGGATGCCTGCCTGGCTGGTGGGTACCTTCACGCTTTTTGCCACTTTTCTGCCCGCGTTTTTGATTCTGATGGCGGCCCTGCCATTCTGGGCGGCCCTGCGTGAGAGTCCGCGGGCACAGGCGGCCTTAGGCGGGGTCAACGCGGGTGTTCTGGGTCTTTTATTGGCCACACTCTATGACCCGGTATTTGTTAGTGCCGTCGCCTGGCCGCAGGACATGGCGCTGGCCTTTCTGGCCTTCGTGGCGCTTGTCTTCTGGCATCTTCCGCCCTGGCTTGTGGTGTTGCTCGGGGCGGTGATTGGAGGGATCTGGTTCTGATGCAGGTATACAGAGAAGACCCAGAGGCGATTCGTGCAGAGCTCCAGGCTGGACTACTGGCAGACCAGCCTCATGTATTGCCTAAGTACCTTTACGATGCCTTGGGCGCCCGCCTATTTGAGGCGATTACCGAGTTGCCCGAGTACACCCCCACCCGCCAAGAGGCAGAGATTTTTGATCGTTCCATGGCCGATATCGTGCAGGGCCTTCCTGCTAGTGCCTGCCTTATTGACCTCGGCGCTGGCAGCTGCCGCAAGGCAGCGCGTGTGATTCCGTTGCTTCGCCCGGTGCAGTATCTGGCAGTGGATATCTCTGTCGAGTTCATGGGCAACTGCCTTGAAGCCCTGCGCAGAGAATTTCCGGGGCTTAGGGTAGAGGGACTGGGAATTGATTTCTCAGAAGGGCTGTCTGTTAACGCTATTGATGCCATGGTGCCTCAAGGCCGCCCAAGAGTCTTCTTTTATCCGGGCTCGAGTATTGGAAACTTTCATCCGGATGAGGCAGAGCGTTTTCTGCGCGGGCTATTAATAGATACTTCTGCCCAGGCCTTGATCATTGGGGTGGATATGGTCAAGCCAGCGCGGGTGTTAGAGCTTGCCTACGATGATCCACTCGGTGTCACTGCCGCTTTTAATCGCAACATGCTGCTGCACTTAAACCGTCGGCTCGGCGCCGACTTCGCTATCGCCGACTGGGATCATCGGGCGGTCTTCAACACTACACATAGTCGCATCGAGATGCACCTAGTGGCGCGGCGCGATCTGCAGGTCCAATGGCCGGGTGGCTCACGGTTATTTGTAAAGGGCGATTGGATTCATACCGAGAACTCCTATAAATACTCGATAGAATCATTTAGCGCTTTGTTGGGGCGTGCGGGGTATAGCGTCGCGGGGGTGTTTCAGGACTCCCATAAGGGATTTGCCGTGTTTGTGGGGTATCCCCAAGCGGTCTGATTTTTCGCCGGTCTAGCCGAATTACGGTGACAGTTTACTTAATTCCCCGTAGGGGAATTAAGTAAACTGTCACCGTAATTCCGTAATGCGTCTACCGTGCGAAAGCCCGCGAAGACGTCTGCTCTATGGGGCTTATAGAAGTTGCGAAATCGCAGGCTGCGCAGACGGTTATTGGTGATCCACGAGGCACCCTTCAGTACCTGGTGGTCGCCAAACCAAGGCGCCGAGTACTCTTTATAGGGATGCGGCTGAAAGCCATCAAACGGCAGAAACGTGCTGGCCGTCCATTCCCAGACATTGCCCCAGCGAAAATGCTCGGGAGCCCACTGCGCGGCGGCCACCCACTGTGCTTCCGTGGGCAGTTGCCTGCCTGCCCAGCGTGCCCAGGCTTGCGCCTCATAGAGGCTAACATGGATCATTGGAAACCAATCGGGTATTTCAAGGGTCTGCCCAAACCACTGACGACAAAACCTGCCGTTAGATAGAGAGAGATGCTTTGGCCCGTTTAGACGGTGGCGCTCTCGCCATGCCCAGCCCTGTGGGCTCCAGAGTTCCGGGCGCTGATAGCCCTGGTCTTCGATAAAGGCCGCGTATGCGGCATGGCTTACCGGCTCCGTGTCGATCTCACAGTCTTCAAGGCTTGCAGAGAGTGCCTCGGCCTCGTTGTCGAAGAAGAAGCCAGAAGCAGGGTGAGGCAGGGCCAGACTCTGCTTCGGAATGGTTATTTGTGGTCTTGCTACCAGTTCATTACGCCTAAATGTTGAAGCCTGTGCGGTCTCGGCTGCGGGTTCGGTGAGCTGGGGTTGCGATTCGTCTGCTGCGGGCGCCCAGGGGGGCCTGTCGGTTCCAGGCAGCGGAAAACCAAGATCCTGCGCGGTCATGTAGAAGGCTTCCGCGTGCATGTCTTCGTGGGCGAGTGCAAGACGATAAAAATAACTGGCGTTGTCAATGACGCTATGGCCAGCGCCTAGTCTGACTGGTATCTCCAAAGCGGCCATATCTGTGGCCAGGCAGTCTTCTGTAGTTATCGCGACATCTTTTAGGTACTGTTGTATTCCTTCTATACCAAGGAGTGGCAGTTGCCAGCGCGTGTCGTGGGCCACGGTGGCGGAATTGAAGAGCCCATCTGCAGGCGCGAAGGCCGAAGGCGAGTGGGCCACTGGTTGGTACTGCCTGCCGTGTGAACGCCCCGGGTTACGTGCGATCCAGTAGTCGGCAAACCAGGCCACATGGCCAAACTCCCAGAGCGGAGGGTTAAGGTTTTCTTTAAAAGGAACCGTGAGCTGCTCGCTACCGAGCGCTGTGCAAAAGCAGTTAAGCAGAGTATGACTAGTCTGTCGCACCTCTATGAGCTGCGATGCCAGTTCTGTGACTGAAAGGGTGCGAATATCGTTGGGCACGGATCGGTGAATTTGGTCTCTATGTTACTTGGGGGACTTTCAAACATAGTACCGCCTGAGCGAAAAATCGACAGTAATGGTAGGAGGGCTCAAGCACTGATGCTCTATAGTGATCCCTGGTTGTGCAACTTTCTCTGTAGTGTGCATTTGATCAACCCTAACTACTATGTCCTTATAATCACTCCCTTCGGCCCCGAGACCGGGTCGGGTAACTGGCGCACGGCCGAGCGGTATGCACGGCTTTTGCAGGGGCAGGGGGTGCCCGCAGAGATTGCGGTGGGTATTCCTACGCCCGTGAAGATTACCAAGGCGACCGCCGCACTCGTTCTGCACGCCCGCCGCAGCCATGCAGCAGCCTCTCTTATTCGGTCGGCGGGGATTCCCTATGGGGTCGTTTTAACGGGTACCGATCTGTATGCCGACCTGGCAGGTACCTCGACACCCGAGTTCCTGCAGCAGGCTTTAGAAACTATAAGAGATGCCACAGTGTTAATCGGCCTACAGAATGACGCCTGTGTCCGCGTACAACAGGTGTTTTCTGAAAAGGCCCCTCAAGACATGCCGCCCTGTCGGGTGCTTTTGCAATCGGCCAGTCTCAACCTGGAGCGTATGCGTCGCGGCATCAGGCCCGATCGCGCCAGAGACCTGCGTGTCTTAGTGGTGGGGCATGTGCGTAAAGAAAAAGATCCTCTTACCGCATTTCAGGCATTTCTCTCCTTACCCCATACGGCCAGTCTGCATCATCTGGGGGGAAGCCTCGATGACGCCCTGATGCGAGAGCTTTATGTTTTGGCGCACCAGCACCCGGGCCGTATCCGTCTGCTGGGCCAGTGTGATGCCGATACCGTGCGCGCAGAGATGGCCTGGGCCGACCTGATGGTGCATCCCTCTGTGATGGAGGGGGGCGCCCTGGTAATTGCGGAGGCGTTTGGTCAAGGACTACCGGTACTGGCCAGTCGCATTCCTGGCCACCTGGGAATTCTGGGAGAAGACTATCCGGCCTATTTTGCCCAGGGTCAGGTGGAGGATCTCTCCCGACAACTGGATGCCTTTCTCAGCGACAATACCGTGGGAGCCTTATGGTTCGAAGCCCTTGTGCAAAGGGCGCCGCAACTCTGTAGCGAAGAACGGGAGGCACAGCAGTTGCTGGGCATTATCCAAGAGCTTCTTGCCTAAAGTTTCATCAACATTAGTAGCCACAAGATCAGAAACCCCAAAGCCACAACATGACAGAGAGTCAGGAACAGCTCAACGAGCTTATTACCCAGGCCACGCCGTTTCTGATTGTGGGGCTTATTGTCTTCATGGTCTTTGTTGTCTTTTCGCTTGCCCGGCAGTCTCAGGGTGGCAAGATGGCCTACCTGGTCTTAAGCCTGGCGTTGCTCCTGGGCACGAGCGGGTACGTTGCTAAGCTCGTCATCGAGTACTTTTTGTCAGTCTAGTTTGGCGATTACCTTGGGCCAGGAAACAACACTCGTCTTGATTCGCCACGGGCAGACCAACTGGAACCTGCAGGGTCGCATCCAAGGCCAGCTCGATGAACCCTTAAATGCTGAAGGAATGAAGCAGGCGCAGCTTCTGCGCACCGCAGTGGCGAGGGGTGAGCTAAAAGACATGCCACCGTCTTTTGCAATGATCTATTCCAGCCCGCTAATGCGTGCGTGGCATACCGCCGAGCCCCTGGCCGATTACTTTGGCCGCCCAATCCACTCAGAACCCGCTCTGGCAGAGCGTCACTTTGGAGAGCTGCAAGGGGTTGTCCATGATGAGATGCCAACCCAGTTTCCTGAGGCGGCAAGGCGATGGGCTAGTCGCGACCCCCACTTTCGCCCAGCAGGGGGCGAGAGCCTGCACGACTTCTTTGCCCGGGTTCAGGGCTGCATCAGCCGGCTGCTAACTGCCCATGCAGGCGAGCGGATTCTCTGTTTTACCCATGGTGGTGTGCTCGACATGGCCTTTCGCATCGCCCAGGGTGTGGGCCTAGAGGTGCCACGCGCCTGGGGCATTCCCAATACCGGCATCAATGTCATCGCCCATGGCCCGGAGGGCTATCGTGTGAAGGCCTGGGCCTGGACAGGGCATCTGGATGCCGACCCGCAGGCCGCTGGTTTCGACTAGCGCATCTTTGGCAGTTCCTGCGGCCGCAGATCGAAGACCAAAACCTCGGCCTCTTGCCCAGCCTCTACCGAAATTTCCTTCACATTGCGCAGTCGCGCGCCATCGCCTTCCTGCAGGCGCTCCCCGTTCACCGTGAGCTGCCCGCGCGCTAAATGCACATAGGCATAGCGATTCTCGGCTAGCCGAAGCACCGCATGCTCGTCGCCGTGAAAGAGACCCGCATAGACCCGCGTGTCCTGGTAGACCGACAGCGAACCCTCTTCGCCCTCTGGCGAAATAATCAGACGCAGCCTGCCGCGCTTATCCTCTTGCGGAAAATACTGCTGCTGATACCTAGGGGCAACCCCGTTGCGATTGGGCACAATCCAGATCTGCAAAAAATGCACCAATGCGGAATCCGAGCCATTGAATTCGCTGTGTCGAATACCCGAGCCCGCGCTCATCATCTGCACATCACCCGGGCGGATCTCCGAACCCGTGCCCATGGAGTCTTTGTGGGCGAGGGATCCCTGGAGCACATACGAAAAGATCTCCATGTCCCGGTGGCCGTGGGTGTCAAAGCCCTTACCCGGCTGCACCCGGTCGTCATTGATCACCAGCAGGTCGGAGAAACCTTGCTGCTGGGGATCAAAGTAGTGGCCAAAGGAGAAGGTGTGACGAGAACTGAGCCAGCCAAGGTTGGCCACCCCCCGCTGGGCAGATCGGCGAATTTCCATCACTGTTTGAGAGCCTCTATGGCCACCGTGATGGTTACCTCATCACCCACGGCAGGGGCGAACTTGCCCGCATTGAAGTCGGAACGCTTAATAACAAAGCTGCCCTCAAAAAGGCCTGTCTTGCCTTGGGCGGTGAACTGGGCAGGAACCACTACGGGGCGGCTCTGGCCCTTGATGGACAGCGTGCCGGTTACCTCGAATCGCCCACCACCCAGGGGCTTGACACTGGTGGCAACGAACCTGGCGCTTGGAAAGACCTTGGTATTAAACCAGCCCTTGCCGACAACTTCTTCATCTGATTCCGCGGCCCCGGTATCGATACTTGCCAGCGCCACATCAAAACTGGCCTTCGCCGCTGCTGGCTTGGCCGGGTCAAACCGCAGGTCGGCGGTGAACGATTTAAATCGGCCGTCTACCTTTACTCCCATCTGCTGATAGACGAACTCAATACGGCTCTGGTCGGCCTGCAGTCGGTTGTATTCCACCGCCTGGGCGGTACTGGTTAGCATGGCAAGCCCCAGCGACAACAGGGCGAAATACGGCTTCATAAAGATCACTCCGAGGGGAAGGCTGAACTGGGTCTGGTCTGGGCCGAGGCTGGAGTAGCGCCCTGCGGACGGCCACCAAAGAGCATGCGCGACAAAGTGCCGTCGCGGTCTTTGAAATGGTGCTTCAGCGCCATTACCGTATGACCCACAACCAGAATCATAAGGCTAACCGCAAGCCCCTTGTGCACGAGCACCAGAATGTCCCCAAGCTCCCTATTTTTTTCGATAAGGTCGGGCAGCGGAATAATGCCAAACCAGACAGTCTGAAAGCCTTTGGCTGAACTCATTAGCCAGCCTGACAGCGGGATCGCCAGCATAAAAACATACAGGGCAGCATGACCCAGATGGGCCGCACGCTGCTGGCCCGCGGTCATCTGGGCGGGCAGTGGGGGCGGCCGGTGGCTGGCTCGCCAAATCAGTCGTAGCCAGACCAGCGTAAAGAAGGTAACGCCTGCCCACTTGTGCCAGGAATATAGCTGCAGCTTTTCAGGCGATAGGGGAAGGTCGGTCATGTAGATGCCAAGACCAAAAAGCCCAAAGGTCATGACAGCCATTAGCCAGTGCAGACCCTTTGCAACGCGGGTGTAGCCGACTACAACGTCTGGCGTGTCTGCGGCCGACACAGGGGAGGATTCAGACGCATTCATGAGAAGACTTTGGAGGGCGATAGTGCTTTTATCTTTCGCATACGAGGACCATCTGAAAAAAGCGCGGTTCAAGCGAGCTTTAAGTGAGCCTCACGGGTCTGCGAATAATGCACACTTATTTACCGGCGAATTCGATTGTAAGCAACAATCGCCCCCGTGCCAGAGGCACAGCCAAGGTGGTGGAGTGAACTTGCACAGGCAAAAGGTGTACGCTCTTATGCTGAGGGCGCTAATGCAAGGGGACAGCGGCTGGGGGAAAAGTGGTAATCAGCTGTTTCATAACAAAAACGCAATCCAGGAAAACAACATTAAGGAGGTTTTATGCAGTCAACGCGTCGTCAGTTTGTGATTTATTCGGTGTCCGGTGTTGGTGCCCTATGTCTGGGTGCTGCCGCGCAGGCTCAGGCTATGGTGTCAGAGACCGATCCGCAGGCAGTGGCGGTGGGATACAAGGCCGATTCTTCAAAGGTGGATAAACAAAAATTTCCCAAGCATGCGGCAACCCAGTTGTGTTCGAACTGCGCCCTATACCAGGGTGCGGCAACGGCTGCCGCTGCGGGCTGTGCCATATTTCCCGGTAAGCAGGTCGCCGGCAAAGGATGGTGCTCCGCCTGGGCGAAGAAAGGCTAGAGCGCTCCAAAGTGGCCCACCAGACCACCACCGAGCCGCGGCTCACCTCGCTCTCGCATGGAGGAGGCTGCGGCTGCAAGATTGCCCCGGGTGTGCTCTCAGAGATTCTCAAGGACACCGCCGCCATGGCGGTGCCCCCCGAACTCCTGGTGGGCATCGATACGGCAGATGATGCGGCGGTATACCAGCTCAATAGCGAGCAGGCCCTGGTTGCCACCACTGATTTTTTTATGCCGATTGTCGATGACCCCTTTGACTTCGGCGCAATCGCAGCCACCAATGCAATCTCCGATGTCTATGCCATGGGGGGGCGGCCCATCATGGCGCTGGCGCTGGTGGGAATGCCGATTGGGCAGCTCTCCACACAGACCATTGGCAAGATTCTCAAAGGCGGGCAGTCGGTCTGCCAGGCTGCAGGCATACCCATTGCCGGGGGCCACACCATTGATTCGGTCGAGGCCATTTACGGCCTAGTGGTCATGGGCCTGGTACATCCCCAGAAGCTCAAGCGCAATGCCGACACGCGGCCTGGCGACCTGCTGATTCTGGGTAAGCCCCTGGGCGTTGGAATCTATTCGGCCGCATTGAAGAAGGCGGCATTGTCCGATGCGGGCTATCGCACCATGGTAGAGACGGCTACTCGGCTCAACCGGCCAGGGGCAGACCTTGCTGACATCGCGGGCGTGCATGCGGTCACTGATGTCACAGGCTTTGGTCTTGCCGGCCATGCATTAGAAATGGCCCGTGGCGCGGGCATTCAGATTGCCATCGACTGGCAGCAGGTGCCCCTGCTTCCGGAGACCCGTGCCTTGGCAGCCCAAGGGTTTATTACGGGGGCCTCGGGCAGAAACTGGGCGGGCTATGGCAAGGAAGTCACGCTGCCGCAGGGCTTCTCAGAAACCGACAAGGCCATACTCACCGACCCACAGACTAGTGGGGGTCTCTTGGTCTCCTGCGCTCCAGAAAGCGTCACGGCCGTGCATGCTGCGTTTGGCCAACACGGTTTTAGGTCTTGTCTGGTTGGTCAGGCTCAGCCAGGATCAGGCCTGCTGGTGAGGCAGTAGCGCCCCATTTTTGGGGCTCGATTTTTGAGTTCTTTTTAGCGCTTTGCAGCCGGAGCGCCACAGGCAGGATTGAACCGGCTGTTGATCACATGACCAATTGTCGGGTAGCGCAGTGACACCCTTAGTTCGTTTGCAAGTCGTGCAGACCGCACCCGCCGTGAGTCTTGCATAAAGCTTGCGGTCATGGTGCTGATCTCACCGCGGGCCACTGCTGCCATGTATTCCGCCCGTGAGAGGCGTGGCGGTCGGGCAACCCCTGCGGCATCGGCAACGGCATCGTAGTAGTCACCCATAGGCATTGATTCCTCGCAGACTGCGTTGGTAACACGGCCAGGTCTGCCCCGCCAGAGCGCCGCCCAGCAGATGCGGGCAAGGTCATCGGCATGAATATGGTTGGTATAGACATCGTCTTCGGGGCGAAGCACTCTGGCCCCCGCGCGGATTCGGTCTAGAGGAAGCTTATCCTCCGCAGTAATTCCTGGAACCCGCAGCCGGTGCGCACCAAGGCCACGCCACAAGCGTTCCGCATCAAGCCGTCGCAGCGAACGCGGATGTTGGGTCTTGCATAGGCTGGTTTCATCGAGAAAGGCTCCATGATGGTTGCCGTATACCCCGGTGGTACTGATGTAGACACTCCGAGGGTCTTTGGGGCGCAGCCTGGTTTTGCTTCGGATCGCAGTAGCAAGCCTTTTACTTCGGGTATCGGCATAGGGGGCTGATGGTTCATAAGGCCTCT
>Ga0194129_10001433_pt1 | contig 39225 bp, 29 predicted proteins | sample TA2KigCa35mmetaG_FD_150862 | JGI IMG/M metagenome (GOLD analysis project Ga0194129, IMG submission 150862) | Freshwater microbial communities from Lake Tanganyika, Tanzania - TA2015038 Kigoma Deep Cast 35m | ecosystem: Environmental > Aquatic > Freshwater > Lake | place: Tanzania: Lake...
CAGGATCCCACGCGGCGTCGGCCGCGAGGACAGCCCGAGCTTCTTCGCCGCGACGTCGACGCGGTCGGCCAGCGCGTGCGCCGCGACCGGAGGCAGGCCCGATCCCGGGGCGCCCGAGACGCCGAGGTCGCGCTCGGCGACGTCATAGAAGCGAGCGACGTCGCCAAACGGGACCGCCCAGTCCAGCGCGTCGTGGCCGCGGTCGCCCTGGGCCGCGGCTCGCGTGGCCTGCCTGGCGTCGTCGGGGTGGGCGCGCAGCAGGTACGCGCCCATGTGCACCGTGCCGCCGCCGAGCACAGTCGAGATCCAGCCGTCACTGGTCAGTCCGGCGCGCTGCCCCTCGTCGGCGCGCCGGGTGTGCGGGTCGGTGCGCGGCGTCGGCACGAAGCGGTCGCGACGACACCACTCGATCTCGTCGCGGTCGAACTCGTCACGCTGGAAGGCCCGGCCGCGCTCGACGAGCAGGACCTTCCAGCCCGCCTCGCACAGCCGGCACGCCAGCGGCGAGCCGCCCGCGCCCGACCCGATCACGACGGCGTCGAACGTCGTCATGGCACCACCTTCAAGCCCGGTGCGGGCTGCGACAGCCCCGCGGCGCGCCCCTCGGGCGAGAAGCCGACGACACGCCAGCCGACGCCATCCTTGTTTCCGCCGTGGCGCGGATCGCCCAGATAACCTTCGAGGGTCAGCGCCAACGCGACGCGCACGAAGGTCGGCCCAGTGAAGCCGTCGGGACGCATCTGCCCGTCGACGAGGCGGCGCAGCAGGTCGTCCTGCGCGGCGGCGTCGAGCGCGACGAAGGCCTGACCGCGCTCGACGCGCGCGGCCTTCATCAAGAAGGCGCAACCCCGCTTCAGCAGCGGCTGCACCGACGCGAGGCGCTGGTCGACGAGAGCGCGGGCGAAGAACGCCTCGACGCCGGCCTCGGCGGCGCCCGGCCCGTGCTCATCGGCAGGCACGAGTCGCGCCGCGATGGCGGCAAGTACTGGCACGAACGCGCGCGCGTCCGGGGGCTCGCGCGTCGCGGTTGACGGTGTCGTGGGGCCAGCGTCGACCGCCGTCGAGCCCGGCGCCCCCACCGCCGAACGCCGGCAGCCCGCGCCGACGCTCACCACCGCCGCCGCCGCCGCCGCCGCGCCCGCCAGCAGCACGCTGCGTCGCTCGAACGCGCCGCGCGGGGCGTCGCCGGGCTCGGCCGCAGTCGCGGCGGGGGGCGAGCGAACGTCGTTTCGGGGCGCGCGTGCCATGTCGTCGACGCTGCCACAGGCCCGCGCGCTTTGTCGCCGGCGGCGACGACGTGCGACAACGAGCCGTGGCCCAGGATGCCATCGACCCGGCGCGCGCGCGTCCGCTCGCAGCCACCGCGCTCGTCGGGCTCGCGCTGCTCGGCGCCGCGGTCTTCGTCGTCGAGCTGGCGGCGCTGCGGGCCGTGGCCCAGGTGACGTGACCACCCTTCTCGTTCGTCGCGCTGGCGGCGACGATGCTCGGCCTCCCCGCAGCGCTGCGGGTCGTCGGCGGCGCTGCGGCCGCCGCGGCTCTGGGCGCGCCGCTGGGCCCGTGCTTCCCCGCGCTCGTCGTCGCCGCCACGAGACGCGCGCGCGACCTGTCGAGCGACCAATCCAGCGACCTGTCGAGTGCCCCCGCGACCAGCGCCTGGCCGCGCTTCTCGTGATGTTCGTCGCCATGCTGAGCCGCCGCGCGCGCCGGCGCTACCACGCGTAGCGCAGCTCGAGCCCGGCGTGGTGCACGACGCCCGACGAGGTCCACGAGCCGACGGGGTCGCGCGCGCTCGCCTTTTCGGCGGTGCGCGGCACCAGCAAGATGGCCTGGTAGCTGGCGTTGAGCGTAAAGGGCTTGTCGGCGACCCCGGGGAGAAGACAGCGGCCGCCCGCGCCGACGGCGACGGTGTGGGTGGAGTTGTCGACGATGTTGGTGCCGCTGGTCTGGTCGGGCACCGGTGTCGGGCGCCAGCCGTAGCCGGCGCGGACGGCGAGGCGCTCCTCGAGCAGTCGCCCCTCGAGCCCGGCGCGGATGTTCCACGTGTCGACGAAGCCCGGCGACAGCACGCGCTCCTGCCCATCGGCGGGAACGTCGAGGGCGTCGCCGAGCCCGAGGCGCTCGAGCCCGGCCCCCGAGACGTCGCCGCGCACCTGCAGGAACGGCGGCGGCGCCGCCGACCACTGCGCGTATTGTGTATCAACGGAGACGGTCAGCCGCTCGACGACATCGACGCTGACGCCGCCGGTCCACATGCGCGGCGAGAAGTTCGCGCGATGCTGGATGTCGAGCAGCAGCCCGGCCTCGAGGCCGCTGACCTCGAGCGAAGCCGGCAGCGTGACGTCGAACGATGACGCCTCGCGGAAGACGAACGCGCCGCGGACACGCAGGTCGGGGATGCCCAGCGGGCCCACCAGCACGCCGACGATCGGCGCTGGCACCGTGCCCTGTGACGTGTCGATCTCCTGGCGCACGAGGCGACCGCGCACGAGGTCGAGCCCTATGCGGGTCGAGCCGCCCTGCCCAGCCCCCAGCCGCACGCCGACGCCCACCGCCAGCTCATCGAGGATCCGCAACGAGCCGCCGAGGAATATGTCGTAGTGCTCGGTGGCGGCATCGTAGACGTAGAAGCTCGGCCGCGCCGGATCCCACGACCGCGCCCGCACGGTGACGAGCGTCGGGAAATACACGGTCAGGCCGACGACGAGGCGGTCGGGGACCACCAAGTGCATCGGCAGCGCAACACCAAGGACCGTGCCCGGCACCGGCGCCGGCCGCGACGGCGTCAGCGATGCGTCGGCCGGCGTTCGCTCCAGCGCGATATCGACGGCGGGGACCGCCAACTGGAAGCTGGCCGAGGCCTGCGGTGCCCGCACGCGCGCCAGCGCCGCCGGGTTCACGAACGGCGCCGCCGTGCCGCTGTCGTCGGCGACGACGGCGTTGGCCTTGCCCATCGAGCGCACGTCCTGGCCGAAGGTCTCGGCGCTGCCCGCCGCCTGCGCGGTCGACGCAGCGACGCCCGCCAGCAGCGCGCCGACGACGAACGCGCTGCGGTGCCCCGAGGCCAGGCGATGGCGTGTCATGGCGCGATCCTCTTGCACACGAGGATGGTGTCGACGAGCGACAGCAGCTCGGTGAAGACGCCGGTGCTCCGCAGGCCGACGATCACGTCGAGGACGGCGGCGACGGGCACCGGCTCGAGCAGCCGCCCGATGACGACGGCGACATCGCCCAGCGGCGCCGGCGCGGTCAGCACGGCGTCGAGCAGGGCGACGCCGGCGAGGCGCAGCTGGCCGGCAGCGTCGGTGGCGCCGTCCTCGGCGAGGTCGGCGAGCAGTGCGCGCACCGGGACCTCGTCGGTGGTCAGGAAGTCGAAGATCATGCCCGGGATGGCCGCCTCGCCGTCGTGGCGATCGACGCAGGCCATGAGCTCCTGCAGCGCGGGAAACGCGGCGCTGTCGGAGCTGGCGAGGACGCCGAACAGGTCGAGGAGTTCGTCCATCAGCGCCTGCGCCACGACGTCGGCCTGCAGCCGCGGCAGCAGCACGTCCTCGAGCAGCGCGCGGGTCGCTTCGGTGTCGAAGTCCGGCGCGGCGATGTTTGCGGCCAACAGTCGAGTGAGGACAAGGAACGCGGCGCGCCCGACGCGGATCGTACCGACGCCGCCCGTCTGGTCATCGGTCACCTCGATGCTCTGCAGCAGACCATCCATCGTCGGGTTCTGCGTCGCGCGCGCCGTGACCTCGACGAGCGCATAGAGCCACGACGACGTCGCGGCCTCGGGCGTGGCATGCACCCAGCGCGGCTCGCCGGCGACGCCCGGTCGCACCTGCAGCGCCAACACGTCACGCAGCATCTGGACCGTCGCCGGCGCGTCGCAGTTGGTGATGATGGAGTGGGCCGCCGCGAGCGGCTCGTCGTGCGGGCCGGGCAGCGCCACGCTCGACCCGTGCAGGTAGTCGACCACGCTGAACAGCGTCGGCTTCCAGGTGTCGACCACCGTGCGGCCATCATCGCCGCGCAGCGCGGTCCCCAGCGTTGGCACCACCGTGGGGTCGAGCGCCGGCAGCGTCTGCTGCGCGAACGCGAGCGCCGTCGCCAGACCGCGCTCCTGCACGAGGATCAGCTCGACGTGGGGCCGCAGCGGGTCGAGGTCGCCGGCCTCGAGGCGCCGCTGAAATGAGCCGAGCATCGCGTCGCTCGACGGACAGTCGCCGGCGTCTTCGTCGGGGGCGAGGGTGTAGGGCGCCTCGACACCCTCCCCGCCGCCGCAGGCGGTGGCGACTGCGCCCCCGCACACCGCGCCCAGGGCCACGAGCGCGGCGAACACGAAGACGGGCGACGCAGCAGGCGACGCAGGCGGCCCGAGGACGTCCGACCCGCTCCGCCGCCGCGTGCGCCCCGCCGTGCGCCGCCCATGTGCGCTGCCTACTTCGCCTTGCTGACGAACCGCCCGACGTCGCCGGCGCGGACCTCGACGGACCGGGTCTCCCGGCGGCCGCGGGGCGTGACGATGCTGACCTCCCAGACGCCCGCCGGCATCGGGTATCCGTTGAGCGGCGTCGCCTTGCCGACGCTGACGCCATCGATTCGCACGGCGATCGGGCGGCGCGGCGCCTCGATGGCGATCCGCCCGTCGAGCGGCGGGCACGAGAGCTCGACCACGCGCTCGGCGGCGGCGACGCCGGTGGCCTGCAGCGTCGTCGGCACCGGCGGGCAGCCGGGGCGCTGGACCTTCAGCGTCACCGGGCGCCGCCCCACGGTCAGCGTCGTCGTGCCCGTGACGTCGCGACCCGCCCCGCCGATGACGGCGTCGTCCGGCTTCGTCGTGACCGTCCACGCCGTCGTCGACGTCGGCAGGTCGAAGCGCCACGTCGCATCCGCGGTGACCTCGCGCTGGACGAACAGCGGCTCGAACCCGTCGCGCACCAGGCGCAGGCGCAGCATGCGCCCTAGGGGCTGAGGCGACAGCGTCAGGGGCGTCGCGCCGTCGACGACGGCGCCGTCGAGCTCGACCACCGCGCCCGGCGGATTCGTCTCGACCTGCACCACGCGGGCGGGCTGGTCGAGGACGACGTCTACCACCGCGGCCCCGACGCCGACGTCGACGACTCGGTCGACGGGTGCCAGCCCCGCCGACCGCAGCCGCAGCCGGTGCGTGCCCTTGCCGAGGCGCACCGCGCACGGCGTACGCGCGCAGAGCACGGAGTCGCCGCGCAGGACCTCGGCGAGGCGCGGCTCGGTGACGATGATCGTGTCGGGCGGCAGCGTGCGCATCGCCACCGCCACCGCGAACGCGAGCCCCGCGCCGATCAGAGCGCCGACGAGGCCGGCGGCGACGATGGGCCCCGTCGATGGCGCCGCTGGCTGCGGCAGCTCGGTGGGCAGCAACGGGGGGGGCGCGGTGGAGGGCGACGACGCCGGGCCCGGTCGGGGGCGCAGCTTTGGCGCCGACGGCAGCGTGGCGCCCGCGGCCCCGGTCCCCCCCAGGGAGTCCTGCGGGTCGAAGGCCGCTGCCGCATCGGTCGTCGCCGGGCCGCGCATGTCGCTCGCGGTCGCCACGGTCGCGGTCCGGGGCGCCGTACGCGCGCTGCCGCCCGGCCGCGCGGCACCCTCGCGGCCGGACACCTCGCCCCTCGCTTCGACGGCCCGCCCCTCGCCCGAGGCGTGCCCTGGCCTGCCCGGGCGAGACGCCGGCGCCCGGTCGACACGATCGACGGCCCGCTCTTCGGGGGGGCGCCCGCCACGCCGCGGCGCGGTGACGACGGCATTTTCGACGCTGGGCGCCGTCGGGGATGCCACCGCGGTGACGCCGTCGAGGTCGTCGTCGCTGGGAGTTGGCAGCGGATCGCCCACGTCGGTCGAGCCGTCGACGAATGACGCCTCGAGACGCGGCAGGCGTGCGGCGCGGTTCGAGGCGCTGACGCGGCCTGGGTCCGACCGCGCCGCCTCGGGCGCGGCGGCCCCCGCGTGCTTGCGCAGCGCCTGCAGCCGACGGTGCTCGTCGGTGTGCTCCTCGCGGAACATCCGGCGGACGAACGCGCCCGCCTCGTCGCGCGTCGCCGTGATCCTATGCTCACCGAGGAATCGGTCGAGATCGTCGGCGAGGACGCTGGCCCAGGCGTAACGGTCGCTGGCGTCGCGGGCGAGCGCCTTCATCACGATGCGCTCGAGCTCGCGCGGCACCTCGGGGCGCAGCTGGCGGACCGGCGTGACGTCGACGCGGCGGACCTTCTCGAGCAAGGCGAAGTCGGTGTCGCCCTTGAACGCGCGCTCGCCGGTGAGCAGCTCGTAGAGCACGACACCGATGGCGAACACGTCGGAGCGGTGATCGATGAGCTCGCCGCGGGCCTGCTCAGGCGCCATATAGGCGAATTTCCCCTTCAGGATCCCGGTCTGGGTCTTGACCAGTCGATCGGCGGCCTTGGCGATGCCGAAGTCGATGATTTTCAGGTCACCGTCGTAGGAGATCAAGATGTTCTGCGGGCTGACGTCACGATGGATGATCCCCAGCGGTCGACCGCGGACGTCCTTGCGCTTGTGCGCGTAATCGAGCCCCTCGGCCAGCTCGCGCACGACGTGGCAGGAGAGCCCGATGGGCAAACCGCGGGCCGCCCCCGCCGGCGCCTCCCGCACGCGGTCCCACAGCGCGCGGACGTCATGACCCGAGACATACTCCATTGCGATGAAGTAGCTGTCGTCGATCCTTCCAATCTCAATGATCTGGGCGATATTTTGATGATTCAACTGTCCGGCAATCTTGGCCTCATCAATAAACATCGCGATGAATTCATCGTCGGCTGCGATGGTGGGCAGGATGCGCTTCACCGCGCAGAGCCGGTCGTCCTTCGTGTTGCGAGCGAGGAACACCTCGGCCATGCCGCCGATCGCCAGCCGCTCGAGGAGCAGGAAGCTCCCAAAGGGGACCGGCTGGACCTCGTCGACCGACTGCATGACGGCGATCACGCTAGCAGCCTGCGGTGAAGATCGTCGAAGGCCGTTTTCGCCAAGGGCCGCGTCGCGAGTGGGGAACCCTGTCGAGCTCCGCTCGACGAGAGGCGTGCCGGGAGCAGACCTGCCAGAGGCAGCGCAGGCTGTGGTGAAACGCCGCCGGCGTCTTCACCACAGCCTGCTGGCAGGCAGGCGCCAGGAACACCGCCGACAGACCCGCCCGCCGACATCGACAACCCGATGCGCCCGGTCGTGGTCCGGCGGTCAGCGGCCCAGCCAGTCGCCGCCGTCGGCAATGACCCCCTCGCGCCGCGCGTTGTCGATGGTGGTCCGGGCGCGGGCACGGTCGACGCCGCGGACGAGGATGAGCTGCTGTCCGCTGGCGGGAAACGACGACATCGTCGTAGCGCGGGCGAGGGCCTCGACGCCGTCGTCGGCGAGCAACAGGACCAGTCGGTCGGCCTCGATGGCGTTGGCGGCAGCGTAGAGCTCGATCAGGTCGTCGGCATCGTCCGTCATGGAGCCTCCCCGCCGTGGACTCGCGCCCCGGGCGCCCTGTGTCGTAGCCACCCTGCCCGCCGGCTGTCGACATCGCCTCGCGTCGTGACCGCGTGTGGTCAGCGGACGACGACCACCCCACGCGCCGGGCGGTCGCGCGATGGCTGGTCGGCGAGCCGCGACCCGGTACCCGCCGCCACAACCAGCGAGCCGATGCACACCGGCGCAGTCAGCCCGAGGTGGGTCGCCCGCTGCAAGGCCCGCAGCGGCTCGGTCGACAGCGACCGCCGCGCGCCCGGCCCCGACGCCGCAGCCGGCGAGCCACAGCGGGCGACCAGATCGTCAGCGACGATGGGCACGCTGGCGTCGAACACACGGGCGCCGTCGCGTCCGTCGTGGACGTCGGCGACGCTGAGGGCGAGCGGCCGGCGTCCCGCGACGTCGACCAGCGCCGCCCCGGTGAAGACGACGACGAGGCCGTCGACGACGCCGTGCAGCGACGCCGGCTGCGGGCGCCCCGGCTGGGCCAGCGGTACGAACAGCCGCATGCTGCGCGCCGTCGCCACTGCCAACCCGGGCGGCGCGGCCAGCGACGGCGGCGCGGCTCGGGGGGCCTTCTCGGCGGGTCTGCCGGACTTCGGGTCGGGCGCCCCTCGCGCGGCGCCCGCCGCAGGCAGCGGCGCCGGTACCCAGCTACCGACGTCGTCGACGGTGATCACGAAGCCGTCGACTGCCTCGGTCACCGCCGCGCCGGGAGGCGCGATGGGCACGCTCCGCAGGCCCGGGTCGCCGTCGGCGCCGGGGCCGGTGAGGTGGGCCACCACGGCTCCCCGCGCCGGGTCGGCAGGCACGACGACAACGTCGGCGATCCGCGCGTCGGACCGGTCCTGCAGAGCGATGACGACGACGGGCGCGCGCGGCTCGTCGGGCACGAACAACAGCGTCAACGCCAGCGCCGCCGCCGTCGCCACGTCAGGCCTCCCGCGACGACGTTGACAGCGAGGAAGATGACGACGACGGCCGGAAGTCGCGCACCCGCACCTGCAAGGTCGTGGCACCGTTGAACTCGTTGCGCTCGGGGACGCCAAGCAGATCGACGGGGCGCTGCCACTCAAACTCGCGCTCGGCGGCGCCGAACGCGATGACATCGACACGGCCGCGGCGCATGTCGGTGGGCAACGAAGCCGGGTCGATGGTCCCCTTCAGGTGGCCGCTGCCGACGACGCGCACGCCGCGCAGCCGCACTGACGGGAGCACGAACGCGGGCTCGGGGTTGCTGCGCCCGAACGGCGACGCGGCCTTCAGCGAGTCTACGAGGTCGAAGCGCAGGTCGGCGGCGTCGAGGACGCCGTCGTGGTGCGCCACGCGGCGCAGGTCCTCGGGGCGCAGCGCCTGCGCCGCGTCGTCAAGGAACGCGTCGCGGAACCGCTCGAGCCCGCCTGCGGCGAGGCGCACGCCGGCGGCGTGGTGGTGGCCGCCGAACCCGGCGATCACCTCGCCGACGACGGCGCGCACCCGGCTGAGCGCGTCGTGCAGGTGCAGCCGCTCGACGCTCCGAGCCGACCCGCGCCCACCCTGCCCGAAGACCACCGCCGGGCGCCCGAAGCGGTCGACCAGCCGCGACGCGACGATCCCCACCACGCCGGGGTGCCAGCGTTCGTCGCCGACCACCACGGCGTGAGCCTCGCGCAGCTGTGGCGACGCCTCGACCTGGGCGATGGCCTCGGCGATGATCTGCTTCTCGATGTCACGGCGCGCGGCGTTCTCGGCGTCGAGCGCCGCCGCGAGCGCCCGGGTGACGCCATCGTCACCGCTCTTCAAGAGCCGCACACCCTGCATCGCGTCACCGAGCCGGCCGGCGGCGTTCACCCGGGGGCCCACCTGATAGCCGAGGTCGCCGGCCGCTACCTGCGCGGCTTCGACGCCGGCCACCTCGAGCAGCGCGCGCATCCCCGGGCGCCGTCCTTGCCGCAGCAGCTGCAGGCCGGCGTGCACCAGCACGCGGTTCTCGCCCACCAGGGGCACGACGTCGGCGACGGTGCCGAGCGCCACCAGATCGAGGGCGTCGCGCAGGTCGGGCTCGGGCCGCGTCGACGAGAACCACCCGCGCTCGCGCAGTCGACGCCGCACCGCCAGCGCCAGGTTGAACGTCACGCCGACGGCGCAGAGCATCTCGCTGCCCCGCGTGCAGTCGGGCCGGTGGGGGTTGATGACGCTCAGCGCCCGCGGCAGCGCCACCGGCACCGTGTGGTGGTCGACGACGATGACGTCGACACCGCGGCCGGCGGCGTAGGCGACCTCGTCGTGGTTGGTGACGCCGCAGTCGACGGTGACGATCAGGCGGCAGCCGCCGTCGACCAGCCGATCGACGCCCGCCTTCGACAGGCCGTAGCCCTCGACGAGCCGGTCGGGGATCGTGCAGATCACGTCGCCGCCCACCGCCTCGAGGAAGTCGGTGAGCAGCGTCGTGCTTGTGACGCCGTCGACGTCGTAGTCGCCGAACACGCCGATGCGCTCGCCGCGCACCAGCGCGTGCTCGATGCGGTCGAGCGCGGCGTCGACGCCGGCGAGGCGCAAAGGGTCCGGCAGGTGCTTCAGGCTCGGGCGCAGATACAGCGCGGCGGCGTCCAGCGACGCGACACCACGCCCCACCACCACGCGCGCCACCGACCGCGGCAAGGCGTGCTGGTCCGCGATGGCGTGGACGAGCGCGTCGTCGACGGCGCGCTCGCTCCACGCCAGCGGCGGCCGCGGCAAGGGCGGCGGTGAACTCGTGGCCGAAGCGCCGGGGAGGAACATCGCGTCGCCGTGGTTCAGTGGCGAGACTCGGCCTCGTCGGCGGCGCGCTTCGCGTCGGCGAGCAGGCCGCTCACCAGCCCGGTGACGAAGGCGACGGCCTCGGCGACGGGGACCTTCTTCGTCTGCTCCTTCGTGTCGGTGCGCAGCTTCACCTCGACGACGCCCTCCTTCAGCGACTTGCCGCCGACGGCGACGCGCACCGGGCAGCCGATCAGGTCGTGGTCCTTGAACTTCACGCCGGGCCGCTCGTCGCGGTCGTCGAAGAGCACCTCGATGCCCTGAGCCTCCCACGCGCCTTCCATCTTACTCGCCAGGTCCATCGTCTCGGCTTCGTTGCCAAGCGCCACCAACGACACGTGGAACGGCGCGATGGGCGCCGGCCAGCGGATGCCGTCGTCGTCGTGGTTCTGCTCGATGGCCGCCGCCGCGGTGCGGGTGACGCCGATGCCGTAGCAGCCCATCACGCAGAGGCGTTCGACCTTGTCCTCACCCTGGAACGTCGCCTTCATCGCCGATGAGTACTTCGTACCGAGGAAGAACACGTGGCCGACCTCGATCCCGCGCGCGGCGTCGTAGACGTCGCCGTTCTTGCCGCAGCGGTCGCCCTTCTGCGCCGTCGTCAGGTCGCCCCAGATCGCCACCGCGAAGTCGCGCCCTTCGGCGACCTGCACGCGGTGCTCGCCCTCCTTGTTGGCGCCGCACACCAGCCCGGCGAGGCCCTGCACGCCGATGTCGACGACAACGGTGACCTCGGGAGCGTCGAGCGCCGCCGGGCCCGCGTAGCCGGGCACGAGGCCCTTGCGCCGCGCCTCGTCGTCGGTGAGCAGGCGCACCTGCTTTGCGCCCAGCGCCTTCTTGAGCTTGATCTCGTTGACGTCGCGATCGCCGCGGCAGACCGCCATGACGGCATTGTTGTCGACGAGGAAAAGCACGGCCTTCAGCACGCGATCGTGCGCCAGACCCAGGAATTTCGCGACGTCATCGATGGTTTTCTTGTGGGGCGTCTCGACGACGCACGCCGGCTGGCCCGGCGTCTCGGGCGCGCGCTCGGGACGGGCGATGGGCGCGAGCTCGACGTTGGCGCCATAGGACGGGCGGCCCTTGTCATCGACAGTGAAGACGATGGCGTCCTCGCCGCTGTCGGCGAGCACCTGGAACTCGTGGCTGCGGTTGCCGCCGATGCTGCCGGTGTCGGCCTCGACCGCGCGGAAGCGCAAGCCACAGCGCGCAAAGATACGACAATACGCCGCGTACATGTTGTCATATTCTCTGTGGGCGTCGGCATTGTCGACGTGGAAGGAGTACGCGTCTTTCATCGTGAATTCGCGACCGCGCATCAGCCCGAACCGCGGGCGCACCTCGTCGCGGAACTTCGTCTGGATCTGGTAGAGGTTCAGCGGCAGCTGCTTGTAGCTCTTGACCTCGTCGCGCACGAGGGCGGTGATCACCTCTTCGTGGGTCGGGCCGATGATGAAATCGCCGCCCTTTCGGTCCTTGAAACGCAACAGCTCGGGCCCGTATTGGTCCCACCGGCCGGACTCCTGCCACAGCTCGGCGGGGGCGACGGCGGGCATCAGCAGCTCCTGTGCGCCGGCACGGTTCATCTCCTCGCGGACGATGTTCGCGACCTTGGTGAAGGTGCGCTGGGCGAGTGGCAGGTACGTGTAGATGCCGGCGGCGAGCTTGCGGATGAACCCAGCCCGCAGCATCAGCCGGTGGCTGACAACGACGGCGTCGGCGGGGGTCTCCTTCACGGTGGGGATGAGCAGCTTCGTGTAGCGCATGCGGGTCGTTATCCGGTCGACGGCACGTTGGGAAAGGCCCGTCGTGCGCGCGGGACCTCGGCTGCGACGGTCCTCGTCGCGCGCGCCGCCGGCCCGCGGGCCGTGTAGGCTGCTGCGGTGGTCGCGGTCGTCGTTGGGTTTCTGCTGCTCGCCGCGTCGGGGCCGGCCCCTGCCGAGGCAGCCGCTGCTGTACCGGTCTCGGCCGAGACCGCCGCCGCGGTGCCGCCCAGCGACGAGACCGTCCGGATCGCCGTCGGCCGCTTTCCGTCGGCGGTCACCATCGAGGGCGCGCCGTTCGTCGTGCGTCGCGGCGCCGACGACACCACGGTCGCCCTGCGCAAGGTGCGCCTGGCGGTGGGCAAGAAGGGGCTGATGGTCGACGGACAGCCCTGGGGCGCCGACGTCGCCACCATCGAGACGCGCGCCGACGATGGCGCGCTCCTGCTCGCTGGGCACCGCTACCGGCGCGTGCTCGAGGTCCGGTACCAGGTCTTCGACAAGAAGCCCGAGCTGCTGGTGGTGCACCCGCTCGACCTCGAGACCTACGTCGCCGGCATCGTGTCGGCCGAGCTGCCTCGCGGCTGGCCGCTGGCCGCGTACCAGGCGCAGGCGGTGGCCGCGCGGACCTTCGCGATGGCGGCCAAATATCGCCGGCTCGAGCTGCCGTACCACATGGAGGCGTCGGTCATCGACCAGGTGTATGGCGGCATCGATCGCGAGCACGCGCTGGCGATCGAGGCGGCGGCCTCAACCCGTGGGGTCGTGCTCACGTGGCAGCGCCGTCTGGTAAACGCCTACTTCCACGCCGCCTGCGGCGGCGTCACCGAGAGTGCGCTCGAGGGCTGGGGCTCGGCGATGGACTACCTGCCCGGCTCGTCGTGCGAGCGCTGCAGCGACGCCGCGCGGTACCGCTGGAGAACGAGAGTCGCGCGGAAGACGATCGACAAGGCCTTCGCGCGGGTGCTCGGCGGTCCGGTGAAGTCGATGAAGATCGTCGAGCGCACCGCCACCGGGCGCACGCGGCGCATCCGCCTCGAAGGCCACAAGCGCGCGACCACCATCTCGGGATCCGACCTGCGTCGGCTGCTCGGCTGGTCGGTGGTCTGGTCGACGATGATCGACAAGTTCGAGTGGAGCGCCGCCGGGCTCGTCGTCGAGGGCCGCGGCTCCGGCCACGGCGTCGGGCTCTGCCAGTGGGGTGCACGCGGCTGGGCCGAGGCCGGCGCGTCGTGGCAGGAGATCCTCGCGCGGTACTACCCTGGCGCGGCGCTCGTGCGGCTCTTCTGAACTGCGCCGGTCGGACCGGGCTCGTCGTCGTTCGCGGCCCACAAAGAACGATTGCGCGTCGGCTGGCTCTGAAGGAATCTCCCGACGGATCTCCCGCTGGTTCTCTCCTGCCGGCCTTCCTCAAAGGCTCTGCCAGCACCCTACCTCTCGAGCGGACTCCCCCGATGCTCCCGACATCCCTGCCCTGCTCGCGCCGTCACGCCCTGCTCGCCGCCCTCGTTCCCATCGCTGCCGTGGTCGTCGCCTGTGCCTCGGCCCCGCCCGCCACGACGGAGGCGGGTCGGGTGGCGCCGCGGTCGTCCATCATGGCGACGTTCTCGACGAAGCCGACGAAGACGACGTTGGCCCTGCTTCACTTCGGCGACTCCGAGGCGGGTCTGCTGGCGGACCTCGAGACGGCCCAGGCCGGCGTCGCGCGGACGCACGCCGTGCTCGAGGCGTTGCGGGGCCGGCACGTTAACGTCGTGACCCTGCATGCCGGCGACACGATGATCCCGAGCCCCGAGCTGATCGTCGAGGTCGAGCCGGTCCCCGGTGCCGAGAAGCGCAGCGCGCTACTCGCCGGCAATGACCTGCTCCGCGTGCAGGCCGCGGCTCTGGGCAATCACGATCTCGACATGGGCGAGTCGTTTCTCGCCGACGCAATCAAAGGGGCGACGTTTCCCTGGGTGGCCTCGACGCTGCGCGTGACCACCGGACCGCTCGCCGGGCTGCTCGCCAACGAGACGATGTGGGTTCACCAAGCGCGCGGGCGCATCCTGCGACGGGCTCTTGTGTGCACCGGCCCCGTCGTCGCGGGCATTTGCGGCGGTGGCTCCATCGGCGTCGTCGCCGCGAGCCCCGAATCGCTGCGCCTGATCACCCGCGGGGTCGCGACGCTGCACGTCCCCGACAACGTGGCCGGCACGGTGGCCCGCCTGCAGGCGCAGGTCGATGCGCTGCGCGCCGAGGGCTTGTCGACCATCGTCCTGCTGGCCCATCGGCAGGGGATCGAACACGATCTTGCGCTCCTCGATGCCGGCCTGACCGGCGTTGACGTGATCATCTCGGGTGGAGGCGAAGAGCTGCTGGCGTCGACGCAGCACCGTCTGGCAACGGGCACCGAACGCGACGTGCGCTGCGCGCTGCTGGGCGAGCCCTGCTATCCGATTGTCCGGATGGCCCGTGACGGCGCTCCGGTCGCGCTCGTCGCCACCGTCGGCAACCTGCGCGCGGTGGGGGAGCTGGTCGTCACGCTGGACGAAGACGGGGTGCTCACCGGCGTCGACCCGCGGTCCCGCCCGTGGCCCGTCGACGAGACCAGCGCGCTGGAGCTGCGGGTCCAGCCCGATCGGGCCGACGTCGCCTTCGAGCGGCGCGTGCGCGACGCGTTGCAGCCAATGCAGGACGTGATCGGCGAGACGCCGGTGTTCCTCGACGGGGTCCGCGAAAACGTCCGCAACGGCGAGACGAACCTCGGCAACGCGTCGGCGGACGCTCTCCTGCTGGCCGCGCGGGCGGTATCGCCGGCGGTGACGGCAGCCTTCCGCAACGGTGGCGGCATCCGCGGCTCGATCGGTGCCGTCGACGCCACCGGGGCGCGCCGCGGCAAGCCCGTGACCGTGCTCGATCTGAAGACGACGCTGCGCTTCGACTCGCGGATCGTCGTCGTCGAGCTGACCCACGCGGCGTTGGCGCGCACGGTCGAGGCGGCGCTGCGCGGCGCCGGCAGCGCGCGCGGTCATTTTCCTCAGGTCTCGCGCGGAGTCGAGTTGCTGTGGGCCACCGGCGGCGCCGATCAGGAGCACGATCTGCTCGACGGCAGGGTGAAGGGTGTGGCGTGCGACGGCACGCGGCTGCGTCGCCTGGTCATCCCCGGCATCGACGGCGGACCGGTCGTCGTCGTCGATGGCGGCGTCGTGCGCACCCCCGAAGCACGCGCGACGGTCGCGACCATCGACTTCCTCGCGCAGGGCGGCGACGGCTGGTTCCCGGGGATGAAGCTGTCGATGACCCCCACCACCGAGACCGAGCAGTCGTCGTTCCGCCGCTGGCTGACCGACCCGGCGGCCCGCGCGAGGACGCTGGCGAGCTCGGCGCGCATCAAGTCCACCGACGCCGCGGTGTCCGCGACCTGCGTACGCGTCGAGCAGTGAGTGGCTGATGGAGCCGCGGCTGCGACGTCGCGGCCGGAGGCGACCAGGCCGGCTCGCGGCGGGCCGGGCGGGCGGGGTGGGTTTCCTGCCTTCGCCAGCGATCCGCAGTAGGGTGCGGTGGTGACCATGCTCGACGACGCCACCCTCGACGCTCTGGGGCTGCAGGCCCTCGCCGCGCGTCGGCGCGCCTATGCGCCCTATTCACACTTCCTCGTCGGCGCGGCCCTGCTGTGCGACGACGGCGCGGTCATTGAGGGCTGCAACGTCGAGAACGCGAGCTACGGCTTGTGCATCTGCGCCGAGCGCACCGCGGTGGCGGCCGCCGTCGCGCAGGGGCGTCGACATTTCCGCGCGGTCGCCATCGCGACCGCGTCGACTCCGCCGGCGACGCCTTGCGGGATGTGCCGGCAGGTTCTGGCCGAGTTCACGCCCCCCAATGGCGACATCGACATCCTGCTCGTGAATGACGCGGGCGCGCGGGTGCGCACGACGCTGCGGGCGCTGTTTCCTGGGATCTTCGACATGGCGCAGCTGCAGAGCGGTCAGTCGCCGGCGTCCACGACAGAGCCTGCCCGATGATCCTGCAGAGCGATCCGCGCCCGGTGCTGCTGCACGGCGGCACCGTCGTCACCGTCGACGGCGATGACCGGGTCTTCGTCGGCGACGTGCTCTTGCACCACGGGCGGATCGCGGCGCTGGGGCCTGCCGGCTCGGTCCAGCTCACGCCGGGCACCCGGGTGCTCGATGTCACCGACAGCATCGTCTGCCCCGGCTTCGTGCAGTCGCACGTGCACCTTTGTCAGGTGCTGTTCCGCGGCATCGCCGAGGACCTCGCGCTCTTGCCGTGGCTGCGGCAGCGCATCTGGCCCCTTGAGGCCGCGCTCAGCGCCGCGACGCTGCGCGCGTCGGCGCGGCTCGGGATCGCCGAGCTGCTGCTGGGCGGCACGACGTCGATCCTCGACATGGGCACGGTGCATGACCACCACGTCGTCTTCGAGGCGGCGAGCACCATGGGCATCCGCATGACGTCGGGCAAGGCGATGATGGACCGGGTAGGTCAAAGCTCGCTCGATGAGCCCACCGCCGCGTCGCTGTCGTCCTCGAACCACCTGGCCGACGCGTGGCACGGCGCCGCCGACGACCGCCTGCGCTACGCGTACGCGCCGCGCTTCATCCTGTCGTGCAGCGACGAGCTGCTGCGCCAGACGGTGGTGGAGGCCCGCGCCCGCGGCTGCCTGATGCACACCCACGCCAGCGAGAACCCCGGCGAGGTCGACGCCGTCCGCGCCGCCACCGGGCGTGACAACGTCGTCGCCCTCGAAGAGCGTGGCATCGCCGGCAAGGACGTCGTGCTCGCCCACTGCGTACACCTGTCTGAAGACGAACGCGCGTCGCTGAAGCGCCACCGGACGCGGGTGGCGCACTGCCCGTCGACGAACCTGAAGCTCGCCAGCGGCATCGCCCCCATCCCGGGCCTGCTCGCCGACGGCGTCGTTGTCGGCGTCGGCGCCGACGGCGCGCCGTGCAACAACCGGCTCAGCGCTTTCACCGAGATGCGCCTCGCCGCGTTGTTGCAGAAGCCCGCTCACGGCGCCGAGGCGATGCCAGCGCGGACGGCGCTGCGCCTGATGACGATGGGCTCGGCCGCGGTGCTTGGCCGCGACGGCGACACCGGCTCCCTCGAGCCGGGCAAGCGCGCCGACGTCGTCGTCGTCGGGCGCGAGCGCCCTCACCTGCGACCCCTCGCCGATCCTGTCGCGACGCTGGTGCACGCCGCCGAGGCCGCCGACGTCACGCACGTCTTCGTCGACGGGCGTCAGCTCGTGCGCGACCGACGTCTGGTGCACGACGACCTCGGCAGCATCCTCGCCGACGCTGAGATCGCGGTGGGCGAGGTCGCCGCGCGCGCCGCGATCGCCCGCGGTCTTCCCTGACGCGCACGGCGCGCACGCCCGCCACGGCCCTCTTGTGCAGGTCGTCGTCGTCGGCGCAGACTGCGGTCGATGTCGAACAATCGCGGGACCCGCTTCGGCAAATACACGCTGCTCAACCGCATCGCGGTGGGCGGAATGGCCGAGGTCTTCCTCGCGCGGCAGGAGGGGCTCGAGGGGTTCGAGAAGACCGTCTGCATCAAGCGCATCCGACCGCACCTGTCGTCACAGGCGAGCTTCGTGCGGATGTTCCTGAACGAGGCGAAGCTCGCCGCGCAGCTGAACCATCCCAATATTGTTCAGATCTACGACCTTGGTCGCGTCAACGACTCGTACTTCATTGCAATGGAGTACATCTCGGGTCGCGACATGAGTCGAATAATTCCAAAGGCCGAGAAGGCGGGGATTTCATTCCCCATGATCTACGCCTTGCGGATCGCATCCAACGTCTGCGAAGGTCTGTACCTCGCCCACACCAAGACCGACGCCTACGGCAACCCGCTGAACATCGTCCACCGCGACATCACGCCCGAGAACATCCTCGTGTCGTTCAACGGCACGGTGAAGATCGTCGACTTCGGCATCGCCAAGGCGAACTCGCAGCTGGAGCAGACGCGCGCCGGCGAGATAAAGGGCAAGCTCAGCTACATGAGCCCCGAGCAGTGCATGGGCCACTCGCTCGACGCGCGCTCGGACATCTTCTCGTTCGGATCGGTGATCTACGAGTGGATCACCGGCTACAAGTTGTTCACCGGTGAGAACGAGATGGCGATCCTGAAGTCGATTATCGACGGCAAGATCTATCCACCTTCTTACTTCAAGGAAGACGTGCCAGAGGCGGTGGAGCGAATTCTGATGAAGTCGCTTGAGAAGGATAAGACCAAGCGATACCAGTCCGCTTGGGAGATGCAGTTCGACATCGACACCTACCTCGCCAGCAGCGAGTTCACGCCGTCGAACATCCACCTGTCGAACTTCCTCAAGCAGATCTTCGGAGACGAGATCGAACGGGAAAAAGAGCTGCTGCTCAAGCACAAGGAAGAGAGCGAGCGCAACCCGCGTGCCGGTCAGGGCTCCGAGGAAGAGGTGCTCGAACTCGAAGAGGTCGGTGGCCGCGCCCTGACCGACAGCATCCCGCGTCGCGACGCCGCCGACGGCGGCGCGCCGAACCTCGACGACGGCGCCGAGGGGCGCAAGGGAATGAGCGCCAAGCCGCCGCCGCGCGGGAAGCGGGCCGCCCGCGACGAAGACGTCGAGCTGACGGTGCGCGTCGGCGCCGATGAGGCAAAGGCGCTGCGACGGGTCGCCGAGCGCCACAAAGTCAGCGTCGAGCACCTGACGCGCGAGCTGCTCTGCGGGCACCTGCGCTGGCACCTCGACGACGACGGCTGACCGGCCACGATCGGGCGGACTGTGTCGCTGCCCTGCCCGCAAGCCCCGGTCAGCGGACCGCCCGCCGCGCCGGCGCGGACGGGTCGTCGGTGGGCCTTGCAACGGCGCCGGCCACGCGGGGTAGGCTGCCGTCGTCATGAACCAGTCGAAACCGCCCGCCCTTCTCGACCTCGACCCGTCGTTCCTCACCCCCGTCGAGGGACCGTCGCCGGACGTCACGCCGCCGGACGCGCCGTCGGTCGCGGCTCCGCCCGAGGCGTCCGCTGCGGACGCCGCTGGCCCCGGTGCCCCTGCGGCCCCGCCGCCTGCCGTCAGCTACCCCCTGGTGCCGCTGCCGCCCGGGGCGATTCCCGCGGCGTTCTCCCGGGCCGTCGACCCCGCCAGTCCCGCCGCCGGCCGCATGATGGCGGCACGGGCGATGGCGCCCATCCCGCCGCGGGCGCTCGTCCCCATCATCTACCAGCTGCACCTCGACCCCGACCCCATGGTCGCGGCGGCGGCGGCGAAGTCGTTCGCCAACCTCGACGAGAGGCTCATTGCACCCGTGCTCGGCGACGCCCTGCCGGCGCCCGTGCTGGAGGCGCTGGCGCACGCGCTGGTCAACCGCTTCAACGTCGCTGAGAAGCTGCTGCTGAATCGCGCCGTGCCCGACAGCGCGTTCGGCTGGGTCGCCGAGCACACGGAAGACAGCAGCATCATCAATGTCATCGTCGAGAACCAGGAACGCCTGCTGCGCGATCACCGCATCGTGCGCGCGCTCAAGCGCAACCCGAAGGCGCTGCGCTCCGAGCTCGACAAGGCCATCGACTTCCTTGTCCGCGAGGGCCTCTTCCTCGAGGACATTCCGGAATTCGAGGACGCGTTCCTGAGGCTCGGCAAGGCCGAGCAGCTCGCGGTGCTGAAGAACGTCAAGGTCAGCAACGAGCACCTGAGCGAGCGCGAGCTCAACAAGGCCGCCGATCTCGGCATGAGCGCCGACGAATTCATCTCTTCGGGCGCCGACCTGATGTCCGACAGGGAGCGCGAGGCGATCCTCGACGAGCTGGCCGACATGGACGGCGAGGGCGATCAGTCGGAGGAATCGACGAGGACGCCCTTCATGAAGTTGCCGATCCCCATCCAGATCAAGATGGCGATGACCGGCTCGCACGAAAAAGCGATCGAGGCGTTGAACAGCCCCAACCGCGTCGTCGCCGGCTCGGCGATCCGCAATCCGAAGATCAAGGAGAACGACGTCGTCAAGATCTCGCGCAGCAAGACGATGCACGAGGACGTCATCCGCTACATCTGCAACAACGGCGATTGGACGAAGAGCTACACGGTCAAATTCAACCTCGTGCAGAACCCCAAGACGCCGCCGACGCTGATTTCTCGCTGGCTCCCGCTGCTGCGGACGTCCGACTTGAAGGCGCTCGCGAAGTCCAAGCAGGTGCCATCGAACGTCGCCCTGCTCGCCAAGCGGTTGATGTCGACGCGCGAAGGCTGACGGACGCACGGCGAGATGGCGGCGCGGACAATGGTGTCGGCGCCACCGTCGGACGGTGGCCGGGTCGGCGGGGCCTGTCGGGCGGGTTCGGCCTCGACCGGCACGGCTCGCGGCACACGCTGCTCGAGCGCCGTGCGGCTGCTCCCATCGACCTCACCGGTCGCTGGCAGACCGGTGCGTCGCTGGAACTCCCGAACCGCCGCCGCAGTCTGCGGCCCGGATTCACCGTCGACGCCGTCGGCGGCAAGGAGACCACCGTCGCGCCGGCACCCTTGCACGAAGCGCACGTGGTCGCCGCGCGCCCCAATCGAAAGCTGGTCGGCGGCAGCCGGCGCGGTTCGGGGGGACGACGCGACATCAAACGAACCCTGGATTCGGATCGTGGGGTGCGCATCGGCAGGAACCGTCATGGCACTCCTGCCGCGGCACCCGCCTTTCGACCGATACAAGCCGATCCCACATCGCGTGCTTGTGGCGCCGTCGGCGCGGCGACCTGTGTCAGGGAGCGAGCACGCCGCCGAGCGACAGCGCCGTCGCTCGCGTGATGGTGATGTCGACGAGCGCACCGACGAGGGACGCCGGGCCGTCGAAAACGACGATGTGGTCGCCACGGGTGCGGGCCGTCAGCCGGACCGTGCCGTCGTCGCGGGCTGCCTGCTTCTTGCGCCCCAGCGGGTACAGCACGGTGCCGTCGCCGTCGCGGGGCGCCTGCGCCTGGACCTGCGGGTCGAGCTTGGCGGCGCCCTCGACAAGCACTGGCAGCCGCTGCCCGACCATCGCCTGGTGGTGCTCGAGCGCGATCTCCTGCTGCAGGGCGAGCATGCGTTGGTTGCGGCTACGCTTGACGTCGTCGGCGATGTCGTCGGCGTCGCGCCGGCTAGCCACGGTATTGGGCCGCGGCGAGTACTTGAAGACGTAGACGGTCTTGTAGCGGACGGCGCGCAGCAGCGAGAGCGACGCGTCGAAGTCGTCGTCCGTCTCGGTGGGATACCCGACGATCATGTCGCCGACGATCGCGACGTCGGGCATGCGCGCGCGCGCGCGCTCGATCAGCCCGAGGTAGCTGTCGACGGTGTAGCCGCGGTTCATCAGCTGCAGCATGCGGTCGCTGCCCGACTGCGCCGGGATGTGCAGGAAGCGGCTGATTCGTGGCGACGCCGCCATCACGTCGAGGGCCTCGTCGGTGAAGTCGCGCGGGTAGCTGGTCAGGAAGCGCAGCCGCGGCAGGTCGGGCACCTCGTCGTGCACACGCTTCAGCAGGCCGGCGAACGTCGTGTCGCCGTGGACGTAGTGGTTGATGGTCTGGCCGAGCAGCGTCACCTCGCGCGCGCCAGCCGCCGCGAGCCTCTTGACCTCGGCGACGATGGCGTCGGGCTCGCGGTGCACCTCGGGCCCGCGCGTGTAGGGCACCACGCAGAACGAGCAGAACTTGTTGCACCCTCGGGTGATGCGCACGTAGGCCTGCGCGTGGGCCACGTCTTCGTCGACACGGCGGCCCTGATCGAGGGCCTCGAGGCGGTCCATCGCCGCGTCCAGCGTCTTGCTGCGGCGGCTCGTGTGGCCCGACAGCGCCACCTGTTGGCCGCGCAGGCCCTGCTCACGCTCGCCGCGCAGCTGCTCGAGAAGCAGCGGCAGCCGGTCAAGCTCCGACGGGCCGACGACGACATCGAGGTGCTTCAGCCGCGACGCCAGCTCCTTGCCGGTGCGCTCGGCCATGCAGCCAAGCATGCCGACGACGAGCTCGGGGCGCTCCTTCTTGCGCTTCTGCATGACGCCAAGGCGCGACAGCACCTTCTGCTCGCTCTGATCGCGCACCGCGCAGGTGTTGTAGAGCACGACGTCGGCGTGGGCGGCGTCGGCGACGAACGAGTAGCCGAGGGTCACGAGCTGATCGCGCACGAGCTCGCTGTCGAGGACGTTCATCTGGCAGCCGAACGTCTCGAGGAACACGCGCCGGCCGGCGGATGAGGGCGCGTCGGCAGGGGGCTGGTCGTCGACGATGCGCAGCGGGATCACCATGGTCGGGACGGTAGCGTCGACGTCGACGGCCGCAATCCCCGCCCCGTCGCGTCACCCGCCCCGTCGCATCACCCGCCCCGTCTCATCACCCGCCCTGTCGCATCCACTGCGCGACCGTGGCATCCAAGCCTCATGGGTGCCCCATCGTGCGCGTTCGATGCTGAGGTCGTGGTCGCCGGCGGGGGGCTCGCTGGCGCCGCGCTGGCGCTGGCGCTGCGTCGGCAGGGCACCAGCGTCGTCGTCGTCGACAAGGCCGACTTCCCGCGCGAGAAGCCCTGCGGCGAGGGGCTCCTGCCCCACGGCGTCGCGCTGCTGCAGGGGCTCGGGCTCGGCGACGTCGTCGACGCCTGTGGCGGGCGGCCGTTCCGGGGGATCCTGTACCACTGCCACGGCGTCGTCGCCGCCGGCGACTTCGCTCACGGCGCCACGGGTCGCGGTCTGCGCCGGCGGCTGCTCGACGAGTCGGTGCGCGCGCGCGCGGCCAGCGCCGGAGCGACGCTGGTGCGGGCCCGCGTCGACCGCGCCAGCGTCGATCCCGACGGCGCCACGCTAATGCTCGACGACGGGCGCGCGCTGCGCGGGCGGGTGCTGGTCGGCGCCGACGGCCCACGCTCGACGGTGCGGCACTCGCTCGGGCTCGACGGCGGTGCGCCCCGCCGGGCGCGCTTCGCGCTTCGCCGGCACTATCGCCTGCGGCCGGGCGCGGCGCTGCCCGATCGCGTCGAGGTCCACGTCGGGCACCACCACGAGCTGTATGTGACGCCCGTGGCGGCGGCCGACGGCAGCGGGGACGCCGTCATCGGCGTCGCCGCCCTGTGCGAGCGCGCCGTGTTCGCTGCCCAGGGCGGCCGCCCCGACGAGCGCCTCGATGCACTCGTCGCGGCCTGCGCGCCGCTCGCCGCGCGGCTGCAGGGCGCCGTGCCCGACGGCCCGGCGTTGTCGTGCGGGCCGCTGCGCGTGCGGGCGCGCGACGTCGCCCAGGGGCGCGCGCTCCTGATCGGCGACGCGGCCGGCTACGTCGACGCGATCACCGGCGAGGGCATGAGTCTGGCGTTGCAGACCGCGCGCCTCGCCGTCGACGCCGTCGGCGCCATCCTTGGCGACGGCGACGTCGACGCCGCGGCGGCGCGCTACCGCCGGGCCCGCGCCGTGGTCTTCCGCGACCATGCCGTGCTGACCCAGGGGCTCGTCGAGCTGGCGCGGCGGCCCTTCTTTGCCCGTCGCGTGATCGCCCGCCTCGGTCGTGAGCCGGCGCTGTTCTCGCGCCTCCTGCAGGTCAACGACGGCCAGCTCCCGCTGACCGCGTTCGGCCTCGGCAACCTCGCCCGGCTCGCCCTCGGCGCCAGCCCTCGCTGAACGGGGGTCTACGTTCCGGCGGGGAGCGATCCGGCACGCTGGAGCCCGGCGCCAGCGCCCCGGTGACGCTGGCCCGTGAGCCCGGCGACAGCGGGTTCGACGGCGCGCGCCTCGTGATCACGTCCAACGGTCCTGACAACGCCGAGGCGGTGGTCGGGCTGCGGCGAGAGGGAGCCAGCCCCGGTGTCCGCCGCTGTCGACGAGCTGCCCGACCAGGCTGCCATGACTACCCGGGTCGGGGATCGCCTGTCGGTCGATGGCGCGGCGTCCATCGACCCCGAGGGCGACGTCCTCGCCAACGCGTGGACCTTGACGCCGCCGGGCGGCGCCAAGGCGCAGCTCGACGACGACACCGCCGCCCGCGCGACGTTCACGCCCGACCGCGTCGGCACGTGGCGGGCAGCGCTCGTCGTCACTGACGCGCTCGGGCGATCGTCGCTTGCCGCCGTCGTGCTCTACGACGTCCCGACTGCGGGTCCGTTTTCGCGCCGAGCTGTCGTGGAGCACGCGGCAGGATCTCGACCTGCACCTCATCGACCTCGCGCTGCCCGACGGCGGCAGCGGCGCGCTGCTCCAGGACCGGCGTCTGTGGCGGCGGAATGCGCCGCCTCGACGACGACGCCAACGGCCTCGACGACTGCGTCCTTGTCGACGACTACGCCGCGGCCCCGCCTCCGCGGCGCTGGCCATCGAGCAGCCGCCGGCGGGCACGTACGCCGTGTGGGTGCACGCCTTTGCCGACGCAGGCTCGCCCGACGCCGTGGCGGCGGTGGCGTTGCGCCTCGACGACGGCGAGCCGGTGCAGCGGTTGACGCGCACCCTGCCGGCGACCTGCGCGGCGTGCCATGTCGCTGACGTCACGTTCCCGCAGGGGCATTGAGCAACCCTGGGGACCCCGTCGTCGCGGTGTGCCCCTGATGGGTGGACGTCGGCCGGCGGCGGGAAGTGGGGCCCGTCGCCGTGGCCGTCACGAGGCGTCAGACGTCAGGCGGGCCTCAGCCGGCGAGGACGTCGTGCATCACGAGCTCTTGCCCGCGCCCAGGGCCAACGCCCACGATCGACAGCCGCACCCCGAGGCGTTGCACGACGAAGTTCAGGTAGCGCCGCGCGGCGGCAGGCAGGTCGTCGAGGGACGCGATGCGGTCGGGCACCTTGTCGAAGCCCTCGAACGACTCGTACACCGGCGTCACCGCCTGCAGCTTGCGCACGTCGTGGGGGAAGTGCGGCAGGCGCCTGCCGTCGAGCTCGTAGGCCGTGCAGACCTTCAGCTCGCCGTAGCCGGCGAGCACATCGAGCTTGGTGATCGCCAGATCGGTCACACCGTTGATGCGCACCGCGTACTCGAGCGCCGGCAGGTCGAGCCAGCCCGTACGCCGCGGCCGTCCCGTCGTCGCGCCGAACTCGCGGCCGCGCTGGCGCAGGTCTTCGCCGCGCGCGTCGGTCATCTCGGTGGGGAACGGGCCCTCGCCGACGCGGGTCGAGTAGGCCTTCAGCACCGCGAGCACGCGGCCGAGCAGGTTCGGTCCCACCCCCGCTCCCACCGACGCGTGCGCCGCCAGGCAATTCGAGGACGTGACGAACGGGTAGGTGCCGTGGTCGAGGTCGAGCAGCGCGCCCTGCGCGCCCTCGAACAGCACGCGCTTTCCGGCCTGCGCCGCGGCGTGGATGCGGGCGCCGGCGTCGTCGACGAGGGGCTTCAGCTTCTGCCCCTGCTGGCGCAGCCGGGCGATGATCGACTCGATCTCCTCGCCCTTGTAGACCTCGCCGTCCAACGCCTCGAGCACGCTGTTGGCGTACATGACGCCGCTGCGCACAGCGTCGGCGACGCGGTCGGGCTCGATCAGGTCGTGCATGCGCAGCCCGCGACGGGCAGCCTTGTCTTCGTAGGCGGGGCCGATGCCGCGGCCGGTGGTGCCGATCTTGCCGGCACCGCGCGCCACCTCGCGCGCCTTGTCGACGCGCTTGTGGAACGGGAGGATCACGTGGGCCTGATCGGAGACGATCATGCGCTCTGGCGACGTCAGGTCGACGAGGCCGCGCGCCGCCAGCATCTCGAGCTCCTGCAGCAGCACCTCGGGATCGACGACGCAGCCGGGCCCGATCACGCACAGCTTGCTCTTGTGAAGCACCCCCGACGGCACCAGATGCAGCACGGTGGTGACGCCGTCGACAACGACGGTGTGGCCGGCGTTGTTGCCGCCGTGGAAGCGGACGACAACGTCGGCCTGCTCGCTCAGCCGGTCGACGATGCGCCCCTTGCCCTCGTCTCCCCACTGCGCGCCGATGCACACTAGGTTGCCCATCGTCCTGCTCCTCGCGTCCGTCGCCGTTTGTTGCCGCGTGCGGGTGTGGCGGCGGCATGGCGACGCAGCAAGGGGGTCCAACGCCGCCCCCGCCGCCCTGCGGCCCCCTTGCGCGACGACGGTGTGATCGCCATCGATCGGACATGAGCACCGCGAGACGCTTCGACCTGACCAAGACGTGGCACTTCGAGTCGGCGCGGTACCTCACCGGCATCCCGAAGGATCACCGCTGCGCGCGCACCCACGGCTCGAGCTTCACCGTCGAGGTCACGGTCGAGGCGCCGCTGCACCCCGCCACCGGCTGGGTCGTCGACTTCGACGACATGGAGCTTGAGTGGCGCCGGGTGCACGAGGTGCTCGATCACCGGCTGCTCAACGAGGTGCCGGGCCTAGAGAACCCCACCACCGAGCACATCGCGCTGTGGCTCATCGACCGCCTGCGGTTCCCCGGGGCGAAGGTGACAAAGGTCGCCGTCGCCGAGCTGCCGACCGCCAAGGTCACCGTCTACGCCTGAGCTCCCCCATGTCCTTCTTCCGCAAGGCCCGCGCCCCGAAGGCCCCGTCGGCGCCGACGTCGGCGTCGGCAGCTGTCGCTGCATCATCACCTTCCCCGGCGTCGATGCCGAGGGCGACGGCGGGCACGCCTGTCGACGACGCCGAGCTGCGATCGCTGCTCAAGCGGGTGCGTCAGGTCGAGCTGCGCGCGCGCAAGCGGGTGAGCGCCTCGACGTCGGGGGCGTGGCACTCGCGGTTCAAGGGTCGCGGCATGGCGTTCTCCGAGAGCCGCGCCTTCGCCGACGGCGACGACCCCCGTCACGTCGACTGGCTGGCCACCGCACGCAACGGCGACCTGTTCGTCAAGCAGTTCGTCGAGGAGCGCGAACTCACGCTGCTCCTCGTGCTCGACGTGTCCGGCTCGATGATCACCGGCTCGCGCGGCCGCCTGCGGCGTGCGCTGGCGGCCGAGGTCGCCGCGGTGCTCGCGCTGTCGGCGTCGCGCAACCAGGACAAGGTGGGTCTGGTCGCCTTCACCGACCGCGCCGAGCGCCTCGTACGCCCGGCCAAGGGCAAGGCGCACGTACTGCGGATCATCCGCGACGTGCTGGCGGTCGGCGGCGAGGCCCGCTCGACCTCGCTGCTGCCGGCGCTCGAGACCGCGCAGCACCTGTGTCGCCAGCGCGCCATCGTCGTCATCGTCTCGGATCTGATCGGCGTCACCATTCCTGTCGAGCGCGCCCGCGCGCTGGCGCTGCGCCATGACGTCGCCGTGGTCGAGGTGCGCGACCCGCTCGACGACGAGCTCCCCGACGTCGGCGTGGTCGGGCTGGTCGACGCCGAGACCGGGCGCGAGACGCTGGTCGACACCGCCGACGCCCGGGTGCGCGCCGACTGGGTCGCCCGGGGGCGCGCCGCCCGGGACGCCCGGCGCGCGGCGCTGAAGGCCGCGGGGCTCGAGCACGTCGTCGTCGACGTCGGTGACGACGACGCAATCCTGCCGTTGCTGCGCTTCCTGCGGCGCAGCGCCCGGAGGGCCGCGTGACGGGCGCCGCGGCCATCACCCTGCTCGCCCTGCTCACCGTCGGCGCCGTCGACGGCGGGATCGTCGTCGACGCCGGGCCGCGTCCGCTGGAGCTGCCTGCCGACGTCGAGGCCGGCGCCGGCGCCGCCAGCGTGCGCGTCGACGCCGGCGCCGGCGCCAACGACGACGCCGGCGCCGGCGCCGCCAGCGTGCGCGTCGACGCCGGCGCCGGCGCCAACGACGACGCCGGCGTCGCCCGACCCCTTCCCGACGGCTTCTCGCTGCAGGCCCGGGTCGAGCCCGACCCGGTCGCCTTCGGCCGCGTTGTCGAGCTCGTCGTCACGATCACGCGCCCGGCGAAGAAGCGCATCGACCTGCCCGACGAGGTCGAGGGCAGCGAGGCCCTGCCGCGCAGCGGTCCGCCGCGCCGCGAGGCGAAGGAGCTGGCCGGGGCGCCATCACCGGCGGGCGACGTCGACGCGGGACCACGCCCGCCGACGGCGACGCGGGTGCAGGAGACGCTGCGCTTCCCGTTCCTCGCGCTCGACCTCGAGGGGGTGAAGACGCCAGCGTTCTCGCTGTCCACCGCCGACGGCGACCTGCTCGACGTGCCGGCGCTGCCGGTCCGCGTCCAGCCCGAGGCCTTGCCCGACCCCACCGACGGTGGCGCCCCCGATGGCGCGCTGGTCGTCGAGAGCGAGGCGCCCTGGCTCCTGTACCGCGTGCGCGACGATCGTCCGTGGCTGGCCCTCGCCCTGCTCGTCGGCGTCACCCTCGTCGTCGTTGTGGCGCGCGTTCTTGCCCGCCGCCGACCGCGCCCGGCTCCCGTGGGTCCACCGCCCCCGCCGCCACGGCCCGCTCACGAGGTGGCCCTCGAGCGGCTCGAGGCGCTGATGCCGCTGCTGCAGCGCGACGAGGTCTCGCGCTTCGTCGAGGGCCTGATGGACGAGGTGCTGCGTGACTACCTCGCGGCCCGCTTCGCGCTGCACGCCGGCACCCGCACCACCCGCGAGATCGTGGGCGACCTGCTCGGTGTCGCCGCCTCCGGCCTCGACGTGGGCCTCGTCGAGCGCGTCGGCCAGGACGCCGACCTGATCAAGTTCGCGCGGGCGACGTTGTCGAAGGAGCAGGCCCACGCGATGGCCGGTCGCGTGCGCGCGCTCATCGTGGCCACGGCGGCGCCGGTCGCGGGCGAGGCGCCCAATCCGTCGTCGTCGCCGTCGTCGTCGTCGTCGCCATCGTCATCGGCCGGCGGCACCGGCGGAGGCGACCGATGAGCGCGTCGCTCTCGACCAGCCTGTCCCACGGCCTTTCGGGCGTCACCCAGGCGGCGCGGGCGCTGGCGCGCGAGGGCGCCGGCGCGCTGTCGTTCGAGCACCCCTGGTTGCTCGTGGTCCTCGCCCCTGTTGTCGGCGCCATCGTCTACGGCGCGCTGCGCGATCGGCGACCGCCGACGTTGCGCCTCGCCCGCGGCGACGACGCGGCGCTGCTCCCTACGGGGCTCGGGGTGCGCGCCCGGCGGCTCGCCCGCGCGCTCGCGTCGGTCGCGGCGGTGCTGTGCGCTGTCGCCGTCGCGCAGCCGGTGGTGCCCGGCGAGCCCGACCCGGCGCTGACCGAAGGCATCGACATCGTCGTCGCCCTTGACGTGTCGGGGTCGATGCGCGCCGCTGACTTCCGTCCGCAGGACCGGCTGTTCGTCGCCAAGGACGTGATCGCGACCCACGTGCTGTCGCGCCCGCGCGATCGCGTCGGCCTCGTCGTCTTCGCCGGTGAGGCGTTCACGCAGACGCCGCTGACCCACGACCGCGCGCTCGTGAAAACCGTCCTCGACGGCGTCCGCACGGGCGTGATTCAGGACGGCACCGCCATCGGCGACGGGTTGGCGCTGGCCGTCGCGCGCCTCGAGACGTCGAAGGCAAAGACGAAGACCGTCATCCTGCTGACCGACGGCGACAACAACGCTGGCGAGCTCGCCCCCGAGACGGCCACCGAGCTCGCCAAGGAGATCGGCGTGAAGGTCTACCCGATCCTCGTCGGCCGGGGTGGCCGTGTGCCGTTCCCCGACGGCGTCGACATCTTCGGCCAGCCGCGCTTCGTCACCGTCGAGATGCCGGTGAACCCCGCTCTGCTGAAGACCATCGCCCAGGCCACCGGCGGCGCGTTCTTTCAGGCCACCGACAAGCAGAGCCTCGAGACCAGCTTCCAGAAGATCCTCGAGAGCCTTGACAAGAGCGCCCTCGACGGCTCGCCGCCCGTGCGACGTCGCCTGCCGCTGTCGCCGTTGTTGCTGCTGCCGGCCCTCGCCGCGTTCGCCGCCGCGCTCTTGCTGCGGCACACGCGGGCCTCGACGGTGCCCTGAGGGGGGCTTGCGCCGACGAGAGCCGCTCCCGTCGACGACGACGCGCGACGGCGAAGCGCGACGACGCATGACCCGCGACGACGCGCAAACGGTGGCGCGACGCGCCAGACCAGCCGTCATCGGGTGCCGCCGCTGCTTCAGCCAGCGAGCGCGCTGCCGAAGAGCGCCATGCCTTCTTCAGCAGCCGGCTAGTGGGCGTGGCCGACGTGGTCGGCGCCGTCGGCGGGCAACGGACGCGGCGCCGGCAGGCTGGCGAACGCCGCGTTCTGCCACGAACCGCCGGTGAGAATGAGCGCGTAAAGCAACGGCGGCACGGCGCGCACCTCGCGCCCGTTCAAGAGCACCAGCGGCGTGCCCTCGATGTTGAACTGCATCGCCGCGTTCACGTCGTCGAGCAGCTTCTTCTTCGCGGCGTCGCTCTCGACGCACTGCTTGAGCTTCGCCGGGTCGCGGAACGGCTTGAGCGCTTCGTAGACGGCCTCGGGCGTCTGCGCGCGAGCGGCGAAGAGCGCGCCGCTGGCCTCGAACGCGCGCGGGTCGCCCTCCATGCAGATCGAGGCGAGGGCACCGACGCAGCGGGTGCCGTCGGGGCTCTTGCGCTGCACGCCGGGGTTGCACGCCCCGTCGAGCGGGAAGTGCCGCGCCTCGACGACGAACAGCCCCGGCGGCACCGTGCGCGCGATCTCGGCGAGCACCTCGTGCAGCATCGCGCAGTGCGGGCACAGCGGGTCGGTCCAGTCGGTGATGCGCAGCGGGGCCTTCGCGTCGCCAAGGACGACCGCGCGCGGCTCGGCGAGGACCCCGGGCTTCCCGTCCCGATAGGCCGCCAGCAGGTCGCTCATTGTCTGCTTCGTCTGGTCGTCGAGGGTGGCCATGAACCGCGTCAGCAGGTCGTCGCGCACCGGGTCGCCGGTGGACGGCCCGCCGAAGGGGCCGGGCGTCGCCGGGGCAGCGGGCGCGGGCGCCGCGTTCGACGTGCTCGACGCGGCCGACGGCGTCGCCGGCGAGGGCAGCGCCAGCTTTTGCTGGGCGTGGGGCGTCTGCTGCCCGGGGTACAGGAGCCCGAGCAGGCTGACGACGACGACAGCGCCGGCGCCCATGGCGCCGCGGACGGGCGCGGCAAACCCGTGCGGGCTCGAGGCGCGCCACGCGCAAAGTGTCCAGCCGATCACCAGCGCGTAGGTGCCGATGCAGCCCAGACACAGCGCGCCCGCGGCGGCGCTCGCCGCCCCGAGCCCCGCCACCGAGGCGACGCCGGCGAGCCCGGTGAAGCGCAGCGCCGCAGCACCACCGCTTGCCAGCCGGCGCTCGTCGATCAGGACGAACAGCGGCACGATCACGGCGGCCAGAGCCCAGGCCAGACCCCAGCCGGCAATGGGAATGCGGGTGACGTCGTGGACGGCGACGGCGAAGGGCGAGTCCCAGACCTGCGCGCAGTCGAACGTCGCGTTGAGCGAGCAGAACGGCGTACCGCCCTGGCGGGCGAGCAGGAGTTCGGCCCACTGAAACAAGGACCACAGTGCGTTGGCGACGCCTATGGCGACGGCGGCCCCAAGCAGGCCCCGGTTGGCGGTCGGCGGGGACGGGGTCGTCGAGGGCGCCACGTCGATGGGGGTGCTCATGGCTGTTCGCATGCCGTTTCGGCGCTGCCCGTGCAAGGCCGCGCTGCCGTCGGGTGCGTTCGCCCGTACCGGGCACCCGTCAACCGTCGAACCCGGGTGGCACGCAGGTCTGCAGGACGCAGACGTACCCCGACCGGCACTGCGCCGAGTCCACGCACCTCTGCAGGCAGACGTTGCAGGGCTCGCCGTTGCCGCAGGTCAACGTGTCGCAGCGGGCAAAGGGGCCGCACTCGCCGTCGTCGCACAGGCGCGAGCAGTAGCCGCCCGGGAACGCGTCGATGCACGCCGGGTCGGGCGCGAAGTCGATGCCGGCGCAGTCGCCGTCGGAGGTGCTCGCGGCGCACGGCGCACCGACGCCGTTGTCGACGGTGACGACGAAGCGCGGCGCGATGGCGAAGTCGATGCCGGTGACGGTCGCGTCCTGCTCGAGCGCGACGGGGCGCGGCCCGTCGCTGACCGGCCACGCGCCGACGCTCTCGAACTGGGCGTCGAACACGCCGTCGGCGTTGTTGTCACCGACGGCACGCACCTCGTAGTCGCCGGCCGGCAGCCCGGTCAGCGTATAGGCAAAGCCATCGGCGCGCGCCGCCTCGGTGGTGCCCATCGGCTCGAGCGCGCCGTCGGCGCCGCGGCGGAAGGTCGCCACCTGGACGCGCTCGAGCTCGGCGAGGAGCGCCGGCTGGGCGTCGTTCCACGACAGCACAGCCAGGACACGCTGGTTGGCGGCGTCGCCGGTGCCGTCGATGATCAGGTTCGCCGAGCCGGCGCGCAGCGTCCCCCGATCGAGGCGCACGACAAGCTCGACGTTGCCGGTCGGCGGCGCCGTGCCCGTCGTGGGCGTCACCGAGAAATGTGCGGCCTGCGCGCCGTCGAGCGAGACGGTGAATCCGCCAGCCGCGCTGCCGAGGTTCAGCACGCGGATGTCCCGGCGCGCGATGCCGGTCTCGAAGACCACGGTCTGCGTATCGACGGTGAGGCGCGGCGTCGGTTCGACCTGCACGCCCGACACGAGCAGCGCCTGCACCGCGTCGATGATGCCGTTGCCGCAGCCCTCGTTGCACTGGAAGCGACGGTCGGCGGTGTCCCGCAGCAGCTGGTGCACCTGATCGTGGGTCAGCTCGGGCTTGGCGGAGACGACGAGGCCGGCGATGCCGGTGACGTGCGGCGCAGCCATGCTCGTGCCCTGCTCGAACTCGACGTTGTTGCCGAGCGTCGACAGCACACCGTCTGGCTGGTTGTCGCTGTTCAGGTCCTGCTGCACCTGCCCACCGGGCGCCATGACGTCGATCTTCGCGCCGAAGTTCGAGTAGTCCGCGCGCACGCCGTCAAGGCGCGTCGCCCCGACCGTGATCAGCCGGTCGATGTTGGCCGGGGTGACGAGCCCCGCGTCCTTGCCGTCGTTACCTGCCGCGACGACGAGAATCGGGCGCTGCGGGTACAGGTTCTGGTTGTTGTCGAGGATCGCGTTGATGATCTGCTCCCAGCCCTGCTGGCTCGTCGGGTCGGTGTCGGCGCCGAGGCTCATGTTCACGACCTTGGCCGGCCGCTTGTTGCGCGGCGCGCCGGTGTCGGGATCGCCCACTGCCCACAACAGCCCGGTCAGGATGTCGGTGAGCGAGCCTTGCAGCCCCATGCCCAGCACCCGCACCGGCACGATCTGCACGTCCCACAGCACGCCGGCGATCCCGACGTTGTTGTCGGTCTCGGCGCCCACGGTGCCCGCAGTGTGCGTGCCATGGAAGCTGCCCTGCCCCGGCCCGCGCAGGTCGTCGCCCGGGTCCTCGGCGTCGAGGTCGAGGCCGTCGCCGTCGCCCGAGAACTCCACCGAGACGAAGTCCATCTCGACGAACTGGTTGAAGTTCTCGGGGTCGCGCGCGATGGAATCACCAAGGTCGGGGTTGCCGTGGCGGATCCCCGAGGCGACGACGGCGACGACGAGGTTCGCGTTCCCGATCGTCAGGTCCCAGGCCGGCGGGAGCCTCGCCTGCTGGTAATGCCACTGCAGCCCGAACAACGGGTCATTGGGCACGCGGAAGCCGTGGTGAATCACGTTGCGAGCCACCACACGGACGCCGGGCGCCTTCACCCCGTTCAGGCGGTCGACGACGTCGTCGGTGGTGCTCTCGTCCAGGAAACCGTCGTCGCCGAGCAGGCGCACCCGGCAGAACATGCGCCCGGCGCAGGCGGCGACGTCAACCTTCACCTTGGCCAGGTCGGCCTGCTGCAACATCGCCACCAACGTCGTCGCGAGCGTCGTCGCGTCGAAGCGGCCGCGGTCGAAGAAGACCGCGGCCTCGCCGGCGACCGCCGCAGGGCGGGGGCGGTCCTTCGGGCCACGGCCCCGCACGTCGAGGGGCGGCGCCCCGCCGCCAGACGACGACGGCGACGCAACGTCGTTCAACGCAGCGGCGAGCTCGCGTCGCAGGGCCGCGACCGCCGCGGGATCCTGCGCCGCATCACCATCAGCGTCGCCGACGAGGATCCTCCCCGAGATCGACCCGGCTGGCACCGGCGGTGGGTCGGGCGGCGGCTTGACGTCGAAGCATCCGGCGCCAGCGAACGACGCGGTGAGCAAGGAAATCAGGGCAACGCGACGCATCGAGGCCTCCGGCGATCAGGACGCGGGGACGGTAGCACCCGCTCCTCGTTCCAGCATGGACGGCACGCCGGCGCTCCGACGTGCGCTACGTGGGCCTGTATCGGCGTGCCGGCCGACGTGGTGCCCCCGCATCGTCACGGGGACGGCGGGGCGGCCGGGCGCGAGGCGGCGCGCCCCCTCTGGTGGTGCGCCAGCCGGAGCTCGATCGAGCCCACGCCCTCGGGGCTGCGCACCAGCAACGGCACGCGCTCGTCGTCGTCGGAGAGCCAGACCTCGAGCGCGCGGGGCTTGCGCCCCTCGGCGCGCTGCACCGCGGCGTCGATGCGACGGCCCCGACGTTGCCCGGCCGGCACCTGCACCACCTCCACGGCGCCGAACACGCCCTCGACCCGGTACAGGCGTCGCCGGTGGAACAGCTCGACGCAGAACCGCCGGCCCGCGACCAGCTCGCGCGAGCGCAGCCACGGCAGCACGGCGAGCAGGTCGACGACCTCGGCGCGGGAGCTGACCCGGGCCTCCTTGTGCACCTTGCGCCCGCGTCCCTTGTGGTCGAACACGCCGCGTACGCGACCGCCGCGTGGTCCGCCGGCGCCCACCGTCGACGGGGAGAACGCCGCGTCCTCGCGGGTTACCTGCGGCTCGTCGACGAACAGCTCGTGACTGACGACGTGGTTCGCCATCCGCACCGGCGTCGACGTCCGGGGATCGACGAAGGTCACCATCGAGGCGTCAAAGTCACCAAACGCCTTCAGGAACGAATCGGTGCGCGCCCGTGCCCGCACCGGATAGACATCGACCCCGTCGATGCGGGTGGGCTCGTCGGTGCGCGCAGCGACGCGGCCGGCCCGGACACCGAGCAGGGTCACGTCCCACGACAGTGACTCGCCCGGCCCCCACGGCAGGCGTTCGCCGAGCATCGGCACCGGCCCCGCCCCGCAGGCGCCCGGAAACGGCGCCGGCTCAGTGTCGACGACGCGGCTCGCGGGGCGCGCCAGCGGCAGCGGCTGCAGCGGCAGCGGCGTCAGGTCCTCGTCCTCGGCCCGCGCGACCGCCGCCGCACCGACGACGGCCATGCCCACCAGCACGTGTGCGAGGAGCCGCATGCCATCATCCTAGCGTGGGCCCCGGTCGCGGCCCGCGCCGACATCATCGAGCCGTCAGAGCGAGCGCAGCGCCAGGTACATGATGCCCTTGCCCTGCGTCGACGAGAACGGCGCGCGATACAGCCCATGGGCGCCTGTCTCGACGGCGGCGTGCCGGGCGAGGCGCGTGAACAGCGGCTCGGGGCCGCCGAAGCTGCCGTCGGTCAGGGCCCGCAGCCCCGGGTCGAGGGAGCGCTGTCGCAGGGCGTCGACGCCGCGCACCAGCGCCGGATCGACCTGGTCGTTGGCCCAGCCCCAAAGGAACCGCTTGGGCTCGTCGACGAACGAGCCGACGAGCTCGAATTTCCACGGCGACGACGGACGGTCGGGCGTGCTGAAGGTGATCATGCCCTTCTTCATGTCGATGTCGAACCGGCGCATGCCGGCGAGCGCCTCGTCGATGCGCGCCTTCTGGGCCGCCTCGGCCGGCGCTGTGCGCTCGAGGGCCCGAAACAGCGCTGGCGTGAACAGCAGCCAACGCAGCTCGGAGGCGTCGAAGCGGCGGGTCATCACCACCGCTCCGCCAGCGTCGTCGTCAAAAAGCGACACGTCACGGGCGCCGTCATCGGCGGCGGTCACGGCGATCCGCCCGCGCAGCACGCGCACGCCACCTTGCGACAGCGTCGCGTCGGCGAAGTCGTGCAGCAGCGCGTTGATGGCGTCGAGCACCGCGGCGTCTTCGTGGCCGAGGGCGGGGCGCTTCACTGGCGCCTCGCCCCGGGCCGGCCGCGCCCGACCGTCGAGGTTCGTCAGCGCCGGACGACGCCCGTCTTCATTGGGGACGAAGGCGACGTGCAGCTCATCGAGCGCCTCGGGGAAGGCGAGGGCGACGAGGTCCATCAGTTCGAGGAGCAGCTCGTCGGGCGTCGGCGGCGGCGCGCCGTCCCCGCCGGAGTCGTTGCCACGCGCGAGCGAGACGAGGTCGACCATGGCGACGAAGTAGCCCCTGCCTGCGCTCGCGACAAGCGCGGTTGGCCCACGTCGACGTAGTCTGCCGTCATGGCCCTTTCACGACGCGAGCGGCGCCCCCCGAGGCGCCCCGACGCAAGCAAGGACGCCGACGACGTCGCCGGCACGTACGTCGTGCGCTGCGCCGACGGCAGCCTGTACGTCGGCTACGCCCGCGCCGTCGTCGCCCGCGTCGCGCTGCACTCGGCCGGGCGCGGGGCCCGCTACACGCGCGCGCGGCGCCCCGTGCGCCTGTGCTGGTTCTGGGAGACCACCACCGAGCGCGCCCGCCGCCTCGAAGGGCTGCTGAAGAAGCTCGACCGCCGACGACGGCTCCGTCTCGTCGACGGTGATCCGACGGTGCTGTTGCCGGCGCTCGCCGAGGTCGCCCGCCGCGTGCGTCGCTGACGGCTGCGCGTCAGACGCCGAGAGCGGCCTTCACCTCGCCCTGGATGCGCGCCGCCTTCGCGCCGAGCGCAGCCCGCGCCGCCGCGAGCTCGGCCGTCGAGCCGACGCGGGCCTGCAGCTCGAGGTAGAGCTTGATCTTCGGCTCGGTGCCCGACGGACGCACCGTCAGACGGGCGCCGTCTTCGCTGTACAGCACGATGACGTCGGCGGGGATGTCGGCGGTCTTCAGGTCGACGCGGCGCACCACCGGGCTGCCCGCCAGCGTCGACAGCGTGGCCGGCCGCTCCCGCAGCGTGTTCATGATGGCGCCGATCTTCGACAGCCCGTCGAGCCCCGGCATCGTCACCGACCACTGCGCCCCGTGGCTCAGGCCGTGGCGCACCGCCAGTTCGTCGAGGCGGTCGACCAGCGTACGCCCCTCTTCCTTGAGGCTGCGACACAGCTCGGCCATCCGGACCGCCGCGCCGACGCCGTCCTTGTCGCGCACGATGGGCCCCAGCGAGAAGCCGATGGCCTCCTCGTAGCCGCCGCAGAAGTAGTGGCCGGTCTGCTCGCGTTCCATCGCCTTGTTCGCGATCCACTTGAAGCCTGTCAGCACCTCGTCGTAGGCGGCGCCGAGGTCATGAGCGATGCGCGACAGCATCGTCGACGACACGATGGTCGTGATCACGAGCTTCTTCTTGCTGCCGGCGTCCTTGTTCTTCAGGGCGTCGTGGCACAGCAGCACGCCGATCTCGTTGCCCGACAGCGCGCGGTAGCGGCCGGGCTCCGTGCGCACCGCGACGGCAAGCCGGTCGGCGTCCGGGTCGTTGGCGAGGACGACGTCGGCGTCGACCTCGTTCGCCTTCTGCAGCGCGAGATCGAGCGCGCCCTTCTCTTCGGGATTGGGGAACGCGACGGTGCGAAACGTTCCGTCGGGATCGGTCTGCGTGGGCACGCAGGTGACACCCTCGAAGCCCGCCTCGCGCAGACCGCGCACGGTCAGCCGGTGACCGACGCCGTGCATCGCCGTGTAGACGATGCGCAACGGCACGGCCCCCGCGTGCGCCGGCGCGCGGTGCCAGCCCACGTCGCGGATGGCGTCGAGGTAGCGCCGCTCGACGTCGTCGCCAATCAAGCGACGGAGGCCCTTGTGGGCGGCGTCGGGGGGATGCAGCCGCGCGATGGTGTTGGCCTTCGGCGCCCGCGCGATGGCGGCGACGATACCGTCGTCGATGGGCGGGATGATCTGCGCGGCGTTCGCCCAGTAGACCTTGTACCCGTTGTCGGCGGGCGGGTTGTGCGAGGCCGTCACCATGATGCCCGCCGCCGCGCCGATCGACGACACCGCGAACGCGCACAGCGGCGTCGGCTGCGGGTCGGGAAACATGTGGACCGGGATGCCGAGCGCAGCCAGCACCGCCGACGCGTCCTCGGCAAACGTGCGCGACGACAGCCGACCGTCGAAGGCGATCACGACACCCCGGGCGCGCGCGTCGACGCCGTGGGCCGCCCCCTGCTCGAGCAGGAACGTGCCGAGCCCCCACGTCGCCTTCAGCACGACGACGCGGTTCATCCGGTTCGTGCCGGCCTCGACGCGTCCGCGCAGCCCTGCGGTGCCGAACGTCAGCGAGCCGGCGAAGCGGTCATCGAGCTCACGCTGGGCCGCGGCGTCGCCGCCACGGGCTGCCTCGACGAGGCGCACGAGGTCGGGGGACTGGTCGACGTCTTCAGCGAGGAAGGCCTCGGCGGCGGCGAGGGTCGTGTTCATCGGTCGGCTCCTGGGGTGCGCGGGCTGCAGGGGCATGATCAAGCCGCGTGGAATGCGCTGGGCCTCGGGTGACCTTGGTCGTCAGCGCGCCCGGGGCCTCAGTGTGGGGCGGACGCGGGCCGCGGGAAGCCCGTCGAGGCTCACCGACCCGGACCACGAGTGGTACCCGAGCCGCAGGATGCGCACGACGTGGCGGGCGTGGCGATCGAGCTCGCGCACGCGCACCACCCCGCGCCCACGCTCGACGCCGTTCACGATGACCACGGCGTCGTCCGGCACCTCGACCAAGAGCACCCCGTCGGCGATGCCGCGGAGGGCCGCGCGCACGGCTTCGAGCGCTCCCCTCGACGGCGTCAGCGTCGCGTCGTCGTCTTTGTCGTCGCCGGCCGCGGCGGGCCGCGGGATCAGCGGCGAGCGGGGCTCGTCGGTCAACGTCTCGGCAGCGAAGGGGGCGCCCACCGCCGCTGCCGGTTGACGCCGCCCCGGTGGCGTGTCGCCACCGGCGACAACCGGGTCTTCGCCGGTGGAGTGATCCGACGCGCCGGCGACCCGGATCCGCGTGACCCGCGGCGCCGTCCCCGTGCTGGTGGCGCTGTCGTCGTCGCCGGCGCGGCCCGGAAGCGCACGGTGTCCGCGGCCGAGCACGACCGCGAGCGTCTCGGTGGTTTCGCGCGCCGGGCGCGCCGGACGCGCCGGGCTCGACGGACGCTCGACCTCGGTCGGCGGCGATCGCGGAAGCGCGACGCCATAGCCGAGGGGCACGGCCCGCCCACGCGCGCGCGGCGCCACGGCCTGTGGCCCCGAATGCGAGGCGGCGGGCGGCGCGGCGGGCAGCGCGGCAGGCAGCGCGGCGGGCAGCGCGGCGGGCAGCGCGGCGGGCAGCGCGGCGGGCAGCGCGGCGGGCAGCGCGGCGGGCAGCGCGGCGGGCAGCGCGGCGGGC
>Ga0194129_10001435_pt1 | contig 39118 bp, 44 predicted proteins | sample TA2KigCa35mmetaG_FD_150862 | JGI IMG/M metagenome (GOLD analysis project Ga0194129, IMG submission 150862) | Freshwater microbial communities from Lake Tanganyika, Tanzania - TA2015038 Kigoma Deep Cast 35m | ecosystem: Environmental > Aquatic > Freshwater > Lake | place: Tanzania: Lake...
GCTGCCGCCGCGGAGCCATGCAGACCTGCCGCCTTTGGTTGTTGCTGAGTGGCGGCCTGGGTGCGGCCTTCCTGGCTGGACAGATGGTCGAATATTTTTCGTTGCCCTTCGGACTGCGCGACAACCTGTTTGCCAGCACCTTTTATGCCCTCACAGGCTTTCATGGCCTGCACGTCACCCTTGGGGTGATCTGCATCTTGATTGTGTGGTGGCAATCCCGCCCGGGCGGGCGGATCAGCCAGAGCGAGCACTTTGGCCTGGAAGCCGCCGAGCTCTACTGGCATTTCGTTGATGGCATCTGGGTTGTGCTGTACGGCATTCTTTACCTGCTTTGAGTTGATCTCGGACGGTCTGCGTTGCTGATTGGATCAGCAACAAGATACTTGTCACCGCTGGCCCTTGCCGATGGCCATGGTTGATCGGCACAATTTCGGCATAGTCACTCCAGCCCTGGGCACGCGTTCCAGCCATGGCATACGACAGGGACCCAGGAGCAGCTGGCTCCAACACGATGCTGGTCGGTCAGGCCTTGTTGGATAAGGCGCGTTCGTTGAGTGACAGGCCCGAAGACCAGATTGCACGCGCCTGCGGTTATGTGGGCCCCAGTGGCCGCTTGCTCAAAAAGAGTTTCTACAGGGCTCTGGTCGAGGCCAAGGGCTATGTGCTTCCGGCCGTCTCTTCAACGGGCGGTCACGGCACCAAGGGTCGCCAGGCCGAGTTCCGCACGCGGGTGCACGGCAACGGCAACCTGTTGATCGGCAACGCCTACACCCGCCGCATGGGCCTGGAGCCCGGCCAGGAGTTCAAGATCGAACTGCACAAGGAGACCGGTTCGATCTGGCTCTCACCGCTTGATGCTGCCGCTGACTGAGGTGCTTCAGTCGCCGTCGCTGTGGAATGCGGCGCTGAAGGCCAGCAAGTCAAGACCGCTGAACAAAAAGCTGATCCCGACCAGGATCCCCAGCACCGAAAGCAGGCCCCAGGCCTTCATGCTCAAGATCAGTACCCCGAGGATCAGGGTCACCACGCCGTTGGCCAGGCCCCAGCCCCAGCCGCGGCGATCGGTGTGGGAGAGCGAAACCAGCGTCGCCACAACCCCTTCAACGAGAAAGACAATGCCGATCGCATAGGCCAGCGCAGCCACCTGCAGGCCAGCGCTCAGTGGACCGGCGCTGAACTGTTGGATGATCCAGAAGCCCACCACCAGAAACAGGGTGGAGGTGACCAGCCGCCAGAAACAGTGCCAGCGGCTCAGCCGGCGGGCGCGTGAAAGGGTGCTGATCCAGCCAACGATGCCTCCGACGGCAAAGGCAATGGCCACGATCACGGTGACCCAGGCCGAAGCAATTACAGGAAACACCAAGGCCAGAACCCCGAGCACAAGCAGCACAATCCCCTCGGCCATGGTGAAGGCGCGCAGTCCCTGCGCTGAGGTGAGTTCGAGGTCTGCGTGGCTCGCCATGGTCTGCATCCAGAACTCTTTGAACGTAGTCATGGGCGCTGTGGTTGTCAGGCCCAGCCGTGCTCGTTCAGCCAGCTCTCGTTGATGCTGCTGTGCGGGGCCGTTGCTGAGGAGGGCCCATCGCTCTGTTGCCTCGACGTCAACAGGCGTTCGGCGTACTTGGCGAGCAGATCGGCTTCCAGATTGACCAGATCGCCTTGGCGCAGGTGCTGCAGGGTCGTGTGGCTCCAGGTGTGGGGGATCACGGCAATCCAAAAGTCCTGCCCGTCGTCTGAGCAGCCGGCCACGGTGAGGCTGATGCCGTTGACCGCCACGCTCGCTTTCTCGCAGATGTAGCGGCCGAAGCGGGGCTCTCGCCAGCGCAAGGCGAGACGCCATGCGTCCGCCTGTTGCTCGATGGCGACCACCTGAGCGGTGCCGTCGATGTGACCGCTCACCAGGTGCCCGCCGAGGCGATCGGCCAGGCGTAGGGCGGGTTCAAGATTGACGGCTTCACCCCGTTCGGCCTTGCTGCCGAGGGTGGTGCGCTGCAGCGTTTCGCCGCTGACATCAGCACTGAACCCCTGGCTCGCCAACGTCGCCACGGTGAGGCAGACCCCATCGACCGCCACGCTGTCACCCAGCTGCAGGGGCTGCAGCAGCGCGCCGCTGCCCGTCCAGCTGATGCGCAATTGGGTGCCATCGCGCCTGAGTGTGCCGATGGCCTGCACCAGTCCGGTGAACATGGCAGCACCGCAGTGGGGAGATGCTGGCCATAATCGGGCAGAGGACGCACGGCTGCCATGGTCGAGATGAGCGTCGCGGGCATCGCCCTGGATGCGGCCAGCCGTAGCCCGATCGTGCTGCTGCGCGATCCGTCTGGCCGGCGCCAGGTGCCGATCTGGATCGATCAGGCCCAGGCTCAGAACATCCTGGCCGGACTCAGCGGTCAGGAGCCCGCCCGCCCGCTGAGCCATGACCTGATGGTGAGCCTGCTCGAGGCCGGCCATCTGGTGCTGGAGCGGGTGATCGTGCACGCCATCGAAGAGAGCACCTTTCGCGCCGTGCTCAAGCTCAGTGGGCCTGAGGAGGGTCAGCAGCAGGAGCTTGATGCCAGGCCCAGTGATGCCATCGCCCTGGCGCTACGCACCGGCAGTGGCATCTGGATGCTGGAGGAGGTGGTGGCTGACGCCTCGATCCCCGTCGATGCCGAAGCCGATGCCGAGGATCGGGAGGATTTCCGCCGTTTCCTCGACAGCACCTCCCCCGCCGATCTGGTGCGGCATCTGAGCAAGGCTCAGCCGGAAGCCCTGCTCGATGCCGGCGGCGATGCCCCGGAGCCTGACGAACCCGACGAGCCCGCCGCCCCCGGTGCGTAGACGCTTCGGCGATCTGGCGGCGGTCTCACCGTTCAGCCTCGGCACGATGCGGGCCCTCTCGGGCCCGGCCCAGATGGAGGCCGTGCTGCGTGCTGCCGCTGCAGCGGGCATCAACCACATCGAAACCGCGGCGGCCTATGGGCCGGCCGAAACCTTTCTGGGGCAGGGCCTGGCGGTGCTCGAGCGCGAAGCGATCGCTCCCGAGGGGGGCTGGCTGATCACCAGCAAGATCATGCCGGGCCCTGAGCTGCCTGAGGCCAAGCAGCAGCTCTGCGCCATGCTCAAGCGCCTTGGCGTGCCCCAGCTGGCAGGCCTGGCCGTGCACGGCATCAACCGCAGCGACCATCTGAGCTGGGCCACCAGGGGGCCCGGTGCCGAGTTGCTGGCCTGGGCTTTGGGTGAAGGGCTGGTGGCACAGGTCGGCTTCAGCAGCCATGGCAGCACCGAGCTGATTGAAGCGGCCCTGGCGTCGGGGCAGTTTCGCTTCTGCAGCCTGCACCTGCATCTGTTTGATCAGGCGCGCCTGCCTGTGGCCCGCGCCGCCCTGGCGGACGGCATCGGCGTGATGGCGATTTCGCCGGCTGACAAGGGCGGCCGGCTGTATGACCCGCCCCCTGAGCTGCTGGCCGACTGCGCCCCGCATCACCCCCTGGAGCTGGCCTACCGCTTTCTGCTGGATCAGGGGGTCTCCACCTTGACCCTGGGGGCTGAGCAGCCCAGCGATCTGGCCTGGGCCAACGCCCTGGCCGGCCCCAGCGCCAGTGCCGGTGGAAGCTGGCTTGCACCGGAACACCGCGCTGCCTTGGCCAACCTTGAGGCAGCGGCTAGAGAGCGCCTGGCTGCGGGGCGCTGCGGCCAGTGCCGTGCCTGTCTGCCCTGCCCCAACGAGGTGCCGATCCCGGCCTTGCTGCGGCTGCGCAACCTGGCCGTGGGCCATGGCATGGAGGTGTTCGCCGCCGAGCGCTACAACCTGATCAACCGCGCTGGCCACTGGTGGGAAACCGTCAATGCCAGCGCCTGCGCCAGCTGTGGTGCCTGCCTGCCGCGCTGCCCCCTCGGCCTCGACATCCCTGGTTTGCTCGCTGACACGCACCAGCGCCTGGCTGCAGCGCCGGGCCGTCGTCTGTGGGATTAGGGCGCAGCCGCATCCCACAGCGTTTGCCACTGCAGCCGTTGTTCCTGCGGCAACGGCGGCAGGCTCCAGCAGCGCTGCAGCACCGCCGCGGGCGGCAGCACCAGCTCCCGCAGTGAAAGGGGAAGTCCGGCTGCGGCGGCCTCGAGTTCAGGCCGCGGCAGCGGCGGCACCCAGCCCCCCTGCAGAGCGCGGCTGAGCAGGGGCGGCGCCAGGATCTGCTCCATCCAGCTCAGCGGCAATGGCTCCTGGGTCGAGGCGGGTCTGAGCAGCAGTTGCCAGCTCAATGGTGCTCCACTGGCAGGCAGCACCACCTGCAGGCGCGGGTCCCGCCGCAGCAGCGGCACCAGCCGTTGCAAGGGCAACACAGCAGCCTGGGCGTCGCCGCCCAGCAGCAGGTTGAGTGCCTGCGCTTCGTCGTAGGCCAGCGCCTGAGCCCTGAGCTGGCGCACCCGCCTGGGATCAGCCCCCATCAGTTCGATGCAGATGCGCGGACTCGAGGGCAGCACCAGGTGTCCTTTCAGGCGCGGCTCCAGCAGCACCTCCCAGCTCTGCGCTGCCGCCTGGACGAGTTCGCTGTGGTGACGCAGGGCCACGACCCAGGGGCTAAAGGCCCAGGGGTAGGCCCGTGGTGCAGCATCGGGCGGGCCATAGAGACGGCTCACCGCTGCGGCTGATGCGACCAGCCGCGCCAGCAGCTTGTCGGCCTTGATCGGCTGCCAAAGCTGTGGTTTCAGGTTGCTGGCCCAGCCGTCGCTCAGGGCGACCAGGCCGGCACGCGTTGAGCGCCCATCGAGCAGGGCGATGATCTGGTCGCTCTGGAGCTGATCGTTCAGGCTCCACGGGCTGGGCAGCGCTGAAAGCCAGGCTTTCGGCATGGCGCCCACTGTGCTGAGCAATTGGGGTCCCTGGCGGTTGCTGCAGCCATGCAGGGCCGTGAGACCAGCGGCAGCCAGGGCGCCCTGCAACACCAGGCGGCGGCTCAGCACGATGCGCGCTCGCAAAAGCCGACCCTAAGGCCCAAGCGCAGGCCACAGCTGAGCAGCCCTCAGCCGCTCGCCCAGCTCTCCATCGCCCGATCACAGGCAGCGGCCAGCGTCTCTGGGCTGCGGCCGCTCTGCTCCCACAGCCAGGCGAGCCCGCCGGCGCCGACCCCTTCTTTGATGAAGCCGCGCTCGTAGTCGCGCAGGGCAGGGCTGCGGCAGCTGCCAAAGCGCAGGCCGGATGCCTGCAGCCGGGGTGTCACGCCCCAGCGCTGGCCGATGCGCGCCAGCAGCAGCCCCAGGTCGTTGCCCGGATCGCTCAGCACCCAGGCCGTCGTCACCACCTGGACATGGTCGGCCAGGTGCTGCCGCGCTGCCTCTGGGGCCAGGGCCAGGGCCAGGGCCAGCACGGCGGCCATCTGGCTGCCGCCGGCCAGCACCAGTTGATGCCCTTGGCCCGCCAGGTTCAGACACAGGCCAGCAGCCAGGGCCAGCATCGGATCGCCCACCGCTGCCAGCACCGCTCTGGCCCGTGCGGGGTCGGCCAGGGCTGCTGCGGCCTGCGGCTGCAGTCCGGCAGCCGCCAGGCCCCGCTGCACCAGCTGGGCCTTGAGTCCATGCACGGGCTGCCGCAGGCTGCCGCCCACCAGCCCAACGGCCGCAATGCCAAGACCTTCGAGCACGGCCAGGGCCGTGCTGGTGCCTCCGGGAACGCATTCACACACCAACACGGGTGACCCGGCTGGCCAGTGCTGGCAGAAGCGATCTGCCCGCTGCAACAGGCGCTCGACCCGCAGCATGGGCATCGCTGCGCCGCTGCTCAGGCAAGCGGCGGGACCGCTGCTTTCGGGCTCGGGCAGCCGCAGGTGCGGCACCGCTGGTGCCACGGGGGCCCCCAGGTCGATCACCTGCAGGCGTTGCAGCAACTCCAGCTCACGCAACACCACATGGCCAATCAGGGCTGGACTGACCCCTGCTGGCAGCGGGGGCAGGGCGTGCACCCGAGGGGCGGCCGGCCCCAGCAGCAGCAGCTCGGCGTCGGCTGCTGCTGTGAATTGCCGCGATGGCGCGCTGGCACCAGCGGCCGAGATCCCCTCAATGGCGGCGGTTTCGGTGCCCGCCAGCAGCAGCAAGGGGGTGAGCTCCACCTAGAGCGGGTCGAGCGCCACCAACGCGCGCAGGGCGTTGGGGGGCTCACTGATCGGCGCTTTGAGTCTTGGGAAAATCCAGTAGGCGACAGCATGCAGCGCCAGAACAACAATGCCGTTCTGCACCCAGACCAGCAGCACAGCGGCGATCTGGACCTGCAGCAGATCGATCGCTCCAGCCAGGCCTACCAGGCCCAGCAGCCGCTCCAGCAGCCCGGCGGCGGCGCTGGTGATGACCACCCAGAGGTTTTCACCCACCAGCACCGACAACACGGCCACCCGCACCAGAAAACCGGCGGCGCCGATCACGCTGCCCACGCCCCAGCTCCACCACCAGCTGGTGCGCCGGCGCCAGCACCAACCCAGCCACAGCGCCAGAGCGCCATAGGGAAACAGCACCAATGGACCGCGGATCGGTCCCATCAGCGCCACCAGCAACAGCCCGCTCACGGCCAGGCCTTCAATGGCGCAGCGCCAGCCGCGGCGCAGTTGCAGCAGCGCCAACGGCAAGGGCAGCGCCAGCCTGAACAGGGGGCTGCCCACCGGCAGGTAGTAGAGCGCAATCCAGAGCAGGGCCGTCGCCGAGGCCAGATAGGCCGTTTCGGTGAGTGTTCGCGCCTGGCTTTGGCTCAGGGGCTTGTGCTGGCTGCCCATCAACGGGTCTTGGGCGCTGGTGCGGGTCTGGGCGCTGCAGCTGGTGCGGGCACCGGCGCCGGTGTCGATCCAGCGTTGGCATTGACCCGCTCAATCATTTCCACCTCAAAGGGCACCCCGGCCTTGCGCAAGGCTTCCGTGACCACTTCGGCCGGGGCCGATGGATCGGCTGCCGGCAGCTGGATCGTGATGCGATAGGGCGCCGGTGGCATCACCTGCGGCTTGCGGGCCGGTTCGGGGCGTGGCAGATCAGGCGCGTTGGGTGCTGCTGGCGCGGGTTGCTTGGCCTTCGCTGCTGGCGGGCTGGGAGTTGCTTGAGGTGCTGTGGCGCCGGGCTCCTGAACGGGAGCCGAAAAGCTGCGGGCGAGCTGATCGCCAAAGGGCGTGCCGCTGCAGCTTCCCAGCAGCAGCGTCAGCAGTGCCGCCACTGCCGGGGTAACCCGTGAGGCGGCCTGGGCCATCAGCTGTCGGCGGCGCGGATGATGCGCACCGCACTGGCTCGCAGACGCCCGCTTTTGGTTGTGGCCGGCGCTTTTTTGGCGGCGGGTTTGGCGCTGGAGGGTTTGCTGCTGCTGGCTTTTCGGCTGCCGGCTGCGGCAGTCTTGCCGCGTCCTTTGCCCTTGGCGCTTGTGGCCTTGGCGGCCAGCAGCTCTACCGCTTGCTCCAGGGTGATGGTCTCGGCGGTGGTGCCCTCGGGCAGCGAGGCGTTCACCTTGCCCTGTTTGACGTAGAGGCCATAGGGCCCGTCAAACAGCTGAACGGCTTCGTCGGCCCCCTGGGGGGTGCCGAGGTCCTTGAGGGCGGTGCGACCGCCGCGGCCCTTCTTGGGCATGGCCAGCAGCTCCAGCGCCCGCGCCAGGCCGATCGCCAGCACATCGTCCTCGGCCTTGAGTGAGCGGTAGTCCTTCTCGCCCTTGCCCTTGTCGTGCACCACGTAGGGACCGAAGCGGCCCAGGCCCGCCTGCACCTTGCCGCCATCGGGGTGCTCGCCCAGATGCCGCGGCATGCGCAGCAGGCCCAGGGCGTCCTCAAGGCTCAGCTCCTCGGGTTTGGCTCCCTTGGGCAGCGAAGCGCGCTTGGGTTTGGGGTTCTCATCGCTGACCTGGCCGCGCTGCACATAGGGGCCGTACTGACCGAACAGCAGATAGACCTGATCACCGGTTTCGGGGTCCTCGCCGAGCGATTCGGGCCCATCGGCCTTCTGTTTGAGGATCAGCTCGGCACGCTCGGCGTCGAGATCGGCCGGGGTCAGTTCCTGGGGCAGGGTGGCCTTGAGCAGCTCTTCAGTGCCGTCATCGGCAACCCGTTTGGTTTCCAGATAGGCGCCGAAGCGGCCGATGCGCACCACGCAGGGCAGACCCTCGAGCTCCACGGTGCGTGAGGCTCCGGGGTCGATGTCACCCTCGCGCTGGGCGACCTGGGTTTCCAGGCCCGTCTCGCCCTTGAAGAAGCCCTCCAGATAGGGCAGCCACCGTTCCTTGCCGGCGGCGATTTCATCGAGGCTGCCCTCCATGCGGGCCGTGAAGCTGGTGTCGACCAGATCGGGGAAATGCTCCTCGAGCAGGGCGGTCACCGCGAACGCCGTGAAGCTGGGGGTGAGGCTGTTGTTCTGCAGCGTGGCGTAACCCCGATCCACGATCGTGCCGATGATCGAGGCGTAGGTCGAGGGCCGGCCGATGCCCTCTTTCTCGAGCATTTTGACCAGGGCCGCTTCGCTGTAGCGGGCGGGGGGCTGGGTCTGGTGGCCCAGGGCCTCGACGCCGTTGCAGGCGGGTGTATCGCCCGTTTTAAGGGCCGGCAGCAGCACCTCCTGGCCTTCCAGGGCCGCGTCGGGATCGTCGGATCCCTCCACGTAGGCCCGGAAGAAACCGGCAAAGTCGATGCGCTTGCCGCTGGCGCGGAAGCTGGCAGTGCCCAGGGCCCCGCCGTCCACCTCCAGATCGACGGCCAGCATCGTGAGCTTGGCGTCGGCCATCTGGCTGGCCACGGTGCGCTTCCAGATCAGCTCGTAGAGGGCCAGATCACGGCCGTCGAGACCCGTGGCCCCCGGGTCCCTGAAGCTTTCCCCGGCCGGCCGGATCGCCTCGTGGGCCTCCTGGGCGTTGCGCGATTGGGTCGAGAACTGGCGCGGGGCCGGGCTCAGGTAGTCCTTGCCGTACTTGGCGGCCACGCAGCTGCGGGCGGCGTTGATCGCCTGCTCGCTCAGGTGCACCGAGTCGGTGCGCATGTAGGTGATGAAGCCGCGCTCATAGAGACCCTGGGCGGTGCGCATGGTCTCGCGCGCCGAGAGCCGCAGCTTGCGGTTGGCCTCCTGCTGCAGGGTGCTGGTGGTGAAGGGGGCCACGGGCTTGCGCACCGTGGGTTTTTCTTCAACCGCCGCCACCCGCCAGGCGGCCTGCTCGATGGCCTGCTGCAGCGCTCTGGCATCGGCCTCGGCCAGCAGGCGCACCTTGCTGCCCGTTTTGAGGGCGCCGGTGCTCTCATCAAAGTCGCTGCCGCCGGCGATCCGCTCGCCGGCCAGGTGGCTCAATTTGGCTTCAAAGCTGCCGCCGCTTTGCCCGAGCTGGGCCTTGAGGTCCCAGTAGCTGCCGCTTTTGAAGGCCCTACGGGCCCGCTCGCGCTGCACCAGCAGGCGCACCGCCACCGACTGCACGCGGCCGGCCGACAGGCCCCAGGCCACTTTCTTCCACAGCAGCGGCGAGAGGGTGTAGCCCACCAGCCGATCGAGAATGCGCCGCGTCTCCTGGGCGTGGACCAGCTCCATGTCGAGCTCGCGGGTCTGCTCGAGGGCGCGGCCGATCGCTTCTTTGGTGATCTCGTGGAACACCATGCGCTTGGCCGGCACCTTGGGCGCCAGCAGCTGCAGCAGGTGCCAGCTGATCGACTCGCCTTCGCGGTCTTCGTCAGTCGCCAGCAGCAGCTGGTCGGCACCCTTGAGGGCGTCCTTGAGCTCTTTGACGACTTTCTTTTTGTCCTTCGGCACCACGTAGAGGGGCTCGAAGTCGTTGCTGGTGTTGACGCCCAGGTTGGCCCACTTCTCGCCCTTGAAGGCCGCGGGAATCTCGCTGGCGTTGTTGGGCAGGTCGCGCACGTGGCCCATCGAAGCTTCCACCCGGAAGTCCTTGGGCAGGAAGCCGCGAATGGTGCGGGCCTTGGTTGGGCTTTCGACGATGACCAGGGTGTGACCCACAGCTCAGGCGCTGAACCGCTTCCCTCTTTATCGCACCGGCGAACCCTCTGCAGGGTTTCTTTGGCCAAAGCCAGGTGGGTCTGACTGATGCGGCAATCAGCGCCGCTACAGTCAGCCGCAGCAAAACGGCATGTTTTCCCTGGTGGACATCGGCACCTTGTCGCTCCAGCTCAATGCCGGTGCCATCGCGCCAGAGGGACTGGTTCTGGTTGCCCTGCTGCTGAGCCTGCTGGTGGACCTGGCCGGTGAACAGGCCGCCACGCGCTGGGTTCCGCCCATTTGTTACGGCGGCCTAGGCGGTGCCCTGGTGCTGCTGGCCCTGCAGTGGAACAACCCGGCTGAACCGTCCTTCCTGGGCGCCTTCCTGGCTGACAACCTGGCCATTGCCTTCAGGGCTGTGGTGGCGGCCTCCACCTTGATTTCGTTGATGCTGAGCTGGCGCTACGTCGAGCGCAGCGGCACCCCCCTGGGCGAATATGCGGGAATTCTGCTGGCGGCCACCCTCGGCGCGATGCTGCTGTGCGGCTCCACCGATCTGGTCAGCATCTTTGTGAGCCTCGAGACCCTGTCGGTCTCCAGTTACCTGCTCTCGGGCTACATGAAGCGTGACGCCCGCAGCTCTGAGGCGGCGCTCAAGTATCTGCTGGTGGGCTCGGCGGCGGCGGCGGTGTTTCTGTACGGCGCCTCGTTGCTCTACGGCCTCACGGGCGGCGCCACTGGCCTCGATGCGGTGGCCCTGGCGCTGCAGAGCAGCACCACCCCTGTGGCGGCTCTGGCTCTGGTGTTCGTGCTGGCCACGGTGGCCTTCAAGATCGCGGCGGTGCCCTTCCACCAGTGGACGCCCGATGTGTATGAGGGCTCGCCCACCCCGGTGGTGGCCTTCCTGTCGGTGGGCTCCAAGGCGGCCGGTTTTGCTCTGGCCTTGCGCATTCTGGTGGGCTGCTTTGAAAGCTTCTCGGCCCAGTGGAAGCTGCTGTTCACCGTGCTGGCGGTGCTGAGCATGGTGCTGGGCAACGTGGTCGCCCTGGCCCAGACGTCGATGAAGCGCATGCTGGCCTACAGCTCGATTGGCCAGGCGGGCTTCGTGATGATCGGACTGGTCTGCGGCACCGAGGAGGGCTACGCCGCCATGGTGCTCTACATGGCGGCCTATCTGTTCATGAATCTGGGGGCTTTTGCCTGCATCATTCTGTTCTCTCTGCGCACAGGTTCAGATCGCATTTCGGATTATGCGGGCCTGTATCAGAAGGATCCCCTGATCACCCTTGGCCTGAGCCTCTGTCTGCTGTCGTTGGGCGGCATACCACCGATGCTGGGCTTCTTCGGCAAGATTTATCTGTTTTTCGCAGGCTGGGCGGATCATCAATATCTGCTTGTTGTGGTGGGTCTGGTCACCTCAGTGGTCTCGATCTATTACTACATCTCGGTCATCAAAATGATGGTCGTTAAAGAGCCTCAGGATGCCTCTGATGTGGTCAAGGCCTACCCAGAGTTGCATTGGAATCTGCGCGGCATGCCCGCCCTGCGCACCGCACTGGTGACCTGTGTGGTGGCCACAGCGGTGGGTGGCATCCTCTCCAATCCTCTGTTCAACTGGGCCGGTGAGGCGGTGAGCGGCACACCGATGCTGCAACAGGCGATCGCTGCGGTGAACGCTGCCCTCCCTTTGGGCTGACGTGCACGCTCCGTTGAATGCATCAGAGCGCGGCGACGCTCGCCCCCAGCCGCTCGAGCAAGGCTGCGTTGCTGCCTTGCTCGATGTCTGCAAGGTCTATGGCAGCGGCGAGGGTCAGGTGCACGCCCTCGATCACCTCAGCTTGACGGTCAATCGCGGCGACTATCTGGCTGTGATGGGTGCCTCCGGTTCCGGCAAAAGCACGGCGATGAACATTCTTGGTTGTCTGGATCGGCCCACATCCGGCAGCTACCGGCTCAATGGCACCCCGGTTGAAAGCTTGGATGATGATCAGCTGGCCGATCTGCGCAACCGGGAACTGGGCTTTGTGTTTCAGCAGTTCCATCTGCTGGCCCATCTCAGCGCCCTCGACAACGTGGTGTTGCCGATGATCTACGCGGGTGTGCCCCACCACGAGCGTCAGGAGCGTGCTCGCATCGCCCTGAGCCGCGTGGGCCTGGCCCAGCGACTGGGCAACAAGCCCAACCAGCTCTCAGGTGGTCAGCAGCAGCGGGTTGCCATTGCCAGGGCCATCATCAACAACCCGGCGCTGCTGCTCGCCGATGAACCGACCGGGGCACTCGATTCACGCACCACCGCCGAAGTGCTCGACATTTTTGATGATCTGCACCGCAGCGGCATCACGGTGGTGATGGTCACCCATGAAGACGACGTGGCCGCCCGCGCCGAGAAGGTGATTCACTTCAGTGACGGGCGAATTGCGGGTTGATTGCAGCTCTGCGCTGATGGGCCAGCTTCAGAAGATCAGTCCGGTTTGCAGGCGACCTTCTTGGATGGCCTGCAAAAAAATCCGGTAGTCACGTTCTGACTGATCCGCATAGGCCAGGGCATAGTTCTCCATGGCCCGATCAAACACCTTGCCTTCCCCTGCAACGTGAGCGATGGCTCGGGCATCGCCAGAGCGGGCGTGAGCTTTGGCCAGCACTTTGCCGCAGAGCTCGCCGTAGAGCTCCAGGCCTTTGGCATCGAGGGCTCCCAGCTCCACAGCGCCTTTCCAATTGCGCAGTTGGCGCCAGTAATGCTGGCGGCCGTTGGCGCCTGTGCTCCAGCCCAGGAAAGGATCGCTCGCCGTTTGCATCAGCCGCTGGCCTTCGACCACCCGTTGGCCGTGATGCGGCGGTGGCGGGCTGCTGGCGTAAGGCCCAAGCACCGATGTCTCGGCCTGCTTGCTCTGCAGGATCAGCACCTCGTCAGGGTGATGGCCGACAAACAGGCCGATGGCACAACGGGTGCCCACCGACCCGATCCCCACGGCTTTGAGTGCCGCATCAGCGAGCCTGAAATGGTGCATCAGATGCTGCAGTTCCGCCGGTAGCGAAGCCATGTACTTCAGCAGCATTTCATCCACCAACTCGCGCCAGTGCATGTCGGCGGTCCAGTGGCGATCCAGCAGGGCATGGCGCCAGATCAGGGGTGGATCGTGGCGCAGTTGCAGCGCGCCATCGGGGCCGAACTCACAGAGTTTGCCCGCCGCTTCACTGTTGGTGCGGGCTTTGGCCTTGGCGCTCACCTTTTCAAGGTGGCGCCGCAACGGCTCATGCCCGACCTCGGCAACAAAAGCTTCCATGTCGATCCGTTGCGCCCAGATCTGCTGCAAGGGCTGGGCTGCCAGGGCGCACATCGCGTGGCGATACGAGCGGGCCGTGCGTCTGGCAGCACGGCGTTGTTGCTCAGCGGGCAGCTTGAGAGCGCGGGCCGCCAGCACGGCACTGGCCACCAGCCGTTTGAGGTCCCACTCAAACGGACCCCGCACGGTTTCATCGAAGTCGTTGATGTCGAACAGCAGGTGCCATTCGGGTGAGCCATAGAAGCCAAAATTGGCCAGGTGGCAGTCGCCGCAGAGCTGCACCTCGAGCCCGCTGCTGGGGGCATGGCCCAGGTCGTGGGCCATCACCGCTGGAGTGCCTCGGTAAAACGCGAAGGCGTTCTGGGCCATGCGGCTGTGGCGCACCGGCACCAGCCAAGGCAGGCGATCGATCTCTTGTTGCTCCAGGACAGCAATCGGATCGCGGCGATCGGCCGGCGGCTGCCAATCGCCCAGAAGATTGAGGTTGAGCGTTGTGGTGGACAACGCTTGGCTCATAAGGGGCGTGCAATCGGCCTTTCCAATCTGGCCAGCAACTCGCCCAGCAGCAAGGCGATGGCATCACTGCCTTTGGCGCCGCTGCCGGGATCCAGGTCACCGGGATCGACTGCGACCCAGCCGCCACTGCCCGGCAGCCGCAGTTCAAAGTGCAAGTGGGGCCCGGTGCTGAGCCCCGTGCTGCCCACGCGGCCGATCACCTCGCCCTGACGCACCGTCTCACCGGTTTTCACATAGAGCTCGCTGAGGTGCCCGTACAGCGTGCGGCGGCGCGGGCGCTGATGCTCGATTTCGATGGCCAGGCCGTAGCCCCCGGCCAGTCCGCTGCTGACCACGCGCCCGCCCAGGGCCGCTACGACAGGTGTGCCCTCGGGGGCGGCCAGATCCTTTCCGGCATGCATCAGCCAGCTGCCCAGAATCGGATGCAACCGCCAGCCGAAGTTGCTGCTGGTCGCCGCCGATCCGATCAGGGGAAACAGCAAGCGGCGATTGCCATTTCCAAGCATCGGCGCAGGCCGCGGTGTGACGCCGAACACGTCGGCCAGCCTGAAGTTGCCCCCAGCACCGGACAGCAGGGCTGAGACCGGTACTGTCAATGGTGGCAGTGGCTGGCCATCGGCACCCAGCCGGCGCAGGTCGTTGCCGAGCAGCGAGCCGCCGCCGTAGCGGCCGCGCCAGCGCAGCACCACGCCCGTTCGGCACTCCTGCGCCGAGAGGGCGCCGCTGCGGCAGGCCTGTTGGTGCGCCGGCACATCGAAGGGTGTGGCGATGGCCCCCTGGCGAAACCGGATCCGCTCCTGGGGTGTCACCACACCCTGGCGGACCAGATCATCAAGCGAGGCGTCAAAACTGCGGGGTTGCTGCTGAGGCAGGCTGCGCACATCGGGCCTCAGCGGCGCCTGCAGGCTGCTGTTGCTGCCTGCAGGCGGCAGTTGGGGCAAGACCGGTCCCGGCGGCTCAGCCACAGGGGGTGGATTGTTCGCCCAGGCCAGACCTGCCCCCAGCAGAGGGGCGCTCACTACCGCAATCCAGGGCCGCATTGAGGTGTCGAACCCAGCTCAAGCCGTGCCGGCAGTTTAGATCGCTGGTGTGCCTGACCCTGCGGCCGCCTTGCGCTTGAAGCCATAAAAAAGCACCCACCGTTCGGTGGGTGCTGCAGGGACGACGTGGCGGGAACCTATTTGGCCGATGCGAAATCGGGATAGGCCTCCATGCCGTGCTCGCCGATGTCGAGGCCTTCTTTTTCCTCGGCTTCGGTCACGCGGATGCCACCAAAGATGGCTCCGATGATCGACCAGACAATGAGGCTGGTGACGATCGTGAAGACCGCGTAGGCCAGCACGCCGATGATCTGAACACCCAGCTGGCTGAAGCCATGGCCGGTCAGCAGACCCTTGTCAACGTTGAACAGACCCACGGCCAGGGTGGCCCAGATGCCGCAGGTGCCGTGCACGGAGAAGGCACCAACCGGATCGTCGATCTTGAGGCCATCGATGAAGGCCACCGAGAACACCACGATCACACCGGAGATGAAGCCGACCACCCAGGCAGCAGGCATCGAGAATCCGTCGCAACCAGCAGTCACACCAACCAGACCGGCAAGAATGCCGTTGATGGTCATGGTCAGGTCAGGCTTGCCACCGGTGAACTGGCTCACCAGGGTGGCGGCGATGCCACCGCCGGCCGCGCCGAGGGTTGTGGTGACAGCGATGTAGGGCACTTCCGGACCCATCGACAGCCAGGAGCCGGGGTTGAAGCCGTACCAGCCGATCCAGAGAATCAGACAGCCCAGGGTGGCGATGGAGAGGTTGTGACCGGGGATGGCCTGGGTCTTGCCATCGACGAACTTGCCGATGCGGGGCCCAAGCAGCATGGCGCCGATCAGACCGGACCAGGCGCCAAACGAGTGCACCACAGTGGAGCCGGCAAAGTCGATGAAGCCAAGCTGGTTGAGCCAACCGCCGCCCACACCGGCGTCATCGGGGAAGTTCCACTGCCAGGAACCGGCGATGGGATACAGGAAACCCACCAGCACCAGCGAGAAAATCACAAACTCGCCGAACTTGATGCGCTCGGCCACGAGGCCCGAAACGATCGTTGCGGCGGTGCCGGCAAAGGCAGCCTGGAAGAGGAAGTCGATGCTGGGAACCAGCGAACCGTCGGTCACCATTTCGGGGGTGACGGTGGGATCGAAGAACAAGCCGCCGAACTTGAGCCAACCGGGGATCACCCAATCGGCGTTGTACATGATCTTGTAGCCGATGAACCAATACGCCGTCACCGCCAGGGCGAAGACGATCAGGTTCTTGGCCAGAATGTTGACGGCGTTCTTCTGGCGGCACATTCCGGCTTCGACCATGGCGAAACCGGCGTTCATGAAGATCACCAGGACGGCGCACACGAACAGGAACATGTTGTTCGCCAGGAAGCCAGCGTTGAGCTCGGGGAGCTCAGTCGCATGGGCTGCCAGGTTGAACAGGCCCAGGCCGAACAGGGCAATGGGCACGCAGGCCAGCCAGGTCAAAGAGCGGGCAGAGGACAGCCCACGGACTTTGCGCAACAGCAATGCTGGAGCTTCGAGCAGGCTGGCCTGCTGCATGCTCCTCGGCTGGCGCTGCCGCGGCTGAGGCGAGGCAACGGTCATGTTTGAGGTTTGGGTGGGCGACGGATAAACCGCCGGACGGTTCTGATCATTCGTCAGCCTGTGCACTAATTCGGTTACGGGTTATACAAAACAGAAAACTGCCCCGCAGTTGCCGGCTTGCCCTCACAGGGCTTTGGGTGCCTTGGATGTCCAGAGAGTTACACAAAGAAGACCATTTTTGTAAAGAAACGGGCAATATGTTCGCTATGAACAGTTTCTTTTGGGTACATTTGCATCGAAGGACAAAACGTTGGGTGAGCCGCCCCCGGGCCCTGGTTCACCGGAAGTAGCCCCCCGCAAGGCGAAGCAACGCTCCTTCCCACGAAGCGGACTTCAAACCCCGACCCTTCGAGGCCCGAGACCATGACCAAGCTCCAGTACCGCGGCGTTGCCTATGACAACGCCACCCATGAACAGCTGCCCACCGCCCCGGTGGAGCACGTGTACCGCGGCCAGCACTTCGAGGCTCCCCTGAGCCATGAAGCCGCCGCTGTGGATACCGAGGTTGAGCTGCAGTACCGCGGCCAGCACTACCACCATCAGGTCGACCAGGCCGCCGATCAGGTCAACAACGGCTGAACGGTTACAACGGCGACGTCAGCACTGGGCTCCCTCCTCTGTACTGGGGGGAGCCTTTTTGCTGGTCCATGACCGATCTGGCGCTTCTCGAGCTCGAAGGTTCTTACCTCATGCAGCCACGATCGATCGTTGGGCTGCTCTGGTTGCAGACCCATTTTGAGCCGCAGAGTTGGGATCTCATCTGCTCAGGCAACGTGCGCCTGAGTGCAGCGACGCGCTCTGCACTGTGTGCTGATGCTCAGCGCGCAGGCCTGCAGCTGAGCTGCCTTGCAGCACCCAGGCCGGCTGCCATGGCAGCGCCACCGGAGCACTAAAAAATCCCTGACCACCAAGGCAGCCAGGGACATTGAAGGCATTTGCTTGAACTGATCTGCGACGCCGATCAGGCGACAGCAGCGGCAGCGCGATCGAAGTAGGTGCCGATTTCGCTCATCAGAGCGGAGCAGTCACCGGGGGTGATGCCGCCTCGATCATTGGCGATCGAGACAGCGGCGTCCTTCATCTTGCGGATGCCTTCTGCCACCGAAGCGCCAGGGACGCCGAGGGCGAGGTAGGTCTCACGCAGACCGTTGAGGCAACGGTCTTCCAGCACCGAAGCGTCACCGGTGAAGGCGGCGTAGGTGATGTAGCGGAGAACGATCTCCATATCGCGCAGGCAGGCGGCCATGCGGCGGTGGGTGTAAGCGTTGCCGCCGGGGGCGATCAGCGCAGGCTGCTGAGCGAACAGTTCGCGAGCAGCGTTGGTGACGATCGCGGAAGCGTTGGAGGTGATGCGGTTGACGGCATCCATGCGCTTGTTGCTGTCAGCAACCATGGCAGCCAGAGCATCGATCTGACCGGCGTTGATGAATTCGCCGCGGGCATCAGCCTGGGCAACGACCTTGGTGAAGGCGTCGAACATGGAGTTCGCTGTAAATCGATGCGGATCCTATGCAGCTGCTTGGGGCGAGCGCGAGCCGCCAGACTGCGCCGCACTGCTCTGGCCAGCGAGCCGCCATGGACGCCTGTTGCCCCGATCCCTTACCCAGCTGGGCTGACCTGCGCCATTGGGCCGGTGGAGCCGAAGGCGAAGCACTCCAGCACCAGCGCATCCATGGGCCCACCAATGCCCAGGCCACGTTGCGCTTGTTCGGCGAGCCTGAGGCCCAGGTGCGCGTCACCCTCTACCGCGATCACCACGCCTGGTGCCCTTACTGCCAGAAGATCTGGCTGTGGCTTGAAGAACGCCAGATCCCGTACCGGATCCGCAAGGTCACGATGTTCTGCTATGGGACCAAGGAACCCTGGTACACCCAGCGGGTGCCCTCGGGCATGTTGCCGGCGCTTGAGCTCGACGGCCGCTTGATCACCGAGAGCGATCGCATTGTGGCGGCCCTCGAGCAGGCGTTTGGTCCGCTGGGGCCCTGGCCGCTCGACCAGCCGCAGGTGCTGCAGTTGCGGCAGCTGGAGCGGCTGTTGTTTCGCGCCTGGTGCCAGTGGCTGTGTACGCCCGGCCTTGATGCGGCGGCCGAGCAGCGCTGCAGGCAACAGTTTCAGCGCTATGCCGTAGCCATGGAGTCCGCTCTGGAGGCTTCTGGAGGACCTTTTTTGCTGGGTGCGGAACCGGCCAGCGTTGATCTGGTGTTTGTGCCCTATCTCGAACGCATGAACGCAAGCCTTGCCTATTACAAGGGTTTTCTGCTGCGCCACGAGCACCCCACCATCGACCGCTGGTTTGCCGCGTTGGAGCAGCGCCCGACTTACCGCGGTACCCAGAGCGATTTCCACACCCACGTGCATGATCTGCCGCCCCAGATGGGTGGCTGTTACGCCTGCCCAAGCGCCGAGCAGCACGAGCTGGCGGCACGTATCGATGCCGGCCTCTGGCCAGTGGCCCTGCCAGACCCTGAAACGTCGCAGGCGGCCAGTGATGGGGCTGCCGCTGCGGCGGTGGCGCGGGTGGTGCGTCACGCCCCTGCCCTGGTGACCCGCATGGCCAGCGCTACGGGCTCTGATCCTGTGGCTCTTGATGCGGCGCTGCGCAGCGCCTTGATGGCTCTGATGGCTGAGGCCCCATCGGTTCCTCCCGTGGGTACGGCCGCGGGGCTGCGTTACCTGCGCGATCGCATCAGCGTGCCGCGTGACATGGACCTCCACGCCGCCCGGCTGCTGCGAGCGGCGCTGGAAGCGACGGCAGGGCGCGATCCCGGCACCCCCACAGCCCAGGGGCCAGCACTGACGCAGCAGCATCGCCGCGATCAGGATCCTGCCCCGTTTGTGGGGCGTGTCTAGCTTCGGCGCAGCTGCCCCAGGTGCCATGGTTCAGGCCAACAGCTCGGCGATCCAGTCACAAGCCGCCCGCCGTTGGGCCATGCGGCTCACCGTGCTGCTGGGCCTGCTGCTGGCCAGTTCGAGCGCCCGCGCGCTTGAGCTGCGTGGCAAGACCTACTTCACCAAGCCGCCCTGGTCGGTCGATCTGATCAGCTACTACACAACGGTCTGGGAGCCCTTTGCCGAGTACTACTTCAGTGTGGTGCTCGATCCAGAGGCGGGGGCCCCGCTGGGTGGTCTGCAGATCACCCAGACCCGCGGGGTCGATCGCACGTTCCCCTTCAATGTCGCTGCCACCCGCGCGTTTATGGGGCGGCCCAGGCAGCAGGGTGCAGCGGTGCCGGTGGAGGCCAGCTTCGATGCCGAAAGCCGCACGTTTTCGATCAGCTTTCCTGAGCCGGTGGCGCCAGGCAGCACGGTCACCGTCTCCCTCAAGCCCTGGAACAACCCCGCCATGGCCGACACCTACATGTTCCAGGTGACAGCGTTCCCGAGTGGGCCCAACCCCTCGCCAACCCCGCTTGGATACGGCACCCTGCGGATCTACATGCCCGATCGGTTCTGACGTTCCGTCACGCAAAGCTGTGGTTGCCAGCGCTGGCTGCGCTCAGCGCTCCGCTGCTGCTGCACAGCCGTGGCGCGGCCCAGGCCTTTGAGGGGGCTGCCGGCATGCCAGCTGAGGTGCCCCGGCAGGTGCCGGTTGCCCAGCTGCTGGCTGGCCAAGAGCTTGCTGCAGCGCGTTGGTCGATGCCCCAGCTGGCCTATCCCCTGGCAGAGGTGGCTCTGCAGATAGATCCCTGGGGCTGGCGCTACTCAGAGAGCCGCAGGGCTTGGCGCATGCACACCGGGGTTGACTTCGCCGCACCGTCCGGAACACCCGTGCTCGCAGCGCTGGCTGGCCGGGTCGTGTTGGCTGAAGCGATCAGCGGCTATGGTCTCACCGTCATGCTCGAGCATGCCGATGGGTTGCAGACGCTGTATGCCCATCTCGAGCAGATCGCGGTGTCCGTTGGGGCACAGGTTGGCGAGGCTGAGTCCCTGGGCACGGTGGGCATGAGCGGAACGGCCACCGGGCCTCACCTTCACTTTGAGTTGCGTCTGAATGGCAAGCAGCCTGTGGCGATCGATCCGACTCCGTATCTGCCGCCGCTGCTGCCGCCGCCCACATTGACGGCGACGTGGCCTTGATTCAGCTGCCAGGGTGGCGCAGGGTCCGCCAGCTGCCGCAGCCGGTGCTCACCTCGATGCCGATGCCGACCGGGCCGCGCTCGCTGCCGAACTGCTCTTGCCACCAGCAACGCGCTTCCTCCCAGGCGGCGTCAAGCGAGTCGTAGAGATCGTCAAGCACCGGGTGCGGGGAGCCCTGCTGATCCACCAAGCGGTAGTGGCGATCGCGTTGATTGGAGATCGCAGAGCCGCTCAGACCTGCGAAAACATTGCCTTCCATCGTGTCTGTGAAATCAACAGCCGTCCAATGACTTCATCATGTGCGCTTTGAAGCCATCGGTCTGTCGTCTTCACAACATCTTCGGTTAACTCAGGTAGCGGCGGATCGCCGGCTGGCACCAGTACACCAGAGCCGCTGTGCAGGAGCTCCACACCGCCACCGATCCCACGGCTGTGGCGAGGCGGCCTTGCTCGACCAGCACGAGGCGCACAATTCCATAGGGCAGTCCCACGGCCAACGCCATGGCCAGCGCCACGATGGCCAGGATCTGACCCCAGCGCCGCCAGCGCAGCAAGGCAATGCTGGCCACGATGCCAACAACCGCCGTCGGCAGCACGCCACCTGCCCCCACAGCGATGTTGGCCGCCTGCCAGGGGCGATCGCCCAGGATCGCGGCAATGGCCAACGGCAACACCAGGATGTTGCCGATCAACCCCAGCCAGGCCAGGGTCAGATAACCGCGGGGTGGGTTCAGCATCGGCTCAACAGGCCACAGGCCACAAGCCATCTTCAGTCTTTGACGGCCTCAGGCGACAAGACAGGATCAGCGCAGCGCAAACAGCAATAGATCGGCCCCCTCTGGTCCGGCTGTAAAGCGTCCCTGGTGGGTGCTGAAGCCCAGTCCATCGCCCCGTTGCAGTGGCAGCGGATCTGCCCCAGCACCAACTTCAGCACCAAGGATCACCTCACCACGGCCATCGATCAGTTGCAGCCAGCCTTGGCTCTGCGGCGGCATCTCCAGGGGCAAGGAGGTGCCGCACCCAGGTTTGGCACGCCACAGCTGCACGGGCCGGTGGATGGCCATTGCCCCGCCGGCACGCTCGGGATCGAGCAGCGGCGTCCAGCTGTCGTCAATGGCAAAGGGCTGTTGCTCATAGGCCGGCGCGATGCCTGCGCTGCTGGGCTCGATCCAGATCTGCAGCAGTCGGCAGGGCTGATCACCCTCATTGACTTCGCTGTGCACCACACCGGTGCCGGCGCTCATGCGCTGCACCTCGCCGGCGCGCAGCACTTCGGCGTGACCCATCGAGTCGCGGTGATTGAGCTGCCCCTCGACCATCACCGTGATGATCTCCATGTCGCGGTGGGGGTGCATGCCGAAGCCCCGCCCCGTCGCAATCGTGTCGTCGTTGATCACCCGCAACGGCCCAAAGCCCATCCAGGCCGGGTCGTAGTGATTCGAGAACGAAAACGTGTGCCAGCTGTCGAGCCAGTCAAGCTGGCTGTGGAAGCGCTCAGCGGCGGGGCGAAACAGCAGGTTGGCGGCGGTGCTCGACGTCATGGCGTTGGCTGCAGGCGGTGCAGCCGCTGCAGCAGGTCGGCGATCGTCTCGTCCTTGGCCGGGTTGGCGCTGTTGCTCACCAGCTGACGGCCCACCACATGGGCACCCAGGTGCGCCAGCTGCAGGCGCAGCGCAGCCAGCACCGTGTGGCCGCCGCCGCCCGAGTGGGTGGCGATGCCAATCGGCCGTCCGTTGAACAGGGCCCTGAAGTCATCGCCCTGCACCGACAGCCAGGCGATCGCGTTGGTGAGCACCGGTGGAATCGAGCCGTTGTACTCAGGCGCGCAGATCACCCAGCGGCTTGCGCCTTGAAGCTGGGCCTCCAGGCCCGCCAGCGCCACCGGCGTGCCGGCCGCCATGGCCCGGGGTGTGAACAGGGGTAGATCCACAGCTGTCAGATCAAGCACCGCAGCGCTCTGACCCTGGGCCTTGGCCGCGGCGGCAAAGCGCACGGCCAGCTTGAGGTTCTCACCGTTGCTGGCTGTGATGACCAGCAGGTCGCCGATCGGGTGCAACGCCAAACTGAGCTCCAGTGACGCGCCTAAGCATGACGGCAACCGTGGCTTCTGTGCGTCTGGAGCCCTTCCCGCCCCTGCAGCGCGGCGCCCTCACCACCCTGCAGGTGAACCTGGGCTACCGCTGCAACCAGGCCTGCAGCCACTGCCATGTCGATGCCGGCCCGACCCGCACCGAAATGATGGACGCCGCAAACCTGGCGCTGATCCCGCCGGTGCTGGCGGCGCGGGGCATCGGCACCCTTGATCTCACCGGTGGTGCACCGGAGCTGCATGGCGGCTTTCGCGCGCTGGTGCGCCAGGCGCGCGCCCTGGGCGTGGCGGTCATCGATCGCTGCAACCTCACGATCCTCAGCGAACCGGGGCAGGAGGATCTAGCGGCTTTTTTGGCTGATCAGGGCGTGCGGGTGGTGGCCTCCTTGCCCTGCTACCTGGAAGACAACGTCGATCGTCAGCGCGGCAGTGGCGTGTTCGCCCGCAGCATCGCTGGCCTGCAGCAGCTCAATGCCCTCGGCTATGGCCGGCCAGGTTCCGATCTGGTGCTCGATCTGGTCTTCAACCCCCAGGGGCCCAGCCTGCCGCCACCGCAGCAGCAGCTCGAGGCCGATTATCGCCGCCACCTGGGCCAGGCCTATGGCATCAGCTTCAACAGCCTGCTGGCCCTGGCCAACATGCCGATCGCCCGCTTTGCGGCGCAGCTGCAGCGCAGTGGTGAGCTCGAGGCCTACCAGCAGCTGCTGCAGCGCAGCCACAACCAGGCCAACCTCGCTCAGGTGATGTGCCGCAGCCTGATCAGCGTCGACTGGCGGGGCCTGCTGTACGACTGTGATTTCAACCAGATGCAGGGCCTCCCGGCCGCAGGGGCACTGCACATGCGCGATCTGCTCGACATCGACCCGCAGGGACGCAGCATCGCCGTGGCACCGCATTGCTTCGGCTGCACGGCCGGCAGCGGTTCGAGCTGTGGCGGAGCCCTGAGTTGAGTGCGCGGTGCAGCTTGCCCCCTGCAGCATCTCGATCCGTCAACATCGTCAAAGCTGATCGGGAGCTTCCATGTCTGCAGCCCAAGCCGAGACCCTGCAGCAATCGGTGCGCCAGTACTACGGCAGCACCCTGAGCGGCAGCGCCGATCTGCGCACCAGCGCCTGTTGCGATGCAACCACTGTGCCGCCGGCCCTCAAGCCCCTGCTGGCGCGCATTCACCCGGAGGTGAGTGCCCGCTATTACGGCTGCGGTCTGGTGGCACCGCCTGTGCTTGAAGGAGCCCGGGTGCTTGATCTGGGTTGCGGCAGTGGCCGCGATGTCTATCTGCTGGCCCAGCTGGTGGGCCCGGCTGGCCAGGTGGTGGGCGTCGACATGACCCCTGAGCAGCTGGCCGTGGCGCTGCAGCACCAGGGTTGGCATGCCGAGCAGTTCGGCTACGCCAATGTGCGCTTTCTCGAGGGACTGATCGAGCAGCTCGATCAGCTTGATCTTGAGCCCGCCAGCTTCGATGTGGTGGTCTCGAACTGTGTGGTCAACCTGGCCACCGACAAAGGGGCGGTGCTCGCGGGTGTGCGGCGCCTGCTTAAGCCCGGCGGCGAGTTCTACTTCGCCGATGTGTACGCCGATCGGCGCATCGATCCGGCCCTCAGAGACGATCCGGTGCTCTACGGCGAGTGCCTCTCTGGCGCGCTCTATTGGAATGATTTTCTGCGTGTGGCCCGCCAGAGCGGTTTTGCCGACCCGCGTCTGGTGAGCAGCCGGCCGCTGAGCATCAGCGATCCCGCGTTGGTGGCCCGGCTTGGGGCTACGCGCTTTTTTTCGGCCACCTACCGGTTGTTCAACATTGCCGAGCTCGAAGACGCCTGCGAAGACCACGGTCAGACCGTGCGTTACCTGGGCAACGCGGCCGGCAACCCTGAGGCCTTCGATCTCGACGATCACCACCACTTCGAGACCGGCCGCAGCGTGCCGGTGTGCGGCAACACCTTCCGCATGCTGCGCCAGAGCCGATTTGCGGATCATTTCGCCTTTGATGGCGATTTTGCGCGGCATTTCGGTCTGTTTGCCGGCTGCGGCGGTGGGCTGCCCTTCAGCCTCGAGAGCAACGGCTCCTGCTGCTGATGCCGTGGCCCATGCCCCCACGGCGTCTGCCTCTGCTGGCCCTGCTGCTGGTCCTGGCCGCCATGGCCCCAAGCGGGCCTGTGGCCGCCCGGGTGAGGCAGGCTGAGGCAACCCAGGTGTGCGTGCTGGTTCCCCGGGTCGAATCGCTCGATGAGGGTGATGCGGTGGGTGATGTGCCCACGGCGACGCCCGCTCTGCTGGTGGTTGAACCGTTGCAGCAGGTGCGCATCGAAGCGCCCGGCGGCCGCGTGCTCTGGAGCCGTACTGCACCCCCCGGCGAGGCCCTGCCCAGGCCACTCGATTGGCCGCTGCCCCCCTTGCTGCCGGGTGAGCAGGTCGTGTTGCGCCTGCAGCCGCTGGCTGCTGCCGCCGATGCCTATGCCCATGTGCGGCTGCGTGCTGCCAGCGCCGCCCGGCTTGCCGCCACCGCAGAGCTGATCCAGCGTCTTGCTGGCACGCCGCAGGCGTGGCTTGCTGCGGTGCACACCGCACTGACCGCAGGCGATGTCCCTTTGGCCTGGAGCCTGCTGTATGCACCCGAGGCTCCAGCGAGCGGTCCGCTGCTCGAGCTGCGGCGCGAGCTGTTGCGCCGCGGTTGCGGTGAGACCTAGAGCGGCGCGATGCCCGCTTCAAGTACCAAAAGGTCCGGTGCCTGTGGCACCGGACCCGGGTGAGTCAGTGAAACGCCAATGGAACGGTGTGACGCGATGGCCGAACGGGCCTCAACGGGTGGTTGCCGCGGTGATGCCGCAGGCAGCTGGTCACCAAGAGTTGGTTGCGTCGCGGATGTTCGAATCGTTCAGTTCGCTTCGGAGCTGCTCAAGGCGGCACCTGGGGCCATGGTGTCCAAGGATCGGCTCCCGTAAACCCGGGGGCACCTAGGGCGATGCATCGGGTGGTTCTCGTGAACCGGGGAACCGCAGATCAGGACAAGACTGTTGGAGCAGGGGCCTGCGGTCAGCGCACTCCTGACGGCTGGCGGGGTGGAGTGTCATCCATTGCTGGGCCTCCGTGTCGGTCCCATCACTATCAACCGCCCTGGCGCGGCTGACCATAGGTATCGATGCTTGTTCTGGCCTTGGGCGGATTGAGTCCGCGCTGGCGTCAACCATCGCCAGGCTTGTCAGCATCGAGGCAGTCGCGTTGCCCGCCCTGACGATGCCTCTGCTCAGTCGCCATCACCAGCGCACGCTCGAGACGATCTGGGTGCATCCGATCACCCACAACCTCAGGCTCGCCGAGGTCGAATCGCTGCTTGAAGCCCTCGGCGCCGAGCTCAGGCGTCAGGGTGGGCGCCTCGAGGTGCGCTTCGCCCACGGCCCTGTGAGCTGGATTCACAGCGGTGGCTGCGGCCTGCGCCAGGGGGACCTCGACGCCGAGGCGATCGAGCGTCTGCGTCATCTGTTGCATGCTGCCGGTATCAGCCCCGCCCGGCCCCACCCTGTGCCCGAAGGACCCCGCGGCGATCAGGCCCTGCGCCTGGTGCTGGTGCTGGACCATCACCAGGCCCGCCTCTGGCGCCTGGATGGTGATGCCATCGACCACGCCGTGCTCCATCCCCATGGTCTGTGGGGCACCGGCGAGCGCCTCAGCCACCGCCATGACCGCGACATCGCCGGTCAGCGGGCGCCGCTCGATTACGCCTATCTCGAGGAGATCGCTGCTGCCATCGAGGCGGCCGGCACCGTACTGCTGCTGGGCCACGGCCACGGTGAGAGCGACATGCGCAGCGTGCTGCTGCGCCATCTGCAGACCCGTCACCCCGGGCTTGTCGAGCGCCTTGTGGCGATCGAGACCGTCGATGCTTCGGCCCTCAGCGAGGCCCAGGTGCTGGCGCTGGCCCGCGAGCATTTCGGCAACCTGCCCCATCGCCACAGCCTGCTGGTGCCAGGCCAGGAGCCCCGCTTCGGCTGAGCCTCCAAGGAGCCCCTACAGCCGCCAGTACATCAGTACTGTGAACTGGTGTGCGTTGAGGTGCTGATGGCTGGGTCGCATGGCTGGTTGCGGGAGCGGGGCTTGCCGCCGCAGGGGGCTGCCTGCCGAGGTGTTGAGCTCACGCTGCTGGGCCCTGTGTTGCCCGTGGCTGAGCCCGTGCTGTTGCCCTTGGCCCTTGAGGCGGTGGCCGCTGGTTTTCCCAGCCCTGCGGCCGACTATGTCGAGGCTTCGATCGACCTCAACGTTGAGCTGGTGCCCCATCCGAGTTCGACGTTCTTTCTGCGGGTCGAGGGCGAAGCCATGGCCGCCAGTGGTATCAGCGACGGTGACTTGCTGGTGGTGGATCGCAGCGTGACGCCCCGCCGCGGCTCGACGGTGGTTGTGGTGCACGGTGGTCAGCTGCTGCTGCGGCGCCTCGAGGGCGGTGCGCCGCGTTGGCGCCTGGTGGCTGACGATCCGTTGCTGCCGCCGCTGGCCCTCAACGGCGATGACCCCCACCTGCTGATCTGGGGGGTGGTCATTCATGCGGTGCATCACCTCACCAGAAGCCCTGGCGGTGCAGCCACAGGCCCAGCAGCAACATCGGCACAAACACGGCCCCGGCGATCTGCAGCTTGATCACCAGGGGCGAGGGTTGCTTGTCCTTGTTCTGGCGGCCGGCTTGGCGGGGGGTGGTGCGGCCCATGGCAACTGTGACGATTGATGCGACTTTGCCTGGTTTTGGTCGCGTTTGCGACCATTGCCGCGCCCCCGCAGGCACCCCTTCTTCGCTTTCGCTTAAGATTTGAACTGTCTCCAGCGCGGTGCGCGTGTGAATGACAACCATCCCGTTCTGAATGCTCTGGAGGCTCAGCTGCGGGAGTTGCGCCTGCGTTACGAGCATCACCCCAGCGAGCACAACCGTTATCAGCTGGTCAAGCTCGAGCGTCTGATCACCGAGTGGGCGCCGGGGAGCCTGAACTGAGTTCGCCCGTCGTGCGGCACTGCAAGACCCTGGCTTTGCCGCGCCGCCAGGTGGCTTGATCGCCCTTGACCCAGAACACCTCGTCGCCGTCTGCATAGCGGGCTCCGCTGCCCGAGCGCTGTTGCAGAAGCCTTGAGGCTCCTTCTGTACCGGTGAGCAGCACCACCTCGCTGGGGGCTGCGTTGAAGAACAGGGCGCGCACCTCGCTGGCATCAAAGGTTCCGCTGCACAGGTACGTGGCGCGGACCGGTTCTTCGGCCTGGGCGCTGCGCGGCGCGCTGATCAGGGCGCTGGTTGCGACCGTCAGCCCGATCAGCGTGGCTGCTGCCCTCCACGGAGCGGATGCGGGGTGATGGGGCTGGCTCACGGCTGGCTGCGCAACGCTGCGAGGTCAGCTTGGCGCCGGCACCCAAGCCTGTCAGCTTCAAAAGTGGTTCAAGTGTACTAATTTAGAGGGGTTTGCTGGGGGCGGCCGTGGCGCAGGGTGTTGATCTGGCGGCTTGGCTGGTGCGTGATCCAGCCTCGGCGCTGCTGCTGCGGGTGAGCGGCCCATCGATGCAGGGCGCCGGCATTCGGCACGGTGATCTGCTGGTGCTCGACTGCGGCCTGCCGCCCAGGCCTGGTCATGTGGTGGTAGCCCGTCTGGACGATGGTTTCACCGTCAAACGCCTGGTGCACCGGCGCGGTGGGCTGGCCCTGCAGGCGGCCCATCCGGCCTATCCGCTGCTGCCGCTTGAGCCTGATGGCGATCACCAGCTGCTGGGGGTGGTGCGCCATGTGATCCGCCGCCTGTGAGCTGCCATGGCCGCGGCGATCGTGCTGATTGATGGCAACAACTTCTACGCCTCCTGCGAGGCGGTGGTGGATCCGGCGGTGGTGGGCAGGCCACTGGTGGTGCTCTCCAACAACGACGGTTGCATCGTCTCGCGCAGCGCCCAGGCCAGGGCCCTGGGTATTCCCATGGGCATGCCCTATTTCAAGCTGCGCCAGCAGCTTGAGCGCCAGGGGGTGGTGGTGCGCAGCTCCAATTACGCCCTCTATGCCGACATGAGCCACAGGCTCATGACCACGCTGGAGCGCTGGGTCGAAGAGCTGGAGATCTACTCGATTGACGAAGCCTTCGGTCTGCTGCACCGGCCGGCGGGGGGCGATCTCACGGGCTGGGGCCGGGCCCTGCAGCGCGAGGTGCAGTGCTATCTGGGGTTGCCGGTGGCGGTCGGTATCGCCGCCACCAAGGTGCTGGCCAAGATCGCCAACAAGGCCGCCAAGGCCGATGCGGGCCGCAGCGGTGTGCTGGATCTCGCCAGTGAGCACAATCCCGACGCCCTGTTGGCGAGCGTCGCCATCGACGATGTCTGGGGCATTGGCCGGCGTCTGGCGCGTTGGTGCCGCCTGCGGGGGGTGGCCGATGCCAGGGCCCTGCGCGACATGCCCAGCGGTGAGCTCAGGCGCAAGTGCGGTGTGGTGGGCCTGCGGTTGCAACAGGAGCTGCGCGGCCACGCCTGCTTGCCGCTGGTGCTGCAGCCACCGCCCAAGCAGGAAACCTGCGTGAGCCGCAGCTTCAGTCGGCCGGTTGAGACCCCCGAGGCGTTGCGCGAGGCTGTCGCCACCTATCTGGTGCGCGCCGCCGAGAAGCTGCGGCAGCAGGCGCAGCGCGCCGGATCGATCACGGTGTTTGTGCGCAGCAGCCCGTTCAACGGCACCAGCTTGTACAGCCAGGCCGCCACCGTCACCCTGCCCGTGGCCAGCAACGACACGGCGGTGCTGCTGGCGGCGGCGCTGCCGCTCACCGCCCGCCTGTTTCGCCCCGGCAAGCCGCTGCACAAGGCCGGTGTGCTGTTGCAGCAGCTTCAGGGTGACGATCTGCTGCAGCACCATCTACTGGTGCCGTTGACGCCTGGTCAGCAGCGCCGGCGCGAGCGGCTGATGGCGGTGATCGATGCTCTCAACTGCCGCTATGGCCGCGGCGCTGTGCAGTGGGCCGCCTGCGGCCTGCAGCCCGCCTGGGCCATGCGTCGCTCACGGCTCTCGCGAGCCGCCACCACCTGCCTGGCCCAGATCCCGGTGGTCCACGCTCGCTGAAGGCACGCTCACGCTGAGGCCGCGGCGAGCCGCGTCGGTGCTGGGGCTGGCAACAGCAAAGAGAGGGCCGAACAGGGCTTTGAGCGCCTTCTGGTACTGGCTTTCGCTGATGACCTGTTCGTCGACCAGTTGGCGCAGGTTGTCGATGCGCGCCTTGATCTGGGCGTCCTTGAGCAGGGCCAAAGAAGCTCTCAGGTCAATGCCCACTGCGTTTAAGCGGCGGCTGGGCGGGCGGCAGGTGGCTGCTGCGGCAATGCGGCGTGGCGACGTGTCTTCGCAGCACTACTGCCGCGAGCAGGTGCCGGGGGGCTTGAGAGGGAAACAGTTGGCAGGTGGTCTCTGGTGAGTCGATCGGATGTTTTTGACCTACACCCCTGATGGGAGCCTTGTGCAGATCAAGCGACTGCAGGATCTGCTGGATCCGTTTGAGCCCTTGGTGGAAGGGCGCTTTCATGCTGGAGAAGAGATTCAGGATCCCCAGTCGTTTCTGAAGTGCGAGCTTCGCTTCCCTTCGGGAGAGCCGTTGCCCCGTTGCTGGATTGATCCTGACTACGGCAAGAGAACTGTGGCCCATTGAGGCGCGTCGGCCGATGAGCCGAGGAGAACAGGTATCGGTTTGGCTTTAGATGGCTGAAATGCTGTAAATCTGCTTTTCTGCTGATGCATCTACATGCCTTGATGTGAGCTATTGGTGTTAAAAATGTTTGTTTGGCGATTAATTGCCTGCCTCGATGCGAAGGATCACAATCTCTGTGGAGGACGACATGCATCGCGCGTTGCGATTGCTCGCTATTGTTGAAGAAAAGTCATTCGGCGCTGTTGTGATCGACGCGATCGATCTGTATCTCAAGCAACACAATGCTTACAGCCTTGATGTTTCAAGGCGCAAAGATTCTTCGACGTGATTCATGCCCGCTCGCTGGGGCTGTTCCCCTGCTTGTGGCGAGTCATGGTTGGGTTCAGCTTGCGAGGCCTGGTCCGACTTGACGCCTGTCTCAGGGAGAGCGATCCGTGTTGCCTGAGGTGAACGTGCCAGCAGTTGGTTGCTGCAGGCGGCAACTGGCTTGATACGTTGGCGGGGTTCGTCATGGCCCTGGCCAAGTGGCTGGTGCAGTTCTGCTCGGTTTGTGATGCCGTTTTTGCCCAGCCTGCTTGAGATCATCGTCGGCATCCTGCTGCTGTTCGGTGGCGGCGAATTTTTTGTGGCCGGCTCGGTCGCCATCGCCTTACGCCTTGGGATTCCGCAGATCGTGATCGGCCTGACGCTGGTGTCGCTTGGCACGAGCGCTCCTGAGCTGTTCGTCAGCATGATCTCGACGGTTCAGGAGAACGACGGCATCGCTGTGGCCAACGTGGTGGGCAGCAACATCTTCAATGTGCTGGTGGTGCTCGGGCTCAGTGCCCTGGTGATGCCGCTGCGGGTCAAGAGCCGGCTGGTGCGCCGCGATGTGCCGCTGCTGCTGGCGGTGTCCATGGCGGTCTGGGGGATGGCCGCTGGGGGGCGTGTCTACTGGCAGGCAGGACTGGCTCTGCTGATGGCACTGGTGATCAACATCGTCTGGGAGTGCCGCACAGCCAGTGAGACCCCCGATGAAGCCGACGACTTTGACGAGGCAGATCGAAGCTCAATCCCCGTGGCGGTGCTCAAGCTCGCAGCAGGGTTGGTCTTGCTGGTGATTGGCTCGCAGGTGCTGGTTCGCGGGGCCGAGGCTGCTGCAGCGCTGTTGCAGATTCCTGAGTCGGTCGTGGGCATCACGATCGTCGCGGCCGGGACCTCAATGCCCGAATTGGTCACCTCGGTGGTGGCGGCCAACCGCGGCAAGGCCGACATCGCTGTCGGCAACGTGGTGGGCAGCAACATCATCAATCTGATGCTGATCCTCGGCCTTTGCGCCACCTTTTCGGGGGAGGGCCTGCTCGCTGAGCCGAACCTGGTCAATCGCGACATGCCGATCATGGTCGTCTCGATCCTGGCCTGCTTGCCGATTTTTTGGAGTGGCGGCGTGATCAAGCGCCGCGAGGGCCTGTTGCTGGTTGCGCTCTATGTGCTCTATCTCGGCGATCAGTTGCTTGAGGTCACCGGGGCAGGTGGTCTGCTGTTTAATTTCAGAGCGGCCGTTCTGGTGCTGGGTCTGCCACTGGTGATGGTGTTCCTGGCCTGGGAGAGCCTGTTGTGGTTCCGAGCCCGCAAAGCTCAGAGCCCGAACTGACGGCAGATCAACCAGGGCACCAGCACAGTCATCGTCAACGTCAACGGCACGCCGTAGCGAGCGACATCCAGAAACCTGTAACGGCCTGGGCCAAACACCATCAGGTTGGTCTGGTAGCCCACCGGGCTCAAAAAGCTCTGGCTGGCACCGAAGAGCACCGCAAAGATGAAGGCCATCGGTGGCTGCTGCAAACCCACCGCCAGCTGGGCGGCAATGGGGATCAGCATCGCCACGGTGGCCGCATTGCTCATCACTTCCGTCAGCAGGGTGGTGAACAGAAACACCACGAGCAGGGCCCCATAGACCGGCCAATGGTTCAGATTCGTCAGCAAGCCCTGGGCCAGGGCGCTGGCGAGCCCTGTTTTTTCAAGGGCAATGCTGAAGCTCGCGAGCGAACCCAACAGCAGAATCACATCAAGGCGTATCGCCCGCTGCAGCTCACCAGGCCTCAGGCAGCCTGCCGCCACCATGGCCACGGTGCCCAGCAGCACCGAGGCCACCAGCGGCACCAGCTCAAAGGTGGGCAGCACGATCACCAGGCCGGCGATCAGCAGTGCCATCCGTTTGCGGCTCACCGTGGGTAGATCCTTTTCGAGTTGCTCCAGCACCACCAGGTCGTTGCTGGCCTGCAGGCCGCGAATGGCATCTTTGGGACCCTGCAGGAGCAGCACATCGCCTTCGCGCAGCTGGGCCCGCCCCAGGCGCTCCCGAAGCACCGCATTGCCGCGGCGCAGGGCCAGCACAGTCACGTTGTAACGCTGCCTGAAGCGCAGATCGCGCAGGCAGTCGCCCGCCAGGGTTGAGCCTGCTGGCAGCAGCACTTCGACCATGCGTTGGTTGTTCTGCTGGTCGGCTGGGGTGTCGCGCGGGCTATCGGGCACCGGCGCCAGCTCAATGGTGTGGTCCTGCTGCAGGCGCAGCAGGTCCTCGCGGCTGCAGCGCAGCAGCAGCCGATCGCCCAGCACCAGGGTGCGGTCGGCCAGGGGCGGCAGAAAGCGCTCGCTGCCGCGGTGCAGCTCGAGCACATCGAGGTCAAAGCGCCGTTGCAGGCGGCTGCCGTGCAGGGATTGACCCACCAGCTCCGAGCCGGCTGGAATGCGCACTTCGGTCAGATAGCCGCTGCTGGCGAGGCTGCCAACAAGATCGTCGTCATTGCGGCCGCGGTCGGGCAACAGACGATCGGCCAGCAGCACCATCACCACGCCGCCCACCAGCCACACGCCGATGCCGATGGCGCTGAACTCAAACAGACCGAAGCTGCCGTAGCCCAGCTTGCTGCTGACTTCACTGGCCAGCAGGTTGACCGAGCTGCCCAGCAGGCTGATCGTGCCACCCAGCACCGTGGCAAACGACAGCGGCAAGAGCACCTTCGAGGGGGAGATGCCGCGCCGCTGGCACCAGCCTTCGACCACCGGCAGCAAGGAAGCCACGATGGGCGTGTTGGGAACAAACGCCGACACCGGCCCAACCGCCGCCACCATCAAGGTGATCATGCGCTTGGGGCTGCGTACCGCATCGGAGCCGATCAGCGCGCGCAGCCGGTCGAGCGCCCCTGAGCGAAACAGCCCTGCAGAGAGGGCAAACAGCCCCATCAGGGTGATCAGCGCTGGGCTGCCGAAGCCAGCGACGGCCTCGCTGGGTTTGAGGACACCGCAAGCCATCAGCAGTGCCGCCGCCAGCAGCCCCGTCACCTCGGGGGCAAGCCAGCCACCAACGAACAGCACGATTGAGCCCAGCAGGATCGCCAGGGTGATCCAGCCCGATGGCGTGATTGCAGAGAAGAGCTCGGCCATAGACGCCGTTTTAACACGGCAAACAGGTCGGAAATTCGTATTAAGTGGCGCCGCTCAGAGGTAGACCTCTTCGCGCGGGTAGCCCACGCGGGTTGGCGCGCGGTTGCCGTACAGCGCCGAGAGCACCAGCAGGATGCCCAGCCTGCCGACAAACATGCAGACCATCAGCACCAGTTGACCGATGCGGCCAATGTTGGCCGTCATCCCCAGATCAAGGCCCACGGTGCCGAAGGCTGACATGCAGGTGAACAGGTTTTCCAAAAAGCTGAACCCCTCGCCAGCGCGGCTGCCCCCTGTGGTTTCGCCGATGCCGAGCAGCAAGGTCATCAGCACCACAAACCCCGCCGAAGCCAGCGCCGTGCCCACGGCCTTGAGCACAACGGAGGCGGGAATGAGCCGGTTGCGGATCACCACGCCCTCGCGGTTCTGCAGCGTCGAGCGGGTGGCCCCCACCAGCACGGCAAAGGTGGTGGTTTTGATGCCGCCGCCGGTGCCTCCGGGGCTGGCGCCGATGAACATCAGCAGGATCATCATCAGCAGGCCTGCATCGGAGATCGTCTCAACCGACAGCGGCACGGTGTTGAAGCCCGCGGTGCGTGTGGTGATCGATTGGAAAATCGTCACCTGCAGCTTGTGCAGCAGGCTGAGGCGCTGCATGACCCCGTCAGAGGCGAACTGTTCGGTCAGCAGCAACCCCAGGGCGCCGATGCCGATCAACAGTGCGCTCGAGCGCAGCACCAGGCGGGTGTGCAGGCTGAAGTTGCGCAGCCGTCTGAAGCGAAACCGAAAGCCCAGCAGGTCGTTGGTGACCCTCCAGCCAATCCCCCCCATCACGATCAAGCTGCCAATCACGCCACAGACCACAGCGTTGAATTGGTAGCCCTCCAAGCTGTCGGCCCAGAGGCCAAAGCCAGCGTTGTTGTAAGCGCTGATGCAGTGGAAGAGGGCGGCCCAGAGACGTGCGCCCCTGTTGTCGATGTCGGTGAAGCCGAAGCTGTAGAGAATCACCGTGCCCAGGGCGATCAGGCAGCTGGCGGTGATCAGGATCTGGTGAAAGGTGGGCCCGATGCCGCCGACGCCAAATTCATCGAGTGCCCGGCCTTTGTCGAGCCGTTGCCGCAGGCCGCTGCGGCCCTGCACAAACCCCTGCAAAAAGGTGGTGATGGCCATCAACCCCAGGCCGCCCACCATGATCAGCGCGGCCAGCGCCACCTGGCCCACCGGCGTCAGATCACGGCCGACATCGATGATCGACAGCCCGGTCACCGTGATGGCTGAGGTCACGGTGAACAGCGCTTCCCACAACCCCACAGCGTCGGTGGAGCACAGCGGTGATGCCAGCACAAAGGTGCCCACCGCAATCACCAGCAGGCCGGTCACGGCGGTGAACTGCGGCACCGTGAGCCGATGCCGCCAGTGCTGCAGGCGGTTCCAGGAGCGGGCTGCCGGATTCCTGTTCATGGGCTCCAGTCTGCAGCCCGCCGTTGGGCTTCACCAGATGGTTCAGTCGCTGCCGCCACCTGCCCGAGCGCGCAGACGCGCCAGGCGCCTCAGCGGAGCGGCGTCTGGCTGGCGCCCCTGGAGCCTGAGCTCCTGGCTGCTCAGCAACGGCAGCTCTCCCTGATCCTTCAGGGTCATCAGCACCGATGCGGTCATTGCAAACAGAAGCACCAGCAGCGCCGTGCTGATTTGTCTGCTGCGGCTGGCCAGGTTGGCGCTCACCTCGCCAGCTGGACGCTGGCCGCTCAGCGGCGAGCGGCAGTCAGAGCAGATCAGCCGGCTCCCGCCCCCGCCCGCTTTGCTCAGCATGCGACAGCCGCAGCGGGGACAGGCCATGGCTTACTGCTGCGGTGCTCCGTTGTAGATGGTCTGCAGCACGGTGCGTCCGTCGGTTGAGACGCGCAGTTCAGTCTGAAGGGTGGGCGGCAGGTTTTCAGGCTGCCAGCCCGGTGCACCGCCGAGAAAGCGGAAGACGTAGCCGTTTTGATCGTTGCTGATCAGGCAGGGGTTGGTGAGTTTGGTGGTTTCAAACATGCACTTGGCTGGGTTGTAGACCCCCAGACCACCGTTGAGTGTGATGGCTGCGTTGCGGGCAGTGGTGATGGCGCGCACCTGGCTGTCGGGCACAAGGCCCTGGGCCAGTGCTGGGGCCAAGGCAACGCTGCTGGCCATGACGCAGGCCCCTAGCAGGGTGCTCAGGGCTGGGGTCGATCGAACGGTGTGCTTCACCAAGCGTGGCATCTTGGTTTCAGTGTGCGTTGGCGGGCCTGTTTTGACAGCGCCTCAGGCTGGCAACGGGTCGACGGGTTCGCTGCTAGCAACCTCTTGAAGCCTTGAGCGGCGCTGCTCGTCGAGGTGGGCGACGTGCTTGCGCTCGGAGTAGTACAGGCTTTGAAACTGCAGGGCGTCGCGGTTGAGCTCGGCAAACAGGGCGTCGATGCGCGCTTCCATGTCGAGTCCAGGATTGCTGGGTCCGCTGCTGCTGGGGTCGCTGTTGGTCTGACCGCGATCGAGCAGGCGGGCGATGCAGCGCTCGAGGGTTTCAAGTCTCTGGCTGCTCCAGGCATCGAGCAGGTGCCGGCAGCGCTTGAGGCTCTTCTGGCGTTCCAGCACCGCAACCGCTCCGCGCAAGTGCAGCTGCGGTTGCTCAAGGCCTGCCCGTTGCACCTCGCTGGGTTCAAGCAGCGGGGTGAGGCGGTTGAGCAGCTCGCTCTGCTCGATCAGCAGCTGATCGCCCAGCAGTCTGGGTAGATCGAGATCGGCGAGCGCCTCTCCAGAAGCGGCACCTCGGCTGATCGCCTCCAGTTGCCCCAGCCCGAGGTTGTCTTCCTCGAGGCTGCTGATCGCAGCCCACAGCAGCCGGTGGTGCTGCAGGGCGAAGTCTTCGAGTTCGCGGCGGTGCAGCTCCTGGCGAATCGCGGCGCGCTCGCCGGGGCAGTGCAGGTAGAGCCGCAGAACTTCTGCTTCGGCCCGCTCGCGCACCCCCGCATCGCCCGGCTGCTCCCAGCGGCTCGAGCGGCCATGCCAGCGCTGGCCTTTGACCTGCTGGCGCAGATCGTCTTCGAGCTGCAGGGCCAGGCGGGCCTGGCCGCCGCTAAGGCGTTCGGCCACCTGCTGCAGGTAGCGGCTGCGCACGGCCGTTGCCGGCAGCTTGCCCAGCAGGGCCACCAGGCCGGTGACCGCCTGCTGAAACTGATCAGAGCGGCTCAGGTCAAGCCCGGCCAGCACCTGTTCGATCTGCCAATCGAGCCACACCGGTGCCTGATCCAACAGCGCGCGGTAGTCACCGGCGCCATGGGCCTTGAGGTACTCGTCGGGGTCCTTGCCCGCCGGCAGTTGCAGCACCCGCAGCTCCAGCTGACCCTGCAGGGCCAGTTGCTCCACTTCGCCGATGGCCCGTTGGGCGGCGCGCACGCCGGCGCCATCGGCATCGAAGTTGAGGATCAGCCGCTTGCTGTCGCAGCAGCGGCAGAGCTGGGTGATCTGCTGGCTGCTCAGGGCGGTGCCCAGCGCCGCCACGGCATTGCTGATGCCGGCGGCGTGCAGGGCGATCACATCGAAATAACCCTCGACCACCACGGCCCGGTCGTCCTTGCGGATGGCTTCGGTTGCCTTGTCGAGTCCAAACAGGTGCTTGCCCTTCTCAAACAGTTCCGTTTCAGGGGAGTTGAGGTACTTGGGCTCGCTGCCATCGAGGCTGCGTCCGCCGAAGCCGATCACTCGCCCCTGGCGGTCCTTGATCGGCACCATGAGCCGGCCCCTGAAGCGGTCGTAGAAGCCGTCGCCCCCCTTGCGCGGCACCACAAGGCCTGCGGCCTCCAGCAGGGCGGGCTCGATCCCCTCGACTTGCTGCAGGTGCTGCAGCAGGCCATCCCAGCGATCGGGCGCGTAGCCCAGCTCAAAAGCCTCGATCGTGGCCGGCTGCAGGCCCCGGTTGGTTCTGAGGTAGTCGAGTGCTGCCTGCCCTTCGCTCTGCTGCAGGTTGCTGCGGAAAAAGCCGCAGGCCAGGGTGAGCGCCCGGTGCAGCTGTTCGCGCCGCGACAGTTGTTGCCGCAGCCGCTCCTGCTGGGGCCCGTCGAGGGTTTCGATCGGCAGCTGGTACTTGCGCGCCAGCTCCAGCACCACCTCGCTGAAGCTGGTGCGCTGCAGTTCCATCAGGAACTTGATGGCGTTGCCGCCGGCCCCGCATGAGAAGCAGTAATAGAACTGCTTGGCCGGTGAGACCGTCATCGACGGCGATTTGTCGTCGTGAAACGGGCAGATGCCGACGAATTCGCGGCCCTTCTTTTTGAGCACCACGTGCTCACCCACGACATCAACGATGTCGGCCCGCTCCTTGACGGCTTCAATCGTGCGGGGGTGGAGACGCGGCTGGCTCAAGGCCCTTCAGGTTGGGGATAGGTCTGCAGCGCTTGGGCTTTGCAGATGGTCTTGGCCTGCTCAATGCTGGCGCGGGCCTTGATCTTTTGCACCACGCAGCCGCAGGTGAACTCCACGATGCCCTTGGGGGGAGTTTTGCCGGCTGTCTTGAAATCGGCCTTCATCGCTCTGCCGCAAAAGTGAAAGATCAGCTGGTCTTTCATGTTGCCGCCAACCTGGGTTGTTGCTGCAGCGCCCGTGCCAGACAGGTTCAAGGCGGCCACACTGGCGGCGGCCAGGAGCAGGCGTTGAGGGCGCAAGGGGGTGCCGTGAGCTCTTGGGCCCTCAACCTAGGCCGCTTTTGACGGTGCTTCGATGGGGTGATGCTGCCGCCTTCGCCAACGCGAACCGCGACCCTCGAGATGGTCGCCAGCGCCTTTTCCTTTGCCTTGATGGGCGTTTGCGTGAAGCTCGCAGGCAGCCGCATCCCCGCTGTCGAAGTGGTGCTGGCCCGGGCTGTGGTGAGCCTCGTGTTGAGCTGGTTGCTGCTGCGGCGTGCTGGGGTCAATCCCTGGGGTCAGCGCAAGGGCCTGTTGATCTGGCGCGGAGCGATCGGCACCCTAGCCCTGCTGTGCGTCTATCAGGCCTTGGCCCAGCTGCCCCTGGCGGCGGCCACGGTGCTGCAGTACAGCTATCCGACCTTCACGGCGCTGCTGGCCTGGCTGCATCTGGGGGAGCCGATCGGGCGGCGGGTTCTGCTGGCCATGGCCCTGGGCTGGCTGGGGGTGTTGCTGCTGGCCCAGCCGCCCCAGCTGCTGCATGGCTGGCTGGGGAGCTCGCCAGCTGCGGCACTGCCGCTCTTGCCTGTGGCGGTAGCCCTGCTGGGGGCGCTGTGCACGGCGCTGGCCTACGTCAGTGTGCGCGCCCTGCGCCACAGCGAGCATCCGCTGGTGATCGTCTTTTATTTCCCCTTGGTGGCGCTGGTGCTCAGCCTGCCGCCGGTGCTGCTCAATCCCGTAATGCCGAGCGGACCTGAGCTGCTGGCTTTGTTGGGGGTGGGGGTGTTCACCCAGCTGGGGCAGGTGAACCTCACGCGTGCCCTCATGGCCCTGCCGGCGGCGCGCGCCACCACCATCAGTTACGTGCAGGTGGGTTTTGCGGTGCTGTGGGGCTGGCTGCTGTTTGA
>Ga0194129_10001436_pt1 | contig 39079 bp, 36 predicted proteins | sample TA2KigCa35mmetaG_FD_150862 | JGI IMG/M metagenome (GOLD analysis project Ga0194129, IMG submission 150862) | Freshwater microbial communities from Lake Tanganyika, Tanzania - TA2015038 Kigoma Deep Cast 35m | ecosystem: Environmental > Aquatic > Freshwater > Lake | place: Tanzania: Lake...
GGGCAGCAGCCCCTGGCGCGCACCCACGCGTACCGATTCACTGAACTGCAGCGCGGCGCGGCCCTCGGCGCTCGACTTCTCATCGCCCATGAGCGTGGGCGTGACGAGGAAGAGGATCTCCGACTTCTTCACGATGTCATCCTGCCCGGTCAGCGCATCGCCAAGGACCGGAATGTCCGACACATACGGCGTCTGTCGGCGATTACTGATGATCGTCTCGCGGAAGAGCCCACCGAGCACCACGGTCTGGCCGTCGCGCACCCGGACATTGGTCTTGACTTCCTGCTTGAATTCGTTGGGAACCTGATAATCCTTGTCGTCGTACTTCAGGGTCTCGAGCTTGTAGTCGCTGACACTGGGCGAAAGTTCGAGGCGGATCATGCCGTCGTCGGTGATGAAGGGCCGAAACATGAGCTGGATGCCCACATCAAGAAACTCAACGGTCTGAATGCTCACATTTTGATTGATCGTAGTACTCAGGTACGCCACGCGTTCGCCCACGTTGACCCGCGCGCGCTGGCGGTTCAGGCAGGTGACGCTGGGACGGGCCAGCACGTTCGAATCGCTCACCTGATCCAAGATTTGCAGGAACGCCGAGACATGGTTGCCCAGAATCCCGACCTGGAAGTTCGGGCTGGTGCTCGGAGGCGCTTGGAAGTTTCGCACGGTGCCAGACTGGGCATCTTCCGGGTAGTTCGCGCCATCGAATCCGTCAGGGCCGCCCACCAAACTGTCGACGATCGACTCCGGGCCATTGAGCACGCTGGCGAAGTCCACGCTACCCGCAGCCGCGATGTCCAAGCCATAGGCACTGGCATCATCGATGGCGGTCTCGACCACCATGCACTCCACGCGAACCTGCTTCGGCGCCACGTCGAGCTTCTCGATGAGCTGCGCGATGCGGTCCACGTTCTCGACGAAATCGAACACGAGCAGCTTGGCCTCGAGGGCGAAGTCATCGGCGCCGAAGTCATCGAAGTCGGGCTGCATGCCGCGCGGCACGGTGCCACGGACGGTCATGGTCCCCTTCTCGCTCAGAAGCGGCTTGGCGAACGCTTCGGCATCCTGCGCGCCCAGAAATTCCAGCGAAAACACGCGGCTCACCATCTGGCGGCGCGCGGCGTCGAGTTCCGCCAGTTCCTTCTTGGTGTAGACGAGGATGAAGTCGCCCTCTTGCCGGCTTGCAAAGCCGCGCACCTCGAGCACGGCCTGCAGCGCGGCATCGAAGGGCACATCGAACAGATTGACCGTGACCTTGCCCTTGACGCCCTCGCTGGCCACGATGTTGCGCTGGGTCTTGATGCTGAAGAGCTCAAGCAGCGTGACGATGTCCATGCCCTGGGCCTGCAGGGTCACGGTTCCGTGGGGCGTGATCTCGATCGTCGGCGGGGGCGCGGGTTCGGCGGGCTCCGCTGCAGGAGCTTCGAGCGCCGGTGACTCCTGAGTCGGCGCGGTGCCTGGAGCCGCGGCAGCACCCGCTTCAGCGGTTGCGGGAGCCGTCGTGGCGTTGGGGGCAACAGGCGCGGCGGGCGGAGCGGCACCTTGAGCAGGCGCAGGTCCGGCTGGACTTGGCGCAGCGGCCGGCGGCGCTGCCTGGGGCGAACTCGCTGCAGGCACCTGCGCGCGTGCGGCGCCGTGCACAGCAGCAAGCGCGAAGGCCAGCGTGACAATCGAAGGCACGCCGAGCGAGCGGCTCGCGATGAACCGCGGCGAAGTTGTCCTGCGCGTTCCGTGCATCGATCCTGTCCTGCCCGCATCCTGCGGAGGGTGTCGGCACTCCGACACTTCGTCAGCATCGGCAATTGCGCGGCCTTCGGTGAGAATTGGTGAGTTCACGGGTTCGCGTACCAGCGCTCCGTCACGCCTCCTGTGGTCGGAGCGATTTCCAGTTCCAACCTGTCTGACGCCCCTGGAATGGACAGCTCAACAATGGGTGCCGTGGCATCAGGCGTGACTGCTAAGGCCCCATAATGATTGAAGTTCAACACGCCTGAGCCAGCTCCTGCAATCGCCAGCCGCACATTCATGGCTTCTTCAAAGCCGCCGGGCCCAAAGGTCACGACTGTGTCGACGTCACCGCGAACGAGCGTGTACCCCTGCGTGCCGATCGTGAGCACCGAGGGCTCGGTCGGATTCGCAAGGCTCCAAGCCTGTGCCGCCATGACATCAGCGACCAGGCGCTCGCGGGCTGCCAAAAGTCGACCATGGGCCGAGTCGAGCATCGCCGGGATCGCCACTGCCGCAAGGCTGCTGACGATCACGAGCACGATCGACACTTCGACCAGGCTGAAGGCTCTGCGGATTCGTTGGCTCATGAAAGGCTCCATTCAGAAGTCGACGCGGATGCGGGTAGGAATCGTCTGCGACCCGCCGCGCGGCGGCGGTGCTCCCTCGGTGAGCCCGGTGATGTCATCGAGCGCGTGGTCGTAGAAGAAGCTCGCTGAGTTGCGCATGATCACGTGGTTGGCGCAGATGCGGCCGTAGACCTGACTTGTCCCGCGCAGCCACACCGGATTGGTCGGCATGAAGATCGAGCCGATCACGGAGCTGTTGTTGAAGTCCCACAGGAAGATCGAGCTCAGGAACGCCGGGTCGGGATAGATGCGTACGCGCCAGGGCTCCATGTACTGCGGCTCCGACGGGGCATGGTCGCTGCAGGCATTCGCCTGCCACTGGCCCATCCAGGCCTTCCTGTGCGGATCCCCCTGCTTCAGCGATGCACTCGATTCACTCGAGCAGGTCCAGTCCTTCCCGACCCACGAGTTGGCCATTGCCATGTCATAGGCCACGAAGAGCAGGAGCTGCGAGTTCTCCTTGAGCTCGATCGTGCTGTTGGAGCACGTGAAGCTGCGCGCATCGAGATCGAACCACATGCGCGCCTTCATCACGATCCTCACGTTGCCGTTGATGATGAGCTTGCTGTTCTCGAGCTTGAGCTTGTCGTCGATCCGGTAGACGCCGCTGTTCATGGTGACCGCGCTGCCGTTGACGATGTTCATGTCACCGCCACCGATCGGGATCCCGAAGAACTCGTTGCACTTGATGCGGGTCGGGTTGAGCGTGACGGTTGTGGCGCTGTAGGTCTTGTTGCCCGTGATCGTGGTGCCGCCGGCGAAGGTCGGCTCGGCCGGGGGCTGGATCGGTCGCGCGCTCTCGCCCTGGGGCATGCGCACCAGGTCCACCTCATCGGCACTGCCGCCCGACACGGTCACGCTTTGCGCACCGTATGGGTGGTGCAGGTAGGCACCGATGTCGTACTCGTAGGAATTCGGGAGTGCCTCCCAGTTGGCGGCTACCAGCGGGTTGCCGCCAAGGAACCGAAAGAGTAGATCCGTCGTGCCGTACTCCAAGTGCGCCACGCCAGCGCGGGCAGCGCGCTTGACCGACGCCGATTGACTGGCGATCGCCGTTGCCATCGATGCCTGCGTGCCGGGCACGTCCACGGGCGCACCCTCGAAGTACGCGCCCTCGCCAAGTTCCACGCCTTCGAGGCCGAGCCACCCACGCTCGGCCTGCGTGCCGATGTTGATGGGCAGCTCCTGCTCGCTTGACGGAGCACGCTCCCAGCGACCGATGAAGTTGTCGCCCTCCATCGTCATGAGCTTGTTGGCGAAGATCGCGTACTGGCCCTTCACCAGGCTCTGCAGTGAGAGCTGAGCGGTCATGCCGTAGCTCGTACCGCCGATCGTGACCGTGATGCCGGCTTCGAATTCAGTGGTCGCAGCGCCCGGTGCCGCACCGGTCGCCACATCAGAGATCGTGACGTTGAGCACCGCGCCGTTGCTCATCACATAGTTCTGGAGCAGCACCCCGTCACTGAGGGCGGTACGCCACTGCGCAGCCAGCGTCGCATCGGGCTCCTGGAAGATCCGCGCGAGCATTTCGCGCGAGAGCGCCAGCCCCTCGGCCGCGGCCAGGCGGCTCTGGGCGGCCTGCGCCATGTTCGAGCCAATCTCGACCGAGCCCGAGCGCGTCTTCACGAAGGCCGTGCCGGCAGTCGCCGCCACACCGAGCGCGAAGAGTGCCATCACGAGTGCCGCACCACGGCGGCGCGAAGGCTTCGAGCGCTTCATCATGACCCACCTCCACAGATTGGATGGATGTCGGGAAACGGCAGGTGTTCATCAAGCCGCACGTCAAGGCGCAGCTCTTCCTCGCCCGTCGGATCGCCGGCATCGTCGAGCCGCTCGCGCATGAACGCGAACTCGATGCCCAGCGCGCGATTGCTGCAGATGCTGGAGGACCCATAGATGAATCGCGGTGCGGCGGCCACGACGCCGTCGCGCGCCATGGGGGCGAGCCCCTCGGCGATCGGGAAGATGGTCAGTTGGTTGGCCGCGCGGAGTTCCTCGAACACGCTGTTCCAGTAGTTGGCGTCGACCGAGAAGTAGCGGTCACCCTGCCCCGCGGGAATGGTCGCGGCATTGACAACCGCCTCCTTGAGCGACCAGGTGCCATCGGACTCCTGCTCGAAGAGCAGCCAGTGGAGCTCGTCCGCCGTGAGGTTGACCAGGTCAAAGGCCGACTCGGCGCCTGCACCTGAATCCTCGAGCATTTCCGAGGGTAGCCAGAGCAGCGTGCGCTGCTGGCCCTGCTCGAGCAGCATGCGGCTCTCAAGCAACAGCCGCGAGACGTGCGCCTGCACCGCCGCCGTGCGAACGATGGCCGCCGCGCGGACATCCTGCAAGCGAAGGGCTCGGTGGAATGTGCCGAGGAATCCGGCCACGGCACCGGCGACCATCGTCACCGTCACCGTAGCCACCATCAGCTCCAGCAGTGTGAATGCACGATCGCGCTTCATGGCGTCGCTCCCTGAGTCTCCTCCCAGGTCTCTGGGCGGAACCGACGCAGCACGGCGAGCTCGCGCTCGTCGCCATCCTCATCAAGGTCGTATACGGTCACCGTGATTTGCCAACCGGTCAGCACCAGACCCGCAAAGCCTGGAATCGCCTGCGGTTCCGCGGCCACGGTCGTGCGGCGTCCCATCTCCGACATCAGGCCAGGCATGGCGGTGCCATCTGAGGCCATCAGTGCACCCGGTGCTTCGTGCCCCGCAAGGTTCGGCACCGTTCCATAGTCGTTGGTGAGCGCCTGGGTCATGCGGCTCTCTGCACAAGCCGCAGCAAGAGTGATGCGCAGAGCATCCTCCTGCGCAGCGATGCCTGAACTGATCGCCGTCGATGCCGCCGCGGCCGCCATGGCCACGATGACCAGGGCCACCAGGCATTCCACCAGCGTGAATGCTGCGCGCACGGTGCTCATGAAGGATGTGGTCGGGCGGATCGACATGGTGATTCAGGGAAAATGTCCGATCCAGCCGAACCGAGACAAGGCACAGCCTGTGTCGCGATGAGCAAAAAAATCTGATCGATCGCTTGAGTCGCCCTTCCGTGCATCCGAAGTTCACCTCGGCGGCAATTGGCAACGCAGGGACCGTCCCTGGCAGCCAGCCGTGAACGAACGGTTTCCAGCCTGTAGGAGGGCTTCTTATGACGACTCAGTACGCATCGACCAACGGCAACAACGGCACCTGGACCAACGGCAAGCGCGGCGGCAAGCGCGCCTTCACCCTGATCGAAATCCTCATCGTGGTGGTGATCCTGGGCGTGCTCGCAGCACTCGTCGTGCCCAGCGTGACCAGCGCTTTGGATGACGCGAAGACCGAGGCCGCCGAGGCCCGTGGCTCGCAGATCCTCACCATGGTCACCCGCTTCAACCAGTTCCAGCCCGGTGGCGCCTCGATCTCCCTGCCCTCGTCGGCCGGCGCGATCACCACCACCGAGCTCGACAAGCTCGTCACCGCGGGCTACTGCGAGAGCGACGACATCACCAACCAGCTGACCAACAACACAACGTGGTACTACGACCCCACCACCAAGACGATTGCTCCGGAGTGATCCTGTCGGCTGGAACCTGAAGACGTGGCGCGCCGTGCACGGGCAACCGTGCGCGGCGCGCAGTACGAAGGGACCGAGTGATTCTGGAGGTCACACCATGTTCAAGGCACTCGCACCACGCACGGACATCGCCATCGACTTCGGCACGGACCGCACCAGGCTGGTGCAACTGAGCCAGGATGGGCTTGACGCATCGATCGATGCGGCTGCCGAGTTCGACGACTCGCCGTTCGCGGTCTCCGGCTCGGAGATCACGATCGAGCCCGGGTTCGTGCAGGCCCTTCGCCGTGCGCTCAAGTCCGGTGGGTTCGCCGGCCGACGCTGCGCCCTGACGATTCCCTGCTCGTGGCTCCTCGTGGATACGGCGGAGCTGCCATCCTTGGCCAAGGACGAACTCCTGCAAGGCGCGATCTGGGAGGCCGTCGATCGCTTCGGCCTCGATCGTGATGCGCTCCACCTGGGCACCCTGCCACTGGGCGGCGGAAGCCGTTCCGGGGGTGCCACCGAACATCTGCTTGTGGGCATCCGTCGCCAGGTGGCGATGGCGCTCACCGATTGCGTGGCACGCGTGGGCCTTGAGCCCAACCGCATCGAGGCTGCTCCGCTTGCAGCACTGCGCACCGCCTGGCGCGGCATGAGGATGGCCACCGCCGGTGGCTGCTTTGCCGTGCTCCATCTGGAGGACGGCAAGGCAGGACTCAGCATCATGTCGGGTGCGGGGCTGGCCTTCCACCGCGGCTTCGATTGGAAGCCTGCCTCGAGCAGCGACTCGCAAGCCGAGTGGATCCCCGTCGAGGGCGAAGATCCCGGCACGGCGCGAGTGTTTCGCTGGTACGGCCTCGCCGAGGAAACCCTGCAATGCCTCCGGCACATCGATCGCAAGCTCGGTGGTGCTTGGCCGTCCCAACTCGTGCTGACTGGCCCCGCCGCTACTGACCCTGCCCTCACGACAGCGCTTTCGAGCGTGTGCAGCGTGCACGCACTCGCGGTCGGGTTCGCGCCCGGTGTCCTGCAGGGCGTGCTTGATCCGATGGCCGCACCATGCACCTGGAGCGCAGCGCTGGGCAGCGCCCTTGCTGGACAGGCAAGCGGTAGCGGACGGAGGGCGGCATGAACGAGTTCCATGTCAATCTCCTGCCGCCCGAAGCGCTGCGACACGCGGGCATCAGGATGCGCCGGCGCATCGTTGCTCTGGCGGCCACGGCCTTCGCCGTCACCCTTGCAGGGCTCGCTGCACACAGCTTCAACGAGAGCCGCTCGGCGGCGATCCGCGTGGCCGTGGCGCAGGACCTTCGTGAGAGCGCGCAGAGCATCGACGATGTGCACGCCATGCTCATGGCCGAGCGCGAGCACCTCAAGCGACTCGTGTCCTGCCAGCAGACCGTGGCGCTGCCTGCCCAGGCAAGCGATGTGATCGCCACGATCAGCCATCTTCTACCTGAAGGCGTGTCGCTGCACGCGATGAAGATCACCATCAGCGAAGCCAAGGTGGCTGCAGGGCGCAGCCAGGCTCAACCAGCTCCAGCCAATCAGGCGAGCCAGCCCAAGCCCGTGACGCTCGATGTGGCACTTGCAGGGCACAGCATGACCCTCGCGGCCGTGTCGGAATTCGAGCAACGCCTCGGTGCACGCGCCCCCTTCGTCAGCGTGCGGCGCAATGAAGTCAAGCAAGCCGGCTCAGGCGAGCAGGCGTTCAGCCTCACCGTGCGTGTCGATCCGTGGGCCCAGCCCGATGGTGCAGAGCGCATCGTCTCAAGGAGCATGCCATGACCACTTGGCCAGCCATCAGCCGCGAAACTGCCATGGCGGCGGGCACCACGCTCGCCGGGACAATCGTCGTGCTTGGCATGTTCGTGGTGCCCAACTATGCGCGCGCCTCGGACCTGCAGCGCCAACGCACCAAGCTCGAGCAGAGCGCCGAGCAGTACATGGCCAAGCGCGCTGATCTCGAACGCCTGCAGGCTGAGGTCATCACGCTGCGACGCGATGTCGAGCAGGAGTGGCGACTCGTACCCAACTCCCCCGCTGAAAGCAAGCTCGGCGATGCCGTGAGCCGAAGCGTCGATGGCAAGAGCGTGCTCGAGAACTCAGTCAAGCTCGGTGATCCGATGGACTTCGTTCCGGCAGGGTCCAAGCCCGGCGACTTCCAGCGACGCAGCGTACGCGTGGATATGGTGGGTGACTTCGCCGCGGTCTTCGATGTGATCAACTCGATCGATGACAGCCGCGCGTGGAATCGCATCTCGAACATTGATCTGCGTCGTACCGATGGCAGCTCCATAGCCGCTCAGATCGACCTCGACGAGTACTTCCTTGCTCCGCCACCCGCGCCAGCCCCGACTGGAGGCACGCCATGAGCGCCATCTCGAGCACCTGGAACGACCTCTGCAATAAGCTCGGCGTGAACCCGAAGCAGTTCGCGCTTCTGGGCGGCGTGGCCATCGCCGCTGTGGGTCTGCTGATGTTCAAGGTGGCTGGTCCGGCCAAGCCCGCCAAGGCCGCAGCCGCTAAGCCCGGCCCGGTGGCCGCTGCAGCCGCGCCGGCACGACCCAAGTCCATCGAGTTCGCTCTAGAGGAGCACCCATCCGGTAATCCCTTCGCTCCGCTGGCCCTTTCGGCCCCCGCCGCCGTTCGTCAGGCCCAATCGGGCGAGCCAGCTGCACCCGCACCGGCTGCTGCCCCCGCCGCCTTTGACCTGACCGCAACCCTTTCGGGCGAGTTCGCGGTGATCAACGGTCGGACGGTCCGCCGCGGGGACCTCATGACCGAAGCATCCTCCGGGATTTCTTGGGTCGTGCGAGAGATCGGGCTTCGCCATGCCGAACTTGAATCCGATGGTCGTCTGGTGAGGATCGCCCTGGACGGGTGACCACCAGACTCCTCGGATTCGGGAGGCACAATGGTTCGCAACAACCCAACCCCTCAACCGACAGCCCCGCACCTCGATGCGGCTCCCATGTCGCTCGGGCAAGTCCTGGTCGCTTGGGGTGACCTGACGCCAGCCCAGTTGCGCGAGGCACTTGCGATCCAGTCTTCGAGCACGTGCCGACTCATGCTGGGCGAAGTCATCGTGCAGCAAGGCTGGATCACCAACGAGCGATTGCTGCAGGCCGTCGCTTCCGCGCGAGGCCTGGCCTTCATCGAGGACCTGGCCGCCGCCTGCGACCCTGGCGCGCGCGCACTGGTACCGCCCGAACTGCGTGCGCGTCACACCGTCATCCCCGTCAGGCTCGACGGGGGCGAGCTCATCGTTGCCACGGCCGAGCCCGAGGACTTCTTCGTGCTCGAGGACCTCACGAAGGTCTGCGGCTTCCGTGTGCGCTTCGTGGTGGCGACGGCCGACTCGATCCGCGCTGCGCTCGCCGAGGGTGACATCGATGAACCGGCGCCGTCGCGTGCGAACGAGCAAGCCGAGGAAATCTTCGCCGAGGTCGACGAAGCCCAGTTCACGGTTGCCGAGAACGAGGCCGCAGACCTTGCCGCTGAGGACACCACAGGCACGAGCGGCCCAGTCGTGAAGCTGGTGAACTTCATCATCGCGGGTGCCGTGGCCGATGGTGCCAGCGACATCCACATCGAACCCGACGATGGCGCGCTGCGGATCCGCTACCGCATCGACGGCGTGCTCTCGGTCAAGACCAACGTGCCCTGGCGCATGCACGCCGCGATCTCGAGCCGCGTCAAGATCATGGCGCGCCTCGACATCAGCGAGCGACGCGTTCCGCAGGACGGTGAGATCGCGATCAAGGTCAATGGCAAGCCGATCGACCTTCGCGTGAGCACGCTGCCGGGCAAGTTCGGCGAGAAGATCGTCATGCGCGTGATCGATACGAGCTATGCCAAGCTTGGCCTCGAGAAGCTCGGCTTCAGGGCGACCATGCTCGAGCGCTTCCGCGCCGTCATCGATGAACCCCACGGCGTGGTGCTGGTCACCGGACCCACCGGCAGCGGCAAGAGCACCACGCTCTACTCGGTGCTGCAGCAGTTCGACACCACCGCACTGAACCTGAGCACCGTCGAGGATCCCGTCGAGAGCAACCTCGACGGCGTCCACCAGGCCCAAGTGAATGTGAAGGCGGGGCTCACCTTCGCCGGCGCCCTGCGCGCCCTGCTCCGCCAGGACCCCGACATCATCATGGTCGGCGAGATCCGCGATGGCGAGACGGCCCAGATCGCCGTGCAGGCTGCGCTCACCGGCCACATGGTCTTCAGCACGCTGCATACGAACGATGCACCCAGCGCGGTGACCCGCTTGCAGAATCTGGGCGTCGAGCCGTTCCTGGTCGCTGCCGCGCTGCGAGGCGTGCTCGCCCAGCGCCTGGTGCGCCGCATCTGCAAGCACTGCAAGACCGAGTACGAGCCGGATGCAGCGGAGCGTGCCGCCATGGGCGAGTTTGGTGCTCAGGCTGAGCGTCTCTGGAAGGGTGCAGGATGCCGCGCCTGCCACGAGCGTGGCCTCAGCGGCCGGCTCGGTCTGTACGAGCTGCTGGCTCCCGATGCCGATGTCCTCGAGGCGATCTCGGCACGAACCGAGCCTGCGGCGCTCAAGAGGCTCTTGCGCGACAAGGGCTTCGAGACCCTGTGGGTCGACGGCATGCGCAAGGTGATCGACGGACTCACCACCACGGAGGAGGTGCACGGTGCCTGCCGCCATTGATGCCAGCCTGATCGGTGCAGTCGATGCGACTGCCTCCCGCAAGTTCGCCTACCGCGCCCGGCGTGGCAACGGCGAGCTCGTGCGCGGCGTGATCGAGGCGGCAACCCATGAAGCCGCCGTCCGCCAGCTCCGGCGCGACGGCCTTGTCGTCCTGAGCATCGAACTGGGCGACCTTGCAGCGGCAGTTGGCCAGAAGGGCATCATCTCCCGCAACCGCCTGAGCGCGCGCTTCAGCAACGATGACGTGATCGCTCTCTGCCAGCAGCTCTCGGTCATGATGAAGACCGGCGTGCCGCTGGCCGAGGCGCTCGAAACCTTCAGCGAACAGGCAGCGCGCACCGAAGTGGCCACGGTCGTCCGTGCCATCAAGGACGATGTCTGCGAGGGTGAGGAGTTCAGCGCCGCGCTCGCGAAGTGGCCGCGCATCTTCCCGTCGATCCTCGTGAGCCTGATGCAGGCAGCCGAAGCGAGCGGCACGATGGACGAGATGCTGTCACGCGTGGCCAAGGACCTGCTGAAGGCCCGCAAGACCGCCAAGCAGGTCAAGGGCGCGATGGTCTACCCCGGCATCATGCTCGCGGTGGCGATCACGGCCGTCACGGTGATCATGGTGTTCGTGCTGCCGACCTTTGCCCCGCTCTTCAAGGCGCAGGGCGACCGGCTGCCCCTGCTCACGAAGTGGCTGCTTGCCGCCAGTTCGTTCCTCAAGGGCTGGTGGCACCTCTACCTGCCGGCGTTGGCCGGGCTCTGCTTCGCCGCCACGGTCGCGGCGCGTACCGCTCGAGGCCGACGTGCCATCGACTGGGCCAAGCTCAATCTGCCCATCATCTCGCCCATGTTCCGCCAGCTCTATGTGGCGCGCATGACCAACACCATGGGCACCCTGCTCGCTGCAGGCGTGCCGCTGCTGGAAGTCATCCGCATCACCAAGGCGGTCACGGCCAACACCTACTGGGACCGCATGTGGGATGACCTGCGCGAGCGCGTCAACCACGGCCAGGAGATGAGCCCCACGCTCCTCCAGGCCGTGTTCATCCCACGAAACATCAGTGCCATGTTCAACGCTGGGGAGCGCGCGGGTCGCCTGCCCGAGGTGCTCGAGCGCATCGCTGCTTTCGCCGAGGAAGAGCTCGATGCCGCGATCAAGACGGTGACCGGCATGATCGAGCCGCTCATGATCATCTTCATGGGCGTGGTCGTCGGCGGCATCGCTGCGAGCATCCTGCTGCCGATCTTCCGCATGAGCCAGTCGGTGCACTGAGCCCTGACATCGAACCCGGGGAATCAAACTCCGGTGCAGTCCCGCCCGGACCAGCAGTCAGCCGCTCAGCGCCCGGACAGTCGCGATACGAGTCCGCGCACATCGACCACGCCGAACACGTCCAGCGCCGCCACCGCGAGCGCAATCGCCAGCAGCGCGATCACGGCACCCATCAAGCGTGACGACCCCGTGCTGCGTGAAGGCCTTGGGGTCGCCGTGACGGACGATCGCGAGGCGCTCCGAGATGCTGCCTGACCCGCCCCTGCGCGTTGGCCCGCTGCATCAGGCCGCTGAGCCGTCGTCGTCGAGGGCCTCGGCGCCAGCACGGCACGCAAGGCAGTCGCCAGCGCACCGGCATCGGCGTGTCGTGCACCCAGATCCTTGGCCAGGCACTGGGCCACGGCGGCAGCCAGCGCGTCGGGCGCCTCGGGCAGGGCTTCACGAAGATCGGGGATCTTGCCCTGCGAAACAGTCTGGATGGCCTCGGCCACCGGCACGCCGCGCACGTCGTAGGGATAGGTCTCGGTCAGCAGTTCGAACAGGATCATCCCCAGTGCATAGACATCCGTGCGGGCATCGATCCGGTCACGCTGGCCTAGGCACTGCTCCGGGCTCATGTACTGCAGCGTTCCCACGAGCTGGCCCGTCTCGGTCCGCACGCCGAAGCGCGACGAGTCCTCCTGGGCCGCGCGCGCGATGCCGAAGTCGATCACCTTCACTTGCGCGCGTGCATCAACGAGGATGTTCCCCGGCTTGAGGTCGCGATGCACGATGCCCTGCGCATGCGCATGCGCGATCGCATCACAGACGCGGACGAAGAGTTCGAGCCGACCACGCAGCGACAGCGATTGCCGCGCCGCCCAATCGGTCAGATCGAGCCCATCATCGATGAACTCCATCGCGAACCAGGGGAATGTCGACTGACCGTCATCGTGCAGACCGCTGGCATGCAGCCGTGCGATGCCCGGATGGTCGAGCTTGGCCAGGATCGCCGACTCCTGTTGGAACCTGCGCATGGCGATGTCGGTCACGCCGCCACGCGAGAGCACTTTCACCGCAGCTTGCGACGGCTGCCCCTCGCGTATGCCCATGTACACGCGACCCATCCCGCCGGAACCGATGAGACGCTCGATGCGGAAGCCTCCGAGCTCAAGCCCGAGCATCGGATCCGTCGCCGAAGGGCGCCGTGGGGCCGAGACTGCAGGCGACTCGGCGCTCGTGGCCTCGTGTGCGAGGATCCGCTTGGCTTCCTCGCGGATGAGTTCATCGTCGGTGCGTTCGCACAGCCACTCATGGACATGCTGCACGCTGTCAGCCTGGGCCTGTCGGGCCAGCTCGCGCGCAAGCTTCTGCTGGTCTGGTGTCATGCAACCCCCTGATCGCCCGGTCCCGCCACCGGAAGATCGACCGTGACGGTCGTGCCCTGCCCCACCGTGCTCTGCACGGCGATCCTTCCGCCGAGCATCAGCACGATCCGTCTGGTGATGCTCATGCCCAGTCCCGTGCTCGCGAACCGCATGCCATCCTCGCGACGCACGGGCTGGAATGGCTCGAACAGCCGATCGAGCTGGCCGCGGTCCATGCCTCGCCCGGTGTCGCTGACCTCGATCCGGTACTCGTCCGGGCCCAAGTGCGCTGCCTTCACCGTGATCGAGCCCTGCTTGGTGTGCTTTGCGGAGTTCGAGAGCAGATTGAGCAGGACCTGGCGCAGCCGAACGGGATCCGAGGTGACCATCCCGAAGCCGGGCTCGACCTGGGCCTTCAGGCGAGAGCCGGTCTCCATGACCATGGGCACCACAATCGCGATCGACTCCTCGATCACCGCCGGCACCTCGACCGTCTGCAGCGAGAGCTCGAGCTTGCCCGACTCAGCCTTGCTGTAGTCGAGCACATTGTTGATGAGGCCGAGCAGCCCGCGCCCGGCAACGACGATGCGACGGGCATCCTCGACAACCTGCTCCCCCCTCGAATCCTCGGCGATCATCTCGGCGTAGCCGATGACCGCATTGAGCGGTGTGCGCAACTCGTGGCTGAGGTCGGCGAGGAAGAGCCCCTTCGCTGCACTGTGATGCTCGGCCTGACGGCGCGCAGCATCGAGTTCACGCACCACGCCTTGCAGGCTGCTCAGCGTGGAATGAAGGTCACGCGACTTGCTTTCCAGCAGCATCTCGGCCTGCTCGCGTGCTGCACGCTCGCGAGCCAGCATGCGGCGCAGCAGCTCGATGTCCTCGCCGCCCCCCGCGCCGATCACGTGCGCCCCAGTGCGAAGATCGCCTCGCAGGATCCATCACTGTCCAGAGCACGCCGAGCCAGCGTGTACTTGCCGCCCCAGTGCGTGATCGCTCCGCGCAGCAAGCCCTCGGCCAGCGATGCGAACGGACGCTGGGAGCGGTACTCAAGCATGAACCGATCACCCTCCCATCGCGTCACGAACGATGGCAGTTCCGCATCCGGATAGAGCTTGCGCACCTCGACATGCACCACGCCCTCGAGGTTCGCGAGGAAGGCAAAGAGTTCCCCGTACCCGGCCACGGCGAACGGGAACCTCTGGGCCAGCACGCCGAACAAGGCTTCACCGAAGACCCTGAGCAGGCCATCGAGCGCCACCCCGGCCTTCCGGGAGAGCACCATGAGCAGCGCGACGGCTTCCTCGTGCGGATAGGTCCCGACTGCCGTGTAGGCCCCGCCTGAGGCCACCTTGCTCTCGGTGATGAGGGCATCCCAGGTGGCCTCACCAAAGCGCGCGGTCACCAGATCGCCGAATTCCCGAAAGACAATGCCCTTCATGGTGCGATACACAATACGGGCGGCCTGAATGGCGTGCCCAAGGGAACTCCCATGAAGATCGTCCTCGTGCTGCTCACACTCGCCACCGCCCTGCTCGCCGGCCAGATCGTCATGGCCGACCGGCTCTCGGATCCCAACGTGCTTGCTGCGGTCAAGTGGTCCGCCTTCGGGCTGCTCGCGATCGGCGCAATCGCGATGGCTCGAGACGGCGCCGCCGTCTGGTGCGGCCTGCTCTCCGTCGTCGCCGTCATGATCAATCCCCTCTGGCCGATGGCCGTCCCGGCTGAATACACCAACCATGTTCTGGCTGCATCCGCCGCCATCACGGGTGCGACCGTCATCCGCAAGTGGCAGTGACGCCGCTGCCGCAGAGGGCGGCGCCCAGGAGAACTGAACCCAAAGCGCAGGCCCCGGCAGGCTCAAGTCGACGGGCTGAGCCCGGCGGTGTGGACCCGGCGACTCCAATCCGGCGGTCTGGACTCAGCGGCCTTTGGTGAGGCCACAGGACCCGAATCAAGGAATCGTGAAGATCAGCGCGCCACCGGGCTCGATGCCCTCGGCCTCACTCTTCATGCGGCCCACCGCAACCTGTCGCTCCCGTACGGCCACGCCGACGCCGAAGCGGCGATTGGGGATGGTCACTGTCGGCCTGAGGACATATCGCTCGGACCAGCCGCCCGCCGCGGGGACAAAGACGGTGACCGCACCAAGTCGGTCCCCCGGGGCCGCAGCCGTGGTGTCACCAACGGCAATGAAGCCATCACCCACATCGAACGATGTCCCGAATCCGCTGCCGCTCGAGGCATTGGCCTTGAGTTCGCCCGACGGTGCCCACTGGCCTGCATCCTCGTAGGTGAAGATGCGAGCCGCCGTAGTTGGGATGTCCGTGGCGCGAACGACGAGCACGTTGCCGCGCAGACCGAGCCGATTGCCGAAGCCACCCCAAATGCAATCCGAAGGCGGGGTGATCGACTGCCGAAGGGCCCACACGCCATTGGCACCGCGACGGTAGACGTGCACCGCACTCTCGCCGGATTCCTGCACCGGCTGCTTCGGGCTCGGCTGCCAGGCCCTTGGGCTGGCGATCGCGAGTTGATCCCCGGAAGCCGCAATGGCACCGCCGAACCAGATGGCCTTGAGAGCCGGATCGGGCGAGAGCGAGCCGGCGCCCGACCACGAGCCGTCCTTGAGCGTGAAAAGGTAGACACGCGGAGCATCGACGATCGATCGCCCCTGCTCCCCGCGGAACCGTGTGTCGACGGCGCTCACGGCCAAGAAGCCGTCGCCCATAGCCATCGCGCTGCCGAAGGCTGGCTCCGCTCGCGTGGCCGGTGGCATCAACCGCTGCACTTGCTTCCAGCCCGACGCGACCTGATCGCGCTTCCAGACGACGACTTGCCCGGCTCGGCCCTGCACTTCCGCACTGGTGAAGAGCCAGTCGTCGTTGCCCACGACCGATTGCAGCACGGTCTCGGAGACGGAGGTGTCGCTGATCCCGGCGAGCTCGCGGGTGCCGACCCAGGTGCCGTCGGTCTCGCTGAACGTCGCGATCTGGCCGTTGAAGCCGCCGGTGCGCACGCGCTCGGGACCAGTGACGATGAGACGGCTGCCCGCCCACCCCGTGATCGATCCGAAGGTCGGCGAGACCGTGGGTTGCGACGCATCGAGCACGGCGCTCTCGCCCAGCTCGATCAAGGGCGCGGCGGCGGCGGGCTGCGGAACGACCTCGGTTGCAGGGCGATCGATGGCCTCCTGCGATGATGCGACGACGACCGCTGGCGACGCGCTGGCCGTCGCGGCGGTTGCTTGCAACGCAACGGCGGGCTGGGCTGCCGTGGCCTGGGCAGGGCCGGAGGACCCCTTCGGCTCGCAGGCCATCGACAGGGCGGCAAGGCTGAGGATCGCCAACCGAGGGGAGACTGACGAATGCAGCGAATCGAGGGTCATGACCGTACTGTACGGCACCCTATGACCATTGTTGCCCTGCTCATACACGCGCTCGCCGCCGAACCGCCCTACCAGGAGCCGAGCGTGCCGCTTGATCCGCGGATCAAGGGTGATCGCATCACGAGCCTTGCGCCACCCGTTGCGTCGACCACTGGACCCGTGGTGGCGCCAATCCACCGGATCGCGTCATCGGCGACAGAGAGTGGCCTGCCGGCCGAGCTGGACGCGCGTGCGCGCGCGGCGCTGCTCCGAGGCCTTGCGTGGCTCGCGGCATCGCAGGATCCCGAGGGCGGATGGATGGTGGCCAAGGCTGCGGCGGGGACCGATCAACCCAAACCCAGCCAGGCTGCTTCGACGGCGGTCGCGGGCCTAGCCGTCAAGGCCTTTGCGCAGGCCGCGAACTCGAGCCACGACGCCGCCGTCACGCGCGCGCTTGGTTTCATCCGGAGTCAGGCCTTCCATGCAGGTTCGTTCGTTCCGGACCCTGCTGGGAGCCTCGGCAACTATGTCGCCGCCTCCGTCGCCATGGGCTTGGCCGCGCTCGACCGCCCCGACGAACTGCCGATGCTCGAGCAGACGGTCGAGTGGCTGCGCCAAAACCAGTGGGACCATACCGAAGGGCTGGCCTCGACCAAGGACTGGTACGGCGGCGCCGGCTACGGCAACTGGGGCAGGCCGGATCTTTCGAATACACAACTTCTTCTTGATGCATTGCACGATGCCGGCGTGAGCCAGGACGACCCCACCGTGCAGCGCGCGCTCGCGTTCGTCACGCGGACGCAGAACCTCAAGGCGACCAATCCCTCATCTTGGGCCCAGGCCGGTGGCGATGATGGCGGCTTCGTCTACACGCCTGCCAACGGCGGCGAGAGCTTTGCGAGCGAGGATGCCGGGGAGGGCCGTTACGGCGAGAAGTTCCCCGCCGGCACGCCGCGCACGCTCCGCAGCTATGGCAGCATGACCTACGCAGGCCTGAAGAGCCTGCTGTACGCGGGTCTTTCGCCTGATGATCCGCGCGTGAAGGCTGCGCGCGGCTGGATTGCCTTGCACTGGGGATTCGAGGCAAACCCCGGCCTCGGGACGCAGGGTCTCTTCTACTACCGACACGCCATGGCCCGCGCCCTGGCCGTGAATGGCGAGCGCACCATCACCGATGCCCAGGGCAAGGTCCATGACTGGCGCAACGAACTCATCGAGAGCCTGCTCACTGCACAACGGCCCGATGGCTCATGGGTCAACGCCACCGCGCGATGGCAGGAAGACAAGCCGGAACTCGTGACCTGCTACGCGCTGCTCGCCCTCGAGGAAGCGCTCAAGCCGGCCGCGTCGTCCGTCAAACTCACGCCCGCTCAGCGGGCACCGTGAGGAACCACGCCCACGCCATCGCCGCACTCGCCAGGAGCAGCGCCCCGGTGGCTTGGTGGGCCGTCGTGAACGCCACCTCCAGCGTGGGAATCGCAGCGCTGTCGCGCTTGAGGACCCAGATGAGCGCCAGGAATCCCAGGACGACCTGAAGCGTGACGAGGCCGTGCAACGCTGCACCAGTCCGCCGCAGGCCCTTCGATCCAATCCACGGAGCAACAGTCGATGCATCGGTCGATGCAGCCCTCGCCGCGCCGGCACGCATGGCCCTGATACCCGCCCAGATGCAGGCTGCGAGCGCCACGACGGACCATGACAGGTGCGCGTGCATCGCCCACTTTGGCTGCGCCGGCGCACCGCCGTCGGGGCTGGGGATCTGAAGATGACGGTAGAGGGCGCCCAAGACCAGTTGCATCAGCAGGATCACCATGAGCGCCACGGCGGGGTTGGATGCCGCGCGCACGACGGCTGCGCGGCTCTCGCGCCACGCGGGGCACGAGGCCACCGCGAGCACACAAAGCCCGGCGAAGACCGTCTGGCCGAAGACGCCGTGCATCACCGCAAAGGCGATGCTCGGAGCAAGGTCCTCGCTCGCCTGCGACAGCGTGATGGCACCGGTCACACGCATCCCACCCATCAGACCCTGCAGCGTGACGGCGGCCAGGAGCGCCGTCGCCCCCCAGCGGATCGATGCCGGCGACCGGTTGGCCCATGCCAGCGCAGCCAGCACCAGCGTGGTCAAGCCCACGAGCGTCCCAAAGAGCCGGTGCACATGCTCGTAGTACACGCCGCCCTTCATCTCGCTGATCGGATAGAGCAGCATGTTGTGTCCGAAGGTGTTTGGCCAGTCCGGCACGGCGAGGCCCTCTTCCAAGCCCGTCACCAGGCCGCCCGTGATCAGTAGAAGGAACACCGTGCTGGCTGCGACCGTTGCGAACAGGTTGACCGGATCGCTCCCCGCTCGCGACTCCATCGGACCCCCTGTGCGTCGGGCCACCCAGCCCCCAAACACGCTCAGGGCGATGGTTGCTCCGTACAACCCACCGATCCACAGCAGTCCTTCACGCCAGACATCGCCTGCATCGCGCGAGAAGAGGCTTCCGACCACGAGCAGGTTGACCGTCGCAGAGACGACACCGACTTTCCACGGGGAGGCGGCGCCTCGTCGAGCTGCGAGCCAACCCATGACGGCCGGTGCCGAGAGCGTGAGTGCGAAGAGCGCCTCGCCAGCGAGCAGTCCCGGTCGCATCATCGCGATGTAGCCGAGGGTCCACATGCCCACGGTCGCGGCGAAGCCGAGCGCAAGATCCCCGCCCCGCAATGCTCCCGCACCGAGCGGGCGCAGCACCATCGCGATGATTGCCAGGAGGATGGTCACCGCGACGAGCGCGCCGGCATACAGGGCGAGGAACCCCGGTAGGGAGACCGATGGATCGGCTTGGGCAAGGGTGGGCAACATGGATGCATATGCTAGGAGTGCCAATGGGCGAAGACCGTTCCACGATCCCCCCCCGCCACGGCGTGCTGCGCACGCTGGCTGACCTGACCAAGTTCCGGCTGAATGCCCTGGTGGTGCTCACCACGGCAGCGGGTTTCGTGGTAGCCGGTGCCATGCCGGGCGCCACGCAGTCGTTGGCCATCTTGGGGTGGTGCGTTCTGGGCACCGCCTGCGCTGCCGCAAGCGCGGCCATCCTGAACCAGGTGCTCGAAGCCGGCCCTGATGCTCTCATGCAACGCACCGCCGCGCGGCCACTGCCGACCGGCCGGGTCCGACGCGTGAGTGCGTGGGTCATCGCCCTCGTCCTGGGCTATGCCGGCTTTGCAATCCTCGCGAGCTTCGTCAACCTCCTTGCCGCGGGTCTCGCCATCGGCAACATCGTGCTCTACGCGGCTGTGTACACCCCGCTCAAGCGCCACACCACGCTGAACACGATCGTGGGTGCCGTCACCGGTGCGTTGCCACCCATGATCGGCTGGGCGGCCGCGACGGGTGAGCTCACGGCCGGGGCATGGGTGATCGGCGCAGTGCTCTTCCTGTGGCAGATGCCCCACTTCCTCGCCTTGGCCTGGATGCTCCGGGACGACTACGAGCGCGGCGGGTTCGCGATGCTGCCCTCGCGCGATCCCGATGGTGCACTCACGGCAGCCGCAAGCCTGGCCACCAGCCTGCTGCTGGTTCCCATCGCGCTGCTTGGAGTGCATGTGGGCGCGGCGGGATTCGTGTTCGCGCTGTTCGCCGTGCTCGCTGGATCGGCGCTCGCGCTGCTGTCCCTTCGCTTCCTGCAGGAGCGCAGCCACGCCCGGGCACGCACGCTCTTCCTTGCAAGCCTTGCCTACCTGCCCATCGTGCTCGGTGCCATGTGCATCGATCGGGGCGCGGTGTCGATCGAGGCTTCGCTGCGCGGCGGTGCCGCCAATATCCCGCTCGAGCCAATCCCAGAACCCACCAAGGGGCAACCACTCGATGCCTGAGGCGCCGGCACCACACCGCGACGGCTTGGGGTTGGCCGTGCCGATCGCGCTCGCCGCCATCGGCACGATGGCTGTGCTTGGCTTTGCGCTTGCAGGCCTGCTCGCGGGCGAGCGCCCGCTCGGCGACGGTCGTGATCCCGCGACCTACGGCTTCGATCTTTCGGGGCTCGCCGCGGGACCCGGCATCGTCAGCGGCAGCGGAAATCCGCGCGATTTCCTGCAGCCCCTCACCGTCACGACCACGATGCCGGGTGCCTCGATGGCCGAGTGGAATGTCACGAAGCGAACCAAGTACGTGGTCAGCACCGACCGCGTCGTCGGCCTGGCGCTCGGTGGCGAGTCTCGCGCCTGGCCGCTCAGCGTGCTCAATGTGCATGAGGTCATTCACGACACGCTCGGCGGCGTCCCGATCGCTGTCACCTACAGCCCGCTGTGCGACTCGGCCGTCGTCTTCGATCGACGCGTGGCCGGCAGGACGGTGGAGTTCGGCATCAGTGGACTGGTGCTCGATTGCAACGTGCTGCTCTATGACCGAGGCGGTCCGGGTCACACACCGTCGCTCTGGTCGCAACTGGGTCTTGGGGCCGTGAGCGGTCCGCTTGCGGGGACCATGCTGCAGCCGATGGCTGGCGTGCGCCTGGAGCCCTGGAAGGACTGGCTCGCAGCCCATCCCGAGACCACCGTGCCCACGCCCGATGACGCCATGCGCAAGCGCATCAAGGCCACGAGCTACGAGCGGTACTGGCTTGCAGGCAAGCCGATGTTCGATGTGTCGAGTCCGGCGCCCGCCGGAGCGGGACAGCCCACGACGATGGAGCGGGTCGTGGCGACCCTGCAGCCCGATGGCTCATGGCTCGTCACGCCGCCGTCTGCCGCGGCCGCCGAGGGCGTGCGGATCCCCTCCCTGTGGTTTGCATGGCATGCCTTTCATGGCGCACGCTCGGCCGTCGATGGCTTCGGCACCACGGCCACGCCCTGATCGGGCAACTCAGTCGAACGAGCCAACCCAGAGCGTCGCGTAGAGCGCCAGCCAGATCACGCCCAGCGTGTGCCAGTACATCGTGCACTTGGTGAGGCCGAGCACGGCCTCGCGATGGTCGTGCGACCGGACGACCCGCATGATGACCACATACATCGCGCCAAGCCCGCCGAGCACATGCAGTGCATGCAGTGCCGTGAGCACGTAGAAGGTCCACGCGTACAGGCTGTCCTGCAGGGGCAGCGCTCGCCACATCTGGCTCCAGCTCAGCCCCTGCACCGCCACGAACGCCCAGCCAAGCGCGAAGGTCGCCCACGCTGAGGTGACCGCGCGGTCATCAAGGTTGGCCCGGGACGCAACCAGCGAGCGCTGCATGGTCCAGCTCGACGCTGCCAGGAGCAGCGTGCTCAGGATCAGCTCGCGAGGCAATCCCGGCGAGCCATCCGGTCGCCAGCCGGACTCATCTCCGGTTCCAAGCCGCACCACCAAGTAGGCGAGCATCGTGGCCACGAACACCATGGCGATGACCACGAGGAAGAGCCACATGCCAAGCAGCCCGGCGCTCGAACGCACCTGGGCGCTGGCAAAGGGCTCTCGTGCTGGATCACTGATGGGCATGCTTGGTCACGGTAGGCATCAACGACGAGGCGGACCGCATGGGTCCGCCTCGAGGAAGTTCACATGGCCTGAACACCCGTCACGGGAGGTCAGGGCTCTTCTGCGCCGCGATCGGCGCGTTCGGCGCATCCTTGTCGAGGACCGCCTGGACACCGGCAGGGTTGCCGACGTACTGGGAGTCGCGGTACTGGCTCGTATCCATGAGGCAGAAGGCCATCATGAGCACGACGAACAGGATGCCGCTCAGGAAGATCAGCTGGTTGAAAGGCCGATCCCAGCGAAGGTGCATGAAGAAGAGCGACACGAGCGTGGCCTTGAGGCCGGCGATCGCGAGCGCCACGAGCAGGTTCGCCTCGCCCAGATCGACGTAGCGCACCGCCACCGTGATCACGGTCAGGACGATGAGCGCACCGCCGGTGGCGAACAGGATCCACGGAGCGACGAGGTGTCCGACGAGCGGCTGCGCGTCGTGGCCTGCATGACCATGGCCGGAAGTGGTGTGTGCGTGTCCCATGGTTCAGTCGATGAGGTAGAAGAGCGGGAAGAGGAAGATCCACACCAAGTCGACGATGTGCCAGTACAGGCCCACGAGATCGACCGGCGTGTAGTACTTGGGTCCGAATTCGCCGCGACCGGCGCGCACGATCAGCCAACCGATCACGCCCATGCCGATGAGCACGTGGATCCCGTGCAGCCCCGTCATGGCGTAATAGATCGCGAAGAAGAGATGCGTGTTGGGCGGCATCGAAGCGTCCTGCAGGTGCAGGGCCTCGTCGCCGTGGGTGGCGGGATCGGCTGCATGCTCGGCGGCCTTGGCGTCGATCACGGCCGGAGCCATGCCCGAAGGGCCCTCGGCCGGCGGGGCGATCGCGGTCTGCTCGCCTGCCGGCATCTGCACGAACGCCGGCATGGACGCCTGCTGTGCCGTCACCGTTGCGGCCGACATCGTGGCCTGGGCGGGTGCGAGCGGCACGGGCGCCTTGGACGAAAGCTCGGCCGCCTGCAGGCCGCCGTCATCAGTCACGGGCTTGTAGAAGCCCTCGCCCCACACCAAGTGCACATGGAACTTGTGCGTGTACTCGAAGTACTTGATGACCATGAAGCCCGCGGCGCCGGCCATGGTCAGCCAGAGGCAGACCACCAAGGCGGTCTTGCGACCGGTCTGCGCGAAATAGACGCCCATGGCCATCGTCAGGCTGCTCAGGATGAGCACGCCAGTGTTGATGCCGCCCATGGTCGTGTCGAGGTACGCGCTCGCGTACTTGAAGACGTCGGGGTAGCGGTTGCGCAGCACCGCATAGCCCACGAACAGCGCTCCGAAGAAGAGCACTTCCGTCACCAGGAACAGCCACATGCCGAGCTTGGCGCTGTCGAACTGCTGCGCCGGCGTCTCGAAGTGGTGCGCCAGGAACGGGTACTCGGCGTTGTGATGACCATGGCCGCCGCCGTGCCCATGGTCGCCGTGGCCATCGGCTGCGTGGTGGTCGCCGGCTGATGCGTGTGCGCTCATCGTTTCAAGCCTTTGCCGCTGGGGGTTTCACGGTGACGTAGCCCTCACCGCGCTCGTCCCAATGCAGGTTGGAGAAGTCGTAGGGATCGCCCACCTTGGGGGCCTCGTGGAAGTTGTAGTACGGCGGCGGGCTGGCGCATTCCCACTCGAGCGTGGCGCCGCCCCACGGGTTGGCCGGGGCGCGCTTGCCGCTCACCAGGCTCTGCACCAGGTACATCGCCGTGAGCAGGAAGCCACCGGCCATGATGTAGGAGCCGATCGTCGAGATCACGTGGTAGATCTGGAATTCGGCCTGGTAGTCGTAGTAGCGGCGCGGCATGCCGTGGCTGCCGAGCATGAACTGGGTGAAGAAGGTCACGTTGAAGCCGATGAACACGAGGGTGCAGGCGATCATGCCGAGCTTCTCGTTGTACATGCGGCCGGTGATCTTGGGCCACCAGTGGTGCAGCCCGCCCACCATCGCGATCAGCGCGCTGCCCATCATCACGTAGTGGAAGTGCGCGACCACGAAGTACGTGTCGTGCAAGTGCACATCGGTGTTGAGCGTGGCCAGGTGAAGGCCCGTCAGGCCACCGATCGTGAAGAGCACGATGAACGCCAGCGCGTACAGCATCGGCGTGTTCAGCGAGATGGACCCCTTGTAGAGGGTGCAGATCCAGTTGAAGATCTTCACGGCGCTCGGGATGGCCACGCTGAACGAGATCGCCGAGAACAGGGTGTTCATGAGCGAGCTCTGGCCGCTGGTGAACATGTGGTGGCCCCACACGATGAAGCTGAAGATGGCGATGGCCACCGAGCTGAAGGCGATGAACCGGTAGCCGAAGATCTGCCGGTGGCTGTGGACGGCGATGAGCTCGCTGATGATGCCCATCGCAGGCACGATCATGATGTACACCGCCGGGTGGCTGTAGAACCAGAAGAAGTGCTGGTACAGGACGGGGTCGCCGCCCATGGCCGGGTTGAAGATGCCGATGTTGGCGATGCGCTCGACCGCCACGAGCGCGAGCGTGATCGCCAGCACCGGGGTGGCCAGGACCTGGATCAGCGCAGTGGCGTAGAGCGCCCACAGGAAGAGCGGCATGCGGAACCAGGTCATCCCCGGTGGACGCAGCTTGTGCACGGTCACGATGAAGTTCATCCCCGTGAAGATGCTCGAGAAGCCCAGGATGAACACGCCCACGATCACGGGGATCACGCCGCCGGCCGTGGTGGTCGTCGAGTACGGGGTGTAGAAGGTCCAGCCGGTGTCGAAGGAACCCATCACCAAGCTGACGACGGTGCAGACGGCGCCGGCGATCCACAGGTGGTAGCTGAAGAGGTTCAGGCGCGGGAAGGCCACATCCTTCGCGCCGAGCATGACCGGCAGCACGAAGTTGCCCAGCGCAGCGGGGATGCTCGGGATGATCACCAGGAACACCATCACCGCACCGTGCAGGGTGAAGAAGTGGTTGTAGGTTTCGGCGTCGATGATGGTGCGGCCGGGCGTGAGCAGCTCCGTGCGCACGAGCAGCGCGAAGATGCCGCCCACGAGGAACGACAGCAGCACGCTCACCGTGTACATCACACCGATGCGCTTGTGGTCGAGCGTCAGGAGCCACGAGAGGATGCCCTTGTCGTGGGTCAGGTAGTTGTCGCTCTCGGGGGTGTCGTAGGTCGGGGCCGCGGGGCGGGCTGGCAGGGTCGTCATGTCTGGTACCTCGTGTGTCTCGGGTGGTCGTTCAGGTGATGGCTGGGCTTACTTCGCGCTCGCGGTCGGCAGCGTCTTGAGCCATGCTCCGGTCTTGGGGTCGAACTCGTCGAGCTTCTTCATCATGCCGATCAGGGCATCGATGCCCTTGTCATTGATCTGGCCCTTGAAGGTCGGCATCACGTTGCCGTAGCCCTGGATCAGGTGCTCGCCTGGGTTGTAGATGCTGGCGCGGATGAAGTCCTCGGCGGTGGCATACTGCTTGCCCGCACCGATCAGGCTCGAGTAGGTCGAGCCATCCGCGAAGGCGCCGTTGCTGCCTTCGCCGCCGGTGACGCGCTCCCAGATCCCCTTCCAGCTCGGTCCGATGCCCTTGGTCCCATCGAGCGAGTGGCACTGCACGCAGCGCGCGTAGAGCTTGGGACCGGCCTTCCAGTAGAGCTCCTCTTCGGGGATCTCGTCGAGCCAGTTGGCCTGCTTGGTCGTCCAAGCATCGAACTGATCCTGGGGCAGCACGAACACGCGTCGATTCATGTTGCTGTGGCCCGTGCCGCAATACTCGGTGCAGAACAAGTGGTGGCCGTCGGTCGGCTGGTCCATGCCCGTCGGGTAGTCGCACTGGAACCAGAGGTAGGTGTAGCGACCCGGCACCAGGTCCTGCTTCACGCGGAATGCCGGGATGAAGCAGGAGTGCAGCACATCGCTGGCGCGCATGACCAGACGCACCGGCTTGCCGGCTGGAATCACCAGGTCGTCGGACTGCGCACCATTGGGGTACTTGAACTGCCAGCCCCACTTGTAGGCCGTCACGTTGATGTCGTAGCTCTCCTTCGGCGGCGTGCGCACGTCGAGGTAGCCGATGAAGCCGAAGACGAAGAGCACGACGCAGATCAGCAGCGGACCGACCGTCCAGGCCAGCTCGAGCGGACCGTTGTGATCGGGCCCATCGGTGCGGAACTTCGTGCCGACCTTGTGGCGGTACTTCCAGACGAAGTAGACCGTGAGCGCGGTGTTCAGCACCAGGAAGACCCACATGATGAGGTTGATCCACCACATCATCGAGTCGACGTTCGATGCGTGCGCGCTCGCGCCGACGGGCATCCAGAAGGTGGGCGGGGTCGGGCCGTCGGCGGCCTGAGCGAGGGTGAGCATGGTCAGCGTGGACATCATGGGTTTCTCTTCGGGTTCAGCAGGCCACCGCCGTCGGGGGCTGGAGTCGTCGGGCGCGCCGTTCGCGCAGCAGGGCCACGCCGACGGCCGCGACGATCGCAACCACGGTCAGCGCTCCACCGAGCTTCACGAGACGGAACACGAATGGGACATAGGAGTTCGTCGAGGCGTCGTACTGGAAGCACCAGAGCATGACACGGTCCATGCTGCTGCCGATGGTGCCTTCGCTGCCTTCGACGAGCGCGAGCCGGAAGGTGTCTGACGGGAAGCGCACGCCGTGCAGGTAGCGCGTGATCACGCCCTTCGGCGAGACCACGATCAGGCCACCCGGATGCGAGTAGTCACCGTTGTCGAGGAGCCTGAACCGGAACCCCACCGCCTCGGCGAGCCCATGGGTGGACGCGACAGGGCCGGTCAGGAAGTGCCAGCCCTTCTCGGAGCCCTTGCGACCGTACTCAGCGACGTAGCCGGCCTTCTTCGCATGGGCGAGCTCGGCATCCTCCGACGGGTTGATGCTGACCGCGACCATCTCGAACTGGCTGCCGACGGTCCATTCGATGCCCTGCAGGCCACGCACCGCTTCGTTGAGCACGAGGCTGCACATCATCGGACACTTGAAGTAGCCAAGGTGGATGAGCAGCGGGCGGCCGGGCTTGAGCAGGTCGGCCAGGGTCACGCTGGTGCCGTCGTCATCCGTGAACCGCAGGTCCAGCGGAACCGTTTCGCCCAAGTGCTCCACGAACTCGACGCCTTCGAGCTCCTTGGGCAACTCGTTGCTGAGCGCTGCCGACTCGCCGGGTGCCATCACGGGGCCGCTGCCCTGCCCCATGGCGACAGCGGGCAGCATGGAAGCTGCGGCGAGGGCGAGGATGGCGAGGCGGATCTTCACGGTCAAACCATAGGTCTGGTCAGGGGTTGGCGGCTGAAGGAACGACGGGCGCCGGGGCCGCCGAAGGCTTGATGCCCTCGGCCACGAGGGCTTCCATCGCCTTTTCGACCGGGATGCGGATCGAGGTGCGCTCCTTGCCTGCGGCATCGGTCATGGTGTAGGTGCCGTAGCCGACGAGCAGCGCCTGCTGCTCTGCCTTGAGAGCAGCCGGTCCCAGGTCCGGAGCATCGATGACCTTGGCCGCGAACTCGCGCTCGGCGGCGATGAAGTACACGCAGCACACGAACACGATCGTGGCCACGATCAGCAGGGTGCCGACGATCGACACGACCCAGGTGCCCATGGGCTCGGGGTCGTCGATCTGCGCGGACGGGTTGGCAGGTGCGGTGGACATGGGTGGGACTCAGATGTTCTGGAACGCGATGCTCTCGCCCAGGCGCGGGTCACGCACCGGGACGAGGTGGTTGCGGGAGAGCGTGCGCGCCGTGCGCCAGGCGAACAGGCAGAGCATGCCGCCGATGGTGCAGAGCGTGGCGAGCGTGAAGAAGCCGACCGGGGCATCCTTGTGCTTCTGCGCAAGATCGGCGTAGGTGGCGGCATCGGCCAGACCCGCGGGGATGACCGGCACGATCAGCCAGTAGAGATCGACCGCCGACATGAACAGCATCCAGGCGGCAGCCACCGCAAGCGTCGCGTTCCAGCGCTTCATCCAGCGGCTGATCATGAAGACGAACGGCACGACGAAGTGGCCCGCGATGAGCAGCCAGCTGAAGACGGTCCAGTCACCCATCTGACGGGCCATGAACCAGGTCGTTTCCTCGGGGATGTTGCCGTACCAGATCAGCATGTACTGGCTGAAGCCGATGTAGGCCCAGAAGACGATGCCGAAGGCGAAGATGTACTTGCCCAGGTCCTGCAGGTGCTCACGGGTCACGATGCCCTTCAGCGCTCCGAGCGACTGCAGGCGGATCGTGACCAGCGCCATGGCGCTGAAGCCCGCGGTGCAGCAGACGGTGAAGAAGTAGACGCCGAACATGGTGCTGAACCAGGTCGGGGTCAGCGACATCATCCAGTCGAACGCGGCAAAGGTGACCGTCAGCCCGAAGAGGATGATGCCGGGACCGGCGAGCTTCTGCAGGCGCTCGGTGGTGGCTGTGCCGCCGGCCGCGTCCTGCGCGGTCGATCCCTTGAAGAAGACCGTCGCCAGCACGGCCCAGACCGCGAAGTAGATCGCTGCGCGCAGCACGAAGAAGTTCGGGTTCAGCCAGCCGGCCTTCTTGAGCACATTCTCGTACTCGGCCGGCTCATGCTGCTGCATGTGCTCGAGGTTCGCCCACGGCCACAGGACATCGAGTCCCATCGCATGCACGCCGGGCTCGTGGTGCTGGCCGCCCTTCCACCACAGCCACAGCAGCGGCAGCATGAAGGGAATCCAGATCCAGCGGAGATTGGCCGCGAGCGCCTCGGCCGGACGCCGGACCGCCACGGACCAGCCCGAGCGGGTCAGGAACTGGATCATCGTGAAGAACAGCCCGCCCAGCGAGATCGCCAGGATGAAGGTGAACGCCACGAGGTAAAGCTTGGCGGTGGCGTTGGCATTGCCGCCCTTCCAGGCAAGCCATGCGGCTGCTGCGAGCAGCACCACCGCGGCAGGCAGCAGGCGTCCGGCGATGCGGGCGACGGCCGCATCGGCGCGCGTGTTCGAGGGACCAAGATCGGCGTGATCGTGCGAGTGGCTCATTGCACCTTGCTCCGTTGGTCAGGCGGCACATCCTGCAGTTGCGCATCGAAGCTGCGGTGCAGGACCTTCAGGTACGCGACGATCGCCCAGCGATCATCGGTGGGGATCTGCGTGCCGTAGCCGGCCATGTTTCGGATGCCGTGCGTGACGGTGTTGAACAGCTGCCCAACCGGCTGCACCGTGACGGTGGGGTCATGGATGTTCTTGGCCGGCACCCACACGGTGCCGTTCACTGGGCCCGCGGCATTCGAGACCAGCTCGAGCGCGCGGCGATTGACCGTGCCGTTGCCCTCGCCCGCGTAGCCATGGCACGCGGTGCAGTAGATGTTGAAGCGCTCCTGCCCACGACGCAGGAGCTCCATCGATACAGGCAGGTCGCGAGGCATGGCGGTGGCCCACTGGCCATCGACCACGCCGAAGTTGCGGTGGGTGTCCTCCATCGCCTCGTCGCGGGCGACGGTGCCGACGGGCTGCGGGCGCGCCGATCGGCCGTCGGCGAAGAGCACCGACTCGGTCTGCGGCTTGAACTTCGGCTGCACATCCATGTCGAGGAAGACATGCAACGGCGGCTTCTCGCTGGTGGTGTTGCGCGACTGCACCGCGAGCACCGGCGGGATCAGCGCGGCACAGGCTGCCACGATGCCGAGGTAGAAGAAGATCTTGGGGGGCATCTGCATCATGACTCGACCACCTCCACGCTGGAAGCACCCAGCGACTTCAGGAACTCGCCGGTCTTCGAGCGCAGGAACTGCGGATCCCGTGCCTCGATCGAGATGAAGAACCGGTCATCGGTCGCCCGGCCGAAGCCAGGATGCTTGAGCAGCGGGTGGTACAGCTCCGGGAGCTGGTTGAAGGCCAGCATGCCGAATGCAGCGGTCAGCGCGCTCAGCAGGATGGTGAGCTCGAACATGACCGGCACGAATGCGGGGAACGACAGCAGCGGCTTGCCGCTGATCAGGAACGGGTAGCCCGTGACCCAGACCAGCGCCCAGATGCTGTAGTCGAAGGAGTTCGTGAACGACTGCAGCAGGAAGCCCAGCGTGCAGCCCGCCGCACCGGCCCCGAAGACCACCACGGGGAGGATCGTGCGGCTGATGCCCATCACATGGTCGATCCCGTGGATCGGGAACGGCGAGTGGCAGTCCCAGTAGCGGTAGCGGGCCTTGCGAACGGCCTCTGCAGCATGCATGAGCTCGGCCGGATTGGCGAAGCGGGCCACAAGTCCCCAAGTCTGCGCGACAGAGGTTTCCGTCGAGGCGGGGGCCGTGGTCGATGATGGTGTGGCGAACGTCGTCATGTCTTTGGTGCTCGTCTGGTGTGGTCAGGGTTGGCCCGGACGCGGATCCTGGAACGCGGGCAGGGAGCTGGCGGGTGCACCGCCATGGTGGCCATCGGTCGAATGCCCCTTGGCGTAGCCCTCCCAGTGGGGATTGGCTTCGGGCATCACGCTCTTCACTTCGGCGATGGCGATCATCGGCAGGTAGCGGCAGAACAGCAGGAACAGCACCCCGAAGAGTCCGAACGCGCCAAGCATGGTGAAGATGTCGACCCAGGTCGGGACGAACTGGTCCCAGCTCGTGGGCAGGAAGTCGTTCGCGAGGCTGCTCACGATGATCACGTAGCGCTCGAACCACATGCCCACATTCACGAAGAGGCTGAGGATGAACATCGCGGGGATGCTCGTGCGGACCTTCTTGAACCAGAAGAGCTGCGGAGTGATCACGTTGCAGCTCACCATGATCCAGTAGGCCCACCAGTACTGGCCGAACGCACGGTTGATGAAGGCGAATTGCTCGTACGGGGCGCCCGAGTACCAGGCGATGAAGAACTCCATCGAGTACGCGTAGCCCACCATGCAACCGGTCACCAGGATGACCTTGTTCATGTTGTCGAGGTGGCGCATGGTGATGAGGTCCTTGAGCCCGAACAGCTCGCGGGCCGGCACGGCCAGCGTGACCACCATCGCGAAGCCACTGAAGATGGCGCCAGCGACGAAGTACGGCGGGAAGATCGTGGTGTGCCAGCCCGGCAGCTGGCTGACCGCGAAGTCGAACGACACGACCGAGTGCACCGAGAGCACCAGCGGCGTGGCGAGCGCGGCAAGCAGCAGGTACGCCACCTCGTAGCGGTGCCAGTGGCGGGCGCTGCCGCGCCAGCCGAGCGCGAAGAGACCGTACGCAAACTGCTGGATCGTGCCCTTGGCACGGTCACGCAGCGTGGCCAGGTCGGGGATCAGGCCGATGTACCAGAAGACCAGCGACACGGTGAAGTAGGTGCTCACCGCGAACACGTCCCACAGCAGCGGGCTGCGGAACTGCGGCCACATCTCCATCTGGTTCGGGATCGGGAACAGCCAGTACGCGAACCACACGCGACCCACGTGGATGCCCGGGAACAGGCCTGCGCAGATGACGGCGAAGATCGTCATCGCCTCGGCGAAGCGGTTGATGCCCGTGCGCCACTTCTGACGGAACAGGAAGAGGATCGCGCTGATGAGCGTGCCGGCGTGGCCGATGCCGACCCAGAACACGAAGTTGGTGATGTCGAAGGCCCACATCACCGGGTTGTTGAGGCCCCACACACCGACGCCCGTGAAGATCAGGTAGTTGACGGCCACACCCAGTGCACCGAGGAGCATGAGCGAGACGCCGAAGGCGACATACCAAGCGAGCGGGACGGACGGGTGTTCCGTGACGCGGCACACCTGGTTGGTCACCGTGTGGAAGTCGCCCGTGCCCAGCACCAGCGGTGCACGCTGGCCCGGCGACTCGACGGTGTTGTCCATGCCACTGGCCGGCACGGAGTGGCCTTGCATCGACGGCGACGAGCTCATGATTGCTCCTTGTCATGCGCATCGTGGCCGTGCGTGCCGTGGCCATGACCGTCGTTCGCCTTGAGGCGCTCGATGGCAGGGTTGGTCACGCGTGCGACGTAGCGCAGGCGGGTCTTGGTGTTGAGTTCCTCGAGCATCTGGTAGCTCGTGGGCTGGCGGTGCAGCCGCGAGACCTTGCTGTTGGGATCGTTCAGGTCGCCGAAGACGATCGCGCCGCTCGGGCAGGCCTGCTGGCAAGCCGTCACGATCGCGCCGTCGGCGACCTTCCAGTCGGGGCTTCCGGCCGAGCCGCCCTTGCGGGCCCACTCGTTCTTCGCCTCGATGCGCGCGCGGCTGATGCGCTGCACGCAGAAGGTGCACTTCTCCATCACGCCGCGGATGCGAACGGTGACATCAGGATTGAACTGCAGCTGCAGCCAGCGGTCGGGGCCCTCGCTGATGTAGTACTCAGGCTGCGTCTTCAGCAGGCCTTCCTCGCGGTCTGGCGTGCGCTTGTGGTAGTTGAAGAAGTTGAAACGGCGCACCTTGTAGGGGCAGTTGTTGCTGCAGTAGCGGGTGCCGATGCAGCGGTTGTAGACCATCGAGTTCAGGCCGTCCTCGTCGTGCACCGTCGCCGCCACCGGGCAAACCTGCTCGCACGGCGCGTTCTCGCACTGCATGCAGGTGACCGGCTGCACGGCGAAGCCCGTGGGCGAGCCCTGCGGACCCTTGAAGTAGCGGTCGATGCGCATCCAGTGCATCTCGCGGCCGCGCTTCACCATCGCCTTGCCGACGATGGGGATGTTGTTCTCGGCTTGGCAGGCGGTGATGCAGGCGCTGCACCCGGTGCAGGTGCCCAGGTCGACGCTCATCGCCCAGCGGAACTTGGCGCCGTCGAGGTTTGACTCTTCCCACAGCGAGAGGCGGTGCACGACGTGCACGCGGTGCTTGGCGAAATCGGGGTGATCGCGATACTCGTCCAAGGTCGCTTCGCGCACGAGGCCGCCAAGGCGCTCGGCCACGCCATCGGCGGGCACATTGGGCTTGAGCGCGGAGACGGTGGCGTCGAACGGATTGATCGCGCCGTGGTCTTGCGTGTGGGCGAACTCGTACGAACCTGGCTCCTTCGTGAACGTGCAGGCGCTGCTGAAGGCACCCGGAACCATGACGGCGTAGCCATCGAAGCCGCATCCCTCGGCGAGCCGGCCCGCGGCTGCGCCACGACCGTAGCCCAGCGCCAGCGAGGCGCAACCGTCGGCATGGCCGGGCAGGACCCAGGCGGCGGCAACGACCGAGCCCGACGGGGTGGTCACGCGCACCATGCTGCCGGCCTTGATGCCCATGCGCAGTGCCATCGGTGGCGACACGAGCAGCGCGTTGTCCCAGGTGATCTTGGTCACGACATCCGGCAGTTCCTGCATCCATCCGAGGTTGGCGAACCGACCGTCGTGCACCTTCGAGTCGAAGAACAGCTCCAACTCCCCGTCAGACGCGATCGACACGGGCGCGGCCGCCACCTTGGCCGTGTCGACCGCGAGGGACGACTGGCTCTTGGCGTTCGTCCCCGGCCACCAGCCCTCGCTGAGTGCTGCGCGCCAGGCCACATCGAAGTCGGCACCGGCGAGCCCACTCTTGCGGGCATAGACCTGCCGCGTGAACTCGTAGCCCGTACGCGGTTCGTGGCCGGCCACGCGCAGCAGCAGTTCAACGGCCGACAAGCCGCCTGCTTCAGCGCCCATCATCGGCATGATCAGGGGTTGCTGGATCGACAGCGTTCCATCCCAGGCGGCGCCGTCGCCCCAGCACTCGAGCGGGTGCGCCGAGGCAATGACCCAGCCGTGGCCGCACGCGACCGATGATTCGTCGTTGCGGTACGCCAAGCGGACCACATTGGGGATCTTCGCGATGAGTCCCGCCACGCCGAGCGACGCAGGCGCGTCGTAGGCAGGGTTGCCGCCGAGCACGACCAGCGTGTCGATCGAGGCAGAGTCGCGGGCAAACTCAGCAATGCCGGGAGCAGGGGCAGACGCCGGGATGTAGGTGACCGTGGTGCCTGCACCGCCGAGCTTCTGGTTGATCGCAGCGGCGATCGCGTGGACCGCCGCGGGTTGCGTCGGGCCGGCGACGACGAGCGCCCTTCCCTTCGCATCCTGCAGATCCTTGATCATCGCCTCCGCAACCTTGGCGGCTTCGCCCTCAAGGCGCGCACTGCCGGCGGTGGCGCAGCCGGGCACGGCGCCCAATCGGTCGGCGACCATGGCGGCGATCGCCTGGACCTGCGACGGCACGACCGCGATGCGTTCGTCGGCGTTCATGCCGGTGAGGCTCAGTCGGCTCTCCACGCAGTAAAGACGGGTGAGCTGCTGCTGCTTCGGATCGGTTGAGTCCAGACGACGGCCCTTCGCGTAGTCGCCCGCAAACCGCACGCTGGCCGGGTGATCCGCCAGGAAATCGCTGCCGAACGAAACCACGACCTTGGCCTTGCCGAAATCAGGAAGCACTCTCTTGGAAGCACCGAATGCGATCGCGGTGCCAGCCTGCTCGTGCGTCAATGCTGCGGGCGCATGCACATAGATGCGCGCCTTGGGGAATGCCTTGCTGACAAGTTCGAGGGCGCGAGCGTGAACGTCGCCGCCGATTGCCTCGGAAAGGATCGCCAGACCCTCGCCCTGCTTGGCGCGAAGCGCATTCGCGTGCGTCGCCCACCAGCCATCGAACTGAGGCAGGCTCGAAGGAGCGCTCTTCTGCGTGGTCGAGCGGATTCGATCAGGGTCGTAGAGTTCCAGGATCCGCGCCTGCGTCATCGCCGACGAGCCACCGCTGCCCGAGGGATGCCGCTCGTTGCCATCGAGCTTGATGGGGCGGCCTTCGTAGCTCGTGGCCATCAGCGGAACTGCGACGCCATCGACCTGCAGGCAGGTGGCGAACGCCACCGGGTGGCCCGCGATGCGATTTTCGGTGCCGCGGGCGGCTGGAACGATCTTGGTCTCAGGCCAACGAAGGCAGCCGCTGCTCGCGACGCCAGCGAGCGCGAAGCTCGCACCCATCACCTTGATGAACTGACGACGATCTTCCTCGGAGGCCTCGCTCGCACCCTCGGGGAACTCGCGGTCGAGGAAACTGCGGAACTCCGGCGTCTGCTGCAATTCCTCGACGCTGCGCCAGTGGGCGCGGCCCGTGGGGGCTGGCACCAGGGGTGCCTCGGATGATCGGGTTTCGCAGGCGGTCGTGGTCTTCTGGTCCATGTCTGGTCGACTCCTAGTGGTTCAAGGTGGACCGCAGCGTGCGATCAGCGATGGCACGTCGAGCAGTTTTCGCCTGGATTGATGTGGTAGAGCTTCTTGAGCGCTTCGCGCTCTTCCGCCGTCATCTCGGTCCGCTGATCCCACGAGAGCTGGGTGATGCGGTCGAGCGGACGCAGGTTGTCGGTTGGGTTTCGGTGGCACTCGAGGCACCAGCCCATGCTCATGGGTGCGGCCTTCTGCACCACCTCCATCTGATCAACGCGACCATGGCACTCCACGCACGACACGCCACGGTTCACGTGTGCGCTGTGGTCGAAGTACGAGTAGTCCGGAAGATCGTGCACACGCGTCCAAAGCACCGAAAGACCGCTCGCGTAACTCTCGCGCACGGGCTTCAGCTTCGGGCTGTCCTTCTGAACCTGCGTGTGGCAGTTCATGCAGGTCTGCGTCGCCGGAACGCTTGCGTGCGCGGCACGGTCGACCGTCGTGTGGCAGTAGCGGCAATCGAGCCCGAGCTGGCCGACGTGCAGCGCGTGGCTATACGGGACCGGCTGCGTGGGCTTGTAGCCAACCTCAATCGTCTTGGGACTCCACGCGTAGGCGATGAGGAAGACGATGTAGAGTGGAGCGATCGCGCCGCCAACGGCCACCAACGGCAGAACGGCGTTCGACCAACGGGGGAACAGGAATCGGCTCATGAGTAGAACCTCTTTGTGAAAACTTTCACGAAGAGGATCGTATAGGGTAGAGTCCCCCGCTCGGAAGAGTCAAGGCAAGAGAAGCCTAAAGCACAATCCGTCAATTATTATAGGACTATATTGGGCTGATCAAGCCCTCGCCGTTAGCCTCGCCCCGTGATTGACACACACTGCCACCTGACCTTTCCCCAGTTCATCGACAGGGTCGACGAGGTCTTGGCCAGCGCGGTGTCTGCAGGGGTCAGCCAGGTCATCACGATCAGCACATCGAGCCCCGATACCGCCGCGTGCCAGAGGGTCGCAAACGCACACCCCTCGGTGTGGTTCTCGGCGGGCTTGCACCCCCTGCACTGCGATGATCCAAACGACTGGAGCCAGATGCGTGCCTGCGGCACCGACCCACGCTGCGTGGCCTGGGGCGAACTTGGCTTGGACCGGTTTCACAAGGATCCCCCCTTCGATCGGCAGCGCGAGGCCCTCGATGCCCACCTCGCGCACATCGCCCAGTGGACTGCCGAGGGGCTGTCCAAGCCGATCATCATCCACTGCCGCGATGCCTTCGACGATCTCATCCCGGTCTTGCAGGCCAGCGGCCTGCCCCCCGCGCGCTTCGTCTTCCACTGCTTCACTGCCGGGCCCCGGGAAATGCAGTTGCTTCTGGAGTTCGGTGCGAGTGTGTCGTTCACCGGCGTGGCGACCTATCGAAATGCCCCGGCACTTCGCGAGGCGATCACCATGGTGCCTCTGGATCGCATGATGGTCGAGACCGATGCCCCGTTCCTGTCGCCGGAGCCAGTGCGGTCGGTTCGCCCATGCGAGCCGGCGTTCGTCGTGCATACGGCGCGCGCCATCGCAGACCTTCGGGGCCTTTGCATGACGGAGTTCGAGTCCATCCTGGACCGAAACTCGCGCTCGTTCTTCGGCCTGCCCACGCCCGGCTCGGCCGAGGCCGCGTCGTAGGATCCCATTGTGCCCTTGGACCAACGCGAGCCCGATGACGCGGTGATGAGCTTCGGCGATCACCTTGAGGAACTGCGCAAGCGGCTGTTTCTCGCCGCGCTGGTTCCCCTGCCGCTTGCCATCGGCCTGTTCTTCGTGGCCCCCCAGATTCGTGCCGCCCTGACAGAGCCCGTCCTTGCAGCTTTGCGTGCGGAGGGCCTGCCCGCCCAGCTTCAGGTGATGTCGCCGATCGAGTCGCTCGCGGTCGACATGAAGCTGTCGCTGATCGGCGCGATCTTGGTCAGCCTGCCGTGGGTGCTCTATCAGGTGTGGAGATTCATCTCGCCCGGCTTGTACGCACACGAGCGGCGCTTCGCGAACTTCCTCGTGCCGCTCAGCACAATCCTTGCCGCGTGCGGACTCGCACTGATGTACTTCGCGATCCTGCCGCTCATGCTCCGAGGGCTGATCGCCATGAGCGGCAACATCCCAACTTTGGTCGAGATCACGCCATCGAGCGAAGCGGTCGGCCCCACGCTGCCGCTGCTCTCCACCGACCCGGCTTCACCGGCACCCGGTAGTTCGTGGGTCAACACCACCGAACACACGGTGCGCGTGGCGGTGCCCTACGGCACGTCGGGAACGCAGGCGGAGATCCTGTCGCTCCCCATGGTCCGGCCGGGAACGCTGATGCAGGTCTATCACCTGTCCAACTACATCAGCCTGATCATCATGCTCGCTCTGGGCACAGCCCTGAGTTTCCAGGTTCCGGTCATCACGCTGCTGCTCGGGTGGATGGGCCTCGTCGATGCACCGATGCTGCGGAAGTGGCGCAAGTTTGCGTTCTTCGGGTCACTCGTCGTTGCAGCGATCGTGGGCCCCGGGGACATCCTGAGCCTGCTGCTGCTGACCGGTCCTCTCTACCTGCTCTACGAGCTCGGCATCCTGCTGCTTGTCTTCGCCCCCGCGAGCCGCGTGGCCCGAGGTGCCGTGACGCGTGGATTGGTCGGGCTCGACCGTGGCGATGACGGCGAACGCTCTGACGAACGCTGATGCGCGACCACCAATCCAGGATCAGGCGACGCCGGCGCCGATTGCCGCCAGGCACCAAGGTGACCGATCTGCGCATGATGCGGCGAGCGCTCGAACTCGCGCGTTCGGCGGCGGCAATCGGCGAGATTCCCGTCGGCGCCGTCGTCTATCGCGACGGCGAGGTGCTCGGCGAGGCCGCGAACAATCGCGAGGCGTCCACCGACCCAACGGGCCACGCAGAGGTCGTGGCGATGCGGCAAGCTGGCGAGCGCCTCGGATCCTGGAGGCTCATCGGCTGCTCCATTGCCGTGACGCTCGAGCCCTGCAGCATGTGCGCGGGCGCTTTGGTCAATGCCCGCATGGCGCGCATCGTGTTCGGAGCCAGCGATCCCAAGGCCGGGGCGTGCGGCAGCCTCATGAATGTGCCCCAGGACACCCGGCTCAACCACCGATGCCTGGTCGTGGGCGGCCTGCTGCGGGTGCCATGTGCGCAGGAGCTCAAGGCGTTCTTTCGCCGCAGACGAGCCGAACGGCGGGCGGCCAGCGGGTCTGGATAATCAGATTCGCGTGAAAGAATCCCTTCACTGCAACTTGCGGAGCCCCCCTGCGTAACCGACGGTAGAGGTCGTCCGGGCGCAACGCCCGTACGGAGGGAGAGAGGGCATGGAACAACGAATGATTCGCGTCGCCACGTCGTGGCGCCTGGCCTCGTGCTTGGGCGCCGCTGTTGCGTTGGCGATGTCCGTGAGCGATCAGGCTCCCGCTGATCTCATTACGCGCCCACAGGCGCCAACGTCCGACCTGCCCCCGCCACCCATCGACGAGAACGGCATCATCTCCGAGCGTCGCCTCGGCGATCGGCCTGTGTCGTTCGGGGCGACCGAGGCCGCGGCCGAACGGCTCATGAAGGCCCAGTTGCCGGATGGGACTTGGGTCAGCGTGAACCTTGAGGATGGTGTGTCGGCGAGCGGAACGCTCCTTTCGACCGCAGTCGCCGACGGCCGCGAGGACTTGGACCGTTCCATTCCACCGGGCGCAGCCATGGCCAGCCCGAACGTCTACTACGGCGTGCGCGGGATCGGCGTCACGGCACTCGAGTGCTCGATCCTCGTGTCGCCCATCTTCGATGATGCCTCGGAGTTCGATGCGTTCCCCGAGATCATTCTGGCTGGTCCCGCCCCAGCGGTTGGCTCGGTGATCCGGGTCATGATCGGAGGAACGCTCGCGAATCCGAAGTATGCAGAAAAGTCCATCACGCTTGATGCTGAGCGGATTGCAACCGGAGCCATCGGCGCGAACGTTTCATTCGATGGTCGCCTCATGCCAGTCGTGGCTCTTGGCTTCGACCTGACTGAATTCGGCGTCACGTTGGATGC
>Ga0194129_10001439_pt1 | contig 39003 bp, 36 predicted proteins | sample TA2KigCa35mmetaG_FD_150862 | JGI IMG/M metagenome (GOLD analysis project Ga0194129, IMG submission 150862) | Freshwater microbial communities from Lake Tanganyika, Tanzania - TA2015038 Kigoma Deep Cast 35m | ecosystem: Environmental > Aquatic > Freshwater > Lake | place: Tanzania: Lake...
TGCAGCACAACATGACTTTCCCAGATCTCGACTGACTCATACGTTAGAGGTTGCTCAGATTGCAAGAGAAGTTGGGTATGCACTCGGAGCTGATCCAGATCTAGTTGAAACTGCTGCTTTAACTCATGATGTTGGGCACCCACCCTTTGGTCATAATGGAGAAACTGCGTTAAACGAGATAGCTAAAGATATTGGCGGGTTTGAAGGCAATGCCCAAACCTTTCGAGTACTAACGCGACTTGAAACTAAGATTTTAGATGATAAGCGAAGTTATGGACTTAATTTAACAAAAGCAACTTTAGATGCTGCGAGCAAATATCCGTGGTTTGCCGAGCAAAACTTAATCAAATATGGTGCTTACCAAGTCGACAGTGAGATTTTTAATTGGGTGCGCAATGGTTCGCCTGAAGGTAACGTTTGTTTTGAAGCACAAGCAATGGATTTTGCAGATGATGTTGCATATTCAGTTCATGACGTTGAGGATGCAATTCATGCGGGTCATATAGATCTTGCTTTGCTACACAATAAATCAGAACAGCAATTGATAATTGATGAGTGTTTAGCACGATACTTACCTGAATCTACTGAAGAAGAACTTTCAGAAGCTTTTGTAAGAATTCTAGATTTATCTCAGTGGCCTAAAAGTTTTAATAGTTCACGCAAATCCGTTACCCAGTTAAAACTTATTAGCTCAACACTTATTGGTAGATTTGTTGGCGAAGCGGAGCTTGCCACCAAAGAAAAATTTGGTGAAAAGATTTCCCGATACCAAGGCAGTTTAGTAGTACCAAAAGAAACAAAAGCAGAAGTAGCTGTTTTAAAAACTCTTGCGGTCGCCTACGTGATGCAACGAGCAGCAATGGCAAAACAATATGCCCAGCAACGAGAATTGTTAGCTGAACTTTTTGCTGCACTATCTACAGCTGCTCCAAATAAACTTGACCCAATTCATCAAGAAGCATTTAGTGCTGCAAATTCAGATTCAGAGCGAAAGCGCGTCTTAGTGGATCAGGTGGCCAATCTGACTGACATCACTGCCGTGCAGTGGCATCATCGGTTGTGTAAGTAACGGGCAAGCATTTACACAAACTCCTAGAATCACCCTATGGCTGGACGTATTCACGATGAGGATGTAGCGCTTGTGCGCGAGCGCTCTCGGATAGATGAAGTGGTGCGCGATTATCTGACACTGAAAGCTGCTGGCGGAGGCAGCCTTAAAGGGATTTGTCCATTTCATGATGAAAAAACACCTTCTTTCCACGTTACTCCTAGCAAGGGGTTGTGGTTTTGCTTTGGCTGTAATGAAGGCGGTGATACTGTCAATTTCTTGCAAAAAGTTGATCACCTGAGTTTTACTGAAGCTATTGAAAAATTGGCGGGAAAACTTGGCATCCAACTTCGCTATGTTAGTTCTGGAACGAGCGGTAACAAGCCAGTTGGCAATCGAACCCGCCTAATTGAGGCGAACCGGCTAGCGGAGCAGTTCTATCAAGAACAGTTAACTAAACCTAATGCCAAAATTGGTCGAGATTTTTTACAGTCCAGGGGATTTGATAAAGCTGCAGCAACAAAATTTGGAGTTGGGTATTCACCAGACGAGTGGGGAGAGTTAACTCAGTTCTTGCGCAGTAAAGGATTTACTGATGAAGAGCTAAAAGCGGCTGGACTAGCAATAGATGGTCAGCGCGGAGTTTATGATCGATTTAGAGGAAGATTGATTTGGCCAATCCGAGATTCATCTGGCGACACAATTGGGTTTGGTGCTCGCAAACTTAAAGACACTGATGATGGACCAAAGTATTTAAACACACCAGAAACTCCGCTATACAAGAAAAGTCAAGTTCTTTATGGAATTGATCTAGCTAGAAAAGAAATTGCAAAACGCAGACAAGCAGTAATCGTTGAAGGATATACCGATGTGATGGCTGCTCATTTAAGTGGTGTTGAAACTGCTGTGGCAACTTGCGGCACAGCATTTGGCGAGGACCATGTTCGAATTTTGCGCCGACTATTAATGGATCAAGATGAAATGCGCGGGGAAGTCATTTTTACTTTTGATGGCGATGCAGCAGGGCAAAAAGCAGCCTTGAAAGCCTTTGAACTTGATGCGCAAATTACAAGCCAAACCTTCGTGGCAATTGAACCAACAGGACTTGATCCATGTGATTTAAGATTAAAAAACGGTGCCGAAGCAGTTCGAGAATTAGTTGCCCGAAGGATTCCACTTTTTGAGTTTGCAATCAAATCAAGCATAAATCAATATCCAATTCAAACCCCTGAAGGAAGAGTGGCAGCAAGTAGAGCTGTTGCACCAATGATTACAGGAATTAAGGACCCAGCACTTCGACCAGAATATCTTCGACTTGCAGCAGGTTGGATTGGAGTTGAGCCAGCCGCAATAAAAGAAGCAATGGGCAAGCAGGCAAAAACAATAAATCAACCTGCAGAAAAGTTGCCTACAATCGATTTACTAGATCCAGTAGTTCGGGTTGAGCGAGAGGCGTTGAAACTGGCCCTTCAGCATCCACAGCTGCTCCCAGATTGGTTTGCTGCGCTTGAAGAATCATCATTTTCTGTGCAGCAACACCGTGATGTTTATCAAGCAATTACAAAAGCAGAAAATGAAAACCCAGAGGGTTTTATCGATCACGTACTGGCAACGACAAATGATGAAACTCAGAATCTAATTCGGGCATTGTTGGTTGAACCCATCCAATCCAGCGATGAGCAACTTGAACGTTATGGGAAAGCGGTCTTTGCACGCGTGATGGAGCTTGATGCTACGCGTCAGATTGCCGATCTCAAGCGCACGCTTCAGCGATTAAATCCAATAGATGAGCAAGTCGAATATGACAAGCTGTTTGCTGAATTAGTCGCACTTGAACAGCATCGCCGGACTTTGCGTGAGCAGGCAATGGGTATTTAATGTTGTTTCGCCGCCAAATAAAATTACCTAAAGAGTTTACTAAATTGGCGCTATCCGAACAGGTTTTGTCTTTTACCAATAGCCATATTGGTCCAATTGTGGCAACCGAAGCGGGATTAAGAACTAAAGAATTCCAAATTTTTTGGCACCAAATGTTTCAAGCTAGATTTGAACCTCCAACGTTAACCATAAGCTTCCAAAGTGAATCAGGAAATAAACAGCTGCAATTAAATTTAGAACCTATTTTAGAACCTAACGATTTTCCAAATCTTGTTCGAGGAAAAATTACTAGCAATGTTATTGCTCAATCTAAAATTGAATTCCAGCCAGAGTTGTTTGTGACAATTTCTGCTCGCCGAAAAAATAAAGATGAGATAAAGTTTGTGATCTCTGCCGAATCAGGTATTGATATAAGCGAGCACGATTTTAAGCAATGGGCTGAAGTTCAACTTCGCGAGTTTAAAGAGACGTTTGGTCTTTAATAACTTCTAATTGCAATACAAACATTATGGCCACCAAACCCAAAGGAATTATTCAGGGCAAGTATTTCAGAACTTGCAATTTCTCGGTGGGCATCTTTAACAACATCTAGTTCAACGTTGGCATCAAAATCAGAGATGTTGATGGTTTTTGGAATTACTCGATTAACCAAACTTAAAATGGTCAAAATCGATTCTATTGCACCAGCACCACCTAATGTGTGCCCAATAGAAGATTTTGGAGCAGTTACCGCAATTCGATCAGCATGTGAACCAAATGCCCGTCTAACTGCAGTTGCTTCAGCAATATCTCCCAGTGGAGTAGATGTGGCATGTGCATTTAAGTGAACAACATCGCTTAACTGTGATTGCGCATCTGCAACAGCTGCCAACATAGCTCTCGCGGCACCAGCACCATCGGGATCAGGGGCGGCAATGTGATGAGCATCTGATGTCATACCGTAGCCAGCAATCTCAGCATAAATCCTTGCGTTTCTGGCCTTTGCATGATCTAAACTTTCCAAAACTAAAGCACCGGCACCTTCACTCATTACGAATCCATCTCTACCAGTGTCATATGGACGACTTGCGGTTGCTGGATCATCATTTCGATTAGACATCGCTCGCATTGCCGCAAACGCCGCCATTGCCAGACGGTTAATAACTGCTTCCGTGCCACCAACGACAACAACATCAGCTCGGCCAGTTCGAATCATTAATGTTCCCCAAGCAATTGCTTCAGCAGAAGTTGCGCATGCCGAAACGGGTGCATGAGCACCTGCTTTTGCGCCGATTTCTAATTCAATTAGGGCAGCAGCAGCGTTCGGCATAATCATTGGCACTGTTAGTGGATTAACTCGATCTGGACCGCGTTCGGCAAGAATTTCCATTTGTTGCAATACTGTTGAAAGCCCACCAATGCCCGTACCAAATGCAACGCCTAAACGCAGTGGATCTACGTTAGAAAGTATGTCAGCATCTGCTACTGCTTGTTTTGCTGCAATAACAGCAAACTGACTCGACCGATCCATTCGTCGTGCTGCAACTTTGTCTATTACATTGGATAAATCTGCATCAATTGCGCCAGCAATTCGAGAGTTAATATCGCTAGCCCAATCTTCAGTTAAAGCACGCACACCCGATTTGCTATCCATTACTGCTTGCCAAGTACTTTGAACATCAAGGCCTAATGGAGTAACTAAGCCAAGGCCAGTTACCACAACTCGGGTGTGCGCACTCATAAATTCTGGATTTAAGATGATTTCACAATGAAATTAACTGCATCACCAACAGTGCGAAGATTCTTTACTTCTTCGTCGGGAATCTTTACCCCGAATTTATCTTCAGCAGCCATTACTACTTCAACCATTGATAGCGAATCAACTTCCAAGTCATCTGTGAATGACTTATCCATCGCAACTTGATCAGCTGATACTCCAGCAACTTCATCCAGAATTACAGCCATCTCGTGCATTACCTCTTCAGCGGTCATTTCGTTTCCATTCGTCTGGCTTAGCTTGCACTAAGCATTTGTTACGGCAGTGCTACCACTTGAGCAGCATAGGTAAGTCCAGCGCCAAAGCCTAAAAGCAAGGCCGGAGCGCCAGAGGGTGCTCTGCCCTCACTGCGTAAAGCGTGCAGTGCGAGCGGAACAGTTGCGGCAGTGGTGTTGCCGCTTTCCCGAATATCCCTAGCTATCGCCACGGTATCGGGGAAATCTAATGCTTTCACAATTGCATCCGTAATTCGATTATTCGCTTGATGTGGCACAAATGCGGCCAAATCTTTTGGCTCTAATCCTGCAGCAGTTAGTGCTCGCTGAGTAACGGCAACCATTTCACTAACCGCCCATCTAAAAACTTGCTGTCCTGCCATTCGTAAAGTTGGTGGCTCCGGAATTTTTCCACTTCGAAAATCAAACCAAGTTGAAGACATAGAAATTGCATCCGCTTGCGAACCATCAGATCCAAAAATTACTGGTCCAAATCCGTTAAAGTCAGCAGGACCAACCACCATTGCGCCAGCACCATCACCGAAAATGAATGCACTTCCACGATCAGTGAAATCCAAAACATCGGTCATTCGCTCAGCACCAATAACTAATGCATATTCAACACTTCCAGATTTCACCATATCAGCAGCTGTACTAAGCGCATAAACAAACCCAGCACAAGCAGCACCAATATCAAAAGCTCCTGGATCTGGAATACCTAACTTACTAGCAACTATTGGTGCAACTGCCGGAAACTGAACGGGATTAGTAAGAGTTGCAACTAACACAACTCCAATTTGCTCTGGGTTTAATCCAGCATCAGAGATTGCATCGCTTGCTGCTAACCTGGCCATTTCATCAAGTGTTTCATCATCCGATGCAAATCTTCTTTTTTCGATTCCAGTTCTTTGCTGAATCCATTCATCACTAGAATCAATAAGAGGCGCAATTTCATCATTAGTTACTATCCGAGCAGGCCGGTAGGCACCTATACCCATAATTCTTGCGCCGCTTCGAGCTGGTGCACTCTTGATTTGAGTCATGCTGCCCTGCGCTGATGAGTTAATATGAATTCTTTTGCAGCAGCAATATCTTCAGGTGTTTTGATTGCAAATGTGCTGATATCTTCAAACTCACGTTTAGCAATGTTAGTTAACGTTCCACCTGGTGCTAACTCTAGAATTCCAGTCACTCCAAGACGCTGCATGCTCTTTTGGCACAAATCCCATCGCACTGGATTGCTTACTTGATTTACAATTCGAACAAGCGCATCAGTACCAGTATCAACTATTGCACCATCTCGATTGCTCAACAAAGTTATTTCTGGATCTTTGGCTGCAAGATAAGCAGCAGCACCGCGCAATGCTTCAACTGCTGATTGCATATATTTTGTATGAAACGCCCCTGCAACTGAAAGTGGTCTGAGCTTTGTTTTATCAGGTGGATTATCAGCCAGTCTCGCAAGAGATTCTAATGAACCTGCAGCGATGATTTGTCCAGCTCCATTGACATTGGCTGCGACCAAATCAAGCTTGGTTAGATGCTCAATAACCTTGTTTTGTTCGCCACCCAAAACTGCAGTCATTGAAGTTGGGGTAACAGCTGCGGCAACTGCCATCGCTCGACCGCGCACGCCAACTAATTCCATTGCAACAATGTCCGAAACAACACCTGAGATAGCAGCAGCAGCTAACTCGCCAACTGAGTGTCCAGCCACCAAATGAACCTGCCGCAGCAAGTCACGTTTTTCAGGATAGAGGTTGCGAATAGTCAAAAGCGCGTTTGCGACTAGCAGTGCTTGGGCAATGGCGGTATCTCGAATCGTTTCGGCATCTGATTTAGTGCCGTGCTGGATAAGATCTATTTTGCTTGCAGCAGACCAACTGGTAAGTGCTTCAGTTGCACCAGGTAAATCGAGCCACGGCTTGAGCATTCCGGGAGATTGTGCACCTTGACCAGGGGCCACCACGCATAACATTTGCCCCACGCTACTTCATTACTCACCAGTTGACCCATTGAATAACTCAAATTAGCCGGAAAATTAGCCGGTACCCTCGGTATTCCCCGCGTGAGCAGCCTTGGGGTCGGCTAATTGATATTCACTAACCGCCTTTGCTACCTGCTCTGCTGGAATTGTGCCTTGAGCAGCAAGGGCAGCAAGGGCTTGCGTAGTAATGGCCTCAGCGTCCACTAAGAAATGGCGTCTTAGCGCTCCACGGGTATCACTCATTCCCCAACCATCAGTTCCTAATGAATGGAAATCTTGCTTAACCCATTGCCTTATTTGATCTGGCACTTGGCGCATAAAGTCGCTAACTGCAATTATCGGACCAATGACATTCGATAATTGAGTGGTTACAAATGGCATTTTGGCAGGTGAAGTTGGGTTTAAGAAATTTTCTCGATCCACCGCAAGAGCTTCACGGCGCATCTCCGTCCAAGAAGTGACTGACCATATTTCAGCTTGCACATTCCATTTCTCATTTAGCAGATGCTGGGCTTTGATTGCCCAAGGGAGCGAAATTCCAGATGCCAAAATAGATACTTTCGCACCATCGCCATTGGGTGCATCGCTATATCTATATATGCCTTTTAGTAAACCTTCAACATCTAAGTTTTCTGGTTCTGCTGGTTGATCAATTGGTTCGTTATATACAGTAAAGTAATAAAAAATATTTTCTGGGTTTTCACCATACATCCGCTGTAAACCATCTTTAACTAGGTGCGCTATTTCAAAACCAAATGCTGGGTCATAAATTTTTGCAGCAGGATTAGTTGCTGCAAGTAATGGTGAGTGGCCATCTTGATGTTGAAGTCCTTCACCGTTCAAAGTAGTGCGACCAGCGGTTGCTCCTAAAATAAAACCACGTGCCATCTGATCTAGTGCTACCCAAAATTGATCTCCAGTACGCTGGAATCCAAACATTGAGTAAAAAACATAAATTGGAATCATTGGTTCATCGTGTGTTGCATAAGAACTTCCAGCAGCTAACCAAGAAGACATCGCGCCAGCCTCGGTTATTCCTTCTTCTAGAACTTGACCAGAAGTACTTTCTTTGTATGACAAGAACAACTCTCGATCCACAGCGGTATATCGTTGACCATGGGGCGAATAAACTTTGTGCGATGTAAATAATGAATCCATTCCAAATGTACGTGCTTCATCAGGAACAATCGGTACGAATCTTGGTCCCATACCTTCTTCTTTAAGCAGCTCCCTCAAAAGCCGAACAAACGCCATAGTTGAAGCTACTTGCTGATTGCCCGACCCACGTCGTGAAAATTCAAATGCCTTTTCGCTTGGCTGCGGAAGCGACCTGCTTGAGCTTCTTCTACCTGGTAAGTAGCCACCTAGCACACGTCTGCGTTCATGCATATATGCCAGCTCTTCTGAATTGTCAGCAGGTTTGTAATAAGGCGGCAAGTATTTATCCAAAGCTGAATCAGGAATTGGAATTTGCAATCTATCTCTAAAGCCCTTTAAGTCATCTTCCGTCAATTTCTTCATTTGGTGTGTTGCATTTCGACCTTCAAAACTATGTCCGAGGGTGTAACCCTTAATTGTTTTCACCAAGATAACAGTTGGCTGACCTTTATGTTCAGTTGCAGCTTTGTATGCTGAATGTATTTTTCGATAATCATGGCCACCGCGCTTTAGATTCCAAATTTCATCATCACTCCAGTTAGCAACTAATGCAGCAGTTCTGGGATCTCGACCAAAGAAATTGGCACGAATATATGCCCCATCTTCTGCTTTATAGGTTTGGAAGTCACCATCTGGAGTGCGATTCATCAAATCAATCAACGCGCCATCGGTATCTGCAGCAAGAAGTGGATCCCACTCTCGACCCCAAATCACTTTAACTACATTCCATCCAGCACCACGGAACAATGCTTCAAGTTCTTGAATGATTTTGCCATTTCCGCGAACAGGTCCATCAAGCCTTTGTAAATTGCAATTAACAACAAAAGTTAAATTGTCTAAATCCTCTCGAGCTGCCAGTCGAATTGCACCAGTTGACTCTGGTTCATCCATTTCACCATCACCAAGAAAGGACCAAACTTGTTGTTGCGAGGTATCTTTAATTCCGCGATTGTTCAAATATCTGTTGAATCTGGCTTGATAAATTGCATGAATTGGGCCAAGACCCATACTTACCGTTGGAAATTCCCAAAAGTCAGGCATAAGTCGCGGATGAGGATATGAAGGAATTCCATTTGGTGCTTGACTTAACTCTTGTCTAAATCCATCTAACTGAGCCTCAGATAATCTGCCCTCAATAAATGCTCGCGCATACATACCTGGTGATGCGTGACCTTGATAAAAAATTTGATCGCCGCCACCTGGATGATTTTTTCCTCGGAAAAAATGATTGAAACCAACTTCATAAAGTGAGGCACTTGAAGCATAAGTTGAAATGTGACCACCAGCACCAACTCCTGGTCGCTGAGCGCGGTGAACCATAATTGCTGCATTCCAGCGCATTAATCGACGAATCTTTTTTTCTAATCCTTCATCACCTGGAAAGTCGGGTTCTAGTTCTGGTGGTATGGAATTTATATAGTCGGTAGAGCGAACCAGAGGTAAACCAAGATCTCGTTCAGCTGCATGGCGCAACATTGAAATCATTAGTTGGTGCGCGCGATGGGTGCCTTTGGTATCGATGACACCATCAAGTGATTCCAACCATTCGCGAGTCTCTTCTGGATCGGTATCCACATACTGGGTGGGCAGGCCACCTGGCATCATCGCCTCTTGCTCAAGTTCCGCGCTCAATGTTTCCTCTCAAGTGATTTATCGCCCCATTCTCGCCTATCTGTGGGGGAGTTGGCACCTGAACCTGTGTCTGACTTGCCACAACTGCCCACCCAGTCTTGACTTCTCCCACTGGCACACATTGGGTGGGCTGTTTCAGAAGGAGATTGGGTGACCTCCAGCGCTGAGAGCGCAGCAGCAATAGCTGCCCGCCTCGGGGTGGTATCGGGCCAAGTTGTTCAGGAACTTGGCTGGGATGAAGATGTTGATGAACAGCTACGTTCTGCAGTGGCAGCGATTTCTGGAGAATTAGTTGACGCCGATTTTGAAGATGTAGTGGATCTAGTTTTGTTCTGGTTCCGCGATGGCGATGATGATTTAGTGGAAGCATTAATGGATGCAATACATCCGCTAACTGACCAAGGTGTGATTTGGTTACTCACTCCAAAGTCCGGTCGAGATGGATTTGTTGAGCCAGAAGATATTACCGAAGCTGCGCCCTCAGCAGGATTGCAAGCAACCAGCACAATTAACGCTGCAGCAAATTGGCAAGGCACAAGATTAGTTGCACCTAGAGTGAAAAGGTAGGAAGAAAATGAGTCTTAAAGTTGGAGATACGGCTCCAGACTTTAGTTTAACTGCGAGCAATGGTCAGAAAGTTTCACTATCAGATTTCCGCGGAAAGAATGTTTTAATTTTCTTTTATCCGTTTGCTTTCTCAGGCATTTGTACTGGCGAAGTTTGCGCAATAAGAGATGAATTGCCTGCATCTTCTGATGACACAGTCATTTTGGGTATTTCCTGCGATCCTGTTTATTCACTAACGGCTTTTGCTAAAGCTGAGAATCTAGATTATTTATTGCTAAGTGACTTTTGGCCACATGGCGAAGTTAGTGAAAAATATGGTGTCTTCTTACCTGAACGCGGAATGAGTACTAGAGGCTCATTTGTAATTGATAAATCTGGAGTTATTCGTTGGCTTGTTGTTAACTCCCCAGGTGAGGCTCGCGATGTTAATGCCTATCGAGCGGCCTTAGCTAACTTAAGTTAGCCACCCGATAAGGTTTGCTGCCCGGTAAATGGGCCGCTAGCTCAGTTGGTTAGAGCACCGCCCTTACAAGGCGGGTGTCGGGGGTTCGAGTCCCTCGCGGCCCACTTAGATTTCACCAGATTCAAGCCCGGTCAATACTTCTTGTGCTCGCAAACGCAGTTTGTCTAAATCACTTAATCTATCTAACCCAAAAAATTGCTGTCGCATTCGATGATTTCGTTCAAATTTTTCTCGATGCCTATCTAGAAAATCCCAATATAACGTGGTGAATGGACAAGCATTATCACCAACCCTGAGCTTGGGATCATATTTACAACTACCGCAAAACTGTCCCATCTTAGAAATATACGAGCCACCTGCTGCGTATGGTTTGGTCATCATTTTTCCACCATCTGCGTGTAATCCCATGCCGATGACATTGGGTACCATTACCCAATCAAATGCATCTACAAATGTGTTTGTCATCCAAGCTAGAAATTCTTCTGGTTCAACTCCTGCAAGAAGTGCAAGATTGGATAACACCATCAATCGGGGTATGTGGTGCGCATAGCCTCTTGATTTAACATCGCGAACTACACTGCCCACACAGTTCATTTGTGTTTTAGATTCATCCCAAAATAGAGGTAGCAATTTCCTCTTTGCTTCAAGTTGATTTTGTTTTTCATATCCAGCCCCAAAATACCAATATGTGCCATTCACATACTCGCGCCAACCAATTATCTGACGTATAAATCCCTCGATACTCGCTAAAGGTATCTTGCTCTGCTGATACTTAGTAATTGCCGCAGCGATAACTTCTTGTGGAGTTAGTAAACCGATATTCAGGTAAGGTGTTAGCAAAGAGTGGTATACCGACCATGAATTGATTGGCATTGCATCTTCATAAGCACCAAAATCTGCTAAACCAAATTCAATAAAATCTAATAGACGCTCTCTCGCACCTGTGCGTGTTGTTGCCCAAGTGCCATCTGGATCATCGCCCCAGAGTTCTAAATCGCGCTGATTTAGATTACTCCAAACCCTCTTATCGATATCATCGAAGTCGTAGGTGCGAGGTTTTGGATAATCGCCTTTTCCTTTAGGTGGAGGAAGTCGATTATCATGATCAAAATTCCATTTTCCACCAGTGGGCTCTCTGCCATCCATTAATATGTTTAGCCGAATTCGTTGTTGACGATAAAAATTTTCCATCTTAAGTGCGTTTTGCGATTGTGCCCATTGGTGAAACTCTGCTCGACTAGTTAGGAAAAAATCTGAAGGAATTAACTCAACACCATATTGCTCTAACGCAAACTGCTGCGATATCGAGTTTGGTTCAGTTGCATAAATTTGAGTCTCTGTGTTGGAACTTCGGTATTGCGCTATTCCATCGGCCATAGTGCTGGCTTTGATTTCTGTTACTTTATACCCTAAGTCCCCTAGTTCAACAACAAAATGAGCAAGCGCTGAATAGAACAAAAATATTCTTTGACGATGCCACGGCCTGCTGATTAGAAAACGATCACTATCAACAATTAATATGTCGGCATCTTTTGGGCCAAATTTTGCTAATGCACCACGTTCGGCATTGAGTTGGTCTGGTAACAATAAAACCGTTTTCTTCATTTCAACTCAATTTCTTTATTCAGCATCTCCCGAGCTGTGTGGCGGATTCAAGTGAGCATCAGGATTGATTGCTACATATGCATTATTTACAGCTATCGCTGCTTCGCCAAATCCAACTGAGATTAACGGCACTTTGCCTTCATAGGTGGTAATGTCACCAGCGGCATAAACTCGTTCGACATTTGTTTGCATTTTGGTGTTTACTGCGATTTTTCTTCCTTGAACTTCAAGTCCCCATTTTGTAAATGGTCCAAGATTTGCCACAAAGCCAAGTGCGGCAATTACTGTTTGTGCGGGGAGTAAAATTATCTCTTTTGTTAGCTTGTGGGTGATTTCAACTTGATTAATCCAATTATCTCCAAGAATGTTTGTAACTTCACTTGACGTAATAATCCGAACACCAGATTCTTTTACTTGATTTACTGTTGCAGTATGTGCTCTAAATTCCTCTCGACGATGCACTATCGTGATTGATTTGGCAATCGGTTTTAGATTTAGCGCCCAATCGAATGCTGAATCTCCACCACCGACAATCACAAGATCTTTATCTCGATGTTGTTCAAAATCAGGAACAAAATAAACTAAACCTTTTCCTAAGTAATCTTCGCCAGCGGGTAATGGTCGCGGTTTGAAGGTGCCAATTCCACCGGTAATGATTATTGCTTTTGCCGATACTTCTTGTCCTAAATGTGACTTCACGGTTAATTCATCAGAATGCTGTGTTAATTCTTCGGCTTGATGCCCCAGTAGGTAATTTGGCTTAAATGCTCCTGCCTGCATTGCAAGGTTATTAACTAAATCTCTACCTTTAACTCCAGGGTAGCCTGCAACATCAAAAATTAACTTCTCTGGATACATCGCAGAAATTTGCCCACCGACCTCTGCAAGAGAATCCATCACAACAACACTCATCCCTCGATAGCCTGCGTAATAGGCAGCATAAAGTCCAGATGGACCAGCGCCAATAATTAAGATATCAGCAGAAATTGTGCTCACTGGTCAACCTTATACGGTAACCAAAATACTTTCATACCCACGCAAAACGAATGTGGGACGCATCACCGGTTCGGCTGCTAATTGTATATTAGGGAACTTTTCAAACAACGCGGGAAGTGAAGACGTCATTTCTAATCTAGCTAAAGGTGCACCGAGACAAAAGTGTATACCGCCACCAAACCCGATGTGCGGATTAGGGTTACGAGTTACATCAAGTCGATCAGGTTGCTGAAAGATGCTCTCATCGCGATTTGCTGAACCTAATAAAGCGGCAATCTTTTGTCCCGTTTTTACCGTAATGCCATTTATTTCAGTATCGCTTGTGGCTGTTCGTTCAAACAATTGCAGCGGTGCATCAAAGCGTAAGAATTCTTCAACTGCTGTATCTGCAATTGCACGTGGATTCTTTTTGAGTTTTTCTACCTCCAATTGATCTCGCATAGTCGCGACAAATCCATTACCAAATCCATTGACGCTTGCTTCATGGCCTGCATTAAGGAGTAATACGCAAGTTGCAATTAGCTCGTGCAGTGACAGTTTCTCGCCGGACTCTTCAACTCGTGCAAGCTCGGTTACTAAATCAAAGGTTGGGTTTTGTTTTCTTTCAGTAACCATCTGAGTTATTAATTGAGCAAAATCAGCACCTGCAGCGCGAGCAGCTGCTTGCTGATCTGCGGTGTGTCCGTATTCATACATTTTTACTATTGCTTGCGACCAAGGCCTAAGGAGTTCTTGTGATTCTGGAGCAACACCGAGCAATTCAGCAATAACCATTACAGGTAAGGGTTCAGCAAAATCAGCAATGACATCAAAATTTCCATTTTCTTTCAACTTTATCTCACAGTTGATAAGTAAATCTTGAACTATCTGATTAATTCGAGGCGCTAATCGATCAATTTGGCCACGATTAAATGCTTTTGCTACTAGAGCGCGAAGTCGCGTGTGCTTTGGCGGTTCACTATCTAGAATGGAATCTGCATGCAGCCAATTAAAAGTTTCCCATAACTCTTCAGGCTCTCGGGGTTGAAATATTCGGCCTAGAGTTTTTGCTCGCAGCACTGCGTTTGCATCGGCATGCCTTGGGGCTAGCCACATATTCATTTCATTATGCCAAATAGGTTTTCCGGCAGATCGCAATTGGGCCATAATCGGATATGGGTTTTTAACAAATTCGACATTAGTTAAGTCAAAGTCGAGGATATCTTCCATGTACGAATTTAACTAATCATCTAATCTGCTATGCAACACCAAGGGCAACAATTAGTCCAAGGCTTCCTGTGGCAATTAGCACCCATGCGATTGTTGCTGCAATGAGCGGGTTACCGCCAACCGTAATTAGGTTGCGCCATTTAACGCCCATACCCATTCCAGTAATTCCAGCGGTTAACAACAAAATAGAGACAGTTTTGCCCATATCAATTACTTGCACGGGAATAGTAAGCAAACTATTTAAACTCAAAACTCCAATGAAAAGCAAAATAAATGGCGGAATTGCAGCACGCATTTTCGCGCCAGCAGCTACATTGAATTTCGCTGATATGGCAATAAGCATAGGAGCTAATAGCAACATACGAGTTAGTTTTACTATTACTGCAATCGTTAGCGCGGCCCCTCCAATTACTTCGGCCGTAGCAACTACCTGCCCAACATCGTGTACTGCTGCACCAGCCCATGCACCAAATCGCTGTTCACTTAACCCTAATAAACTGGCAAACAACGGAAGTGCTCCAATTGAAATGGTTCCAAACAAAGTCACAAGGCCTACTGCATAAGCGGTTTCTTCTCGTTTGGCATTTATGGTTGGCGAAATAGCTGCAATGGCGGTGTTGCCACAAATTGCAAAACCTGCACCTAGCAAAATCGAGGTATTTTTAGATAAATTTAAAACTTTTCCAAGCACAATAACACCAAAAAAAGTACCAACGACCACAATTACTACGAGGATTAATCCGGCAAATCCAACTTCAGCTACTTGATTAAAACTAATTCTAAGTCCAAGTAAAATAATACCAAGACGCATTAAGTATTTACTTGCAAATACTGCACCTGGCGTAATGGAATCAGGTAATCTAAACAGATTACTTACTAAAAGTGCAATTACCAAACCAACGGTTAATGAACTGACAACTGAAAATTGTTGCGATACTAAATAGGCAATCGTGGTAACTACGGTAACAAGCACCAGACCATTTATATGCTGGCGTCCAATTAACTTAATTTTTCTCTCCACGCATCAATTTCATCGATAACTTCATTGGTCAAATTTAATTCAATATCGCCAGATAACTCAAGTGGGTGCAACTTACTTGCACCAGGTACACGACTACCAGAATTAATCACATTGTTCTGTAGTTCAGAAATCCGCTGATATTGAGAATCATCAATGAAAGCTGCATTTACGCTTATTACAAAATGACTAATTTGTTGTGGGCGAGAATTATCTTCGGGGTTGAACATATCAGGCATGCCTTTAGCTAAATGGGGACCAACTAATCCACCGGTTAAAGTTTCAACTGCCATTGCAAGTGCAAATCCTTTAGCTCCGCCAAGTGGAGCGAGCATTCCCATCAAAGCTGACTGCGCATCAGTTGTTGGATTGCCTTCTCGATCCAGTGCCCAGCCAGCTGGAATTGGTTCACCTATTTTTGCTTTAGCAGCAATTTTTCCTCGAGCAACAGCGCTTGTTGCTAAATCTATGATTAATTGTGTTGGCATTCCCGGTACACCTATGGCAAGCGGTGAAGTAGATAAAAGCGGAGTTGATCCACCCCAAGCAGGCATAACTGCAGGTGCATTGCTAAATAGAAAAGTTAAGCAGTCACGTTTAATTCCAGGCCAAGTGAATAGTCCTAACGCGCCAGCATGCGAACTACTGCGAACAGCAACAGCTGAACTACCATGAATCTGAGCGATTTCGGCTGCAGTTGAAGCCGCTTGCCATAGTTGCCAGTGACCGAGGCCATTTTGTCCATTTAATACTTGCAAAGTTGTCATTGATTTTTCCGCAACTAATTCAGCGCTTGCAGATATTCCACCTGCAGTTATTCGCGTCAAATAGTAGGGAAGCCGAATCAATCCATGACTGCCAATTCCCCAAGCGTCCGCAGCGCAAATCAATTGAGCAGTGAGATGTGCATTTTGTTCAGGTACTCCTGATTGAACAAGAAGTTTTGTAGCAAGAGATACACCCTCAATAACTTCATTATTTCACTTCACCTACCGCATATTGTAGAGGTTGATTTGTTAGCTTTCGAATGATTTCATCAACTAAAATCTGATTGATTCTAATCTGACTTTCGTGTGTAATGCCAGCCACATGTAGTGTTAGTACTACATTTGAAAACTTCTGAAATTTACTAGCGTCGCTGGGTTCCTTTTCCCGGACGTCCAAACCTGCACCGGCAATTAGACCACTTTCTAAAGCCGTTACAAGTGCAGTTTCATCCACTACTTCGCCACGACCAACATTAACTAAAATACAATTTGGCTTCATCGGTTTAAGCCGATCTAAATTGATCAAATGGTTCGTATCTTTGTTTGACGGCACATGAATGCTAACAAAATCTGAACTTGATAGCAGATTGTTTAGTTCAGTTACCTCAATTCCAAGTTCACTTATCGATGGGTCATTAGCAGAAACAAATGGGTCATAACCAATAATTTTCATCTGAAAACCACTTAGCAGTCGAGCAGCTGCTTTAGCGGTTGCTCCACAACCAATAAGCCCCCAAGTTTTCCCAGTTAACTCTGTTCCAGGAGTTCGGTTCCACTTACCTAAAATAATTTCCTGATGATGTTCACCAATCTGCCGAGCAACAGTTAATGCAAGTCCGACAGCAAGCTCACCCACACTTACTGCGTTTGCACCAAGACCTGCGATAACTGCAACACCACGCTGATTGCAGGCTGAAATATCGATGTTATCCAGCCCAACACCAGCACGTGCAACGATCTTTAATTTTGGCGCATGATCTAATAAATTAGCTGTAACCTGGGTGCGATTTCGAACCACGATTGCTTCTGCATCAGCAAGCAAAGAGAACAATTTTGCTTTATCGCCAAATGCAGTTGGTTCATAAACTACATTTGATAATGACTTAAACTCAGGACCGTAAACATCCTCGACAATCAGAATAGACACTGGATTATGCGCTGATGTACAACTTAGTAAAGGTGAACTCGCGATGTCCTAGTGACTCGGCAGCAGTAAGTCTGCCGTTTACTGTTCGCTCAATCTCTGCCATCAATTTGTTGCCAGCTACAGTTAAGGAATAATCAAACGTTAGTAGCCCGGAAACATCAACGTCTATGTGTTCACTCATTGTGGCACAGGTTTTCGGATTAGCACTAATTTTGATTACTGGCACTATTGGATTTCCAATCACATTGCCTTGACCTGTTGGAAAAAGATGGATAGCAATTCCTCCAGCAGCCATCAACGTAATGCATTCAGCAGCGGCGGATGAGGTATCCATAAAATACAAACCGCGTTTTGCTGAATCTGGAATCTCAGCTGGCTTGAGCACGCCAATTACTGGCACGGCACCTGTCTTCGCAATATTCCCTAAAGCCTTTTCTTCAATAATTCTGTTATGTTGAAAAGTGCAGAAGCGGCATCCGTAGCAATTTCATTTAATCTCGTTACTTCACCTTCAGTTAGCGAAAATCTAAGTTCATCAAGTTTTGGAATAACTACTCTATCTCCGCCTTGAATATCTGAACCAACTTTGGATCCAGTTGGAAGTAAAGAGTCTCGAGAAATCCACCAAGGATGAGCTCGAACATCATCGGTGGGGAAAAGTTCCTCGGCAGACAACCTAGGTGCTTCGATTGAATTGCTGTGAAAGTAATAGCCATCTCTGGAAATGATGATGTCCAAACATGAAGAGTCCAAACTATTTGGTACATGTACACGTCCACCAGAAAACCAAGCTGTGTTTGGGGATTTACGAAGGACGATTTGATCGAGTTTCAATTCATCAAGAATTGCAACAATTCGCTGATGCTTAACTTCACGCTCAATGAGCTGCACTACTGATCATCCTTATTCTTCTTACGTTTGCGAAGCTCTTTTTCAATTCGCCATAGATAATCAGGATCATCATCTGGTCCAACCACGCGTTTCTTACCGCCACCTGCGAGATTTGGTCTGTTTCCATAGAAAAACCAGGCGAGTGGTCCAACTACTGGAATAAGAATTACGAAAAACCAGCGGGCTCGCTTCGCCGTACTGGCACGACTGAGATCTATCAGGGCAGCAAAGAACAACACCAATGCAATTACAATTCCGACAACTCGCAACATAGGCTAAGTATCTACGCAAAGCTGTTTCAGCGAAATTCGGGATATACATGCGCGTAATTGACTATGTGTTCTAGGGTTTACCCCTAAGAAAGAAGAGCAATGGATCTGCTTGGCATCGTATTGGGTTTAACTGTAGGGCTAATTCTGGGACTAATTGGCGCAGGTGGCGTCATGATGACAATTCCGTTACTTATGGTTGCTGCCGATTTTTCAATAGTCCAAGCAGCAACTGGATCATTGTTAGTCGTTGTAGCTGCAAGCTTGTCAGGAATATTTGGTCGCGGATTGGTTCAAATCAGAATTCGTTATGCAATTATTTTGGGATTAATTGGTGCGCCATTTGCGACAATTGGTTCTTACATAGCAGTACGGTTATCTGAAACTTGGTTAGAGATTTTGTTGGTTAGCATCATGTTTTATGCCGCATTTTCAATGTGGAATCGATCAACTGAAGATCATGATAGACCCGAACCGGTGGTTGCACTAAGAACGTTACTTTCTGTTGGAGCAGTTGTCGGTTTTATTACCGGATTAGTTGGAATAAGCGGTGGGATTGTGCTGATTCCAGCAATGGTTTTAAGAATGGGTTTAAGTATTTCGGTCGCAACATCAACATCTTTATTGATTATGCTTTCGAATTCAGCAGTTGCTTTAGTTTGGCGAGTCATTGATGGAGTTCCAATGAGCAGCGATGATTGGACACTAGTTGCAATTATCACTGCAATCGCTTCAGTTGGTAGTTTTGTGGGAGCTAAGTTTGCTTCAAAAATCAAGAAGAAAATGCTTCAGCGGATTTTCGCTGTGTTTCTAATCATCTTGGCTGGAGCTATCATTTTGGAATTGCTTGGAGTTTGGGAACTTTAACGTGTCACCCAAGAGTAATGATTATCTTGAAGAGCAAATCATTTCTTCAATCCAAAGTGGTGAATATTTTAGAAACCCATACCCACTTTTTGCTGAGATTAGGTCCATTACGCCAGTTTTCTACAGCAAAACTATTGGTGGCTGGCTGTTAACTCGACATCAAGATGTTGACGAGGTACTTAAAGATGCTGAAACATTCTCCAGTAAGGGACGAGTTCTTTATTTACTTTCACAATTACCGACCGAGATTCAGTCTCAAGTAAATTTATTGCATAAGCACTTTGCAACTGGGCTTGCACATAGTGATGCTCCAGAGCATCGTCGCCTCAGAGGTTTGCTAGCTCGCGCTTTTACTTCAAAAATGACGGAAGGAATGCGCGAAACAACAAGAAAGATTGCTCGGGAACTAATTACTCAAACTGATAATGAGTTTGATTTTCTTGAAGATGTTTTTACTCCATTGCCGGCGCTTGTGGTTGGTACTTTGTTGGGCTCAGAAAGATCGGATATTCCAAATCTCATTAGATGGGCACACGCAGTTAATGGTTTGTACGAGCGTGGTGGTCATATATCCCCTGAAAAGGCACTGGCAGCGGAGAAATTACTTGCAGAAATGCGTGAATTTGTTCTTGATTTGGTCGAACGTCGAAGAGAACTTGCCAAATCTAGTGAATTAGATGCCAGTCAAGATGTTCTGGCAGGTCTAGTGGCAGCAGAACGCGATGCTGGAGCATTGAGTGAAGATGAATTGTTATCGACTGCGGTAACGTTGTTTGTTGCTGGACACGAAACCACAACTCATTTACTTGGGAATGGATTTGTTGCGCTGCTATCTGATCCTGAGCTTTGGCATCAAATCAAAAATGACGCTACACGATCTCACCAATTTATTGAGGAGATGGCTAGGTTTGATGGTTCAGTTCCGCGATCATGGCGAATTGCAAAAAATGAAGCCAGAATCAATGGTGTAAAAATTGCTAAAGGAGATTTGGTGCTGCCTATTTTGGCCGCTGCTAATCACGATCCAGAAGTCTTTGCTAATCCCGATAAATTTGAACCTGATCAAGACAATAAGAAGCATTTAGCATTCGGCAAGGGAGTACATGTCTGCTTAGGAGCACCATTAGCCAGAATGGAAGCACAAGAAGTACTTATGGCATTAATTGATTTAAAACCTAAATTGAAATTAAAGAAACCAGCAGAAGCACTAAATTGGCGAAGCAATATGGCATTGCGCGGTTTAATGACATTGCCAGTTATTAGTAACTAGTATCAAGAATCAATTTTCCAACGGTTTTCCGGGCAAGCAAATCTATATGTGCCTGCTTAGCATCGGATAGTGCATATTTCGTTGCGGGGAGAGGTTTAATTTTTTTCGATGCAAACAATTGCAATAGTTCAGTTAACGGATCAGTTAGAAGTTTAGGTTTTCTTCTGCAGTGACTTAGCCAAAAACCAATAATTGAGATACCACCATAAACTAATCTCAAAGGCTGTATTGCCTCTGGTTTTTGCCTAGAAGCAGTGCCAAAAGTAACCAAGCGACCAAATGGTGCAAGGGCAGCCATTCCCTGCGCCAACACATCGCCGCCAACCATATCTAAAACGACATCAACTGGATTACCATTATTAGCAGCCAAAATGGCATCGGTGAAATCGGCTGTAATTGAAATTGCAACATCAGCACCTAAATCAATTGCAATTTTTCTTTTCTCTGGGCTTGAGGCAACCGCAATAACTTTGCATCCGCGAAGTTTTGCTAACTGCACTGCAATTGAACCTGTGCCCCCTGCTGCAGCATGAATCACAACAGTTTCATTTATCTGAGCTTTTGCGCAAGTATTAATTAAATGCCAAGCGGTAACTCCCTGAACCATCAGAGGTAATGCAAGCTCTGGAGACAAACCATCTGGCACTTCAACTACACTTTCCGAATTTGCTAAACAAAATTGGGCATATCCACCCTTGTCTACAAACGCCATCACGCGCTGGCCTGAAGTTAATGTGCCAAAAATTTCAAGTCCAGGTACGAATGGGAGTTCGTGCTTGGTCATATAGGTGTTTTCGGTTAAATGGGTATCGGCAAAATTAACTCCAGCAAAGGAAACGTTGATTAACTCTTGCTTGTTATAGATTTTTGGAGTTGGTAACTCAACAAATTCTAAAACCTCAGGTCCGCCAAATCTTGAGATTTGAACTGCGCGCATTATTCCATTGATTCAGTTGAAGGGAGCAAGTTTGCTTCAATCAGCTTGTCCGTTAAGTCTAAGTCACTTGGTTCAACTAAATAGGTGGAATCAGGAAAAACAATTACGGGAATTGACTGTCTCCCACTAATTGCAATTGCTTTGTCTTTCGCTCTGGCATCTTGATCAACATCAACGTACTCAAAATTTACCTTGAGCCGATCTAATAATGCCTTGGATCGGACACAGTCACCACACCACGGTGCACCATACATCCTAATCAATTTACTCATATTGAAATGGTAGCGTAAAGCCAATTATTAGCAAGGCGGATAATGGCCGTTCAGCGTTTTAGCGATTCAGATTTACGTACAGCGCTGCAGGATGTTGCTAGCAAGGTAACTGGCCAATTGTCAGTTTTGAAATATGACAGAAATCGAACTACCAATCAACCCAGTAGCGCCTTAATTATTCAACGTTCTAAAAGTTGGAGTAAGGCTTTAATTTCAGCTGGCCTACCACATCAGAGCGCAAACAAGTCCTATCAATCAAAATTTACCCTTGAAGATGCCATTTCGTTTACCAAAAAATATCTAGCACAGGAGCCTCGACCAAGTTATCAGAACTTTTCTAACTGGTTAAAGCGCATTCCAGATGCACCTTCAGCGCAAACCTGTCGAAACCTAGCAGGCAGTTGGCAAAAGCTAAAAACTTCAGCTAAGAACTAACTACTGCGTCTTCGAATGACTGCTGCTAGCAATCGGAAGATAACTCCAATTACGACTATCAGGCCAAGCCAAGGAAGTGCAAGTCCTGCCCATGTTGAAAGATCGCCAGCAAAATCAACGATGGCATCCCAACCTTTTTCTATTCCTGCGATAAATCCAATTGGTCGCACCGCATCTAGGGCACGTTTAGGCAAAATGTTCACCCAGATTGCCGATAGTTCGACCTGATCAGCTAGGTAGGTGCGTTGTGACTTGAGTGAATCCAATTCAGCTTGACGTTGTGATATTGCTGCTTCAGCGGCAAGTAAATCAGCAACAGTTGTAGATTGATCAAGGAGGTTTTGCAAGTTGGCAATGGATGATTCAAGAGATTTTATGCGAGCATCCAAATCAACTACTTGCAAAGTTACATCGTATGCCGAAGATGAGAAACCCTCTAAATCGCCAAAAGTCTTTAGTTGCTCTAAAGCATTTTCTAGTTGAGCACTTGGTACCCGAATCGTCAAATCAGATGATGTTATCTCGCTGCTTTCCGGATCGCGATATTCATTCTTTGAATCAATTCTGCCACCAATGCTGCTTACATAGTTAGAGACTTCATCTGCGGTAGCGGCTACATCATCAACGCGCAGGGTGATTGAAGCTGATTGAATCAACTGCTGATCCACAGCTACCGCGGATTCGCTACTTGCTACTCCTACTTTGGCGTTTGCATCGCCATAGATAACATCGGGGGAAATAACTGCACCAGAATCTGATGAACCACTTGAGCAACCAACAAGAACAATAAGTGCAACTACAAGCGCAAAGGCTTTTTTCATAAGTCTCCTATCAGATGCTCTAATTGTACTGCTATTTTTCCTTAGAATTTTCTTCGAGTGCTCGCCAACAATACCAAGCAACCGCTGAGCGAATTCCTGGAAACTTATCACCTGAAGTGAGTAGATTGTTAGGGGTAGGGCGAGTAGGGAGGCTGTGAAGTTTTTGCCAGCCTTTTTGAACCCCCAAATCATTAACTGGCCAAACATCTGGATGTATTAACTCAAACATTAAGAACATATCTACCGTCCAATTTCCAATTCCCCAAATCTGCGTAAGTGAATCTCGAATCTGTATCTCATCTAATTGGTTAATTTCTGATAAATCTAATCCGCCAAGTAATGCAGCTGCCAATTCTTTGATAGTTTTTGCTTTCGCTTGAGAAAGTCCATATTTTCTTAGCTGCTCAACATCAATTTTACTAATAAATTCTGGGTTAATCGCAATAGATTGTTTAACTCTTCCAATAATAGTCTGAGCAGCTTTACCAGATAATTGTTGACGAATTATTGTTTCAACTAGCGACTCAAATGGATCAAATTCAGCTGGTAGTCCAGTTAACGGGTAAATCGGAAATTTCTCCAACAAAACTTTAAAGGCGGGATCGATTTGGCAAATGAATTTGATAACATCTTTTTGAATCAAACAGTAGTCCTTGCTGCTGGTTTCACATATCTAGCTAAAGCAACTGTCAACAACATTGCAAATGCTGGAATTAGCAATGCAACCTGCATTCCAAAAGCTCCAGCAACACCAGCAATCAAAATTTTTCCGTTCCAGATGAATATGTGACTCATCATCGACATTCGCGAAAGCGTTACGGCTGCAGGAGAAGAAGTTATCCAACTGCCAGCACTAAAGAATGCTGGTGTCATTGATGCAGTGCCAAGCCCAGCTAAAAAGTAACCAAATGATGCAACAAGAAGCGCTTGCCAAACTCCAACTTCGCGCATGAAGTGTGATCCAGCTATGGCAATAAAGCCACCGGAAAAACCTACGTATCCACTAATGCGAACAACGTTATCCATTCCAATAACTTGGGCTAGCCGATCAGTATTGAGTCGCCCAATTATTAGAGCCAACATAAAGACGGTAATTGGTATTGCATCTGGCCCAGTTGGCACACCCAAGTGTTCGTGGGTGTAAATGGTCAGCCAGTCTGCGCCAATTACCTCCGTCAAAATGCCGAAAGTCATAGCAATACTGAGAATCCATTGAAGTTTCGGTGCTCGCCAAATTGGTGGAATTGATTGACGCTTAACTTCACCTTGAGAATCTGGAACAGATTCAACATCAATTATCTGGGAAGTTTTCCAGATGGCAATTGGGGCTAAAACTAATGCAAGTACAAGTATATGAACTTGAATTGGAATTAGGGGAGCAATTATTCCGCTGAAACCAAAAGTTAAAAATGCGCCAATGCTCCAACTGGCATGAAACTGGCCAATAATTGGTCTACCTACATCACGTTGAATTGTAATTGTATGAGCATTTAATGCGACGCTGTAGGCAACTATTGAAGCTGTAAAAACCGTCACTAAGACTTGAAAGACTAGTGGTGATTGGCTAAAAGTCACTGCAACCATAAAGAAATGGGTTGCTGCGCCAAACAAATACATTGAAACTTTTGCTCCCAAGCGGTGCACAAAGTTACCCATCACACTATAGGCAACAATTGCGCCAAAGCTGCCAAAGCTAAGTAGAAACCCAAAGTAACTAGTAGAAATACCTAACTGATCTTGTATCTCTGGAAATCTAGGGACCCACGCCATAATCCCAACACCAAGCATGAAAAATAGTCGACGAAGGGCTAAACGCGATCGCTCGGCTTGTTCTACCGATACCGAATTACTCATATGATTTAATCAAGGAAACAAGTATAAGGATTGTCACTTCTCTGCGGAGTCACCAGCCTTGGGCTCAGATAAATTATCTGCAACAACTTGAGTTAGTTTACCAAATTTCAAAAAATCTTTCCCTAAGACATCAACTAAATGTCTACGAACTGAGGCAACATGATCTTTTGCAGCAGATTCAATCTTGCGCATCCCTTTAGGTGTTAACTGGGCAAATTGCCCCCGACCATCAGCATTACAAGTTCGCCGTTCCACAAAACCCAAATCTTCAAGCCTCGTTATTTGATGACTTAGTTTGGATCTAGAGGCTAAAGTCGCTTTTGCCAGTTCTGACATACGCAGGCGATGGTTTGGCGATTCACTCAAGTGTGCCAATATCTCGTAATCAGTAAGTGTTAATCCGTGCTCGGACTCTAAATCTTTCGAGAGTGCTTCAGGTAATTTAGTTGCTACTGCAATCCAACTTCTCCAGGCTTTTTGTTCTGCTTTACTGAGCCATTTCACAGTACTCATATTTTTCCACTAGGTAAAGTCAATATTTCAGCCCCAGTTTCAGTTACAGCGATAGTATGTTCAAACTGAGCGGTTCGAAGTTTGTCTTTCGTGGTAACTGTCCATCCGTCAGACCAAACATCGTAATCAATCGTACCTAAGGTAATCATCGGCTCAATAGTAAAAGTCATTCCAGCTTGAATTATTGTGGTTGCACCTGGATCATCGTAATGCGGGATTATCAGGCCTGAATGAAAAACAGTGTGCACTCCATGTCCAGTAAAGTCTTCAACAACACCATACCCAAATCTTTTTGCATATGCTTCAATCACTCTTCCAATTACATTTATCTGTCTACCTGGTGCAACAACTGCAATTGCCCGATCAAGCATTTCTTTCGTACGTTCAACTAAAAGTCTTGATTCTTCATCAACATTGCCAATCAAAAACATGGCGCTGGTATCACCATGCACCCCATGGATGTAAGCAGTGACATCCACATTAAGAATGTCACCATCATTAATGAGAGTGGAATCTGGAATTCCGTGGCAGATTACTTCGTTTAATGAGGTGCAACATGATTTGGGATATCCGCGATAACCAAGTGTGGATGGGTATGCACCATGATCGCAGAGGAATTCGTGTACGAGTAAATCTAAATCATCTGTAGAAGTTCCTGGCTTAGCATTCTTCCCAGCAAGTTCAACTGCATCTGCAGCAAGTTGACCTGCAATTCGCATTGCGGCAATTACTTCAGAGCTCTGTATTTCTGAGCCTTTATAGCGATCCGGAGAGCGTCCACCAACATAAGGCGGGCGAATAATGTGAGATGGCACTTCACGTTTTGGACTCAATTTTCCAGCAGTTAAGGTCGGCATTGGCTAAGCGTAGCGGTAAAAATTTAAATAGTTGAATTCCGAACTAAATTTCGTGACGTTCTGCCGAAAGCAGTTCACCTAACTGATTCCAGGTGAGCACAACCAATCCCGCTGGCGGAAGATCTTGCAGTAGATGATTTGCTTCAGGTTCAAAGTTTCCAAGTTCATCAATTACTGGCCGGTGCGTACACAGTGCAATACACCCCTGATGCTGCAGCAGCCCCTCCCATTCACTGTTAGTGAAGTTGGAGTTTTCTTCCAGCAGCAGGGGATTTAGAACAATATCAATATCTTCTTGTTCGGCATAATGGCTGAGAGTTTGTTGACACCTTAGCGCAGGGGAGCTGAGCAAACTTGTGACACCATAAGCAGAAAGTAAGGCCGATATTGTCTCGAGTTGAGTAAAACCTGCTGCAGTAAGTGGTCGAAGTAGATCATCTTGACCATCAAAGTCTTCTCGTTTGGTTGAGATTGCATGGCGCAGAATTAATGCAGTTCTAGTTGGGTTATCAGAAAGTCCAATAGCTACTGAAACTGTGGCAAAATCTCGGGGATAAGTGAGTAAATCTTTCGCCTCATTTAAAGTGACCCAGCGCAGTTCTGAAACTTCATCATTTGGCACCACACTAGAATCGAAAGCCAACTCAGTTGCTAACCAGTAATGTACTGTTTTGGTTTCACCTTTTGTTTGATAGCTAACTGGAGAAAGTGGTAGATGTAATCTAACCAAATATCCTGTCTCTTCCAATGTCTCACGGACAGCAGCAATTGCTGCTGGTTCATTTGGTTCTAATTTTCCTTTAGGTAGCGACCAGTCATTTCGATAATCTCGCCGAATGACTAACACTCGAGGCTGATCACCTTGTCTTACCAGCACTACACCTGCTGCTTGAATCATTTACCACCGCGAAGTTGATACAGCTTAATTAGCTCCTCTTGATAGTTAAGAGTCTTTCCGCCATCTTTAGTTGTTTCTCGGTAGCGCCAATTTCCATCTTGGTCAAGTTGCCAAGTCGCTGTCTTTTCATCAAGTGCCAAATCAAGTAATTTGCGAAGCCTGTTCTGATGAGTTGGATTTTCTACCTTTAATAACACTTCAACTCTTCTATCTAGATTTCGGTTCATTAGATCTGCGCTGCCAATTAACACTTCATATTGACCAGCATTTGTAAACTCATAAATTCTTGAGTGCTCGAGAAATCTACCCAAGATGCTCTTAACCGTGATGTTTTCACTCAAACCAATAACTTCAGGCCTAAGTGTGCACATACCTCTTATCAGCAGTTCCATTTTTACTCCTGCTTGCGATGCCTGATAAAGCAAATCAGTTACGCGCTCGTCAACAATCGCATTGCATTTAATTCTAATTCCAGATGGTTTACCTGAGAGTTGATTACTGATTTCTCGTTTGATTAAGTCAGAGAGTGCAGACCTAAGGGAATTTGGTGCGGCATAAAAGGACTCAAAATCAGTTGTATTTGCAAAGCCAGAAAGTTGATTAAACAATGAAGTTACATCATCAGCAATCACTGGATTTGCGGTGATAATTCCAATATCCTCATAAAACCGAGCAGTTCGAGGGTGATAGTTACCTGTTCCGATATGAACATATCTATTTATTCCCTCCTCTTCGCGTCGAACAACTAAAGTTAACTTGCAGTGAGTTTTAAGCCCAACTTGGCCATAAACCACATGGACTCCAGCGCGCTCCATTCGTCTTGCCCACTGAATGTTGTTTTCTTCATCAAAACGTGCCTTAATCTCAACAACTGCTAACACCTGCTTACCGGCAGCTGCTGCATCAATTAAAGCCTCCACAATCGGCGAATCACCGCTGGTGCGATATAGCGCTTGCTTTATCGCCAAAACCTTCGGATCAGCTGCGGCCTGTTCAATAAATCGAGTTACGGATGTGGCAAATGAATCATATGGATGGTGCAGTAGCACATCATGGTTTCTCACCGCTTCAAACACATCAGCAGGTGTTGCTGTTTCAACGGAACTTAACTCAGGGCTAGTTCGAGGTTGGAATGCTGGATCCTTTAATTCATCACGATTTAAATCAGCGATGAGTGAAAGCCCTCTTAGGTCTAGTGGTGTTGGCAGGCGAACTATTTCTTCAGCAGTAACTTCAAGTTCTTCAGTTAACAAATCCAAGATGTGTTGATCAATATTTTCATCAACCTCTAGCCGAACCGCATACCCAAAGCGCCTTCGAGATAGTTCTTTTTCCATTGCGTCAAGTAGGTTTTCTGCTTCATCTTCTTCAACCTCTAAATCCTCATTTCGAGTAACACGAAACATATGGTGCTGCACAATCTCCATCCCAGGAAACAATTCAGATAGGTTGGCGGCTATCAACTCTTCAAGTGGCACAAATCTCTGTGGGCTGACTTGAATAAATCGATCCAACAGCGGTGGAACTTTTACCCGAGCGAACATCTCTTGACTGTTTTTTGGGTTTCGCACCATTACAGCTAGATTCAATGAAAGCCCGGATATGTAAGGGAATGGGTGCGCAGGGTCTACTGCCAAAGGAGTTAGAACCGGAAAAACCTCGCGCTCAAAAAAGTTACCCAATTGCCTCTGCTCATTTTCAGTTAGGGCACTCCAATGCAGAATTTCAATGTCTTGCTGCAATAAAAGAGGTAGTAATTCGTCTTGAAACAATCTAGATTGCCTCTGCATCAACTGCCAACTGGTGCTTAGGGTTTCAGTGAGTATTTCTCGGGGTAATCGTCCAGTTGGGGATTTAACCGCAATACCAGCATTCATTCGCCGTTTTAGTCCAGCTACTCGCACCATAAAGAACTCATCAAGGTTTGCTGAAACTATGCTGCAAAATCGAACTCGCTCCAGAAGCGGTCGATCAGATTGAAGGGCCATGTCCAGCACACGAGAATTGAAACTTAGCCAAGATAACTCTCGCTCAAAAAATCTTTGTGGAAGTGGGAAGGCAGCGGTTAGCCCGCTGCCACCGTGAGTTGGCGTTAAGTCAGTGGCTTCCATCTTGCCAAGGATGCCATAGCAATTTAATTACTGTCAGGCGGTTCCGAAATTTCAATAAGTAGGTAAAAATGAATAAAGAGAAAACCCCCGCCCGAGGGCGAGGGTTTTCATAGGCTTTGGAGAAATTAAGCCTTCTTAGCAGCTTTCTTGCGGCGCTTTGGCGCAGCCTTCTTAGCAGCTTTCTTGCGACGCTTTGGAGCAGCCTTCTTAGCAGCTTTCTTGCGGCGCTTTGGTGCAGCTTTCTTAGCAGCAGCCTTCTTGCGACGGCGCTTTGGAGCTGCCTTCTTAGCAGCTTTCTTGCGGCGCTTTGGAGCAGCCTTCTTAGCAGCCTTCTTTGCGGCCACGTTACCTCCCTGGTTAAGTGCGTCAAATCCGGACCATGACGCGCTGGGATAAGTTTCCCCTATCACACATAGATAAATCCATTATGTATTAGTTAAAAAACTCGGCGTGTCGCGATTTTTTCAAGAAAAACTGCAATTTTTTTTGATTTTTAGCATTTTTGCTAATAGAAAAACAAAAATGTCTACCAAATTTAAGTTCAGTAACTATGTTTTTTTTCAGGATACTTTTTTGTAATAACATCGTCAGCAAATGTTTTCACCGCATCAGCGAGACTGGTTCGTAAGCTCGCATAACGCTTAAGAAATCTTGGCGCAGGATCTTTCGTTAACCCTGCTAGGTCTTGCCAAACCAAAACCTGAGCATCAACATCTACTCCAGCACCAATGCCAATGATGGGAATTTTTGCCTGTTGCGTGATTTCTTTTGCCAATTCGGCAGGAACAACCTCTAACACAATTGCAAAGGCACCGGCAGATTCAAGTGCGATTGCATCTTCAATTAATTGGTGCGCTGAATCACCTTTACCTTGCACTTTGTAACCGCCAAGGGCATTAATCGACTGCGGGGTTAGGCCTAAGTGACCCATTACTGGAATGCCAGATTGAACCAGTGCCTTAACCTGCGGCAAGACTCGTGCTCCGCCCTCTAACTTGACGGCAGATGCACCTGCTTTCATCATTGTTGATGCATTGGTAATGGCATCTGAAACGGAACTCTGGTAACTGCCAAAAGGCAAATCAGCAACCACTAAAGCACGTTTTGCCCCTCTAGCAACAGCTTTGACCAAAACCAATAGTTCATCAACAGTGATTGGTACTGTGGTGTCATAGCCAAGCATCACCATTGCAGCCGAATCTCCAACCAGTAACACTGGAATACCTAGCTCATCAAATAGTGATGCTGTGAGTGCGTCGTAGCAGGTGAGCATTGGCCAGGGTTGCTTATCTTTTTTGGCTTTAGCTAAATCAGTTACTGTTATTCGAGATTGATTACCGCCATAAAGCGGGGTATTCGATTCTGACACAAATCCTCCAGCGAATCGAAGCTTCGGTCGAAGTCTCCGTTCAGGTTCAATTATGCCGTATTTCAGATGAGAGTTTTTCGGTAGTAGGGGAGTATGCTCAAAGTCCATTAGAAAAGGTGAAGATGACAAATTCCGCAGCCGTTCCAGCAGAAGTAAATCCAAAACGATGGGCTATCTTGGCAGTGCTCGTAACGTCCCTAGTTGTAGTTATTCTGGATAACACCATACTAAATGTGGCGTTAAAGACAATTCAGCTGGCGCTTTCAGCAACACAATCCGAACTAATCTGGGCAATCAACTCCTATGTATTGGTGTTTGCTGCTTTGCTTTTTACCTGGGGAGTGCTGGGGGATCGCTATGGACGCAAGAAGATTCTAATTATTGGATTAGTCTTATTTGGTTTGGCTTCTGCGCTTTCTGCCTTTTCAACTTCACCCGAAATGTTAATCATCACAAGAGGATTAATGGGTATTGGTGCAGCATCAGTATTACCGGTGACATTAGCGATTATCACGGTTGTTTTTCCGCCTTATGAAAGAGGAAAGGCAATTGGTTTTTGGGCTGGAGCAGTTGGAGCATCTGTTGCGCTCGGTCCAATTGTTGCTGGTTTATTGCTTGGGCGATTTTGGTGGGGATCAGTTTTCCTAATCAATGTGCCAGTTGTCATTTTGGGTGTAATTGGCATCTTGTGGTTAGTGCCTGAAAGTAACAATCCAAATCCTGGAAAACTTGATCCACTTGGCGTGCTGTTATCAGTAGTTGGGTTAATCGCGTTGGTTTATGGGATTGTGCATGCCGGAGATTCTGGTGAATGGCTTAGTCTTGAAAGTTTAGGCAGTATTTTGGCAGGTGTTGCAATTCTAAGTTTGTTTGTCTGGCTGGAGTATAAGAGTGATCATGCGACTTTGGATTTAGCCTTATTCAAGATTAAGTCCTTCTCAGTACCTCTTTTTGCAACTACCTTAACGTTTGCTGCAATGAGTGGATCTTTATTATTTCTGGCGTTCTACCAGCAAGTGGTGCGCGGGTTAACTCCTCTTCAAGCTGGCATTCAAACACTACCTGTTGCCGTAGGACAGTTACTGGCGGCACCTAATTCAGCCAGGTTAGTCGCAAAATTTGGCTTTAGGAAAGTAGTAATTTCCGGTTTGGTTATTACTACTTTGGCATTTGGATTATTCACGTTGCTAACCCCAGATACTGCAACTTGGCAGATGCTCATTATCTTCTTTATCTTGGGATATGGTCTTGGAAATACGATTGCACCATCTACTGCTCAAATGACGATGTCAATTCCTACTGAAAGATCAGGTGCTGGCTCTGCCGTTCAAAATACCGTTAGACAGGTAGGTGCTGCATTAGGAGTTGCAGCAATTTCTACCTTAGTGGCAACTATTTATTCAAGCCAGATGAATAGTGCTTTAATGAATGCAGCAATTTCTTTACCGGGTAATGCAACAAAAGAAGTTACGGATTCAATTGGTGCAGCTTTTGGTGCAGCAGAGGGATTAACCCAATCTGGATTGATTTCAGCTCCAGTTGCAAATCAAATACAGGAATTGGCAATCGCTTCTTATATGACTAGTTTTCACACGGCAGTAATTGTTGGTGCGGTAATTGTTTTAATTGCATTGGTGGTGATGGCTTGGAAGATGCCAAAAGTAACTACAAATGCTGCCTGGGGTCAGAGCGAAACTACCTCGAAACCCATCGATTTGTAATTGGTAGACGGCGGTCTCGACCAAATGCTCTAGAGCTAATCTTCGTACCTGGTGGATACTGTCTCCTTTTGTATTCAGCTGCATCAACTAATCGAATGACTCGGTTTACTAGGTCTGTATCAAATTGCGCGAGCACCGTTTGGTCATTCTCCACATAGCCTGTGAGTATTTGATCCAATAGTAGATAGTCAGGAAGTGAATCAGAATCTTTTTGCCCTGGCCTTAATTCAGCCGATGGTTCTTTATTAATGCAGTTAGTTGGAATTGGTGGAGTTTGATTCATTTTTTCAGCAAAATTGTTGCGCCATCGTGCAAGCTGCCAAACAATTGTTTTTGAAACATCCTTGATTGGAGCAAAACCACCTACGGCATCGCCATAGATAGTCGAATAGCCAACTGCTAGCTCAGATTTATTGCCAGTTGCTAAAACAAGATGGCCCTCTTGATTGCTAATTCCCATTAAAATTACACCACGAACACGAGCTTGCAAGTTTTCTTCTGCAAGTCCAGTCAAACCAAGTTGACCTAGATAAGAGTCAACAATCTTCTGAATCTTTTCTTCACGAAGATTTATCCCCGTGCGTTTGGCTAAGTCATATGCATCTGAGAGCGAATGACTGGAAGAATATTTACTCGGTAGCGCTACCGCATACACTCTTTCAGCGCCAAGTGCATCAATTGCCAAAGTTGCAACAACCGCTGAATCAATTCCACCAGAGAGTCCAAGGATTACAGATTTGAAATTGTTCTTTTCGACGTAAGATTTAAGCCCTAAAACTAATGCTTGCCATACTTCAGCATTTGAGTCTAAATTAGATGTAATCTCATTGGTGTTATTGCGCTGGACGCTATTTGTGGAGATAACAGTTGTCTTTTTAGCGGTTGCGATTGGCAATTCTAAATCAGTTAGAAGCAATTGTGATTTAAATGAATTTGCTCGAGAAATCAAATCACCATTTTTGTCAACTACAATAGATGCACCATCAAAAACTAATTCGTCTTGTCCACCAACCATATTGACATAACCAATAGCAGCAGAAATCTGTTTAGCTCGATCTGCTACTAGTTTAAGTCTGGTATCAGTCTTTGTTTGCTCATATGGAGAGCCATTAAGAACTACCAAAAGACCAACTTCATTTGTCTTTGCAGCGGCAATTGTTCCGCCGTCTTGCCAGATATCTTCACAAATTGCAATGGCGACATCAACATTGGCAATCCGAACAGTTACTGCTGTTTCCCCTGGCGTGAAATATCGGTGTTCATCAAAAACACCATAATTTGGCAGATGATGTTTGAAGTATTTGGCAATTACTTTGCCTTGATGTAATACCGCAGCAGCATTTCTATCATCATCCAGATAGCCAACAATCACAGGTAAGTCAGCACAACTATTTGACACTAATGAATTTGCCAAATCATTTAATGCGCTCTTAGCAGCAGCTCTGAAACTAGGGCGCAAGCTTAAGTCTTCAATTGGGTATCCGGTGAGCATCATTTCCGGCGTAACCAATAAATCTGCACTTTTTGAAACGGTTTCTTGGGCGGCAGCCAGGATTAATTCCGAATTACCCCTAAGGTCGCCAACAATTGGGTCTAATTGCGCCAAAGCTAGCCTAAAATTACCCATAAGGTGAGCGTAATTGGTGCACCTTATTAATAGAGACAGGGGCGTGCGCAATGACACCTTTGGGCAAGGCAGACTTAAGCCATGGATAAGCAAACAGAATATGTGCTTCGGGCAATAGAGGAGCGCGACATACGGTTCGTGCGCTTGTGGTTTACCGATGTATTGGGCTTCCTGAAGTCGGTAGCAATTGCCCCCGCCGAATTAGAAAATGCCTTTACCGAAGGAATTGGATTTGATGGCTCGGCAATTGAAGGATTCACTCGGGTAACTGAATCAGATATGGTGGCAGTTCCAGATCCTGCTACGTTTCAAATGCTCCCATGGCGAGGCACGCAACAAGGTGTTGCTCGAATGTTCTGTGACATCAAACTTCCAGATGGTTCACCGTCTTACGCGGACACGCGGCAAGTGCTCAAGCGCGCATTAGATCGTGCAGCAAAGATGGGTTTCACCTTTTACACCCATCCTGAGATTGAATTCTTTTTGTTTAAAGGCGAGCGTGAAGAGGGTAAGCCACCAACACCATCAGATAACGCTGGGTTTTTTGACCATACTCCACAGGGTGCAGATAATGATTTTCGTCGGGCAGCAATTACTACGCTTGAACAGATGGGAATTTCAGTTGAGTTTTCTCATCATGAGGGAGCTCCTGGGCAGCAAGAGATTGATTTGCGCTACGCCGATGCCTTAACTACAGCAGATAACATAATGACATTTAGATTAGTAATGAAAGAAGTTGCGCTTCAGCAGAGCTTGTATGCATCATTTATGCCAAAGCCATTTAGGGATTATCCAGGTTCTGGTATGCACACACATATGTCACTGTTTGAAGGTGATACCAACGCTTTTTATGAGGCTGGTGCTCGCTATCAACTATCAAAAGTTGGTCGAAGTTTTATCGCTGGCATTTTGCGACATGCACCTGAGATTACTGCAGTAACTAATCAATGGGTTAACTCATACAAACGATTGTTTGGTGGTGGTGAGGCACCTTCCCATATTTGTTGGGGACATAACAATCGCTCTGCATTAGTTCGTGTGCCAATGTATAAACCAGAGAAAGCACAATCAACTCGGATTGAGTATCGTGCTTTTGATAGTGCGGTAAATCCCTACTTGGCATTTGCAGTTACGTTATCGGCTGGCCTTACAGGAATTGAAAAAGGCTATGAATTGCCAGCAGAAGCGGAAGATGATGTTTGGTCACTAACAGATGCTGAACGGCGAGCGATGGGTATTGCTTCGCTACCTGCTTCGTTGAGCGAAGCATTAAATATTATGGAAAAAAGCGAATTAGTTGCCCAAACTCTAGGTGAGCACGTTTTTGATTTCTTCCTACGAAATAAGCGAGCTGAATGGCATGACTATCGTCAGCAAGTTAGTGAATGGGAATACAAGAAGTACTTGTTGCACTAGCGAGAAGTTGTGACTCGAGATATTGGCATTGGCACAAAGCTAATTCAATCTGGAGTTTTTGATATAGCTCAAGCTCAATCAAGAATCGAAACTGCGAATCTTAATCAAAATCAGCTGGATTTGATTTTGGATTTAGCTGCTAAATCAGCAAATCCAGATGATTTAATTACAGCCTTATTAAAAAACAAGGCTTGGCTAGATTTACCACAACCCACGCTAATCAAACTATCAGCAGTACTTGGAGTATCAGAGAAAATTTACGATTGGTTAGATAAACGACCTGGGATGATTCCAGCACTTAACCAAGAGCTAAGCACTAATCGTATTGAGCTGATATCCAGCTTTTTAAACACCGTATCTGACTTATCCGGGGACCAAGCTCGTGCAGCACTTAAGCAACGCTATCAACAGCAAGTTATTACCATCGCTTCGTGTGATCTAACCGGTGAGGCTAGTTTTGCTCAGGTAAGCCAAGAATTAAGTTGGCTTGCTGATGCAGTTTTATCGTCGGCATTATGCATTGCTGAGCGTGAATTACCAGAAGCGGCCAAGCAAGTTTCAATAGCTGTAATCGCACTTGGTAAAACAGGTGGAATTGAACTTAATTACATTTCAGACGTTGATGTTGTTTTCGTTGCTAGCCCAAAATCGGATGTAGAAGAATCAGTTGCGCTTACAGCAGGCACAAAACTAGCAAGTTTGATGATGAGAATTTGTAGCGAGCCAACAATTGACGGGGTAATTTGGCCAGTTGATGCAGCACTTCGCCCCGAAGGTAAAGCAGGTGCGCTAGTTCGAACAATTTCAAGTTACCTAAGTTATTACGATCGTTGGGCTGAGACTTGGGAGTTTCAAGCCTTACTTAAAGCTAGATACAGCACGGGCGATGAGCAACTAGCTCAAGAGTTTATTCAGCAAACGCAAGAATTAGTTTGGGTGGCAGTTAGCAAGCCAAATTTCGTAACAAATGCTAGAAGAATGCGAGCACGAGTAGAAGAAAATATCTCCGAACGTGAACAAGGTAGACAAATAAAGCTTGGACGTGGTGGCCTGCGGGATATTGAATTCACTGTGCAGTTATTACAACTTGTGCACGCTAGAACCGATGAGACCTTGAGAACTGGTAACACCTTGCTGGGACTTGCAGCACTTGCTCAAGGAGGTTATGTTGGTAGAAGTGATGCTGAGTTATTGCGAAATCATTACATCTGGCTACGCACATTAGAACATCGTTTACAACTTAGACAGATGACTCGAACCCAAGTTCTTCCTGAAACTGAATTTGAACTTCGGATACTTGGTCGAGCGATGGAATTTAAGGTAGATCCAGCCAATGAATTGCTCTCCAATTGGAAAGATTTAGCAAATCAAGTTCGAAATCTGCATGAAAAACTGTTTTATCGACCACTCTTAGATGCAGTAGCAATTTTGCCCAGCGAAGCAATTAGGTTAAGTGAATCTGAAGCTGAGACCAGGTTAACAGCCCTTGGCTATTTGGATGCCAAATCTGCATTGCGTCATATTGAAGCATTAACTAAGGGCGCAAAACGCAGAGCAGCCATTCAGCGCACTCTATTGCCGGTACTTCTAAATTGGTGGTCGGCAGGACCAAGTCCAGATCGTTCATTGTTGGCATTTAGAAGACTTAGTGAAGCATTGGGTGATACGCCTTGGTTTCTCAGTTCTTTGCGTGATGACGCGCAGGTTGCTGAACGAGTAGCTCGAGTTACTGGTGCGAGTGAATTCTTAGTTGATTTATTACTTCGCGCACCCGAATCGCTGGCAATGCTTTCAAATGATTTGGAGTTAACCCCTAAACGTGAGGCAGAACTCATTTTTGAGTGCCAAACAATTGCTAGCAGGTATTTATCTGACTCAGAAAGAGCCGTTGGTGCTCTTCGATCTCTTCGTCGACGTGAATTGGTTCGAATTGCTGCCGCATCTGTGTTAAATCTTATTTCAGTTGATGAAGTTGGAAAGGCAATCACTGATTTGAATCGATCAGTTCTTGATGCTGCTCTAAAAGTTGTGGAGCACCAGGTTGCCTTAACTTTGCCTAATGGTGTAGCCACAGATTTTGCAATTATTGCAATGGGAAGATTTGGTGGCGCGGAACTTGGATTTGGTAGCGATTTAGATGTGTTGTTTGTACATCGTCCACATCCAGGGTCAGATGAAACGCAAACGACACCTGTTGCAACGAAAATTGCTTCAGAACTTCGATCCCTTTTGATGGCACCCCATCCAGATCCAGCAATTGAGTTAGATGCTGATTTGCGCCCTGAAGGCAAAAAGGGGCCATTGGTGCGCACGCTCGATAGTTATCAAGCGTATTACCAAAGGTGGTCAATTACTTGGGAGAGTCAAGCGCTCTTGCGTGCAGAATTTGCAGCCGGAAATCGTGATGTGGCTGATGAGTTCTTGCAAATAGTTAATCCACTTCGATGGCCAAGTAGTGGAATTGATTCCGATCAACTTCGCGATGTGCGGCTATTGAAAGCTCGGATGGAGGCTGAACGCCTGCCGAAAGGTGCTGACCCCGCACTTCATTTGAAACTCGGTAAGGGTGGCTTAAGTGACGTGGAGTGGGTTGCTCAATTGATCCAAATGCGTTACTCAGCAAAACACTCAGAGTTACAAACAACAAGCACAATTGAAACTTTATTGGCTGCCGCCGAATTAAATCTAGTTAGTGATTCTGACGCCCAGATACTAATTTCTGCTTGGCGATTTAGTAGTCAAATCAGAAATGGTTTTATCTTGAGTTTAGGTAAGAGTTCAGATTCAATTACAACAGATCAAAATCAGCTACGTGCACTTAGCTATTTACTGAATTATCCAGTAGATAACTCAAATCAATTAGTAGATGATTACTTGCGTACAGCTAGGCGTGCTCGAGAAGTGTTTGAACGTTTGTTTTATGACTCTTAGTCTGGGATTTGCTCAAGAAGTTCCGGAGAAAGCGGTGTTTTTAGTGCCAAAATAGCTTTTAATCTAATTGGAAGTGGCAAACGAGCATATCCCGAAGTTTCAAGTGCGCCTTGACCTTCACCACGTATAACAAATCTAGCAAATGGCAAGGCACCATTATCTGATCCTGATTCACATGCCATGACATGTGCTACACCGACTGCAGGCCAACCGGACTTGAAATTTGATGGGTCAATTAGTGGATCTGATAACTCTTCATTGACTTTTCCACCAAAACCAATAGATGCAATCATTTGATTTGGATTAGTGCGATTAATTTCTGCAGTTGCGATGCCACGCATAGTGTAAACAGGTTCTGGCACCAATATATCCCCATTGTTAACTACCATATTTGCAACATTTAAACCATTAATAATTGCGGTTCCGAGGGGCACTATTCCAAAGGATCCTTCAATGTTGAACATCTCGGCTGCCATGTCATAAAGAGTAGGAAAATTT